>Ga0207692_10000010_pt1 | contig 130517 bp, 135 predicted proteins | sample LARL52metaG_FD_184345 | JGI IMG/M metagenome (GOLD analysis project Ga0207692, IMG submission 184345) | Corn, switchgrass and miscanthus rhizosphere microbial communities from Kellogg Biological Station, Michigan, USA - LAR L5-2 metaG... | ecosystem: Host-associated > Plants > Roots >...
AACGCAGCATGAACAGCGGCTTTGCGGGGATCGACAACCCCCTCTTCTACGACCCCAAGACCGCCATGCTCTTCGGCGACGCCAAAGCCAGCGTCGCCGACATCACCACCGAGCTCGGCGCGCTCTAGACAGGACGATCAGGTCGCACCGCCCGGGGTGGGTCGCACACGCACTGCGAGCCACCCCGGCAGCGCGATCATCGCGACCGCGACGACCGTCACGAGCAGCAGGTTCCCGACCGCCGCGACGACAGCCGTGTCGTAGAAGACGGGGAAGTCCGCAATCGTCTCCAGCGCGCGGTTCATCAGCAGCTGCCCGCCGAGCCCGAACGCCGCGCCGACGAGACAGCCGGTCCCAAGCAGCAGTCCGCTCTCGAGCAGCAGCGCGCGCCACAGCTCGCCCTCCGGGTAGCCGTGCACCTTCAGCGCGGCGAGCGCCGGCCGTCGCTGCCAAATCATGCCGCCCATCGCCGTCGCCATCGCGAGCATCGCGGAGGCCAGCACGACGATCGCGATCTGGTGCAGCCGGTGCAGCCCTTCGCGCGATGCCGCGTAGTGGCGGGCGATCCGCTGCGCTCGCGTCTCGACGCGGGCCGGCATCGGCGCGAGCACCGCGCGCGCCTCGCGCGCCACGTCCGTCGGTGAGGCACCGGGCGCGGTCGTGAGCAGCAGCGCGCTCGCGGCGCGCGTGCCCCACGCGCGCGCGTAGTCGTCGGCGTTGAGGATGATCGCGCCGGCCGGCCACCCGAGGTTCGTTGAGATCGCCGCCACGCGCAGCCGCATCGGCATCGGAGACGGAAGCGTCACACGGTCGCCGACGCCCACGCCGAGCGTGTGCGCGATCGCCTCGGACAACACCGTCCAGCCGTGCATGCGCAGCCGCGCTGCCGTGGTCGCGTAGCTGCCCGTGCGCAGCTGCGTCGGCGGGATCGGCGCGAGCGCCGAGCGCGGCGGCGCCTGGACCCATGCGCGATGGTCGCCGACGTCGAGGAAGCTGCCGCGGTAGACGCCGACGCGCGCGACGCCGGGCAGCTTGCGCAGCCGCGCCAGCGTCGCGGCCGACACGTGGAACGGCGTCGTCGCGAACGCGTTCGACGCGCCCGGGAACGTCACCCACACGTCGCCGTTGCCGTCGATCTGGCTCGCCGACGCGTCGAGTCCGCGCTGCAGGTCGGCGTTGGCGCCGCCGATCGCGACGGTCGCGAAGACGGCGATCGCCGCGGTCGCCGCCAGCGCGATGCCGCGGGTGCGTGTGGAGCGCGAGCGCAGCTCGAGCGCGGCGAGCGTCGGCACGGGGCTGCGCAGCGTGCGCGTGAGCGCCTCGAACGCGGCGGCGGCGCCGCGCAGCGCAGTGGGCAGGAGCAGCAGCAGCGCCGCGGTGAGCGCGGCCAGCGCGGGGATCGCGGCGCGCGGGGCGAATGCCGCGAGCGTGCCCGTCAGCGCGAGCGCCGCAAGCCCGGCGAACGGCGTCCAGCGTCCGGGGCCGAAGCCGTCGCCGCGACGGCCGCTGACCTCGCGCGGGCGCGTCACGACGTCCCACAGCGGCGCGAAGACGGCCACGCACGCGGCGGCGACGCCCGCGCTCGCGGCGATCGCGATGCTCTGCTCCGTCACGATCCGGTGTTCGCCGAGCGCGAACGCGTACGTCAGATAGCCGGGTACCAGCCCAAACAGGCGCCGCGAGGCCTGGTCGCCGATCAGCAAGCCCAGCAGCGACCCGGCGGCGCCGAGCATCAGCGCGTCGAACAGCAGCAGCTCGACGATCACCCACGGCTCGTGGCCGGCCATGCGCAGGTCGGTGACGAAGCGACGGCGCTGCTGCACGGTCAGCAGCACCGCGGCGAACGCGAACAGGAAGCCGACGAGCGCGCTGAAGACCGAGAAGACGGAGGCGCTCGCGGTCGTGGGATAGGACGCCTGCGCGAAGACGTCGACGTCGTGGTCGGCCCTGCTGACGTTGGCGTGCCCGGCGGCGAGCCTGCGCAGGCCGGCCTCGACCTGCCGGTCGCGACCGGGCGCCGGCCGCACGAAGACGCGGCTGACGCGGCCGCGCCGGTCGCCGATCTGCTGCACGAAGCGCAGCGGCGCGAGCGCGATCGGGCTGTCGGCGAGCATCCCGACGTCGGATTCGCGCAGCACGGCGCCGACCGGCACCGCGACGGTGCGATGGCCGAGCTGCACCCGCACGCTCTCGCCGAGCGACACGCCGAGCGCCGTCGCGAGGGAGGACGGCAGGACGAGTGCGCGCAGGTGCGTGTGCTCCGCGAGCGCGGCGAAGTGCCGTACGAGCGTGGGGCCGAGCTGGCTGGCGCCGGGGCCGCCGGCGATCATCAGCGCCGAGCGCTGCCCGCGCGGACCGATCAGGTTCGCCGGCACTTCGACGACCGGGGCGGCCACCGCGACGCCGTCGAGGCGGCTCACTTGGCGCACGAGGCGCGCGTCGAGGCCCTCCGGCCCGCGCGCGGCGAGCTGCAGGTTGGCGTGCCCGTAGATCCCTGCCGCCTGCTCGCGCACGATCCCCGTCAGGCTCGTGTTCGCGACCAGCGCGACGAACACGAGCGCCACGCCCACGGCGATCCCGGCGACGGCGAGCAGCTCCTGCATGAGCCGGGCGCGCAGCCGCATGCGGTAGAGGTGGACGAGGCCGGCGGGCCGCACGCGTCAGCCCTCGTCGAGCGCGAGCAGATCGCGCTCGGGGTCGTGCCCGGCGAGGCGGCCGTCGCGCAGTGCGTGCACCTGGTCGGCGAACGTCGCCGCCTGCGGGTCGTGCGTCGCGAGCAGCATCGCCACCTGGCGCTCGTGGCAGATCTCCGTGAGCAGCGTCAGCACCTCGCGGCTGCGGGCGCCGTCGAGGCTCCCGGTCGGCTCGTCGGCGAGGACCAGCCGGGGGCCGGTCGCGAGCGCGCGTGCGATCAGCACGCGCTGGCGCTCGCCGCTGGAGAGCTGCTCGGCGCGGTGGCGCAGCCGCTCGCCGAGCCCGAGCCGCTCCATCAGCGGGGCGACGCGGCGGTGCGCCTCGCGCACCCCGATGCGCAGGTCGAACAGCTTCAGCGCGGCGTTGTCAATCGCCGGCACCCCCGGCAACAGGTCGAGCGACTGGCTCACGAAGCCGAGCTCGCGGCGGCGGTAGCGGGCCGCCTCGCTCGCTGACAGGGCGGTCACGTCGCGGCCGGCGACGCGGACGCTCCCGGCGTCCGGCTCGAGCAGCGCGGCGACGATGCTCAGCAGCGTCGTCTTGCCGGAGCCGCTCGGCCCGTACAGCGCGACCAGCTCCGCGGGCGCGATCGTGAGCGACAGGCGGTCGAGCGCGGGAACGGTCTCGCCGCCGGCGTGGTAGCGCTTGACGAGGTCGCGGATCTCGAGCACGTCAGGCGGAGCGCTCGGAGCCGGGGAACGCGATGACCGTTCCGGTCTGTCGCTCTGACGGTGCGAGCAGACGTCCGCGGCTGAGCATCCGCACCTCGTGCGCATGCAGCATCGCGGGCAGGTCGGGCACGGCCATCAGGACGGCGAGGCCGCAGTCCTCGGCCGCCGAGCGCAGCAGCCCGACGACGCGCTCGCGGTCGAGGATCCCGAGGCCGCCAGTCGGATCGTCGACGAGCAGCAGCCGCGGCTGACGTACGAGCGCCTGCGCGAGCGCGACGAGGATCCGCGCGGTGTCGGACAGGTTGCTCCACGGCAGCTCGGCGGTGTCGACCGCGCCGACGTGCATCAGCGCCTCCATCGCGCGGCGCTGCGCGGTGAGCGGACCGCACGAGCGATAGAGCGGCAGCGCGACATAGGTGAGCACCGGCAGCTCTGCGCTCTGCGGCCCGGCGCGCTCGACCCAGCCGATCTCGTCGCGCCGCAGGCGCGCGAGCTCGCGGCGCGAGCGGCGGCCCAGCGAGACGCCGTCGAAGCTGACGCTCCCCGCGTCCGGCGGCTCGAAGCCGGCGGCGATTCGCAGCAACGTCGTCTTGCCGGCGCCGCGCTGGCCGTAGACGGCGACGACCTCGCCGGCGTGCACGTCGAGCGAGACGTCGCGCAGGATGCGCAGCTCCCGCGGCCCGCGCCAATGCGAACGGCTGACCGTGTCGAGACGCAGCAGCGGCTTCATCACACGGCCGGGGGCGCCGTCGCGGACGTCGTTCGTCGGATGCGCTCCTCCATCAGCTCGCAGATCGCCTCGAGCCAGTCGACGAGCGTCTGCAGCGAGCGCAGGCGGAAGTCGTCGACCATCATCGCGGCCGCGTCGCGCCACGGCACATCGAGCTCGGCCGCCTGCGCCAGCACGGGGCGGTGCAGCGCCGCCAGCTCCGCCAGACACTCGCGGCTCTGCGCCTCGGCGGCCGCCATCAGCTCGGGCAGGTCGGCGGGCTCCGCGACCGCGAGCTTGGCCTGCAGCTCGTCGCGCAGCAGCGTCCGCCCGCAGGGGGCGGCGATCCATGCCCTGAAGTGCTCGCGCCCCATCTCGGTGGCGCGATACATGACGCGGGGCGCACCTCGGCGCGTGGCGCCGCAGCGGCGCTGCCCCGCCTCCTCAATCCATCCGTCGGCTTCAAGCCGTTCGAGGATCTTGTAGACGGCGCTCTCGGAGAGTCCGAGGAACCTGAGGCGCGCGTCGATGCGCTGCTGCAGGTCGTAGCCGTAGCCGGGGCGCTCGACCAAGAGCCCGAGCACGACGTGTCTCGTCGACAGCCCGCTCATCTCCCCTCCCTTGTTCTCCACTTGCGAACGTACATCATTTTGGTTGTCTTTTGGGACGAATTTGAGTAATTGGAGTAGCGCGATTCCACGGGAGGGGGTCGCGATTAGGCTGAAAGCGCCGATGCTCCACCGAGCGACCGATGTCGTCGCCACGCCGTCCGCCGCCGCGCAGGGGCGGGCACTGGTCGCAGGCGCGGCGCGGGAGCTGAGCTGGGGCCTGCATGTCACGTCTTGCGAGCTGCGGGTTTGGCAGCGGCTGGCGGCGCGGATCCCGGACCCGCGCCTGCGCGCGGACGCGCTCGCGTCGCTCGCCAGCAAGCGCGGGCACGCGCATGGGGCGGCCCTCTTCACGATCCTGCCTGCGCCTCGCGAGCGCGGGCTGCTGCGGCTGCTGGTCGCCTACGAGACGCTCGTCGACTATCTCGACAACGTCAGCGAGCGCCATCCCGACCAGGCGAACGGTCGTCAGTTGCATCAAGCGGTCGTCGACGCGCTGGCGGATGAGCGCCCGTGCGCCGACTGGTACGCGCGCCATCCGTGGCAGGCGGACGGGGGGTACCTGCGCACGCTCGTGGAGACGTGCCGGGCGGAGGTGAGCGCGCTGCCGTCAATTCGTTGCGTGCGGCCGCTGCTCGACGCTGCGACGCGGCGCTCGCTCGTGCTCGGCATCAACCACGACCCAGACCCGCAGCGGCGCGACGCCGCGCTGCGCGCATGGGCGGCTTCCGAGCAGTGCTTGCAGCCGGAGCTGGAGTGGTTCGAGCTGAGCGGCGCGGCGAGCGCAACGCTCGTCGTGCTGGTGCTGTTGACGCTCGCCGCCGAGCCGCAGTTGGGCAGCCCGGCGGTTGACGCCGTCCACGCCGCCTACTGGCCGTGGGTCTCGCTCGCGACGACGATGCTCGACAGCTGGGCGGATCGCGGCGACGACGCGGCAGCCGGCCAGCACAGCTACCTCGCGCACTATCCCGACGAGGCGACCGCGGTCCTACGCGTGCACGAGGCGATCGTGCGCTCGCTCGACGGCGTCGGGCGCTTGCCGGCCGGCGGCCGTCACGTCGTGATCGTCGCGTGCATGGTCGCGCTCTACCTGTCGAAGCGGGGCGCGCGCGGTGCGCATGAGCGCGCCGCGGCGCGCGAGCTGCGGTTGGCCGGCGGACCGCTCGTGAGCGGGCTGCTGCCCGTGCTGCGCGCGTGGCGGATCGCCTACGGGCAGCGCGCCGCGTAGGAGCGGTCGGCGGGCTCGATATTCACGACCGTGAATACTGTCCGCGGGACTATTCCCAGGGCAGGGATAGGCAGGTGCGCGCCCCGGTCGTACGGTGTTCTTGCGCTGGACAGGACCGGCGGGTCCCCACGGCGGACCTGTCAACGGACCTCGGCTTTCGACCCCCGGAGTCCAGGTCCAGAACAGCGCACTGAGGGAGAACACGAGGTGCGTCGCCCCTGGAGCAGGCGGCGCACCTCGTCTCCATGTTTACGGCGCCGCGCGCGCCAGTCGCGCCGCCCGCTCGAGCATCAGCACGCGTTCCTGCTCGTTGTCGGTCATGCCGGCCGCGCGCGTCAGCTCGGCGTAGGCCTCCTCGCGGCGGCCGAGTCTGGCAAGCAGGTCGGCGCGGACGGCGGGGAGCAGGTGGTAGCCGGACAGCGCGGGCTCGTCCGCGAGTGCGTCGACCAGCTCCAGCCCGGCGGCCGGGCCGAACGCCATCGCGACGGCGACCGCGCGGTTGAGCTCCACAACCGGCGAGCCGGTCAGCGCGGCAAGTCCGTCGTACAGCGCGACGATCCGTTCCCAGTCGGTGTCGAGCGCGGTGCGCGCCCGCGCGTGGCAGGCCGCGATCGCCGCCTGCAAGGCATACGGCCCGAACCCGCCCGGCGCCAGCGCCTCCGCGCAATCCAAAGCGCGCAGCCCGCGTCCGATCAGCAGCAGGTCCCAGCGCGAACGGTCCTGGTCCTCCAAAAGCACCGGCGCCCCGTCGGGTCCGCGTCGTGCGCGCAGGCGCGAGGCCTGCAGCTCCATCAGCGCGGCGAGCCCGTGCACCTCCGACTCGCGCGGCATCAGCTCGGCGAGCATGCGCCCGAGCCGCAGCGCGTCCTCGCACAGCTCGGGCCGCGTCCAGTGCTCGCCGGCGGTCGCCGCGTAGCCCTCGTTGAAGATCAGGTAGATCACTCCCAGCACGGCCGGCAGCCGCTCCGCCAACTGCTCGCCCGCGGGCACCTCGAACGGCACGCGCGCCGCCGCGAGCGTTCTCTTCGCGCGCGCGATGCGCTGCTGGACGGTCGCTCTCGGCGTCAGGAACGCACGCGCGATCTCGTCGCTCGTGAGGCCGCCGAGCAGCCGCAGCGTCAGCGCCACGCGCGCCTCGATCGCGAGCACCGGGTGACAGCACATGAAGATCAGGCCGAGCAGGTCCTCGCCGGCCTGCGCGGCCGCGGCGGCGTCCGCCGTCGGATCGGCCGCCATGCCGCGCTCCAACTCGTGCGCGATCTGCTCTTGCTTCGCCTGCAAGGTCTCCCCGCGGCGGAACAGGTCGATCGCGCGGTGCTTGGCCGTGGCCATCAGCCAGGCGCCCGGATTGTCCGGGACGCCCGACTGCGGCCACTTCTCCAGCGCGACGACGAGCGCGTCCTGCGCGAGGTCCTCGGCGAGCCCGACGTCGCGCACCATCCGCGTCAGCCCGGCGATCAACCGCGGCGCCTCGATCCGCCAGACGGCGTCGATCGTGCGCCGCAGGTCGCTGTCCGCCGGGGCCGGCATCGCGGCGGCCTACTGGCCCTCGATCTGCGCGCGGATCCGCTCCTCCTGCTCGCGCAGTTCGGGCGTGAACTCCTCGCCGAAGTCCTCCGCCTCGAAGATCTGGCGGATCTCGATCTCGGAGTCGCCCGGCATCGGGTTGGGGCAGCGCTTGACCCACTCGATCGCCTCGTCGAGCGACTTACACTGCCAGATCCAGAAGCCGGCGACGAGCTCCTTCGTCTCCGCGAACGGCCCGTCGACGACGCTGCGCGAGGCGCCCGAGAAACGCACGCGCGCGCCCTTCGAGCTCGGCTGCAGGCCCTCGCCGGCGACCATCACGCCGGCCCGCGCGAGCTCCTCGTTGAATCTGCCCATCTCGGCGAGCTGCTGCTCGCTCGGCATGCCGCCCTGCTCGCTCTCCGGCGTCGCCTTGACCATCACCATGAAGCGCATTCGCCTGCTCCTTCGTCGGGGACCTCGCGGTCCGGTTTCTACTCCTCCGACGAACGGGACGCGGCGAAATCGACATGCAGTTCGCGCCGCAGCAGCGGCGGCGCGATCAACGTCGTCGCGACCGACATCGCGGGGAGACCCAGCCGAGCACGGAGGGCCCGATCAGCACGCCGGCGAGGATCTCGCCGATGATCGCCGGCTGCCCAAGCCGCTTGAACAGCTCGTCGCCGAGCTTGGCCGCGAGCAGGATCGTGAAGAGGTCGAGCAGAACGCCGGCGAGGTGACCCTCGGCCGCCGCGGCGAGCGGCAGGTGCACGTGCGAAGCGTATCCCGCCGCGCGGCCCGACCCCGGCTCGCCGAGCGCTACTCCGCCGTCCTGCGATTCCGCGCTTCGTAGAGCGCGGAGACGGTCACGCCGAGCGCGTCGGCGAGGCGCACGACGGTCGTGGAGCGCGGATCCTTGTTGGCGCGCTCGATCTCGCTGAGATGCTTGGGGTGGATGTCGGCCGCATAGGCGAGCGCCTCCTGCGAGAGCTCGCGCTCACGCCGCAGGTGGCGGATCGCCCCCGCCAGCGCACGCAGCTCGGGCGTCGGCTCCACGAAGCGTCTACGCGCCGTCATCGTCACATCTCCCGCTGTTCGATCCACACGAACATATGTTCGCATATGACGCAAGCGGCATGCGCCGGTTCTTTGCGCGGGGTCAGGGACCCGACCGCTCGGGTCAGGCGTCGAGGCGCTCGTCGAGCTGCCGGAACAGTTCGCTCGAGCGCAGCTCCAGCGCGTCGGCGAGCTTCAGCACGGTGGTGAGGCGGGGGTCCTTGTTGGCCCGCTCGATCTCGCCGACGTGCTTCGCGCTCAGGCCCGCCTCGTCGGCAAGCGCCTCCTGCGACAGATCGCGGTCGCGGCGAGCCTTACGGACCGTGCGGCCGAAGGCGACCAGCTGGGGGGACGCCGTACGCATTCGTACCGCGAACGCTTCACCACCGATGACGGTTCAGCCACCGTCTGATGGTGGGAAATCTCCACCGTCAGATGGTTTTGCGTCTATAGTCGCCATTCCGGCGTCTTGGCACCCGGCTTCGCCCGCGCGTGAATCCCCCTCACTGCGCTGGCACGGCAGGCAGGGGCGGAGGTGTCGGTTTCCCCCTCCACGAGGATCTCTCACCTCGCGGCAGGGTCTGCGGACGCCCCGGGAGCGCTCAGGTCTCGGGGCGTCCGTCTGTGTATGGCCGTGGTCGTGTCGCGGCCAGTTGCATTGCGTCGAGTATCGCGATATATCTTTATACATCGAGATACCCCAAAGTAAGGAGGCGGCATGCATCGCATGACGCACCACAACTACGGCGGCGGGGCCTGCGGCCGCGCTGTCTTCGAGCGCGAAGCGCCCCAGCCGCGCGCCTACGAGCGACACGGCGGCTTCGGCGGTCCGTGGGGCGGTCCGCCCTTTGGCGGCGGCGGCTTCCGCGGCGGCCGCGGGCGCGGGCGCGCGCGCCGCGGCGACGTGCGCACCGCGGTCCTGCTGCTGCTCGCCGAGGAGCCGCGCAACGGCTACCAGATCATGCAGGAGCTGGAGGAGCGCAGCGGCGGGGCGTGGCGCCCCAGTGCCGGTTCGATCTACCCGGCCCTCCAGTTGCTGGAGGACGAGGGCTTGATCCGCTCCGAGCAGGCCGACGGGCGCAAGCTGCTGCACCTCACCGACGCGGGGCGCAGACTCGTGGACGAGCGCCCGCAGGAGCAGCCCGCCCCCTGGGACGAGCTGGCCGGCGACGTGTCCGACGACGCGCGCGTCATCATGAAGGCGGCGAAAGAGGTGATGATCGCGGCGGCACAAGTGATGCAGACGGGCAGCGAGTCCCAGCGCGCGCAGGCGCGCAGACTGCTCGTGAACCTGCGCCGCGACCTCTACCGGATCCTCGCGGACGGCTCGGGCGACGAGGGCGAGGACGCGTGAGCGAGCCCGGGCTGGCCGTTGAGGTCCGCGGGCTCGTGAAGCGCTTCGGCGACGTCGAGGCGGTGCGCGGCATCGACCTCGACGTCATCGCCGGCGAGACGTTCGGCTTCCTGGGGCCGAACGGCGCCGGCAAGTCGACGACGATCTCGATGCTCTGCACGCTGCTGAGACCGGACGCCGGCAGCGCGCAGGTCGCCGGCCACGACGTCGTGACCGAGCGCGACGACGTGCGCCGCAACATCGGGCTCGTGTTCCAGGACCCGACGCTCGACGGCTACCTGACTGCCGAGCAGAACCTCAAGTTCCACGCCGAGCTGTACGGCGTGCCGAAGGCGGTCGTGCCGGAGCGGATGCGGCTGGTGCTGGAGATGGTCGGGCTGTGGGAGCGGCGCGGGTCGCTCGTGCAGACCTATTCCGGCGGCATGAAGCGCCGCCTGGAGATCGCGCGCGGGCTGTTGCACGCGCCCCGCGTGCTGTTCCTCGATGAGCCGACGGTCGGGCTCGACCCCCAGACGCGCGCGTCGATCTGGCGCTATATCGAGGAGCTCAAGGAGGCCGAGGAGATCACGATCTTCGTGACGACCCACTACATGGACGAGGCCGAGCACGCCGACCGCATCGCGATCATGGACCAGGGGAAGATCATCGCGCTCGACACGCCGGCGGCGCTGAAGGCGAGCGTCGGCAAGGACCGCGTGCAGCTCCAGGTCGACGATGCGGAGGCGGCGATCGCCGCGCTGCGGGCGCGCTTCGGCCTCGAGGCGACGATCGCCGAGGGCCACGTGACGATCGCGGTGGAGGCGGGGGAGGAGTTCGTCCCGCGCCTGTTCGCCGAGCTGGGCGTGCCGATCCGCGGGGTGTCCGTGGCGCGGCCGTCCCTGGATGATGTCTTCATGTCCTACACCGGCACGACGATCCGCGACGCCGAGGCGGCCGGCGGGCCCGACCCGCTGATGCGCGTGATGGCGGGGCGGCGCTGATGGCGGCCACCGAGACGCGCCCGGCCGCTGCGCCGCCCGTGCGCGTCGTCGTCGCGCCCGCCGGCTGGCGCGCCGACCTGCGGGGGATCAAGGTCGTCTGGCAGCGCGAGCTGATCCGCTTCTGGCGCGACCGCCTGCGCATCGTCACCTCGCTCCTGCAGCCGCTGATCTTCCTGTTCGTGCTCGGCGGCGGGCTCGCGCAGGTCGCTTCCGCGGGGACCGAGGGCGTCGACCTGCGCACGTTCATGTTCCCCGGCGCCCTGGCGATGGCGGTCTTCTTCACGGCGATGTTCAGCGCCGCGTCGGTCGTGTGGGACCGCGAGTACGGCTTCCTGCGCGAGATGCTCGTGGCGCCGGTGCGGCGCGGCTCGATCGTGCTCGGCAAGTGCATCGGCGGCGCGACCGTCGCGTCGTTCCAGGGCCTGCTCGTGATGGCGCTCGCGCCGCTCGTGCACGTGCCCTACTCGGCCGTGATGGTGCTCGAGGTGCTCGCGCTGCAACTGCTGCTCGCGTTCATGATGACCGCGTTCGGCGTGATGTTCGCCGTCCGCGTGACGCAGATGCAGGCGTTCATGGCGCTGATGCAGATGGTCGTCACCCCGTTGCTGTTCATCTCGGGCGCGCTGTTCCCGTTGAGTGGGTTGCCGCGCTGGCTCGCCGTTTTGAACCGCCTCGACCCGCTGACCTACGCGGTCAACCCGCTGCGCGAGGCCGTCTTCGCCCGCATCGACCTCACCCCGGCCGCGAAGGCGGCGCTGCTGCCGGGGATCACCTGGTTCGGCTGGCAGGTCCCGATCGCGCTGCAGGTCGGCGTGGTCGTGGCGTTCGCGGCGGCGATGCTGAGCATCGCGATCGCTCAGTTCAAGCGCGCGTAGGGGGCGAATCCCCAGAGCACTGCACCTCTGCGACTCGTATGGAGTCGCAGACGTGCACTGCTCAGATCGTGGCGCTCGCGGAGGGCCAGCACGGCGTTGTCGCACGGCGCCAACTGCTCGCGCTCGGCGTCGGCAACTGCGCGATCGGCAGACGCGTCGCGAGCAGCCTGCTGATCCCGCTCCATCGCGGCGTCTTCGCGGTCGGGCACCGGCGGCTCACGATCGAGGGCAGATGGCTCGCGGCGGTGCTGGCGTGCGGCGACGGGGCCGTCCTCAGCCACCGCGACGCTGCGGCGCTGCACGGGATGCGCAAGCCGCCCGACTCGCGGAAGGTGAGCGTCAACACCCCCTCGGCGGCGAAGTCGACGCCGGCGCTGTGGGTCTACGGGCGACGCGTGCTCGTCGAGGAGGACGTCACGGTGGTGCGGGCGGTGCCGGTCACGAGCCCGGCGCGCACGCTCGTGGACCTGGCGCCGCAGCTCACCGCTGGGCAGCTCGCCGCGACGCTCGGGGAGGCCGACCGCCGCGGTCTCCTCGACGTCGCGGCGGTCGAGCGGGCGCTGCGGCGCACCACGGGCCGTCACGGCCTGGGCCACCGGCGTTTGCGCGCCGCCCTCGATGCCCACGAGCAGCACGGAGCGGCGCTGCTGCTGTCCGAGCTGGAGGAGCGCTTCCTCGACCTGATCCTCCGCGCAGGCATCGCGCGGCCCGCGCTGAACGCCACCGTCGCCGGTCTGAGAGTCGACGCCCTCTGGCAAGAGCCGCGCTTGATCGTGGAGCTGGACGGCTGGGCGCACCACAGCAAGCGCGCCGCGGCCGCCTGGGACCGCGAGAAGACGAACCGCCTCCAAGTCGCGGGGTATGACGTGCTGCGTTTCATGCACGGCGACCTCGTGCGCGCGCCCGAGCGGGTCGCGCAGACGATCCGCGCAGCGCTCACGACGCGAGTTTCGCGCCTGTTCACATCTGCGCCGTAGCGTCGCGCGACGTCCAGTACGTCCAGCGAAGGGAGCGATGGATGCGCAACAAGCGCAGGTGGGCGGCGTTCGCCGTCACGGTGGGACTGTTCGCGGGGAGCGTCGGCGGCGGGATCGCGCTCGGCGCGGGCTCGAGCGGCAACGCGATGAAGAGAAGCGACGCGATGCAGGCGCAGGGCTCGGCGATGCACGGCGCGGCGATGAGCGCCGCGCACATGACGGGATGAGCACGGCCGCCCGCCGCCTCGGCCTCGCGCTCGCGGCGGCGGGCCTCGTGCTGACGGGGCTGCTGGCCGGCTCACTGCTGGCGCCCGGCGGCGGTGCGGCTCGCTCGTCACGCGGAGCACTGCACGTCTGCGACCGGTATGCGGTCGGAAAGGTGCAGTGCTCGGCGAATGCCCGCCGGGAGCAAGTCGGCGTGAGCCTCGTCGCGAACGTGCGCGGGAGCGCGCCGCTCGCGGTCTACCGCCGCGCGGGCGACCTGCGCCCCGCGCGCCGCCTTCAAGTCGCGCCGGGCGCGCGCGTCCTGCTCGTGCGCGCGAGCCGGCGCGGCGGCTGGCTGCGCGTGCTGCTGCCGGTGCGGCCGAACGGGTCGAGCGGCTGGATCTCCACGCGTCGCGTCGTGCTGCGCACCGACCCGTACCGCGTCGTCGTGCGCTTGCGCGCGCATCGCCTGACGGTGTGGCGGGGCCGGCGCCCGGTCCTGCGCACGCCGATCGGCGTCGGCCGCGCGGTCACGCCGACGCCGCGCGGGCTGGCCTACGTCACGCGGCTGCTCAAGCAGCCGGACCCGCGCGGGATCTACGGCCCGTGGGCGTTCGGCCTGTCGCTCTACTCGCCGGTGCTGACGTCGTTCGGCGGCGGTCCGGGCGAGGTCGGGATCCACGGCACGAACAACCCGGCCGGCATCGGCCGCGACGTCTCGCACGGCTGCATCCGGCTCCCGAACGGGGCGATCGAGCGGCTTGCCCGGCTGCTGCCGCTTGGCACGCCGGTGTTCATCCGCGTGTAATCCGCTCATGGGATGGTGAGCGCGTGGCACTGCTGATCCTCTTCGGCTTCCTCGCCGGCGCGGGCACCGCGCTCTCGCCGTGCGTGCTGCCGGTGCTGCCGATCGCGCTCTCCGCGGGCGCGACTGGCGGACGGCGGCGGCCGCTCGGGATCGTCGTCGGCCTCACGGCCACGTTCACGTTCGCGACCGTCGCGCTCGTCTACGTGCTCGACGCGCTCGGGCTGCCGGACACGCTGCTGCGCACGTTCGCGATCGTCGTGCTGCTGGCGTTCGGCGTCGCACTGCTGATCCCGCCGCTGGCGGCGCGGCTGGAGGGCCGGCTGAGCAGCGCGGCGGCGTGGCTCGGCGCGCGCCCGGCGAGCGCGAGCGGCGACGGCTTCCGCTCCGGCCTGCTCGTCGGCGGCTCGCTCGGGCTCGTGTACGCGCCGTGCGCCGGCCCGGTGCTCGCGGGCGTGATCACCGTCAGCGCGTCGCAGCCGTTCACCGCCGGGCGGCTCGCGGTCGCGCTCGCGTACGGCGTCGGCTCGGCGCTCGTGTTGTACGCGCTGATGCTCGGCGGCCGCCGTCTGACGGCGCCGCTGGCGCGCCGCAGCGGCGCGCTGCAGCTCGCGATGGGCGCGGTGATGGTGCTGGTCGCGCTCGCGATGCTGAACGACTACGACCTGCGCTTCCAGTCGGCGATCGCGAAGGACCTGCCGACGTTCCTCGTGACGCCGACCCAGGGGCTGGAGAAGACCGCGGCGGCGCGCAGGGCGCTCGCCGACATCCGCGGCAGATCGAACTCGAAGCTGTCGGCGGCCGCCGACGCGACGCCGCTCGCGCACGGCGGCGCGGACGGCCGCCTCGGTCTGCGCGACCTCGGCCCGGCGCCGGACTTCGTCGACACGCAGCGCTGGTTCAACAGCCCGCCGCTGAGCATGCGCGCGCTGCGCGGCAGAGTCGTGCTGGTCGACTTCTGGACCTACACGTGCGTGAACTGCCTGCGCACGCTGCCGTACCTGAAGGCCTGGGACGCGCGCTATCGCAGAGCCGGGCTCACGATCGTCGGCGTCCACACGCCCGAGTTCCCCTTCGAGAAGGACGCCGGAAACGTCGCCGCGGCGATCGCGCGCGAGGGGCTGCGCTACCCCGTCGTCCAGGACAACAACTACGGCACCTGGAACGCCTACGGCAACCAGTACTGGCCGGCGCACTACTTCGTCGACGCGCGCGGGCACGTCCGCTACGCGCACTTCGGCGAGGGCGACTACGGCCACTCCGAGCAGGTGATCCGCGCGCTGCTGCGCGAGGCCGGCAGGCCGGTCGGCGCCACGATGTCGGACGCGCGCGGCACCGCGGCCTCGCTCGACGTCACGACGCCGGAGTCCTACCTCGGCGCGCTGCGCGCCGACCGCTTCGCGAACGGGACGATCCTGCCGGGCCGCCAAGACTTCGGCGCCGCGCCGGATCCGGCGCAGGACGGGCTGTCGTACGGCGGCGCGTGGACGATCGGCAAGGAGGACGCGACCGCCGGTGCGGGTGCTGTGCTCGACCTCGCGTTCGGCGCGCGCCGCGTGTTCCTCGTGCTCGGCTCGCCCGGGCATGCGCGGCGCGTGCAGGTATTGCTCGACGGCCGTCCGCTGCCCGACCGGCTCGCCGGCGCGGACGTGCACGGCGGCGTCGCGACGATCTCCTCCCAGCGGCTCTACGACCTCGTCGACCTGCCCGGCGTGCAGCGGCACCGGTTGGAGCTGCGCCCGGAAGCTGGAGTGCAGGGCTATGCCTTCACCTTCGGCTAGCGCCGCCGCCTCGGCGATGATCTCGCCGATGCCGAGAGAGACGCGCGGGACCGTGCTCGTCGTCGACGACGAGCCGACGATCGTGGAGGTCGTCTCGCGCTACCTCGCGCGCGCGGGTTTCGCCGCGCGCGAGGCGTTCGACGGACCGAGCGCCGTCGAGGCGGTGCGCAGCGAGCGGCCCGACCTCGTCGTGCTCGACGTGATGCTGCCGGGCTTCGACGGGATCGAGGCGATGCGGCGGCTGCACGAGCTGCCGGGCGAGCCGGTGCCGGTGATCCTGCTGACCGCGCGCGCGGAGGAGTCCGACCGGCTGATCGGCCTGCGGCGCGGCGCCGACGACTACGTCGTCAAGCCGTTCTCGCCGGCGGAGCTGATCGCGCGCGTGGAGGCGGTGCTGCGGCGCGCGGCGCGCGGCGGCGCGGTCGCGGACGAGGCGGACCTGGAGCCGATCGTCCACGCCCCGCTCACGATCGACCAGGCTGCCCGCACGGTGACGTTCGACGGCGACGAGCTGCCGCTGACACAGCGCGAGTACGAGCTGCTGCGCTTCCTCGCCGCGCGGCCCGGGCGCGCGTTCTCGCGCGACGAGCTGATGGAGCAGGTGTGGGGCTACGACTTCTACACCGACACGTCGACCGTCACCGTGCACGTGCGGCGGCTGCGCGCGAAGCTCGAGGCGGATCCCGCGCACCCGCACTTCATCGAGACGGTATGGGGCGTCGGCTACCGGTTCAGAGCATGAGGCCGCTGCTGCGCTCCGCCGCCGTCGCGCTGGGCGCCTGCCTCGCGGGCGCCGCCGTCGTCGGCGGGGTCTACGGCTGGCACGGCGCGTGGACGACGTTCTTGCTGCTCGCCGCGGTCGCCGCCGGCATGCTCGCGGCGGCGCATCTCGCGACCGCGCGGCGCGCGCAGGTCGGCTCGCTCTCACGCCAGCTCGCGCTCGGCGCGGTGCTGGCGGTCGCGAGCGTGCTCGCGGCGGTGTGGGTCGGTGCGATGGCGATGTTCGTGTCGAACCACGACGCTTTGGTCATCTCCGCGATGGCGGGCGTGGGCGGTGTCGTGGCGGTGCGCGCGGCGCAACTCCTCGCTCAGGGCGTGGTCGACGACGTGGACGCGATGCACCGCGAGATCGACGACGCCCGCCGCCGGCTGATCGCGGCCGTCTCGCACGACCTGCGCACGCCGCTCGCGTCGCTGCGGCTGCTGGTGGACGCAGTCGATGACGGCGTCGCGACGGGCGAGATTCGCGCCCGCTACCTGCGCGAGATGCGCACGCACGTCGGCGCGCTGAGCGTGCTGATCGACGACCTGTTCGAGCTGTCGCGGCTGGAGGCCGGGGAGATCGCGTGGTCGATGCACCAGGTCGAGCTGGGCGAGCTCGTGAGCGAGACGGTCGCGGCGCTGCGCGCGCAGGCGGCCGAGCGCGGGGTGATCGTGGCGGCGGAGCTGCCCGCCGACAGGTCGCTCGCCGCGCACGCGAACGCGGAGAAGGTGCAGCGGGTGCTGTTCAACCTGGTCGTCAACGCGATCCGCTACACGCCGGCGGACGGCAGCGTCGTCGTGCGCGCGCAGCCGGCGCGCGACGGCTCGCGGGCGGTGGAGGTCGAGGTGGTCGACGACGGCGCGGGCGTGCCGGCGGCGGAGCGCGAGCGCGTGTTCGAGCCCTTCTACCGCGGCGGCGAGGACGGCGCCGCACGCTCGTCCGACGGCGCCGGCCTCGGGCTCGCGATCGCCCGCGCGATCGTCGAGGCGCACGGCGGGCGGATCTGGCTCGAGCCCGCGTCGCCGCGCGGCACGCGCGTGCGCTTCACGCTGCCGGTGGCGGCCTGAACCGGCGTTCGCGCGTACGCGCGCGTGCGAAGCTGCCGCCCATGACCCGCCGCCGCGTGCTCTGGCTGCTCGCGTTCGCGACGCTCGCGCTGTTCGCGGTCGAGTTGTTCTACGACGGGCGCATGCAGGACGCCGGCCACTTCGGGATCGTCGACTTCGAGGTCGCGTTCACGGTCGGCAAGGCGCAGTCGATCATGGCCGCGTGGGGGAACACCGGCCACGACGCCGCGGTTGCGTCGCTGTGGTTCGACTTCCTCTTCCTGACCGCCTACGGCTTGTTCCTGTGGCAGGCGATCCGCGCCGTCGGCGACGGCCTGCGCGCGCGCGGCCGCGACGCGCTGGCGGCTGCCGCCGTCCCGATCTCGCTGCTGCCGCTTGTCGGCGCCGCGAGCGACGCGCTCGAAGACGTCTTCCTGCTGCTCCAGCTCGGCGGCCACGCGCGCTCGATCGGGCCGCCGCTCGCCGGCTCGTTCGCGACGCTCAAGTTCGCCTGCCTGGCGGTCGCGATCGTCTACCTGTTCGTGGGCCTGATCGCGATGGCGACGACGCGCCGAAGCGCTCCCGCGCGATGACGGGCATCGAGCCGTCGCAGATCTTCGCCCCCGGCCTGCTCGACGGGCAGGTTGCATTGGTCACCGGGGGTGGAACCGGGCTCGGCAAGGCGGCCGCGCATGAGCTGGCGCGCTGCGGCGCGCGCGTGGTGCTTGCCGGCCGGCGCGCGGACGTGCTCGACGCGGCGGCGGCGGAGATCGGCCCGGCCGCGTCGACGGTCGTCGGCGACATCCGCGAGGACAACTCTGCGGCGGCGATCGTGGACGCGGTGCTGGAGCGTCACGGTCGGCTCGACGTGCTCGTCAACAACGCCGGCGGGCAGTACTTCGTGCCGGCGGAGGCGATCGCGCTCAGAGGGTGGCAGGCGGTCCATCGGCTCAACGTCGGCGGCACGACGCGCATGACCGAACTCGTCGCCGAGCGCGTGATGCGGCCGGCGGGGCGCGGGACGATTCTCAACGTCACGCTCTCGCCGCACCATGGCCTCGCCGGGATGACGCACTCGAGCGCCGCGCGCGCCGCCGTCGAGGGGTTGACGCGCGCGTGGGCCGCGCAGTGGGCTGCCGACGGGATCTCCGTCGTCGCGCTCGCCGCCGGCCACTTCGAGACGGAGGCGCTGGACAAGTACCCCGATGTCGTGCGCGCCGGCGCCGCGCGCACGGTCCCATTCCAGCGGCTCGGCCAGCCGATCGAGCACGCCTGGCTCGTCGCGCTGCTGGCCTCTCCGCTCGGGCGCGCGTTCAGCGGCAGCGTCGTGACGCTCGACGGCGCGCGCGACAACTGGTTCGGCCCGTGGCCGCCGCCGACGCTCGCCGACGACGACGGCGTCGTGCCGACGGAGGAGCGGCGCCCGGCGCCGCCCTCCGCCTGACGCAGCCGCTCGGCCGCGGCTACGCGTCCCGCCCGACGAGCAGCGCGATGCCCTGGCCGCCGCCGATGCAGAGCGTCGCGAGGCCAAGCTCGTGGTCGCCGCGCTCCATCTCGGCGAGCAGCTTGACGGTGATGGCGGCGCCGGTCGCGGCGACCGGATGGCCGAGCGCGATCGCGCCGCCGTTCGGGTTGACCTTCGCCTCGTCGAGACCGAGCTCGTCGATCACCGCGAGCGCCTGCGCGGCGAACGCCTCGTTGAGCTCGATCACGCCGACCTCGTCGAGCGAGCGGCCGGCCTGCTCCAGCACCTTGCGCGTGGCCGGCACCGGGCCGATGCCCATGATCTTCGGGTCGACCCCGCAGGAGGCGTAGGCGAGGATGCGGCCGAGGACGGGCGCGCCGCGGCGCTCCGCCTCCTGAGCGGACATCAGCACGACCGCGGCGCCGGCGTCGTTGAGCCCGGAGGCGTTGCCGGCAGTGACGGTTCCGTCGCCCTTGAAGGCGGGGCGGAGCTTGCCCATCGCGTCCGCGTCGGCCTCCGCGCGGATGTGCTCGTCCTGGTCGAAAGCGACAGTGTCCTTCTTGACCTTCACCTCGACGGGGACGATCTGGTCCTTGAAGCGGCCCTCGGCGCGAGCGGCCGCGGCGCGGCGGTGCGACTCGGCCGCAAACGCGTCCTGTCGCTCGCGCGAGATGGAGCCGCGCTCGGCGAGGCGCTCGGCCGTGATGCCCATGTGGTCCTTGTCGAACGGGTCGGTGAGCGCGCCGACGACCGCGTCGACGAGCGGCGCGTCGCCCATCCGCGCGCCCCAGCGGGCGCCCGGCATCCAGTACTGGCCGCGGCTCATCGACTCCGCGCCGCCGGCGAGCGCGATCTCCGTCTCGCCGGTCTGGATCGTCTGCGCGGCGGAGACGATCGCCTGCACGCCGGTGCCGCAGAGGCGGTTGACGGTGTAGGCCGGCGTCTCCTGCGGGATGCCCGACTTCATGCCGACGACGCGCGCCATGTACATGTCGCCCGGCTCGGTGTGGATGACGTTGCCGAACACGACGTGGCCGATGTCCTCCGGGGCGATCCCCGCGCGCTCGATCGCGGCCTTCGACGCGGTCGCGCCGAGGTCGGAGGGGGCGATGTCCTTGAGGCTCTTGCCGTACGAGCCGATGGCGGTACGGGCGGCGCCCGCGATCACGACGTCGGTCATGGGTGTCAGGTGCTCCTCGTGTCTGGGCTGGGAGGCCGCCTACAGTGACACGAGATGGCCGATTCCCGTCGCGATTCTGCTGCTGCCGGCCCGCAGGGGCCAGGCCCCGCCGAGCGCTACCTGCAAGAGCGGACCGCGGACCTGCCCGGCGTCGGCAAGCCGCTGACGGAGCGGGCGCGGCTGGGGCAGCGGTCCGTTGAGGCGTACCTGACGGGGGCGAACAATCCGCCGCGCTGGATGGAGCGCGTGCGCGAGATCGACCAGGCGCTGCGGCGCGAGCGGCGGTTGCTCGAGGCGGAGCGGCGGGCGCTGCGGGCGCGGCATGCGCACGACCCGGGCGCGTTCGCGCGGGCGTGGCGGGCGTTCGCCGCGGCGCGGGCGCGGTCGGCCAGGTACCGCGAGCTGAACAACCTGATCCGCGCGCACAACGAGTGGTATCCGATCGAGCGCAACCTGCCGGTGAACCCGCGCACGGGGGAGTGGGTGACGGTCGGCGGCCGCTCGTTCCTGCGGCCGGTGCTCGGAGCGGAGTGGATCTTGCGAGAGCTGCCGGCGGAGGAGTAGCGGGGCGCGGCGACGATCAGTGACCGGCGACCCAGCCGGGCCAGTCCGAGCTCGACGGGCTTCCGGTGCTCGGACCGTTGCCGGCTCTCGATCTGAGCGGTCTGCCGCTCCAGCCGACGTTGTCGCGGGGAGCGCCGACCTCGTCGACGGTCGCGTCCGGTGTGCGGCCCGCGGCATGCTGCTCGGCTGTGACGCGCGCGTCGGACTTGAAGCGGTCGCGCCAGCGGCTGTGTGCGGGGGAACGCTCACCCATGTCAGTCAGGATAGTGGGGCGCCGTGTCCATGCCGCCAGCCGCTCCCCACCGCACCGCGCCCGCGGGTATCATCTCCATTCAGCCTGCGGGCGAAGTGTTGTGGTTGCACAGAAGCCTTCCAAGCTTCTAGGGCGGGTTCGATTCCCGTCGCCCGCTCTGGCACATAGCACCACGGGGAGTGGCGCAGTCTGGTAGCGCACCCGGCTGGGGGCCGGGCGGTCGCAGGTTCAAATCCTGTCTCCCCGATCACCGAAAAGCCCCGCAAAGCGGGGCTTTTCTGCGGCTTGGAGTCGCATGCTGCGAGAGGGGCTGTGTACTGTCTGTGTACCGTTTGAAAGCGGTTCACGCGCCCGCCCGCCCCGTCGTGCCTCGTGTCTTCCGGGCGGCAGCGAGCCGCTCGGCCATCACGAGCAGGTCGGACGCCGGAATGCGCAGGCCGTAGGCCAGCTTGCAGAGCACACGAAGCGTCGGGTTGATCTCGCCTCGCTCGATCGCGCCGACGTAGTTGCGGTGCAGGCCGGCGGCGAAGCCGAGCGTCTCCTGCGAAAGCCCGCCGATGGCGCGCAGCTGGCGCACGGCTCGGCCGAGCGCAAGCCGAAGTGCCCGTGTCTCCTCGGGCGGGACGATCCGCTGGGCGGTGTCCTCGTCGTCCTCCCGGTGGCCGGGGACGACTACCAAATCGTGCAAACGGCACAATGGATCTGGCATCGAAGCTCACTCCTTCGGTGCTCGGCCGGGCGGGGCGCCTCTACGCCTCGTCCGGCCACTATCACCAGTCGTATGTGGGGTCGAGCGAGCCGCTCGACTATGCGACAAATACGCTAGCGCATATGCCGGCGTATATGTTGCTTACAGCGCCGACCTCCGAAAGCGCGACTAGGATGCCGACCGTGGCCCCGAGAGCCAGAAGAACTGCGGTCGAGCCCCGCCGCGCAAGACCGACCGGCCAGGCGTACGTCCGTATGCCCGTCTCGCTCCATCAGAAGCTGATTGAGTCGGCCGAGCGTGAGGGCGTCTCGCTGAACCAGTACATCGTCGCGACGCTGGCGGCCGCGGAGCGCTGGTCTTCGCGCTGATCTGATTCGCTGAAGCTCCGGCTTCCTGTTGGTCGATACGATCCCGCGCCGTGCGATTGCTGCTCGTGACAGGTGCCGGGGCCAGCCGACGGCTGGGACGCGATGGCACCGACCTTCCTCTGATGTCGGATTGGTCGGATCACCTCTGCTCTGCACTCGACGAGCAGGAGCCCTCGCTCGCGCTCGCCTGCGGTTTGCTGTCCGGATTGAGCGGCGAGGACTTTGAGGAAGCGCTCGGTCTCTTGCTTCGGTGGCAGAGCGTGCGGCACCTGGATGCACGCTTTCGTGGCTTGACGGGTGACCAGGCGGGCTCGCACGATCAGCACTTCACGCGACACCAGGACAATGTGCAGGGTCGACTCCGGGTCGTGATGCAGGTGCTCAACACGACCTTGTACGACCAGTTTGGACAGGATCGTGTTGACGACGATCGCGCCGCGTCCGCTTATCGAGCGCTCCTTGCGGAGTTGGGTGATCCCGACCTCACCTGTGCAACAACCAACTACGATCGGTCTGCGGAGGCGGCGCTCGCCGCCATGGGGAAAAACGTCGACACCGGTTTCGTCTATCAGCACGGACGTGCGCCGGTGTTCAGACCGGAGGGTCTCCTCTCTCGGAGTGGCGACCGGACGCCGTTCCTTCATCTGCACGGTGCGGTTGGGTGGTACGAGAGAGGCGGCGTCGTCATCGACCACTACGCGAACCTGCCGTACAACGAGACGCTTGGGTCGCCGGTCGTCCTCTATCCCGATCCGGAGAAGGATCCGACGAGCGACGCCATCGTGAGTCAGCTCTGGCACGAGTTCTACGTTGCTCTGGACTTGGCCGACCATGTACTGCTCCTCGGCCACTCGCTTCATGACCCCGCGCTGATTCGAGCCCTCGGTGCTGCAGCGGCGAGAAAGAAGGTCGCGGTCTCGTATCGCAGCGATCGCATGTTCGATCGAATCAGAGAGCACCTTCCGTCGGCGATCCCGATGAGGATCGACTTCGGTCCTGATCTCGATATCGACCGCTCTGCTATCGCTGCTTTTCGTAGCTGAGGGGCGCGAAGCGCGGTCGCGGGTCGTGGTGACCACCGCACTCCGTGCATCTGGTCTGTTCTGGCTGGGTGGTGACCGCTGACGCTCGCGTGAGCGGGCAGGGCTGCGCCAGCGATGGCGTGCATGACGGCTGCGCGGCTTCCGCGCGCGGGCTTCGTCGGCGAGGGCTCGCGAAATCGGTGGGGGAAGGTCGCGGCCGGATCTTGCTGTTAGGGGTGTGAGGCTCGGCGACGACGTGGAGCGGCTGATCCCGGTGGTGGCCCCACCGCCGGGATTGCTGCCGGCTGCGTCCACGAGCACCGGACGAAGTGAGGGGGGTACGGATCGGCGCTCGCCACGTCAACCCCTCGACAGCGCGAGATCGCCCGCGTCGGTCGACTTCGGGGGGGTATCGAACCCGCCCCCAGCACGACCAACGGACAGAGAAAAAAATCGTGCTCGCACAAAGCGAGTGGTCTCGTGAAGAAGAGGTAGTCGGTCCAGTTCCAAGGAGTGGTCGCAGATGCAAGGACGCAATGAGACGGGAAGCGATCCGACGATGGCGGCGGCGGCGATCGGCGTCGCCGCTGGGCTCGGGGTGGTCGCGGTGGCGTTGATCGAGTGGCCGGTGGTCGTGTGGTCGACGCTGCACGGGCGGCCGGCGCTGATGGACCCGTGGATGGCGCTCGGTGGCGCCCTGCGGGTGGTCTTCACGCGACAGCTCGCGGCGCCGAGATCGTGGGCGCCGTGGCTGGACGCGCTGCCGCCGAGGTCGGCGTGGATCGCGATCGACGCCGTGGGCCTGGTGCTCCTCGCGCTGCTGGTCGCGGCGGCGGCGGTGCGCGTCGATCGCTGGCGTGGGCGGTCGCGGCTCGGACTCTCGTCGGCCGATCCGCGGCGGGGGATGAAGTCGCGCTCGTGGGCGAAGCCGCGCGACTGGCAGCACCTCCAGTCGCGCTCGGGGTCACGCCGCGCCGCGGGGCGGCTGCTCACCGGCGAGCGCCGCGTGCCGGCGCTGCGTGGCGGAGACGGCTGGAGCCTCGGTCGGCTCCGCGGCGTCGAGATGCGCTCGGGGCCGGAGATGCACCTGTGCGTGATCGCGCCGACGCGCTCGGGCAAGACCACTCGCGTCGTCATGCGCGAGGCCGGCGAGCACGTCGGGCCGGCAGTCGTGCTCTCGAACAAGACGGACGTGCTCGCCGCGACGGCCGCGGTCCGCGCGGAGCGCGGACCGGTGTGGGTGTACGCGCCGCTGAGCGACCTGCGCTCGCTCGGGATGCGAGGCTGCGGCTGGACGCCGCTGACGGGCTGCGGCGACTGGTCGGGCGCTCTGGCGATGGCGCAGTGGATCTTCGACGCCGATCCCGGCGCGGCGGCCGCGTCGGACAGCTCGGGCGGCGCCCGCTTCTACAACCGTGAGGCGGTCGAAGCGCTGCTGCCGGCGCTGCTGCACGCGGCGGCGCTCGGCGACCGGCGCATGGCGGACGTGCTCGGCTGGCTGCGCGGCGGCGTGGACGCGCTCGACGTGCCGCGCGAGCTGCTCGACGGCAACGGCGCCCAGCACGCGGCGCTCGCGCTGGCGGGCGTGCAGGCGCTCGACGAGCGTCCGCGGTCGCTGCTGTCGATGTCGGCGGCGCAGCTGATCGGCGCCTATCGCCACCCGCAGGTGCAGGCGGCCGACCGGCGCGGGTTCGATCCGGACCGGCTGCTGGGCGAGGGCGGCACGCTCTACCTGGTCGCGCCCGAGGGCCATCAGGAGCTGTTGGCGCCGATCTTCGGCGGCCTGCTCGGTGAGCTGCTGCGGACGTGCGAGCGCCGGGCACAGCACGTCCGCGATCCGCGGACGCTCCCGCTGCTGAAGATTCTGGCGGACGAGGCAGCCCACCTGGCACCGCTGGCGCAGCTCCCGATGCTGCTGTCGGTGAGCGCAGGGTGGGGGGCGCGCTGGTGCCTCGTCTTCCAGTCCATTGCGCAAGTCCGCCACCGCTACGGCGCGCAGGCCGACGCCGTGCTTGGGAATGCCCTCTGCAAGCTGGCAATGGGGCCGATCCACGATCGCGCGACACGCGACGAGCTGGTGGCGCTGCTCGGCGACGAGCTGGTCGAGCAGACCTCAGGCACCGACTCGATGGGGTCGCGCAGCAGCGTCACCCGTCACGAGCAGCTCCGGCCGAAGATCACGGCCGAGCAGCTCGCGATGCTTGGCGAGGGCGAGGCCATCGCGATCCACGGTCGCGATCTGCCGGCGATCGTGCAGCTTCCGGTGTGGGAGCCGCTGGTGGAGGCGTCGCGGCGATGATGACCGCGGCGAGCATCCCGGCCGCGAGCGCGCGCGGCTACGCCGACTATCTCGACGCGAAGACCGTCGCGCCCGAGCGCGGCGACTACTACCTGGGTCCGGACGGCTCGCCGGCCGAGGCGCCGGGTCGCTGGCTCGGCGACCCGGCCGCGCTGGCGCGCGTGGGCGTCGAGGCCGGCGAGTTGCAGCCGGACGATCTGCGCGCGCTGATGGCGGGCCGGCGTCCCGGCGAGGGCGAGCAGGCGTGGCTGCGGGCGGCCGGGCCGGACGGCTCGCGCGCGGGCGGGATCGACGTGACGTTCTCGGCGCCGAAGGGCGTCAGCGTCGCGTGGGCGCTCGGCGACGATCGTGCCTCGATCGAGGCCGCGCACCATGCCGCGGTGGAGGCGGCGGTCGAGTACCTGCGCGAGACGGCCGAGCTGACCGTGCGCTACGACCCGGCGCTCGGCGAGGCGGTGCCGGTGCGGGCGGCGCATCTGCACGCGGCCGAGTTCATGCACACGACCGCGCGCGGCGTCGGCGACGGCGCGCCCGATCCGCAGTTGCACAGCCATGTGGTGATCACGAGCGTCGAGCGCGAGGACGGGTCGGTCGCGGCGGTGCGCTCGCGGCCGGTGATGCGCTCGGAGCGCGAGGTCGGCGCCTTCTACCGCGCGCACCTCGCGGAGGAGCTGCGCCAGCGCGGCTACGCGATCGAGCCGGCCGGCGAGGACGGCCGCTACTTCTCGATCGGCGGCGTCGACCGCTCGACGGAGCGGGCCTTCAGCGCGCGGACCGAGGAGGTCGAGCGCGCAGGGCGGGAGTTCCGTGCGCTGCACGGCCGGGCGCCGGAGCGCGGCGAGCTGCGCGCGCTTGCCGTGCAGACGCGCGGCGCGAAGGTGCCTCGTGACCTCGCCGAGCTCGACCGCGCGTGGCGGGAGACCGGCCGCCGCGTCGGCCTCGATCGCGCCGGCCTCGCGGCAGTCCGCGACGCGGAGGTCGCACCCGCTGCCGTCGACCGCGACGGCTGGGCGGAGCGGGTGGAGCGCAACGCGACGGCGAAGCGGGCGGTCTTCGGTGCCGCCGAGCTGCGAACCGTCGCGCTCGAGCACGCGGCCGGCGCGGGACTCGCGCCGCGTGAGGCGCTCGACGCGATCGACGGGCTGCGTCGCGACGGGCGCGTGCTCGATCTGGTCGACGGTCGCATGACGACCGCGCGCGTGCGCTCAGCCGAGCAGGAGATCGAGCAGCGGATGGGCGCGATGGCCGGCGATCTGTCGCGCTCGGTCGACGTGGCCGCGGTCGACGCCGGGGTCGAGGTCGAGCAGGAGCGGCTCGGCGCACCGCTCAGCGTGGAGCAGCGCGCGGCGGTGCAGTCGCTCACGGGTCCGGGGCGCGCCGCGGTACTTGTCGGCCCGGCTGGGACCGGGAAGGGCGTCGTGATCGACGCGGCAGCGCACGCCGAGCGCGCCGCCGGCCGCGAGGTCTACGGGGTCGCGGTCGCGGGCCGGACGGCTCAGCGGCTCGGCGAGTCGGCGCCTGCGCTCGAAGGTCGGGTGCGGACGGTCGACGGGTTCGTCGCGGCGGTCGAGCACGGCGAGCTGCCGATCGACGCCCGCACGACCGTCTACGTGGACGAGGCGGGGATGGGCGACACGGAGCGGCTGGGCAAGCTGGTGCGGACGGTGGACGGGCGCGGCGGCTCGCTCGTCGTGATCGGCGACGCGCGGCAGCTTCCCTCGGTCGGTGCCGGTGGGATGTTCGAGCGGCTCGCCCAGCAGGTGCCGGCGGCCGAGCTGACCGAGGTGCGCCGCGCCGCCGATCCCGGCGAGCTGGCGGCGTGGCGCGAGCTGCGCGAGGGCGATCCGGCAGCGGCGATGGTGCACTACCGCGCGGCTGGCCGACTGCACATCGCCGACACGCGCGTCGAGGCGGTCGAGCAGGCGGCGCGCGCCTACGACCGGCTGGCCGGCGAGCTGGGACACGAGCGCGTCGCGCTGATGTCCGACGCCTCGAACGTCGAGATCGACACGCTGAACCTGCGCATCCAGGCGCTGCGGCGCGAGCGCGGCGAGCTGACGCAGGAGGCGGTCGAGCGCGCGGACGGGCAGCGCTTCCACGGCGGCGACCGGGTGACGTGGACCGCGTCGATGCCGGTCGCCGACGAGCCGCGCGTCGAGAACGGCGCGCGCGGCACGGTCGTCGGCGTCGACGCCGAGCAGGGAGCGCTCACTGTGCGACTCGACGGCGCCGACCGCGACGTGGCGGTGGCGGGGGAGGGCGGCGAGTCGTTGCGGCTCGCCTACGCGGGGCACGTCTACCGCCAGCAGGGCGCGACGGTCGACCGCGCGGTCGTCGTCACGGGCGGTTGGCAGACCTCGCGCGAGAGCGCGTACGTGCAGGCGAGCCGCGCCCGTCACGGCGTCGAGTGGCACGTCGCGCGCGAGGATCTCGACAGCCCCGACGACGCCGCCCGGATCGACGCGCTGGCACGGCGCATGGGGCAAACGCGGGCGCAGGAACCCTCGCTCGCGCTCCCCCTCGATGCCCCTGGCCGCGCTCCGGGCGACCCGGTCGCCGAGCTGCACGTCGCCCGCCTCCAGCCGCCGTCGCCGACGCCGCCTGAGCCCGCGCCCGCCGTGGAGATCGCACCATGACGGCGGTGAGACGCACGCCGCGCATCGCGATCCCGCTCACGCCCGGCGAGCGCGACGCGCTGCGCCAGCTCGCGGCAGCGGGGAGAGAGCCCGAGGCTCGGGTCGCAGGCCGGCTGCTGCGCGCCGTGCTCGCGGACGCCGGCGCTGCGCTCGACGCCGCGCCGCGTCACCGCGCGGGCGCGCGACGGGCTGAGCCGGCCGGCGCCGCCGCGTGGCTGCCGCCGAGCACGCGCGCCGCTGGGATCGCCGCGCTGCGCGAGCGCTACCCGGCCGAGCTTCGTCACCTGCCGGCCGATCCGGTCGCCGATCCGGTCGTCGCTGAGCCGCTCGCCGCGCTCGCCGTGTGGCGCGAGCGCCTCGACGACGGACAGCACGACGACCCCCGGATGGAACTTGCCTTCGCCCACGAGCTGCGCGACCTCGCCGCGTGGCTCCAGACCCGCGCACGACGCAACCGCTGACCTCCACGGAAGGAGACCCACCCATGCTCTACGAGCACCAGCCCACGTACTTCACGATCGATCCGCTTCGCGTTCACGGGACGTTCGAGCGGATGTGGATCGAGGTCACGCAGATCCCGTCCGCCGAGCCGCTCGACGGCGAGCGGACCCGACACGGATGGATCGGCATGACCGACCCGCACGCGACAGTCGTCGCCCCGCTCATCGACTCTCACGAGACCGTCGGGCAAGCGGGCGCCGGCATCGACGGCGGTTTCCGCCGCGGCGGCGGAGCGGTGCGCATCGAGTGGGCCGCGACCATCCCCGACGACGGGCCGCCGACGCTGCGCATGTTCGCCGACATTGACGGCAACAGCGACGGGATCCTCGTCGTGGACTGTGACCCCGTCCGCGACTACCTCGCCCTCGCCGTTCTCGCGCGCCGTAGGCGGCTCCTGATCGACTCAACGCGCACGGGCGTCGACGGCATCCCGCTTCACCTCCTCCTGTTCATCGACCCGGTCCCGACCGAAGGGCTGCGCCAGGTCGCCGACTACCTGCTCGAAAGCGCCGACCGGCAGGAGGAGCTGTGGTGGGGGACGGGAGCGCAGCGGCCATGACCCCGCGACGCCCGCCGGGACGACCACCGACCACACCGGACGATGGCGCCGCCGAGCCACCCGACCTCCTCGGCGAGATCCTCACCTCCGAACAGGTCGCGCAGCTCCTCGCGATGCGTCGCTCGACGGTCGAGGATTACGCGCGGCGCGGCGTCCTGCCCTCGATCAAGCTGGGGCGGCATCGGCGATATCTGAGGTCTGACGTGGTCGGTGCTATCGACAGGCTGCGGCCGGTGCGATGACTGCGTGGGTTGTCGCAGAGCGCTCAAGACTCCACATCTGTAAGTTGCGGTCCGATATCGCACCACGGCTTGGTGTCTTGGGAGGGCGCTTTGCTCGTGGCTACGTCGTTGATGGCAAACACCGTCCTCATCACTTCCGTCACCGGGATTCTCGTTTCCGGCGTCGTTGGGCCTGGCGCTACCGCTTGGGCAGCGCGCCGATCTGCCCGCAAGCAGTTCATCCGCGATCGAGCCGCGAAGGGGCGGGAAGATCTCCGGGGTCTGCTGGATGAGGCGGCCTCGGTCCTGGGCGTCGGTCCGATTCGGCTGCGCACGACGTGGGAGGCACAGCAGGCCAGACGAAACCCGCCTGAAGAGGCACGGGCATGGCCCGACGCGGTCTATGTGCTCGGCCAGCGCCTGCGACTGCGGCTCGGCGCCGAAGATCCTGTCGTCAAGGAGTACGACGTAGTTCGGGCGCGGCTCGTAGAGGCCGGAAAGCTCACCGGGGAAGTAGACGACGAGCGGCACGAGAACGCGCTCCTTCGATTCGAGAGTGCTCGCGAGAAGTTCCTCACCGTTGCGCGGGCGAAGCTCGACGCACCGATTCCCGACAAGGAGGCAGGGTGAACCTCGATACGTTCTCGATCGTCAGTGCGGTCGTGCACGAGGTCCCGCACCAGAGCGACGAAGACGATGGTCCGGTGCTGACTGATGCGCCCATCACGCTCGATAGGTCGCTGACGCGCTACTTCGAGCAGAAGATCGTCAAGAGCCTTGCAAGTCGCGGTCTCGACGTCGTCGTCGATCCTGATGGGCATCCATGCGTCCGCGACTGTGTCGCCGAGATCCTCAGGAGATCCGAGTCGCTGGTCGAGGCATCGAAGCGCGTGGCGGAGCGGCTGTATGAGGCGCAGACTGGACGCAACCCTGTCGGACTGTTGACGGTGATCTTGGGGACGGTCGACGGGGCGCCGTGCGTGTCGGTGTTGAAGCTGGAGCGCGAAGAGGGACTTCGCTTCAAGATCGACACTGACGCACAAGGGCGGAAGACGGTCGACATGGAGCTGCTGCGTGAGCTGACGTTGACGCAGAAGACCAAGGTCTTCAAGACCTCGCTTCTGATGGTCGGTGACGGAGGTACCGCCGACTCGGTCTACGGCCGAGTGTCGGACGATCAGCGTGGGAAGCGCGACGGGGTCGGCGTTGCGTCGTTCTACCTCTCCACGTTTCTCGGATGCCGCCTGAAGACAACTCCTGAGAAGGCCACGTACGACTTTGTCCACACGGCAGAGCGCCACTTCAACCAGGAGATTCAAAGCGCTGAGACACGGGGCCAGTACCAGGTCGCGCTGCTGGCCACGATGCAGGACAACACCTTGGATGTGCGGCCCGCTGACTTCGCCAGGGTGAATCTCGACCCGGCTGACCAGCCGGGATTCGTTCAGGCCATGCGCGACGCTGGGATCGACCCGAACGTGGCGTTCCAGAAGGACGTGCGGATCGTCAGAGTCAGAGGATTCAAGATGACATTCGACTCGGGGATGGTGCTCGTTGGAGGGCGCCGCGACCTTGAGTCACGAGTGAGAATGCCTGCCGCCGACGATCCGGACGCCGGGGTCGTCGTGGAGGACACGATCAAGCGCCTTGAGGGGCGCTGAACGCACGCCGGATCAGAAGCGGGTTAGCCTTCGGCGCTTGACGAGGCCACGCGCGCCTGTGCCCATTGGAAGGCCGACGAGGCGAATTCAAGGGCTTCACTGCGATCGAGCACCTCGAAATCTTCGTCGTAGCGTGCTGATACTGCCCAAGGAACGAGCCAGTCCGCGTTGTTCAGCGGTTCAGGAGGTTCGATTCCGTTCTCTATCAACACGTCCACTAGGAAGTTGAGGTCGTGGGTCGCCCGGACTCTGACAGCGGCTACGGCGAGGGCGGCCTTGAAGGACTTCTCGACGGCTTGCTGGAGGTGGAAGCCGACCACGTCGTCCAGTTGGTCGACGTCGGCGGCGAGTGTGCGAGCGGCGTTCAGGTCAGACGCGGCCTTGCGAAGGAACAGCTTCGCAAGCTCGACGTGCTCAGGTTTGGGCAAGCAGACGACCTTCGCGAAGAGCGCGCTCGACGACGGTGCCCTCGACGACGGCGCGGCGCTTTGCCTTCTCCTCGTCCACGACGACGACGTCGATTGGGACGCCGAGGCCGCGCAGCTCCCGCCGGAGGCGGACCGACTCTCTAAACGCGCTCTCGACGGTGGGCTCGATCACGAGTACGTCGATGTCCGAGTCCTCGTGCGCGTTGCCGCGCGCGTGCGATCCAAACAGGAGCACCCGCGAGTTGGGGGGCGCTGCCTTCGCGAGGCGCGAGCCGATCTCCTCGATCACCTGCGTGGGAGTCATAGCTGGACGGTAGCCGATCAGGCGGAGGCGATGTGCCCTCTTAGGACTGTCGCGGTGCGCGGGTGCACGTCAGCGGTATCAGCCCAGGCGACTCGCAGGTTGCTCGATCGCCCGGCGATGACACCGGCTACGGCTGCGCTTCCTGCGCCGTCCTCCGTGCTACCGATCCATACACCAAAGTGAGAGTCGACGAGATCAGCCCGACCAGCGAGTTGGGAGGCAAGTCGGGGACTCATCCGCTGGCGAGCCCGTTTCGTCCGGAACCGACGATGCCCGATCACGAGCAATCCCAGGTAGACGTGTCTGCAAGCCGCCGCGTCGAGACCCTGGAGGAGACTGTCAGCGAGTCGGATGACAGACGGGAGGTCGCAGTCGTCGAGGAGCGACAGCACCGAGGCAAAGGAGAGGCGGGCATCGACATGAGCTGCTGCCTTTGAGCGTCGGCGGCGGATGTCCTTGACCAGGCTGTGGCCCCGAAGCGATGCGGAAAGCGCCGGGAGGTGATTCTCCATCTCGTCGCCGTCAGTCTCGTCCATCAGCTTGGTGAGGGAAGCGGCTCCGTCGATCTGGAAGCCGTTGTCGGTGCCGGCGACGAGGTCGACCAGCGCGTGAGTCTCGGTAAGCCATGCGCCGCGAAGCATCGTTCCGACCTGAGTGCGGTGCGTGGCGACGCCTCGAAGAACATAGAGCAGCTCCAGGTGGTCGTGAACATCGTTGATCTGCGTTACTCGTTCTCCGCGGTCACCCCCGTTCACGACAGGAAGGAAGTGGGCCTCACCGAGGTAGTAGGACGTGGAGTCGATATAGAGACCCTTGGGATCGAGGCGTGCCAGAGCCAGTGCGCGGCTGATCGCAGCGGCGTCTGCGTCGCTCACTGTGGCGCTCACGGGCGGGTGGCCGTTGAGGACCGTCGCTGCGGATGAGGCCAGTCCACACAGCCGGCCAACGCCTCTTCGGGTAATCGCCTCTACGAGGCGCGTGGTCTGCTCGATGTCATCAAGGCGCGATCGGCCGTTGCGCTGCCGCTTCGCCGCGAGCTTGTGGCGGACGCGGCACTGAGCGTTCCACTCGAACCTCAGGCGGGACAGCGGAGTCTTCGCGGCGCTGACGACTTGAGGCCGACGGCCGCCGCGCTCGATTTCCTGCTTCCAGCGTCCAAGCCAGACAACAGCGGGCTCTGCGTACAAGTGAACGTAACGAGCCAGCATCCGGGCCTGGCGATCATCAGCTGCGAGGTCAGCAACCCTCGCAGCCGTTTGCATCATGCGGAGTGCGTGCAGTGCCTTGTCGCGGCAGTCCGCGGTCGGGGGCGATGTCACCGACGCCTTTGTCACGCGAACGCCCGATCGACGACACCGGCCTCGTCCTCGGACGGCTGGTAGTGCGCGTAGACCTGGGTCGTCTTCGCGTCGGCGTGGCCCATCCACTGCTGCAGCGTCCGGAGCGGAACGCCGGCGGCGGCCATGCGGGTCCCGAACGTGTGGCGCAGCTCGTGGAAGGTGATGGTCCGCACCTCGGCTCGCTCCACCGCTTGGCGGAAGCGGCGGACGAGCTTCGAGCGGTCGAGCGGGTGGCCGGTCTCGGGGTGGCAGAAGACGAGGTCCTTGTCGCGCGGGTAGAGCGTGCGGTCGCGCAGCTCGGCGAGCGCGTCGGCGACGCGCTGGGCCATCGGGACGGAGCGGCCGGAGCCCTCGGACTTGGGGTCGCCGAACTCGCCGCGGACGAAGGGGGAGACGACGCGGACGCGCCGCGCGTCGAAGTCGACGTCGCGCCAGCGCAGGCCGAGCAGCTCGCCTTGGCGCAGGCCGGTCATCGCTGCCGTCAGGTACAGGGTCGGCTCGATCGAGCCGAAGGCGTCGTCGGGATACTCGGAGGCGACGAGCGAGTCGACCTCGGGCTGCGTGAGGAAGCGGATGCGCGTCTCGGTGGTTCTGATGACCGGCCGGTCTGCGAGCTTGACCGGGTTCTGATGGCACCAGCCTTGGCGCAGTCCGACTTGGAAGACCGAGTGCATCGTGTTGAGGTGGTTGCGAACGGTCTTGACCGCGAGCGTGCGCTGTTTGACGGCGATGTACCGCTCGATGTCGTCGGGCGTGATGCGGTCGAGCGGCGTGTCGCCGAAGAAGGGCGCGATGTGGTTGCGCAGGTCGGACGCGACGGTGAGCCGGTGCGACTTCTTGCGGCCCTTGAGGTCGAGGCGCCGCGACAGCTCCGCGCCGCCCTGCTCCATAGTCATCCGCGCGACGCCGGCGCGACGCCGGCCCTGGTCGCTCTCGCGCAGTCTGCGCAGCTCGCGCTCGGCCTGCGCCTTCGTGAGGCCGTCCGCCTTGCCGGGCGTGCGCGCGTCGCCGACCTTGCGCTGCACGCGCCGGCCGTCGAGGCTGTACCAAGAGGCGATCCACGAGCCGCGCACGATGCGCAGCGTCCCGGTCCCGTACTCGCGGCGGCGGCCTCTGCGCGTCGCGGCTCTGCCAGCCCTCGTCGTGCTCATGGCGTCCGTGCTCCCAAGGTGGCTGTGTACTGTCTGTGTACCATTTTGACCGCATTCTACCTGAGGCAACCTGACGGAAAGAGCTGTTCTAGCAGGCATTTCCGGGAAGTCTGACTAGCGTAAATCCGGCTGGGGGCCGGGCGGTCGCAGGTTCAAATCCTGTCTCCCCGACTCCTTTCAACCGTCCGGTTGAAGGGTTGATGTCGCGCCGCTGGACTCAGGCAGGGCTTGCGTCGACGATCTCCAGGAGATGGTCGAGGCCGGTGAGGTCGCGGGGGTTGCGGGTGTAGAGGGGAAGCTGGTTCGCGATCGCGGTGGCTGCGATGAGTAGGTCGACGGCGCGACGTCCGCGCGCTTTGCGGCCTTGCGCGACGGTCGCGGCGAAGACGGTCCCGTAGACGCGCGCGCAGGCGGTATCGAAGGGCAGCGGGTCGTAGGTCGCCTCGATGGTCTGCAGGTGGTGCTGGCGGCGCGCGCGTTCGGCGGGGTCGTTCGTGGCGTGGGGGCCGGCCGTCAGCTCGGCGAGGCTCAACGTCGACACCCACGTCTCGCTCGGGAGCGCGCTGCTGCCGGCCGGGTCGACGAGGACCGATGTGTCCAGGAGGCCTGCGCCGAGACGGATCTCAGGCACGCGGCGTGAGGTCTTGGTCTGCGATCGCGTCGAGGTCGGCGCGCAGCCGGTCCGGGTCGATCTTCGGGGCGGTTGCGAGCGCCTCGAGCAGCGCCTCGGCGCTGACGGGTCTGCGCCGGCTGATGGGGGTGAGGTCGGCGACAGGGACGCCGCGACGGGTCACGACGAAGCGCTCGCCGCGGTCGAGCGCGCGCATGATCTCGCCGCTTCTGTTGCGCAGCTCGCGCTGCGTGAGATGGTGGAGCATGCGTTGACTGTAGCACTGGTGCGACAGATCGCTGGTTGTCCTTCGTCGTGCGGATCAGTGTCCGCGGTGAGCGTACGGATGACGGCGAGATCGGCGTCGGCCTTGCGCAGCAGCAGGTGCGCGAGGTCGACGTGCTCAGGTCTGGGCAAGCAGGCGGCCCTCGCGCAGTGCGCGCTCGACCATCGTTCCCGGCACGGCTGCGCGTCGCCTGGCCTTTGCCTCATCCATGACGATCACGTCGATCGGCACGCCGAGGCCGCGCAGCTCTCGTCGGAGGCGAGCTGACTCTCTGAAGGCGCTCTCGACAGTCGGCTCGATCACGAGCACGTCGTAGTCGGAGTCATCGGCGGCGGTTCCGCGCGCGTGCGAGCCAAACAGCAGCACGCGCGATCTTGGCGGCGCCGCGCTGGCCAGCCGGGCCCCGATCTCCTCGATGACCTGACTCGTCGTCATGGCATGACGGTAACCGATGGCGCGGAAGGTGTGATCGAGCGACTGCGCGTGACATGCAGCCGCTGGACGCGCTCACGGACCGGAGGGTTCAACAGTCGTCCGGTCGCACCGACTGAAGACGCGGAGGAGCAACGGTCGCCGATTCCTGGCGACGCGGTGGTCGGGTGTTAGCGTGCCCCGCATGGCTCGCGTCTTCTTCGCGATGGGCATGTCGCTCGACGGCTATGTCGAGGATGCGAGCGGGAGCTTCGACTTCGCCGTGCCGGACGACGAGGTGCATCGCATCGCGAACGAGCAGGCGCGCGACGCCGCCGTGTTCGTGTTCGGGCGCCGCATGTACGAGCTGATGGAGGGCTACTGGCCGGCTGCGGCGGCCGCTCCGGACGAGCTGTCGGAGGTGGCGGCCGAGTTCGCTCGCGTGTACGTCGCGACGCCGCGCGTCGTCGTCTCCGACTCGCTCGACGACGTCCCGGACGGAGTGCGGCTCGTGCGCCGTGTCGACGCCGCCGCGGAAGTGGCGCGTCTCGCGCGCGAGCATGAGGGCCACATCGAGGTCGGCGGCCCGACGCTCGCCGCCGCGGTGTTCGACCTGATCGACGAGTTCCGCATGTGGGTCAACCCGGTCGCGGTCGGCGGCGGCAAGCCGTACTTCCCCACCGGCGGCGGCCAGGTGCGGCTGCGTCTGCTGGAGCAGCGCGCCTTCGCTTCGGGCGCGCTGTACCTCCGCTACGAGCGCGTCCGCTAGACAGCCGGTCTCTCACGCGCGCACAGCGCGCCGACGCCGCCAGGTCAGCCACGCGCAACGCAGCAATGCCGCCAACACCGCCACCCATACGAGTCCGCCAACGACGCTCGGGTGCCGCGGCTGAGGCGACGCGACGATGAAGTCCGGCAGAAAGAGGAACCAGGCGAACGCGAGCACGCTCCAAAGCGCCAGCCGCCCGCGCGTGCCCTTCGTGAGCCAGCCGCCTGCCTGGTCAGCGTGCGGTCCCGCCGGTCCGCTCGGCGTGCCGCCGGCGCTGTCGAGCGCAGGAGCGCTGCCGAGCAGGGCGTGGTACAGCAGCACTGGCACCAGCACGGCGAGTGGCCATGTCAGCGTGGCGAGTCCGACGGCGACGAGATGGCGAGCGCTGGATTCGGCTCCGGTGGTGAGCAGACGCGCGAGGGGTGTGAGCGCGGCGAGCGGCAGGTAGACGAGCACCAGTGTTCCCAGCACGCGCCAGCCATGGCCGCGGGTGAGCGCCCAACTGCGCCCGAACGCGGCGCCGACGCTCACGCGCTCGATCACCGCGACCGGCACGACGACCGCCCAGCGCGTCGCGAGCGCCACGCCGAGGATGAGCAGCAGCACGCCGACGATCGCATTCGTCACCAGATCGGGAGTGCCGGTGTTGAGGATCGACCGCGCGGAGGCGCTCAACAGTGCGATGGCGGCGAGCCCGAGCGCCAACCCGAGGACGAGCGACAGCGCGGCCACGGGCAGCAGCGCTCGCACGGCGCTGCGCGCCAGCGCGCGCGAGGAACGATCCGCCTCGGGCCGCACCGCGACGTGGGCGATCTGGACGGCAACGCCGGCGAGCAGCGCCGCCGCCGCGACGTCGAGCACCGCGCTGACGAGCGCCAGTTGGCGCGGGAGGCTGCGTGTGACCTCGGCGACGACCGCGACGCCGAGCGACATCGGCAGGAGCAGGCTGGCGCGGTCCCGATAGGTCCGCAGTGCCTGTCGAAGCAGCGCCCAGGGGTCGATGGTCATTGGCATGTCTCGGCTCTGCGCCCGGACGTCGGCTGTGTCGCTGCCGAGCTTCGCGCCGGAACATCGTAAATCCAGGGGGCTGGGAAGCGCGCAGGTGTCAAGGAGCGCCGCGTCCGCGGGCCGAGTCCCGCGACACCGGGATCGCCAAGGTCAGGCACCGGACACCGCCGTGCCGGCATGTCCGAACGTTGGCGTACACGGCTTAAGGAATGAGCGCCGACGCGCCGATATCGGCCGCATGGAGCGCCAAGGTACGTGGTTGTGTCCAACCGCGGTCGATCGCGAGCGGCTGCTGGACATGGAGCCGCGCATCGCGAAGGCGCGCACGCTTGCCTTCTCCGCCGCCGGTCTCGGCCTGCTGAGCGCGGCGCCGTGGTACGGCTGGTGGATCGTGCTGCCGCTCACCTGGGTCGTGGTCAGCCAGTTCGCGCTGTTCGGGCCGATGATCGCGCGCAGCCGGCACCCGGAGTGGCCGATCTTCGGGACGGTCGTCAGCGCGCAGGTCACGATCGGCGTCGCGATCGCGCTCACCGGCGGCCCGCGCAGCCCGGCGCAGCCATTGCTGTTCTTCTCGATCGTGAGCGTCGCCGCACGCTTTCGCGGCCGTGGCGTGCTCGCCGCCGCCGGCTTCACCGCCGTCGTACTGCTCGCCTCCACGATCGGCGTGGACCCGGCCCGCTACGTCCACAACCCCGCGTTCGTCAACGCCTCGTTCGTCTGCCTGATCGGCCTGGCGGCCTGTTGCTACGTCTTGATGGGCTCCGACATCCGCCAGCGCGCGGAAGCGATCCTCGACCCGCTCACCGGCCTGCTGAACCGCAACGCGCTCACCGGCCGCTTTGCCGAGCTGGCCGAGCAGGCGGCGCTGACCGGCGAGCCGGTCGCGCTCGTGCTGTGCGACGTCGATCGCTTCAAGCACGTCAACGACGAGCATGGCCACGAGCGCGGCGACGCCGTCCTCAAGGAGGTCGCGTACACGATGCGGCGCAGCCTGCGCTCGTTCGAGCTCGTCTACCGCCTCGGCGGCGACGAGTTTCTGGTCGTGCTGCCGGGCGCCGCCCTCGGCGCCGCCCACACGCTTGCGGAGCGGCTGCGCGACGCGCTCGCGGCTGCGCGCCCCGGCGGGCTCGCGGTCACCGTCTCGGTCGGCGTCGCCTCCGCCGCCGGCGCCGCCGTGTCGTTCGAGCACCTCTACCGCGAGGCCGACGAGGCGCTCTACCGCGCGAAGGACGCCGGTCGCAACCGCGTCGCGCTCGCGACGCCGGGCGCCGAGCTCGTGTTCGCGACCTGACGGTGTCGGCGACGGCCGCGCGAGTACGCGGCCGCCTCAGCGTCGCGCGCGCCCCAGCAGCCGCGCGAGCAGTCCCGGCCGCCGCGGCTCGACCTCGTCGCGCAACGGCAGGCGCCCCGCGCGCCGGGCCGCCAGTACGCACGCCGTGTGGGCGTGGCGGCGTCGCTCCCGATCGCCCTCGGGAAACACGAGCCGGTGCTCGCTCAGCGCCGGCAGCAGCTCGCCGCAGAAGGGGCAGCGGTACGTCGTCGGCTTGCGGTTGGCGGCCGGCCGCAGCTCGTACCAGCGGGCGTTGAGGAAGTCGCCCATGCCTCAACCCGCGCGCGCGGCCTCGGCCAGCGATGACTGGCCGACGAGCTGCTCGTCGGGTCGCGCGTGCCCGCCGCGCATCAGCGAGGCGGCGGCCGCGATCAGGCAGGCGACGATCGCGAATGCGAAGGCGGCGTGCAGCCCGTCGCGGAAGGGGCTCGAGATCAGCGTGGGGAAGAACGTGTGCCCGGTCAGCACCGCGTGGTCGTGCGCCGGCAGCGCCGCCAGCAGGTGGGGGCCGAGGAAGTGCTGGATCGGGTTGTAGCCGAGGAAGGCGGCGAACAGGATCGACACCGGCGGCAGTGCCGCGACGTCGTGCGCGGTGCCCGCCGGCACGCCATGCGCGTGCAGACCCGCGGCCATCGTCTGCGGCAGCGTGGCCGACAGGCCGACGATCAGCAGCGTGAAGAAGATCCCGATCGACAGCACCTGCGCCGAGTTCTGGAACGTCTGGTTCATCGCGCCGCCGGCGCCGCGGTCGCCCGGCGGCAGGCTGTTCATCACGGCCGCGCGGTTGGGCGAGGCGAACAGCCCCATCGCGATCCCGATCAGCGCGAGGATCGCGGCGAGCTGCCAGTAGGCGAAGTCGGTCGGCAGCAGCATCAGCAGGCCGAAGCCGAGCGCGGTCAGCAGCATGCCGGCGGTCGCGAACGGGCGCGCGCCGAAGCGGTCCGACAGCCAGCCGGACGTCGGCCCGGCGAGCAGCATCCCGACCGTCAGCGGCGCCATGTACAGACCCGCGTAGAGCGGCGTCTCGTGAAAGCTGTAGCCGTGCTGGGGGAGCCAGATCCCCTGCAGCCAGATGATCAGCATGAACATCAGGCCGCCGCGCGCGATCGCCGACAGGAACGTCGAGAGCGTCCCGAACGTGAACGCGCGGATCCTGAAGAGTGAGAGGCGGAACATCGGCTCGCGCTGACGGCGCTCGATTTGCACGAAGGCGACGAGCAGCGCGAGCGCCGCGCCGAGCAGGCTCAGCACGCGCAGGCTCGTCCAACCGGTCGCGTGGCCGTTCGCCGGGCGGATCCCGTACGTGACGGCGACCATCACGCAGATCAGCGCGAGCGCGAACGTGAGGTTGCCGGCCCAGTCGATCGGCGCGGCGCGCGGGGTGGAGAGCTCGCGCAGGCTGCGGTACGCCCACACGGTGCCGAACAGCCCGACCGGCACCGAGATCAGGAACACGAGCCGCCAGTCGATCGGCGCCAGCACGCCGCCGAGCATCAGGCCGATGAAGAAGCCGCTGACGCCGACGATGTTGTTGATGCCGAGCGCCATGCCGCGCTGGTGGGCGGGGAACGCGTCGGTGATGATCGCGGCCGAGTTGGCGAGCAGGCAGGCGCCGCCGATCCCCTGCACGACGCGGAAGCCGATCAGAAAGTCGGCGCCGGCGCGGCCGTGGAGCCAGCAGGCGGCCAGCACCAGCGAGGCGACGGTGTAGATGACGAAGCCGAGGTTGTAGATCCGCACGCGGCCGACGATGTCGCCGAGGCGGCCGAGGCTGACGATCAGCACGCTCGTGACGACGAGGTAGCCGAGGATCATCCACAGCAGGTAGAAGCTGTTGGCGGGGACGAGCGGGTCGAGCTTGATGCCGCGGAAGATGTCCGGCATCGCGATGATCGTGATCGAGCCGTCGAGCGTCGCGAGCAGGACGGCGAGCGTCGCGTTCGACAGCGCGATCCACTTGTAGCGGTTGGGGTCAGCGGCGCGGGAGCGGGTGCGGGTCACCCGCTCGAATATACGGTCCACCCCTCGAAGCCGGCCCCAAGCGACGATCGCCGCCGGCTCGTCGCGACGTGGCGCATCGGAGCGGCGCGACTGACGCACCGGCTCGCGCGCAGCAGACATGATCTTGGTGCGGCAAGAGTCAACCAATCAGGAGATGGGTGACGATGAACGAGGAGCTTCGCTTCGGGCGTGGCAGCGCCAACCCGGCAAGACTGAGGGCGGCGCTCGAGGCCGTGCTCGCCGAACCCGATCTCAGGGGGCGCGACGACCTTCCCGACAGGGTCGAAGTGCGCGAGGACGGCCAGGGGATCGACCCCATCGCGGTGACGGTGGTGATCACGCTCGTGAGGCTTACGGGTCGCATGGCAACGAGCGTGTGGGACGACGTGCTGTGGCCGCGCCTGCGACGCAGGCTCGACGACGACGCGCTCGGGGAGCGGCGCGACGACAGATAGGCGCCGTGAGGTTCCGCTACGACTGTGACGGCGACAAGGCGGCCGAGCTCGCCGCCCGCGCCGCGCTGCTGGTCGCTGGCGGCGCGCATCTGGCCGACTTCGCCGACTGCAGCCTCCGCGACGACGCGCGCGTGGCGCTGGAAGAGGCGTGGCTCGCGCTGCGCAGCGCGGCGCGGGCCGCGCGCGGGCACGCCGTGGCGGACGGCATCGCCGTGGCCGCCGCGGAGTGGTGTCGGCGGCTGCGCGAGCTGCGCGACCGCCCCGGGCGCGAGGCATGCGGCCGTGCGGTCCTCGAGCGGCTGCTGCACGCATGCGATGCCAACGCGCTGGAGGACCCGCTGGAGGCGATGGCGCGCTACGTCGACGCCTGCTGCGTCGCGTCGTACGGCCATGACTGGCCTGAGGTTGAGGTCGCGATCGCCACGCGCGGCGAACATCCGCGCGGTGAGGCGGACCCCTACGGGATCACCGGGCTGGCGCTCCCCGCGGCGGACGGCATGCAGGTGCGGCTGCAGATCCATGTCGAGAGCTTCGGCGCCGCGGCGCTCGCGGCGGTCCCGGTCGTGCTCGCACACGAGTGCGTGTGTCATGTCGCGACGCGGCCGCGCGGGCAGGCCGACAACGAGAGCTTCTTCGCCGAGGGCTTCATGGACTGGGCCGCCTCCTACTACCTGCGCGCGTGGGACGACAGGCTGCCGGGCGCGCTGCCCGCGATGTCGCGCACGCACGCCGAGCGTCTGCTGTCGGTCCTGACCCGCGCCCCCTCGCCGGCGGCGACCGCGCGCATCGCCGGCCGCCGGCGGGCGGAAGGGCTCGTACACGCGCTGCGCTCCCATCATGGGATGGAGGAGGGGGACGCGGGCGCGCAGGTCGCGCGCTTGGCCGTCGGGCTGAACGTCGCCGACGTGCGCGCCGGGCGGCGGGAGGCGTGGGCCGGCGCATGGTTCACGGAGGGCGGCCGTCCGTTGAGCCAGCTCGAGCTCGACTGCCTCGCAGGGCGCCGACCGCCGGAGGACATTTTGTGACGCAGATGCGCCAGAAATTGCGATTTCCTTGTCAGCGCGCCGTATTCCTGATATACGACTCGAATGCATCATATTTGTTTGCCTGAGCCGCGCCCGTTCCGTCTCTGCTTGCTCCTGGACTGCTCGGGCTCTCTGCGATCGACCGGACGGAGCCGGAGCCATGCCGAGCCATCGACTTCTCGCCGCCGCGCTGGCGCTCGACACGTTCACCGCCGGCGAGCTGGCCAGCACGTCCGGTGTGCCGCTGAACACCGCGCGCTGCGACCTCACCCGCCACAGAGATCTCTTCGAGCGCGTCGACGTGGTCGCCTCCGGCCGACGCGGCCGACCGCCGCAGCGCTACCGGCTGCACGACCCCGATGCGGTGCATGCGACGCTCGCCGCCGCACGCAGGGACGCCACGCCGCGCGCGGCAGTCGAGCGGCCGGACGGCGCTGAGGACTGGCGGCTCCCGGTCGTCCCGGTCGCGTCGAGCGACGCCGACGACCGCCGGCTCGCGCTCGAGCTGGCCGAGCATGCGCTGCGCCGCGCGCTGCTGAGCGACGATCCGGAGGACTGCCAGGACCTCGCTCGCACCGCGACGACGACGGCAGATCGCCTGCTCGACGCCGGCGCGGGGCTGGACGCCGACGTGGAGCGCCGCGCGGGCGCCGTGCGCGCGTTCGCCAGATATCTGCAGCGCGACGCGCATCCGCGTCACGCGCAGGAGCTGAGTGCCGCGGCGGCCGGCGCGATCGCCGCGTTGGCCTGCGTCCCCGGGCTCGGCATCGGGCTGCTGTTGACGGCACTCGTGGAGCTTGCGCAGCGGGCGCATGCACTGCCGCCAATCGCGGTCGTGGCGCAGCTCGGCAGGGAGCCGGGCGACGTGCTGCCCGGGCTGCATGCGACCGGCTGGCACCGGCGCCCGCTGGCGGGCGAGTGCCTGTGGTCGCCCGCGTGGGCCGAGGCGCTCGTGGAGCCGCGTCTGCTCGCCGGCGTCGTGATCGGCGACGATCGCCAGGACGAGCAGGAGCTGACGCAGCTGATCGACGAGCTGCAGAGTTGGAACCTGCCGACCGTCGTCGCCTGCTCGCCGGATGCGATCGCGCTGCAGCGGCGCGTCTTCGCGCTGGGCGCGACGCCGATCGCGGCCGTCGACGCCGAGGCGGCGGTTAGCTGGTTCTGCCACCGGCTCACCGACCACGCGCCGAGCGCCGCGGCCGCGGCCGTCCAGCCCGCGCTCGCGCACTCCTGAGCCCGTCGGCGACGGCTCAGCCGCCGCTGGGTGGCAGCGGCTCGAGCGGCGTCTGGCCGGGGACGTCGGACGGGGGGAGCAGGCGCAGCTGCCACCAGCCGACGTCGCGCCAGGCGCCCGCCTTCCAGCCGATCCCGCGGTAGACGCCGACCGGCTCGAAGCCGAGCGCCTCGTGCAGGCCGACGCTCGCGTCGTTCGGCAGCGTGATGCCGGCGCAGGCGACGTGGAAGCGCTGCGCGCGCAGGCGCGCCAGCAGCGCCTCGTAGAGCGCGCGGCCGATGCCGCGGCGGTGCCAGGCGGGGTCGACGTACACGCTCACGTCGCACGCCCAGCGATACGCGGCGCGCTCGCGGTGCGGCGCGCCGTAGGCGAAGCCGGCGACGGCCCCGTCGCGCTCGCAAACGAGGTAGGGATGGGTCGCGCTGAGCTGCGCGATCTTCGCGGCGAAGTCGTCCGCGCTCGGCGGGACCTCCTCGAACGAGACCGCGCTGCCGAGCACGAACGGCGCATAGATCGCCGCGCAGGCGGCCGCGTCGCGCGCCGGGTCGGCGGGACGGATCACGCCGCGCCCGCTCCGGCGTCCGCGTCGCCCGCGTCCAGCAGCCGGATGCCAAGCGCGCCCGCCAGCGCCGGCGCCAGCTCGAGCAGGTCGCCCCATGCGACGCCGACTCCGCGCAGGCGCTCGACGCCGTGCAGCCCGCGCAGCTCGCAGCCGCGCAGCTCGGAGCGTCTGAAGCGGGCGTCGGTCAGGTCGCACTCGCTCAGGTCGCAGCCGAGGAAGCGCACCGCGGCCCCGTCGATGTCCTGCAGGTCGCTCTGCTCCAGGCGGCAGGCGTCGAACGTGACGCGCTCCAGCCGCGCGCTCGTGAACGCCGCGATGTCGATGCGGCAGTCCTTCAGCAGCACGTCGGTCAGGTGCCCCTCGCGCCACGCGCTGCCGGTCAAGCGGCAGCCGCGCAGCTCGACACGCACGAGCGAGGCGCCACGCGCGTCGAGGTTCGCGAGGTTGCAGTGCTCGACCAGCGCGTCGACGATCCGCAAGCCGGGCAGTCTCGCGCCGCCGAGGTCGGCGCCCGCGACGCGCGCGCCGACGAGCGAGGAGCCGCGCGCGTCGCGCAGCGCATCGGCGTCGAGCGGGAGCGGCTCCGCGTCGGGCGGCAGGTCCGGGGCGAGGGGCGGCGCGGCGGCATGCGGGTCGCGGCGGGCGGGGCGGACCATCCCGCGCATCCTCCCATGCGACGGCTCGTCCGCTACTCGCCGCCGAGCGGGTCGCGCTTCGCGATGCCCGTCAGCAGCTCCTCGCGCAGGGCGGCGGGAGCTGCGCCGCGGACGCGCTCAAGCCGCTCCCGCACCGCGATGGTCACCGCCGTTGTGATGCTCTCACCGGTCGCCGCCGCGAGCTCGCGGACCAGATGGTCCGCCGTCGTGTCCTTGATGTTGAGCGCCATCGAGTAGGAAGATCATCAGGAAAATCTTCCTAGCTCGCCTCAGGTGCCGCCCGGCACGCTCGCGAGGGCGGCCCGTGCGGCGGCGGCGCGGCGTGAGACCTCGGCGGGCGGGGCTCTCGCGGCGATCGCGCTGCGCAGCGCGGCGACGCGCGTCGCCAGCGCCCTCGCCCCGGCCGGGTCGAGCGTGCGCAGGTCCGGTGTGGCGGCGGCGAGCGCGCTTCCGATGCGCCCGAGGTCGCCGCTGACGGCCGCCGCGCCGTCCTTGCCGGCGAGCGCCTGCGGGTACTCCGTCGGCAGCAGCTCGAGCCCCGCGCCGAGCGGGCGCATCTGGTCGCGCAGATGGGAGACGACGTCCTGCGCGGAGGGCGCCGGCGCGCTGCCGCGCCCGAGCGCGAAGCCGATCGCGCCGCCGACCAGCAGCGCGACGACGGCGATCGCCGAGAGCAGCAGCGGGCGCGACGTGCGTGGTTGGCGGTAGAGGGACATGGTCAGCGCCAGATGACCGCGACGGCCGGGCCGTCGTGGTCGGCGAGCGCGGTCTGCGCGGTCGTGAGGACGTCCTGGGCGCAGCGTGCGCCGGACGCGTCGACGATGCGCGAGCCGCACACGAGCGCGACGCGCGGCAGCACGCTGCCGACGCCGAGCTGCAAGCTCGACTCGGCGACGGCGTCGCCGAGCGAGGCGAGCAGCTCCTTCTTGGGACCGGTCATCACGCGCCGCGCGCGCTCGGCCAGCGGCACGGTGCCGAGCCCGTCGACGACCGCGACCGGCCCCGAGCCGTTCTCGCTGTAGACGCGGTAGTAGTCGGTCGCGGCGACGAGCTGCAGCTCCTCGGGCGCGACGCCGAGCGCGCGCGCGGCGGCGCGGTGCTGGGCTGGCTCGTCGACCGGCGCGCGGCCGGCGGCGCCGCGCTCGAGCGCGACGGCGCCCGTCGCGACGGCGCGGATCTGATGCTCCTGCGGGTCGTAGCGCGCCTCGACGCGGACCGTGTCGGGCGCCGCGCCGGCCGCCACGCACTCGCGCTCGGCCGCCTGGGCGGCAGCGGCGACCGCGGTCGCGTCGCTGCTCGCGCTGCGCACGACCTCCGCACGCACGAGCGACAGCGCCGCGCCGACCGACGACAGCACCTCGGGATGACCCGGCGCCTGCAGCGGGCGTCTGAGCGCTCGCGCGACCTCGCCGGCGAGCGCGGGGCCGGAGCCGCCGAGCGCGACGACCGGCACGTCGCGACCGAAGCCGTGTGCGCGCGCCGCCTCCTCGACCGCGCCCGCGATCTTTGCGACGGCGGCGTCGAGCAGCGCGCGCGCCGCCTGCTCGGGGCGCTTGCGCATGTGTGCGGCGAGCGGCGCGAATGCGGCCAGCGCGGCCGCCTGCGAGCCGGCGGCATGGCTGCCCTCCGGCACGAGGCCGAGCGCGTTCGCCGAGCAGGTGGCCGTCAAAGCGAACAGCGCGCCGTCGCGCGTGCGGATCGCGGCGTAGGACGCCGGGTCGCCGTCGCGCGGCGCGACCAGCTCCAGCGCAGCGCCGTCGAGCGCGGCGGCGTCGGCGAAGCAGGCGTAGGGGAGGCCTGCGACGTGCGCGCTGCGCGGGCCGACCTCGGCGATCCCGCGGCGCTTCAAGCGCGCCATCGAGCCGCCGGCCGCGCCGACGACCCACGAGTCGACCGAGCGGATCGCCGTCGGGTGGCCCATCACCTTCAGCGTGCGCAGGACGGTGCGCCCGCCGTCGACGACCGACACGTTCGAAGACGTGCCGCCGCACTCCAGCACGATCCCGTTCGTCAGCTCCAGCTCGTGCAGCGCCGCCGCCACACCGGCGGCGGGACCGGCGCCGATCGACAGTGACGGCGCGCGCCCGAACGCCTCCAGGCTCATCGCGCCGCCGTCGCCGCGGAGCACGAGCAGCGGCACGTCGATGTCGGCCTCCTCCAGCACCGCCTGCACGATCCGCGCCGTGCGCTCCATCAGCGGCAGGATCGCGGCGTTGATCGCGGCGCTGACGGTCCGCAGCTCCAGCCCGTAGGCGCCTGAGAGCTCGTGGCCGGCGCACGTCGGCAGGTCGCGCTCGCGCGCGCGCTCGGCGACGCGCCGCTCGGTCTCGGGCGCGTCGACGGCGAACGCGCCGGAGGCGGCGATCGCGGTGCAGCCGCCGGCGACGAGGCGGTCGAGCGCGGCGTCGATCTCCGCATCGGCGAGCCCCTCGGTCGCGTCGAGGAAGACGTGCTGCGTGTGCAGCGCGCGGCCGGGCGCGAGCGCGACGTCGCCGACGCAGGTGCGCTTCCGCGCGGGGCGCAGGTCGGGCGCGCGGCCGATGCCGATGACGCCGACGTCGGCGACGTCGCCCTCCAGCAGTGCGTTCATCGCCTGCGTGGTCGAGAAGGCGACCAGCTCGACCGTCCGCGCCGCCTCGCCCAGGTCGGCGAACAGCTGCGCGAGCGCCTGTGCGACGCCGGCGGTGACGCCGTCGGGATGGTGGTGCGTGGTCGGTACGACCGCGCGGGCGCGCAGCGCGAACGGGTGCGGCTCGACCGCGACGGCCTTCGTGAAAGTCCCGCCGACGTCGACCCCGACCCGCAGCGCCGCGCTCATCGCGTGACCGCCTCCTCGCGCGCGGGCTCGCTCGGCGGGGTCGCGGCCGCCTCCAGCCGCTCGCGGCGCCGGCGCCGCGCCGGCAGCCACGCGAACGTCCACAGCGCGCCGGCGAGGAAGATCGCCAGCAGCACCGCCTGCACGAGCAGGCTCTCGCGCGTGGGGTGGATGCCGGTCAGCTCGGCGACGAACACCGGCGGTCGCGCCCAGCCGGCGTGCACCGGCGTCGCGGCGACCATGTCGGCGCCCTGCAGCGAGCGCACGGCATTGCCGGCGAAGGCGACGCTCAGCAGCAGCAGGATCGAGGCGCCGGTCAGCAGCATCGGCTTGAGCGGCAGCGTGCGGCCGAGCCGCAGGATCGCGTAGGCGACCGCGCCGAGCGCCGCGACCGCGGCGAGCGCGCCGAGCGCGACCCACAGCTCAAGCCCTTGCGCGAACAGCAACAGCGCCTGGTAGAAGAGGACGGTCTCGAAGCCCTCGCGGTATACGGCGGTGAAGCCGAGCGCCATGAACGCGCCGGCGCTGCCGGCCGCGATCGCCGCCGCCACGCGCGCGCGCATGAACTCCATCCGGCGGCGCTGGTCGATTCTCGCGACGAGCCAGAAGCTGACGAACACGAGCACGACGACGGCGAGCAGCGCGGTCGCCGCCTCCAGCAGCTCGCGGTTGACCGGCGCGAGGTCGATCACCAGCGTCGTCAGCAGCCAGGTGACGGCGGTCGCTGCGAGCGCGCCGAGCACGCCGAACGTCAGTGGCCGGCGGTAGCCGCTCGCCTTGCCGGCGGCGAGCGAGCCGAGCAGGATCGCGATCAGCAGGACCGCCTCGACGCCCTCGCGGAAGAGGATCGAGAAGGAGAAGCCGAACGCGATCAGCGGCGCGGCGACGCCCTTCGCCGCGAGCGCGCGATCGGTGTCGAGGATGCCGGCGCGCACGTCGCGCACGTCGGCGCGGACCGTGGCGAGCGAGGCGCGGTGCTGCAGGTCGTTGCGGAGGTCGGCGAACTTGAACTCGGTGTCGAGCACGAGGTTCGGGTTGCGCAGGCGCAGCGGAATCTCGACGTACTCGTAGTGGTCGAGGTAGGCGCTGCGCGCGAGCGTGTACGCGCGCGCGTAATCGCCGGCCTTGGCGGCGGCGAGCGAGCGGTCGACCATCGCCTTCGCGATCGCGTTCTCCTGGCGGCCGCGCTCCAGGTCATTCGGTCTCGCGGCGGCGATGCTTGGCACCAGCGCGAGCGCCAGCAGAGCGAGGGATGTGAGGACGGCGAAGCGTCGCATCGTGCAGAAAGATTAGGGCACCCGAGTTAGGTTCACCTTATGACTGTGACAGCGTGCGCTCGGCCTTGTCGAGCTTGGCGTCGATCGCGCGCACGAGGGCGCTCACCTTGGCGGCCTGGGCGTGCGCTCTGATGCGGTCGCGCAGCGTCTCGCGGATCGTGTCCTCGAGCTGCTCCTTGAGCTCGTGGTCCGCCTTGTCGAGGGGGCCCTCGACCAGCTCGAAGTGCTGCAGGTACGTGTCGCCGACCTGCTGATCGGCGGCGCTGGCGTCGCCGGCCTTGTACGTCGCGAGCGCGTGCGCGAGGCCGCTGCGGACGTTGCCGATCTCCGCGACCGCCTGCTGCGGCGTGGCGCCGTGCTCCGCGTCGGTCGACGCGGTCTCGCCGCTGCTGCCGCATCCGAAGCCGAAGGTTGCGAGCGCGAGCGCTACTGCCGTTACGCGGATCCGTGCCGTCACGTCCTGATCTCCTTGCATGGTTAGGGCACCCTCATTAGGGCAGCCGAAAACCTAGCATGGAAATCGGAATAGCGCACGCTGCGGCGGCGTCAAGATCCGCCGCGTCGCCGTCAAGAACGCGTCAAAACGCCGCGATCGCGCATCGCGGCGGTCTAAGACGAAAACATGGCGATCCATCCTGCTGTGCTCTCGCGAGCGCTCGTCGGCGAGCCGCTGCGCTCCGACCGGCTGGAGGAGACGCTCCTGCCGAAGCGGCTCGCGTTGCCGGTGTTCTGCTCCGATCCGCTCTCGTCGGTCGCCTACGCGACCGAGCAGATCGTGCTCGTGCTCGGTCTCGGCGGTCTCGGCCTGCTGTACCTCACGCCGTGGCTGGGCGCCGCCGTCGTGGCGCTGCTGGTCGTCGTCGTCGCGTCCTACCGGCAGACGTGCGACGCCTATCCGAACGGGGGCGGGGCCTATGCCGTCAGCCGCGACAACCTCGGCGAGAACGCCTCGCTCGTCGCGGCCTCGTCGCTGCTGATCGACTACGTGCTGACGGTCGCGGTGTCGGTCGTCGCCGGCGTGGCGGCGATCACGAGCGCGATCCCGTCGCTCGCCCCGCACGCCGTCGCGCTGTCGCTCGGGTTCACGGGACTGCTGTGCCTCGTGAACCTGCGCGGGATCAAGGAGTCGGGCCGCGCGTTCGCGATCCCCACCTACGGGTTCGTGGCGGCCGTCTTCGCGCTGCTGCTGGTCGGCTTCGGCAAGGCCCTGCTGGGAGACGGCCTGAGCGCGGAGAGCGCCGGCTACGGCCTGCGGCACGTCGCGCACACCGGCGGCCTGTTGACGATCTTCTTGGTCCTGCGCGCGTTCGCCTCCGGCTGCACCGCGCTGACCGGCGTCGAGGCCGTCTCGAACGGCGTGCCCGCCTTCAAGCCGCCGAAGAGTCGCAACGCGGCCGCGACGCTCGTCGTCATGGGGGTGCTGGCGACGACGATGTTCGCCGGCATCACCGCGCTTGCGATGCTCGCGCACGTGCACATGGCGGAGAGCGCCAGCGGCCTGATCGGTGCACCGGCCGGATACGCGCAGAAGACCGCCCTGAGCCAGATCGGGATCGCGGCGTTCGGGCAGACGGTCCCGTTCTACCTGCTGCAGGGCTTCACGGCGGCGATCCTCGTGCTCGCGGCGAACACGGCCTTCAACGGCTTCCCGGTGCTCGCCTCGCTGCTCGGGCGCCACAACTACCTTCCGCACCAGCTCTCCCAGCGCGGCGACCGTCTCGTGTTCTCGAACGGGATCCTGCTGCTCGGCGCGATCGCCGCGCTGCTGATCGTCGCCTTCAACGCGCAGGTGACGCGGCTGATCCAGCTCTACATCCTCGGCGTGTTCCTGTCGTTCACGCTCAGCCAGCTGGGGATGGTGCGCCACTGGCAGCGCGAGCGCGCCGTCGCTCCCGCCGCGCGACAGCGCCGGTTGCGGCGCAAGCAGGCGGTCAACGGGACGGGCGCCGTCGTGACCGGGCTCGTGTTCGTCATCGTGCTGCTGACGAAGTTCACCCAGGGCGCCTGGATCGTCGTGCTCGCGGCTCCGCTGCTGTTCTGGATGATGAAGGGGATCCATTCCCACTACCGCTCGATCGCGCGCTCGCTTGCGCCGGCGGCATCCGGCGTCGTGCTGCCCGCGCAGATCCACACGGTCGTGCTCGTCTCGAACCTGCTTGCGCCGACGCTGCGTGCGCTCGCCTTCGCGCAGGCAACCGCGCCCGACACGCTGCGCGCCGTGACGGTCGCGGAGGGCGAGGACGCGGACGCGCTCATGCGCGCGTGGGAGGAGCGCCAGATTCCGGTGCCGCTCGTGGTCGTCGAGTCGCCGTTTCGCGAGACGGTGCGCCCGCTGCGACGGTACGTGCGCCAGTTGCGTCGTGAGCAGCCGGGCGACGTGATCTCGATCATCATTCCGGAGTACGTGGTGAAGCGATGGTGGGAGAACCTGCTGCACAACCAGACCGCCCTGCGGATCAAGAGCGCGCTGCGCTTCGAGCCGGCGGTCACCGTTACGAGCGTCCCGTGGGTGCTGGGCGCGCCGGAAGACGCCAACGCGCGCTTGTCCGAAGCGGCGACGGCGCTCACGGGCTGAGCCGGTGAGGCGATGAGCATCAGCGCCCGCATCGAGCGCGTCCGCGACGAGGACCTGCTGGACGAGCAGGTCCCGACCGCGCAAGTGCAGCGGGGGCTGGGTCGTCGGCGCCAGCTCGCCGGGCTGAGCGTCGCCGTCGCGGCGTTGCCGCTGCTCACGCTGGCGCTGACGTGGCTCGGCGACGACCTGTCGCTGGAGGGGCAGGTGCTGCTCTACCTGCTCGTCGTCGTGCTCGTCGCGCTCGTCGGCGGGATCGCGGTCGCGCTGCTGAGCGCCGTGGCGGCCGCGCTGTTGATCAACTACTGGTTCGTCGAGCCGCAGCACACGCTCGACGTCGCGCATGCGGACCAGCTCCTCGCCTTGATCGTGTTCGTCGTGGTCGCGGCGATCGTCAGCGGCGCGGTCGAGCTCGCCACGCGCCGCGCGCGCGTGGCCGAGCAGGCGAGCGCACAGGCCGAGACGCTCTCGGCGCTCGCACGCGCCGACCATGTCGAGCAGGAGAGCCTGCACGCCGTGCTCGAGCAGGCGCGCGAGGTCTTCAAGATGGAGACGGTGACGCTGAAGGTGCGCGAACGCGGCAGCGGCGAGTGGGTCGACGCCGACAGCGCCGGGTGGGCGCCGCCGGGCGGCGAGGCGCCGCTGCGCTTCGACGTGCCGATCACGCCGCGTCTGCGGCTCGTCGGGCGCGGGCCGGCGCTGTTCGCGGAGGACCAGCGCGTCCTCGCCGCGTTCGCGGGCGCTGTGCAGACCGCCTACGAGGGCCGCCGACTCGGCGAGCAGGCGAAGCAGGCGGAGAGCCTCGCGAGCGTCGACCGCCAGCGCACGGCGCTGCTCGCGGCGGTCGGCCACGACCTGCGAACGCCGCTCGCCGGCATCAAGGCGGCGGTCAGCAGCCTGCGGCAGACGGAGGTGGAGTGGTCGCCGCAGGAGCGCGCGACGCTGCTGGCGACGATCGAGGAGTCGGCCGACCGGCTCGACGCCGTCGTCGGCAACCTGCTCGACGCGAGCCGTCTGGAGGCCGGCGCGCTGAGCGTGCGTCCCGAGCCGGTCGCGCTGGTCGAGGTCGTCGGCGCGGCGATGCTTGCAGTGCCGGATGCGGCGGGCCATGTGACGGTCGAGGTGCCGGACGACCTGCCGCTCGTGCTGGCCGATCGCGGGCTGCTGGAGCGCGCGCTCGTGAACTTGGTCGACAACGCGCTGCGCCACGGCGCGAGCGAGCAGCCGGTCGAGATCCGCGCGTTCGCCGGCGGGGAGAGCGCGAAGCTGGAGATCGCCGACCACGGCCCCGGCGTCGCGCCCGAGCAGCGCGAGCGACTGTTTCAGCCGTTCGGCCGCCTCGACGATCGCGACAACGCCGGCGTCGGGCTCGGTCTCACGGTCGCGCGCGGGTTCGTGGAGGCGATGGGCGGTGCGATGGTCGCCGACGCGACGCTGGGCGGCGGGCTCACGATGCGACTGCGGATCCCGCTCGCGGCATGACCCGCGTGCTGATCGTCGAGGACGAGACCGGCCTGCGGCGGGCGCTGGCGATCAACCTGCGCGCGCACGGCTACACGGCCGACGCCGCGCCTGACGGCGCCACTGCGCTGCAGGCGGCGGCGCGTCACCCGCCGGACGCCGTCGTGCTCGATCTCGGCCTGCCCGACATGGACGGCGTCGCGGTGATCGAGGGCCTGCGCGGCTGGAGCCAGGCGCCGATCCTCGTGCTGTCAGCGCGCGGGAGCGAGCACGACAAGGTGCTCGCGCTCGACGCCGGCGCCGACGACTACGTCACGAAGCCGTTCGGGATGGACGAGCTGCTCGCGCGCGTGCGCGCCGCGTTGCGGCGTGCCCCGAGCAGCGCCGACGTGCCGCTGGTCGAGCTGGACGGGGTGACCGTCGACTTCGCCGCCAAGCGCGCGACGCGAGGCGACGGCGAAGCGATCCGGCTGACGCCGACCGAGTGGCACCTGTTGGAGGTGCTGGTCCGCAGCGAGGGCAAGCTCGTGCCGCACCGGCAGCTCCTCCAGGAGGTGTGGGGGCCGCGCTACGAGACGGAGACCAACTACCTGCGCGTCTACGTCGCCCAACTGCGGCGCAAGCTGGAGCGCGACCCCGCGCGACCCCGGCACCTGCTGACGGAGCCGGGCATCGGCTACCGCTTCGTGCGCGAGCAGCCGCTGGGCGGCTGACGCGGTCCGCGCGGCGGGCGAGCGGTCGCCGCGGAGCGCGCCTGACGGCGGCGGCGCTGTTCGTCTGCCTGCACAACGCCGGCCGCTCGCAGATGACGCCTGCTGCTGGAGCGCGTCTCCGGCGAGATCATCGTGCTGCGGCGGGAGCGACTCCCGTAAGAACCAAATTAATGGTATGCTGCTCACCCGGGGGTTAGTTTGCTTCGTGCGGCGCGCCGCACGAAGCGAAGCGTAAACCTCGACATCTGGAGATGTGCAAATGAAGCCTGGCAAGTTGCTGCTCGGGATCGCCGCGGCAGTCGTCATGCTCGGTTCCTTTGCGGGCGATGCTGCGGCAGGGAAGTTCTCGCTTTCGGCATCGACGTATAGAGCCACATACAATACCTTCGAATTGATAGGGCTTGGGAGCGTGAGCTGTGTCGCCACGCTCGAAGGAACCCTCCACTCAAGATCGTTCGCGAAAGTGGTCGGCTCACTACGGGGATTCGTCGAAATCGCGCCGTTCGGAAGATGCGAACGGGGCTCGATCTCGGTCCTAAGCGAAACGAGGCCCTGGCATCTCACCTATGTCGGATTCACAGGAACGCTACCTGCGATAAGCAGCTACAGGGTGGCCATCATCGGTATGGGGCTGAGAGTGACAGAAGCGTTCGGGGTGAGCTGCCTAATAAGGACCGAAGCGTCGGAGCCGGCGATAATGACATTTCCGGAAAACGGGACGTCCCTGAGGGAAGCGAATCTCGAAGGCACGATAGGCAGGCCGACGTGTGCCACGAGGCTCAGGCTCAGGGGCAACAGCGCCGCATTCACCAGCGGCGGGGGCGCCGAAGGAATCTTGCTTGTCCTAATATAAGTGAGGAAGTTTTCGTCAGGCCAGGTGGTGGTGGGATCGACGGTCGACGGGCGTGGGCCGGCCAGTGTGCGCGGCCCAGTGCTCGTTGTGGGCCGCTGGTGTCGGAAAGGGCTTTCGCTGGAGGTTGCCTGTCGGCGCCGCGCTCGGCGAGGAGAACTGCATCGACAGATATAAATGGAATGCGCTAGCGTTCCATTTATGACCGTCGATATAACGCTCGCGCCAAAGCGCAAGCGCGCGGCCGGCGAGCGCTGCTGCGAGCCGGTCGCGCTGCCGGAGGTCGACCCGGCCGGCGCCGAGCGGATCGCCGCGGTCGCGAAGGCGCTCGCCGACCCGATCCGCGTGCAGCTCGTCGACGTGCTGCGCACGCACGCGGGGGAGGTGTGCGTGTGCGAGCTGGAGCCGCTGTTCGCGATCTCGCAGCCGACGCTCTCGCACCACCTGCGCAAACTGCGTGAGGCCGGGATCGTCGGCGTCGAGCGGCGCGGCCTGTGGGCCTACTACTACGTCCTGCCCGACGCGATCGAGGAGCTGCACGCATGGCTGACCGTCCCGACCTGACGCGCCGCGCGCTGGCCGAAGGGCTCGCCGCGTTCGCGCTCGTGTTCGCCGGCTGCGGCGCGATCGTCGCGAACACCGTCCACGCCGGAGCGCTCGGCGGGATCGGCGTCAGCGCGACGTTCGGCCTGGTGATCATGGCGATGATCTACGCGACCGGGCACCTCTCGGGCGCGCACATCAACCCGGCGGTGACGATCGCCTTCACGCTCACGCGTCACTTCCCGCTGCGCGACGCGCTCGCGTACATCGCAGCGCAGCTCGCCGGTGCGACCGCCGGCGCGTTCGTGCTGCTGGCGGCGTGGAGCGACAAGCCGGCGCACCTGGGCACGACGCTGCCGAGCGTCGGCGCCGGCACGGCGCTGCTCTACGAGGTCGTGCTGTCGGCGTTCCTGATGTTCGTGATCATCGCGGTCGCGACCGACACGCGTGCGGTCGGCGCCGCCGCCGCGCTGGCGATCGGCGGCACGGTCGGGCTCGACGCGCTGTTCGGCGGCCCGATCACCGGCGCGTCGATGAACCCGGCGCGCTCGTTCGGTCCCGCGCTCGCGTCCGGTACCTGGCACGACTTCTGGATCTACGTCGTCGGCCCGATCGTCGGCGCGGCGCTCGGCGCGCTCGCCTACCAGCTCGTGCGCGGCGAGCACGTCCGGCCGGCGGCGGTCGCCGCGGAGCGCGTCTGATGGCGACCGCGCTGTTCGTCTGCCTGCACAACGCCGGCCGCTCGCAGATGAGCGCCGCGCTGTTCGAGCAGGCCGCCGGCGGCCGCCACCGCGCGCTGAGCGCGGGGACGCTGGCCGACCCTGAGGGGGCCGTGCACCCGGAGGTGGTCGAGGCGATGCGCGAGCTGGGGATCGACCTCGCCGACCGCAGACCGCAGTTCCTGACCCGTGAGCTCGCCGAGCAGGCCGACGTGGTCGTCACGATGGGCTGCGGCGACGCGTGCCCCTACATCCCCGGCAAGCGCTACGTCGACTGGGAGCTCCCCGACCCCAAGGGACAGCCGATCGAGGCGGTGCGCGCCACCCGCGACGAGATCGCTCAGCTCGTCGCGGGGCTCGTCGCGGATCTCGACCGCGCGTAGGCGGCCGGCGCGCGGCGCTTCGGACAGGGCGGACCGCCAGCCGGCGGCCCCGCCATGCGTGCTGGTCAGACGTCGAGCGTGATCGCCTGTCCGGCGACGTCGATGCGGACGCTGCGGATCGCTGCGTCCGTTGCCGCGGTGTAGACGTTGTCGTGGACGGCGACGCGCTCGCTCGTGCCGTTTGCGAGCGTGATCGTGACGGCGTCGACGCCGTCTGGCACGAGCCCGGCGACGAAGTCCGCGGAGGCGGCCGCCGGTCCGTGCGCCTCGACGTACATGCGCCCGCTCTCTGCGATCGCGCTGTCGCCGCAACTGGCGCCGCTCGGCGCGTCGGCGGCGGTGCCGGCCTCCGCCGCCAGGCACATGCCGGTTGCCCCGGGAATGATCCATGCGGCGCCGGCCGTCAGGCCGGTCGCGCGACGGGCGAGGTTGACGTTCGTCCCGAACGTCTCGACGTCGCGCCCGCCGGTCAGCCCCGGCGCGAGCATCGCCGCCGGCAGCGCGTCGGTCGCGGCACGGCTGCGTCGCAGGACCGCGAACGTCGCGACCTGATCGGCCGCTGCTGCGGTGGCGAGCCGGGCATGCGGACGTGGATGCGCCGGCGGGATCAAATGGTGTGGGTGGTGGGAGTGCTTGAGCGAGGTTCCGGTGGCGACGATCGCGAGCATCAACACGCCGAGTCCAGCCGCGCCGATTGCAAGTCCCCACACGAGCAGACGGGAGCGTCGTTGATTAGCCGACACTGATCCACCCCCAGAACCAGTCCCAGGACGTTGAATGATCATGAACGTAAGCGTATCCCGTTGAGGTGTTGCAGCCGCTTATGCACTTCGCTGTTTGGAATTCGCCCGCGCAGACGTTGGCTTTGGCCGGTCCCCTGTACGGTTCGTTGATTCCGGCGCAGGCTGCGCGGCCGTTGCGGCCCCAGGCGTCGACCTCGTTGTAGTCGCTGTGGTAGACGCCGTGTATGCACGTCTGCCCGGATTCCAGCAAGACTTCCTGGCATATGTAGCCGGTCGTCGTCGCGGAGGCGACGCCTGAAGCAACCATCACGCACGCGGCGGCGAGCGCGGGCAAACAAAGCGCCAGCACAGCACGACGTATCGAGACTGCTCGGCCACGGACATCGGCACGCTGAATCAAACGTCTCGGCCATTGGATTACCACAAAACCCCCTCTCGGTCCCGCGCTTCGGCGGTCTGCCGATGCGCCCCGTCCCGGCTGACCGTACTTGACTGAGCAGAGGGAAGCGCTAGCTAAACCGTAAAGTTGGCGCCTTAGTAGTCTTGTTTGCAGGGCGCTGGCTGGACGGATCGATGAGCGCGTTCGCAAAGCCTGGCGGCAACTTGACCGAGTCGCCGGGCGGACGCGTCGCCCGTCGCGCCGTGCGATGCCCGATACTCCGCCGATGACGCACATCCAGCTCGCCGCGCTCGCGTTCTCCTACGACCCCGCCGACCCCGACGGCTTTCGCGCCGGCATGGCGCGGCTGGGGCCGCAGCTCGGCGCCGGGCAGACCGGGGTCACGGTCTACGAGCTGCCGCCGGGCCAGGCGGTCTGCCCCTATCACTAGAGGGCTCTGTTTGCCATGTATGGGTGGCCATGCGCTCGCGGTGTTGGTGCCGCTCGCAGCGGCGTTGCGCAGCAACCACCGCCGCTTTCGGTGGAGAGTAGTTGCCCCGGGATGGAGGTTGCCCGGTCAGGAACAGTCGAATAGTGTGGTGAACGGCACTGTTTGTCTGAACGCCGGGGCCGGGGGTCGGAATGCGTGGAACACGGGATGGGCTGCGGTGAGATCGGCCTTCAACGCTGCGGTGCTCAGTCTCGTGATCGAGAGACCGAGCTACGGCTACGAGCTGTTCCAGCGGTTCGAGGAGCGCTTCTCGGGACTGCTGGCGTCTCGCCTCCAGCACGTCTACCGAGCCCTTGACAGACTCAGATTGCAGGGGCTGATCGAGCCGTACGAGCTGGAAGCAGAGGACGGGTCGGTCCGCGATGGCGTGCGTGCGACGGCGAAAGGCGCCCGTGCCTTTCGGGCGTGGCAGCGGGATCCGATCCGGACCACGAACGACGCTCCGCTGCAGGTAATGATCCGCTTCGCCGCAACCCGGCCTGATGACGTCGCCACGGCGCTGTATCTCCTCGACTGTTACGAGCGAGTCGTGCTCGCCTTGGCGCGGGGAGGACGCGCAGGAGGCGGCACGCTGGTCGAGCAGGCGCTCGATGAGCAGCGGCGGGTTTACCTCGACTCGAAGCTGCGGTGGGTCGCCTGGGTGCGCGACCAACTCCGAAAGCAAGTGGTGCAGTCGGACCCCCGGTAGCCCGCATGGCGCTGTTGGCTCTGGACGGTGTGACGAAGCGATACGCGCGCGGGCCGCGCGAATGCGTGGCGCTGTCCGGCGTGACGCTGGAGCTGGAGACCGGCGAGCTGCTGGGAATCGTCGGTCGGCGACGGTCGGGACGCACGACCCTGCTCCAAGTCGCCGCCGGCATCGAACCGCCATCTGAAGGCACGGTGACGTTCGAAGGCGTCCCCCTCGCCAAGCGGTCGATGCTCGGTACGCGATCCGGGATCGCGCTCGTGACGACCACCTTCGCGAGCACGGTCGCCTCATCGGTCGTGGAGCACGTCGCGGCACCGCTCCTTGGGCAGGGCATGGCCCCGCTCGATGCGCAGGCGCGCGCGCATGCCCTTCTTCGGCGTGTCGGCGCCGCCGGGTTGGTTGGTGTGGATCCGGACGGCTTGGATGCCAACGAGGCGGTTCGCGTCGGGCTTGCGCGAGCGCTGGTGACGCAGCCGCGCGTGCTGCTCGTCGACGACCCGGTCCTTGGGGTTCGTCTCTCAGAGCGCGACGACGTTCTCGACCTTCTCGCCTCGATCGCCCACCGCGACGGGGTCGCCGTGGCGATGACGTTGGACAGCGGCGCGGAGCTTGCCGGGTGCGATCGGGCCGCGTCGCTGGACAGCGGCGAGCTGCGCGGCGAGACAGTGCCGGCGAGCGCCTCGATCCTTCCCTTCGAACGGCGCGAGTCGGACGCCTCCGCATGACGCTCGCGCTGCGCGGAGTCGTCAAGCACTTCCACTCTGCTGGCGAGGTGGTGCGCGCCGTCGATGGCGTGACGCTCGAGATTGCGGCCGGGGAGACGGTGGCGCTGTTCGGCCCGAGCGGGTCGGGCAAGACCACGCTGTTGATGCTGGCGGCGGCGCTGATGCGACCGGATCACGGTCGCCTGGAGTTCTGCGGGAAGGACATCGGGTCGCTGTCTGAGAAGGAGGCGGCGGACTATCGCCTGCGTGAGGTCGGCGTCGTGTTCCAGGACTACGAGCTGTTGCCCGGCGTTCCCGCGATCGAGAACGCGGCCATGAAGCTGCTCGGCGGGTCGATCGGGTTGCGCTCGGCGTGCGAGCAGGCGGTGCCGTGGTTGGAGCGCGTCGGGCTCGGTCATCGCCTGAACGCGCTTCCCGCCGAGCTGTCTGGGGGCGAGCGTCAGCGCGTCGCGATCGCCCGCGCGCTGGTGAACGGGCCGAGACTCGTGCTGGCGGACGAGCCGACCGGCAGCCTGGACACGAGACGGGGCGCGTCCGTGCTCGAGCTGCTGCGCACGATCAGTCATGAGGATGATGTCGCCGTCTTGCTCGTCACGCACGACCCGCATGCGGCGAAGATCGCCGATCGCGTCTACACACTGCGCGACGGGAAGCTCGTGGACAGCGTCGAAGCCGCCGAACCCGTCGAGCGCGCCGAGGAGGCGCGGACGTGACCCGCCTGCGAATCCTCCTGTACTTCTACCGTCGGCGGCTGCGCGTCCACGCGATGCAGGAGGTGCTGGCCGGGTTCGGGATCGCGGCCGGCGTCGCCCTGGTGTTCTCCGTGCAGATCGCCAACAGCAGTATGACCGGCTCGGCGAAGGAGATCCTCAGAGGCATCACGGGGGAGGCGACTCTGCAGCTCGTGGCGCGTGATCCGAACGGCTTTACGGAGCGCGCTCTCGCCCGCGTCCATGGGCTGCCGGGAGTCGCACATGCATCTGCGGTGCTGGAGCAGCGCGCGACACTTAGCTATGGCGGTCGGCGGGCCGGCGTCGACTTTGTTGGCGTCGATCCCAGCCTGCCGTCCCTCGGTGGGACGGCGGCCCGGTACTTCAACCTCGGCGGCCTCGTGCTGCAACGTGGGGTGCTGCTGCCGAGCGCGATCGGTGACGCGCTGGACCTGCCGGCCGACGGAGCGGGGGCGCGAGCGCCCGTCCTGCGGCTGAGCGTGCGTGGCCGCTCACAACCGGTTCGCGTGACAGCGGTCCTCGACGCTGGCGCGGTCGGGTCGCTCTCGGGAGGGCTGGTCGCCGTGGCGTCGCTGCGCTACGCCCAAGAGCTGACGCGCATGGGCGGCCGTGTCTCACGAGTCCTTGTGGTAGCGAGGCCCGGAGAGCAAGCCGCCGTCGAGCGCGGCCTTTCCGAGATCGCGGCTGGGCGTCTGACGGTGGCGCCGGTCGAGCAGGAGAGCCGTCTTCTGGAGCAGGCCGCCGGGCCGATCGATCAGGCCACCGGACTGTTCGCCGCCATCAGCGCGTTCGTCGGCTTGCTGTTCACGTTCACGGCGATGCTGCTCACGGTCCCCGAGCGGCGACGGTTCATCGCCGAGTTGCGGATCATGGGCTATCGGTCGAGGCGAGTGGTCGAAATCCTCGGCTTCCAGGCGCTCGTGCTCGGGACCGTCGCGTCGCTCCTCGGTCTGGGCGCTGGCTGGGTGCTCTCACAAACCGCCGCCCACGATCCGCCGGGCTATCTCGCCTTCGCGTTCCCGCTCGGCATCCAGCGGGTCGTGACGGCCCAAACCGTCTTGCTCCCGCTCCTGGGCGGAGTGCTCGTCAGCTGCCTTGCTGCGGCCCAGCCGCTCGCGGACTTGATGCAGCCGGTGAACGCCGTATTGAAGGCACGTGGCGAGCCGGGACACGCGATCGGCCCGCGCACACGACGCGCCTTCTTGCTCTCGGCGCTCGTCCTGACTCTTGCAGTCACAATCGCGATTTCGCTCAACCCCGCGCTGACCGTCGTCGGCGTGGCCTTCATCGCCGTTGCCGCCGTGTTCGCGATCCCGGCGACGTTCGCGGCGCTGCTGTGGCTCGCCGACATCCCCGCGCGGCGCTGGAATCTGAACGCGTTGACGTTCGCGATTCGCTGCGTGCGCACAACATCGCTGCGCGCGCTCGCCCTCGCCGCCACCGGCGCGGTCGCCGTGTTCGGTAGCGTCGCGATCGAGGGTGCGCATCAGAACCTGCTCAACGGCCTGTACGGCGCCTACCGCGGCTACGTCGGAACCGCCGATATCTGGATTACGCAGCCGGACGACGACCTGGCGCTCCAGCCCTTCGTTGATCGCGGCCTTACCCGTGAGCTGCGTGAGCTTCGCGGTGTCGCCAGCGTTCGCACGTATCAAGGCGGCTTGTTTGACTTCGCAGGCCGGCGCATCTGGATCATCGCCCGGCCGCCGGCCGACCGCACGATCGTCCCGGAAAGCCAAGTAATCAGCGGTGACTACCGCACGATGGACCGGCGTTTGCGGACAGGCGGCTGGGTGACAGTCTCACAGCAGGTCGCCGACGCGCTGCACGTCGGCGTCGGCGACAAGGTTCGGCTTCCAACGCCCACGGGTGACATTGCCTACCGAATCGCCGCGACGACGACAAACCTTGGATGGGGACCCGGCGCCGTGGCGATCAGCACCACCGACTATCGAAATGCGTGGGGCACCGGCCAGCCGTCCGCGATCGAGGTCGGCGTCACGCCGAGCGTGAATCCGGCCGTGGTACGCGGAGAGATCGTTCGAAGGATCGGCATGTCGACCGGGCTGCAGGTGCAGACGACTCCGCAGCGCGCCGAGCATGCCAACGGAATCGCTCGCGAGGGTCTGTCGCGGTTGAGTCAAATCTCGACGCTTCTGCTGATCGCCGCCGCGCTTGCGATGGCCGCGGCAATGGGTGCCGGCATCTATCAACGCCGGACGCTCATCGCGCAAATGCGGATCATGGGCTGGAGACCACCGAAGCTCTGGCGAGCGCTCGTGATCGAGACTGCACTCGTGCTCGTCGCGGGCTGCGTCACCGGGGCTGTCGCCGGACTCTACGGGCACTACCTCGGTGATCGCTGGCTGGAGATCTCCACGGGCTACCCAGCTCCGTTTGCGCTTGGCGGAGTGCAGACGATCGGACTCTGCGCGTCTGTGGTGGTCGTCGCCCTGGGTATCACGTCGATTCCCGGCTACTTCGTCTCGCGCACGTCGCTGCGCGTCGGGTTCCGGTCTACATGAGCATCCACGCAAGAGCACTCGTCACGTCTATGGGACGGTCCCGCGATGCAAGTGCGCGCACCCCGGTCCGTCACGGCGTGTGCGCAAGATTCCGCAACCGTCGCCGCCTCACTGGCACGCTACTGGCTCGGAATCGTCCCCCTCGTCCGCCGCGAGCTGCGCTACTGGGAAAGACAAGCCCAGACGATTCCTGACCCGACGCTCCGCGCGCAAGCTGTCGCGACCCTGAACCTAGAGCGCCTGAACGTGGAGGGCGCTGCGGTCTTCGCGACGCTCGTGCCGCGACGACGATGGCCGTCGTTCGTGCCGATGCTCGTCGCCTTCCAGGTTATGTACGACTACCTCGACACGGTCGGGGAGCAGGCGGTCGACGACCCGTTGCGTGACGGCTTGCAACTGCACCGCGCACTTGCGGTCGCGCTCGATCCCGACCTTCGGCCTGCGGACTATTACGCGCATCATCCGCACCATGACGACGGCGGTTATCTCGATGCCCTCGTCATGCGGTGCCGACTATCGCTTCCGCGGCTGCGCGCGAGCCCCGCTGTCATGCGAGTTGCGCGTCGAGCTGCGGAGCGCTGTAGCGCGGGCCAAGCCCATACCCATGCTGCGATGTGGCACGGCGATGCGAGACTCGCTGCGTGGGCGCGAACGCAGGACCGCGCGGATGGCTACCGCTGGTGGGAGTTGGCGGCAGGAACCATTTCGTCGGTCGGCGTCTACGCGCTGCTTGCCGCCGCGACTGATCCTCAGACTACGGCCGCCGACGCTGAGAGGATCGACGCTGCCTACTTCCCGCCGATCTGCGCGCTGAGCGCGCTGCTTGACAGCTTCATCGATCGAGACGTCGACGCGATCACCGCCAACCACAGTGCGTATCGGCATTACCCGACGGCTCTCGTGGCCTCGGAACGCATCGCGGCCATTGCGCGAGAGGCAGCCGCGCTCGCCCGCGACCTTCGGCGAGGCCGCAGGCATGCAGCGATCGTTTCTGGGATCGTCGCCTACTACCTGAGTGCGGTGGACACCGGCACGAAAGGCTGCATCGTCGCGCGGGAGCTGCGCGCGAGCGTCGGTCCGACGGTCGCGGGCATTCTCGCCACGATGCGCCTGCGCCGCTGGCTCACGCATCGCCGGCGAGGGGCAGAGGGATGACATCGGCCGCTACGCCGCCTGGCGTCTCGCCGTGCAGCTCGCCGGCATCGATTGTCAGCGCACGATCTGTTCCGGCGAGTTCAGCGGCCTCATCGACTGTCATCACGACGGCCATCCCTTCGTCGGCGAGCGAGCGCAGGAGACCGAGCAGCACATCGCGTTCAGTCGCGATCGAGACGCCCGCGGCAGGCTGGTCGATGAGCAGCAGCCGCGGAGCGGTCACCAACGCGCGCGCAAGGGATACGCGCATGGCGGCAGCGTGCCCAAGCTCGCCAACGTCGGCGCCCTTGAGGCCCGCGGCGCCAACGCGAATGAGCGTCATCGCGGCGCTGCGCTGGGCTGTGGCGACCGAGCTGCCGTGCCCGAGAAGCGGCATCGACACCTGTTCGAGAACGGTGCTTCCAACCGGGGCGGGGAAGCTGCGCGTGCAATAGCCGATCCCGTTTCGCGCTCCAGTCGCCGGCTGCCTCGTCACGTCGGCGCCGTCGAAGTGCACCGTCCCGTCGCTCGGCGCCTCAAGTCCAGCACTGACCGCGAGAAGCGTGGTGCGTCCTGAGCGTCGGCGTCCCCACACGCCGACGAACTCGCCGGGTTCGACGGTGAGCGAGACCGACTCCAAGGCGACGCGCGCGCCGTAGTGCTTCGTTACGCGATCAAGCACGAGCAGGGACACCGGTCCATGCTCGCAACGCGCCGCGAGCGCGGACACTCCCAGTGGGAGTACCCGACGGGACTACAGGCGGGTCTATTGGCGCTCGCGTTGCTCCGCAACGATACGTACGCCGATGACCCGCGTCCCCCACAGCCCGCGTGCCGAACGCTCACGCTCGACCCATCCTTTGAGCGCGGCGACGGCTCTCCTCCCCCCACGCTCGGAGAGCTATCACTCGCACGCGAGCCGCCCGACGCGCGCCGGCGCTGGCCGTTGCACTCTTCCCCCGCAACGCGCCAGCGTCGGCGAGTGCGGTGTGCCGGCACGCACCCGCGCGTGCGGGAATTGCTGACTCGTGAGAGATGGACGTGGACGAGCCGGCGGTTTCCGACCTCGACCAGCGCTGGATCAAAGCGCTGTCGCACCCTATGCGTGTTGCCATCGTTCAGCACCTTCTCGAGCGTGGCGAGGAGACATCGCCGAAGGATGTGGCTAGCTCGCTGAGGCAGCCGCTGGCAGGAGTCAGCTACCACATGCGCTGCCTGCGCGATGCCGGACAGCTCACCCTCACGAGACGGCTCGCTCGGCGTGGCGCCGTCGCTCACCTTTACCGCCTCAGCAACCCAGTCGCGGCTTCGGACGGGCTTCGACGTCTCGGAATCTCGGGACGGATGGGAGGGCTCGTGTCCGCCGTGCCTGTCGCGCACGAGTGGATCGTGCTGCGGCATGTGCTTGCGGATCTGCGCGCACGACGAGAGGCCCAAGGACTCTCGCGCGAGGCGCTCGCTCGACGTCTCGGTATCAAGCCGTCGTATCTCGGTGCGATCGAGCGGTGCGAGGCCGACCCGCGATACACGCTGCTCGCCGACATGACGCGCGAGCTGGGAACGACCATCGGGGATGTCTTTATCCGCGCCGAGTCCATCGCTCAACAGTGAGCGATCGGCTGGAAGACTCGGCTCGGCTTCGGGCGGCCTTGGGACGGGTCGTGCACGACCGAATAGGAGCGACGAGGAGGGGATCGTGTCGTGGCTGAGGTCACGCAACGTGGAACTACGTCATCAGCGGCCCTTGGATGTCTGTTGGCAGCCTCCGACGAGGACTTTGGCGTACGTAAATTCGATGACAACGATGTAGGCTAACGAGTAAACATTTATAAGGAGATGAGAATGAGGCGGGGTTGTGGGAGATTGACGAGGCGAATGAAGCATTGGTTGTTGGTGCGAGGTCGTGTGCTGCGTCCCTTGCGCCTGGTGGTCCTGGCAGCGTGCCTGCTCGCGGCGGTTCCATGTATGGCGCAGGCGGGGCCTGTGACGGATTTCTCGACGTTTCAGATTTACGGTACGCCGGCGGTGCCGACGGAGGCATTCCCATTTGGGATTCAAGCCACTTACAGCGTGTACCCGCTGGACCACGGCGAGCTCTACGAGGAGACCGGCAACACCAGAGTGCTGCTTGATTACTGCGGCTACACCGGCTGCATCAGAACCGTCCAGCCGACCGGTTCCAGCGACTATGCACATCCGCAGACGCGAACGTTCGAGATCGTGCTCTACACGGACAGCAACGTCCCGTATGGCAACACGACGCTGACCGTCCACGAGCGAAGACTGCATTTCGATCTGCAAGGCGACTTCGATTCCTCGCCGGGCGTGTTCTATGTGACGGTTCCGGGGTCGCTCGGCAACACGACGCTGGACACGGTCATCTATGAGAATGGCAGAGAGGTCGCGCGCTGCAATGTGTACTGGAGTCACTGTCAGTCGCCATCGGTGACGTCCGGTGACCTCTACTACGCGGACGTCGAGGATCCCGACGGAAACCTCTACGGGATCACCCCAACCTACCTCGCGACCTCGTCGACCACGGGGGTCAAGGAGACCGCGGACAACGTCGACCTCGTCCGCGTCGGCGCCCTGTTCGCGAGCACGACCGACGTGTGCGATCTGCTGCTGACCTACCCCTACGGCACGCATGTCGAGAACGAGAGTCCGACGGATCAGTGGCTGGCGTGCGACACGGCGGTCCAGAACAGATCGTCGATGTGGGACCTGCTGCGCGCGGTCGCCGGAGCCGGCGGCGGCACAGCCGTGTTGTGGTGGCTCGAGCACCAGCAGACGGCTCAGGTGCTCTCGCCGGACTGGCCGACGACTCCGTGGCCGGACGCGCAGGTGCCGGCGATCCACGACCTGCCGCAGGCGTGGCAAGGGGCGATCCTCAACGTCGCTGACGCCTACAAGCTCTCAGCGCAAGGGAAGAACCTCACGCAGGCGGCAGCCGAGTCGATCGCGGCAGCATGCCTGTGGAACGCCTCGCGCATCACCAACGCCCGGATGGACTGCGTCAACCTGCCGATCTTCGTCACCGGCTCCGACGTCGCCGAGGCAACCGACCACGACCTCGAAGCCATCGCCAGATATCCGCAGTGGGTCAAGCTCAACTACGAGGCGTCGAGTGCCAAGAACGGCGACCGAGACTGGTACAGAACGGTGCCTCCATGCGACGTCGCAGGAGATACGGGCCAGCAGTGCGACGAGTTCCCCTACTGGGCCAGCGAGCAGGGCGGACCGCTTGCACCGATCACTCCGAGCCTGAAGTACATCGACGGCAGAGATAACACCACGCAGGGAGGTAAGTACGGCGGCTTCGTCACGGCGTGCGCGCTGAGAACCGGTACGCCGCAGACAGGCGCGAACGCCGTTGGCGGGACCGCGTTCCTCGTCGTGCCAATCGCGTCGAGCGTCGGTATCCCGTCCACGTATCTGTGTAACAGAGGCTAAGGCCCGTATAGATTCCCGCTCATGTTGACCGAGCAACTCCTCGACCGGCTGGCGACGACGTGGCGTGCCCACGGCGTGCCGGGCGAGGAGGCGCTCGTGCCCGGCAGACAGATCACCTCTTTCACGTCGGACGATGGCAGCTTGCAGGTAAAGCTGCCCACGGAGCTGCGAACGTGGTGGGCCTGGCACGACGGGCAGGTCAAGAACTGGAAAGGTCGACCATGGGCCATCGCTCCGGGCTTGACGCCGATGTCCTCGGCACAGTCACGCGAATGGTGGAAGTGGTCGATGGAGAAGGCTCAGGAAATGGCCGTCGAGGCGCCAGAGGGAACCCCGCTGAGGGATCCCGATTACTGGTGGCGGTCGAGTTGGGTGCCGCTGTTCAGCGATGGGAGCGGCTACCTCGTCGGCGACTGTGCGCTCGGCGGGCCGGACGTGGCCCCGATCCGGCGGATCGAGTGGGGACCTGAGCTCGACCTGCTTGCCCGTCCGCGCACAGACTCGTTCGGTCAGCTCGTGGAGTGGTGGATCGAGGCATTCGACCTCGGCCTGTGGAGCTTTAACCGCGAGGCTCAGAGTTGGACCTCGGCGCCCTGGGACCGCGGGCTCAGCGATAGATACCAGGGCCTCATCGTCTGACTGCGGCGCGCGCCGCTGTCAATCGAGCCAGTGCCAGGTGGACCGGCGGCGTAGAGCCATCCCGCGTGCGCGAACTTCCATTCGATCAAGCAACGGCTGACCTTGAGCGGTATGCGGTATCGAACGGCTGCCTCGCCAGCGACGGTCGCCGACTCGATCACCGCCTCGGGATCGAGTTGGGGGGAAACGCGCGTCAGTGTGTAACGCGCCGAAGCGATGGGGTCTCCCTTCTCGCTGACACGGCCGAGGCAAACAACGGCGAACGTGCTCCCTGCGGGCGAGATCATGACGCGCAGGTCCTCACGGCAACCGTCCGACGTCATCCGCGGCGCGTAGAACGACCTGCTCGGCGCAAGAAGCCGCTCGCCTGGCATGCCGTCCGAACCCGGCGGCACGACATGCTCGTGTTCGAGCGCCGAAGAGAATCTGTAAGCGCGCCGCCAACGCCAGCCGCCCAGTCCACGCGGGACATACACCCCGTCTCTTCTGTCGCCGCCCATCTTGCTGTTGTCGGTATTGCGACCGTTCATCTTGAGTGGCCGCGAGCGGTGCTCCGATGAGCACCGAGGGAGACGCTGGCAGATCGGTGCGGGCTCGCCCGATGCCTGGCCCTCGTGTCGCTCGTCTCCGTAAGCGAGTTGCTGCTTTTGGCTCGTGAGGCGTCGTGCGACAGGCGACGGCTGGGCGCAAAACAAACGCGGGAGTGGCAGAAACGTCTCGATCGTCCTCGGCTGCTTTGCAGAACTCCCCGTGTCCTGCGGTTCCAGATGCACTTGGATAACGGTCTCGATCAGGCGCGAGGACACCGCGCAGGCGGCGCGTGAGCGCGTCGGCGTCGTGCTCGCTGCGCGCGTCGAGCGGGCTGAGGAGTACCTCCGGCGTCGCGAACGACGGCGGCGACGTGCCGGCGTCGGCATGATCCGGAGCGCGGCGCGACCAGCAGGTCCAGCACGCGCGCGCCCGGCATGTGCTCGGCGCAGGCCGCACGCCTCAAAGTCCGTGCGTGATCCCGCCCGCGTAGCAGCGGTGGCTCGGCTGTGCGGCACGGGTGACGTTCGCGCATCGCCCGCGCGTACTGCTCGGCGCCGAGCTGCAAGACGCCCGACCCGCGGCGCGCAGGCGCTCGCGTCCGGCTGGTCGGCGCGCGGACCGCTGCCCCAGGTCCGTCCGGCGCTCGCGCACGGCTTGACCCAACTAGGTACGCCTGTTCTGGTCCTGGGCTGGGACGGATTGATGAGCGCGTTCGCGAATCCGGGCGGCAATTTGACCGAGTCGGGGGCCGGAGGCGTCGCCCGTCGGCCGCCGCGCGATGGCCGATACTCGGGCAATGACCCACATCGACCTCGCGGCTTTGACGTTCGTGTACGACCCGGACGACCCCGACGGCTTTCGCGCCGGCATGGCGCGGCTGGGGCCGCAGCTCGGCGCCGAGCAGACCGGGGTCACGGTCTACGAGCTGCCGCCGGGCCAGGCGATCTGCCCCTATCACTACGAGTACGGCGAAGAGGAGTGGGTCCTCGTGCTGGAGGGCCGGCCGTCGGTGCGGACGCCGGATGGCGTCGAGCAGCTCGCGCCGGGGACGCTGATGTTCTTCCCGACCGGGCCGCAGGGTGCGCACCAGGTCCGCAACGACACGGACGCGCCGGCGCGCGTGGCGATGTTCTCGAACGTCGTGCTGCCGACCGCGACCGCCTACCCCGACAGCGGCAAGGTCGGCGTCTACACCGGCGACGACGCCGAGGACCTGATCGCCGAGCGCGCGAACGGCGTCGACTACTACCACGGCGAGGCGTGAGGAGCGCGGCGATGGCGGAGCAGGTGCCGGCGGTCGGCGACGTCCTCACGACGATCGAGCGTTGCGACTGGGCGCGACTGGAGCGCCTGCTCGACCCGGATGTCCACTGGACGACCGCGGCGGAGGAGCACCTGCACGGCCCGGCCGAGGTGATCGGCCGCCTCTCGTGCGATCCGCCGCCTGCGGCGCCGGCTTATCACGAGCTGCGCGATGGGCGGTTGGTGCGCTGGATCGAGACGCCCGGATGATGCGGCCGGCGCTCACGCTCCTTTGCGTCTGCGGCGCGCTGATGGGCTGCGGCGGCGCGGCGAGAACGCAGGGCACGACGGCGCCCGCCGCACCCGCACCCGCACCCGCACCCGCGCACGTCCGCGGCCCGCTGCTCGTCGCCGCCGGCGACATCGCCTGCGCGCCCGGCGAGCCGCGCACCCGCTTCGCCTGCCACCAGCTCGACACCGCCGCGCTGATCGCGCGCCTGCGGCCCGACGCGGTCGCCGCGCTCGGCGACCTCCAGTACGAGACCGGCGCGCCCGCCGACTTCGCAGGGTCCTACGCGAAGACATGGGGGACGTTCCGGGCGCGCACGCATCCGGCGGTCGGCAACCACGAGTACGGCGCGCCCGGTGCGGCCGGCTACTTCGCCTACTTCGGCGCGCGTGCGGGACCGCCGGGCCGCGGCTGGTACTCGTACGCGCTCGGCTCGTGGCACGTCGTCGTGCTGAACGCAAACTGCGTCGTCGTCGGCTGCGGGAACGGCTCGCCGCAGCAGCGCTGGCTGGCGGCCGACCTCGCCGCGCATCCGGCGCGTTGCACGCTCGCCTACTGGCACCAGCCGCGTTTCTCCTCGGGTCTGCACGGCTCCGACAGTGCGCTTGCGCCGCTGTGGCGCACGCTGCAGCGCGGCGGCGCCGACGTGGCGTTGTCCGGCCACGACCACGACTACGAGCGCTTCGCACCGCAGGATGCGGACGGGCGGCTCGACCCGGCGCGCGGGATCGTCCAGTTCGTCGTCGGCACCGGCGGCCGCAGCCACTATCCGGTGCTGGTCGCGCGCCGCAACAGCCGCGCGCACGCGACGGTTTTCGGCGTGCTCGCGCTGACGCTCGGGCGCGGCGCCTACCGCTGGCGCTTCGTCGCCGAGCCGGGGGTCGGCTTTCGCGACAGCGGCGCGGCGCGCTGTCGTTGAGTAGCGGGCCCGACCCGGGCGCGCGGTCCGAGGCGCTCATCGCCCGACGCGCAGCGCGCGAGGTCGGAATACGAACCGGGGCGTGTCGGATATGTGACGCGGGCACTTTGTCGCGCTCGTCGCCCTGAGCTGTAATCCCGGCGTCGCGGGGACGGCAGGAAGCTGAGCCGCGACGTCGGTCGACGATCTCTGGTCGGGGGAATTCCGCGTGATCCGCTCACGCGACGTTCGCGAGCGCTGCTACGCGCTCGCCGGTGCGACTTGGGGTGCGGCCGAGACGGACGTCCGGCAGTTCACACGCACATCAAACGATCGAAGGAGACCTTCCCATGGTGCATGGCATCTCCCCCGGCCTCTCGCGGCGCGTCGCGCTGTTGGCCGGCCTCGTCGCGCTGGTCGGTGCGGCGCTGGCGCTTGCGTTGCATTCGCCGTCCGCGAACGCGAGCCCGTTCTGTGGCGGCCAGAGGCTGTCGAACTACGCGTACTGCTACGGCGCGCCGCGGACCCTCAGCGGAGACACCGGCTACGGCGTCGAAAGGTCGATATGCATCGGCGCAGGCGCGATATGGGGCGGCTGCTCCGGCGGCCCCGGCCAGGTCAGAACGATGAACCTCGGCTACTCGACCTATCAGGAACCGTGGATCGAGGACAACGCCTCCGGCTCGACGATCGTCTACGGCGAAACGTTCTGAGCCGAGCGCCTCATCTGTCGTGGGGAGCGGGCCGGCGCTTCGGCGTCGGCTCGCTCGCCGTGCTTGCGCTGGTCGCCGGAGGCGTCGGCTGCGGGTCCTCGAACACGCCGCAGGCGAGGCGAGAGGCGATCGGGCCTGCGACGACGAAGCCGCCGCCCGGGATGCGCGCCTACCGCGTCGTGGCGCGCGCCGAACGCCGGCAACGGGCTGCTTTCGCGCTGTTGCGGACGCGCCCAGAGGGCCTGACCTCGGCCACGCGGAGGCTGCTCGGGCCGCCGATCTTCGGCATGAGCTACGGGCTGGCGCAACGCATTCCGGTTGCCTTGACCGGCGGCTACTGGCTCGTGCCCGGCAACGGGCACCTGTGCATCGTCGAGCAGGGCAGCATGGGCTCTCCGGGCGCAGGCTCCACGTGCGCGCGGACTGCCGACGCAGTCGCGCACGGGATCGCCGACACCACAGTCAAACGCGGCGGACCCGGCGGCGGAGGTGCGCTGGCCGGCCCGGCTCGACTGATCGTCGGGGTAGCGCCCGACGGCACGCGCGCGGTGCTGGTGCACACGCGCGGAAGGATGGCGCGCGTGCCGGTGGTCGATGGGACGTTCGTGCTGCGCGATGGCGTTGTGGCGCCGGCAGACCGCTTCGTCGCGGTGCGCTAGAGGGTCACGACCCGCAGCTCCGGCACCGGCAGAACCGGGTGCGGAGTAGCGTGACGGCGATGACCGGCTTCCGCGGCTTCCCGCCGGGCGCGCTCGACTTCCTGCGCGAGCTGGAGGACAACAACGAGCGCGAGTGGTTCAAGGCGAACCGCTCGCGCTACGACGAGCTGCTCGTGGCGCCGATGCGGACGCTGGGGGAGGAGCTGGAGGCGGCCGGCTTCGGCCGCGCGCACATGTTCCGCCCGTGGAACGACACGCGCTTCCATCCGGGCCCGCCGATCAAGGAGCAGGTCGGGCTGGCGGTCGGCTACGAGGGCGCGGGCGGCTTCTACGTCGAGCTGTCGCTCGACGGCCTGTTCGTCGCCGCGGGACTGCACAACCCGGCGCCCGACCAGGTCGAGCGGATGCGGCGGCTGGTGGCGGACGGGCGCAGCGCCGCGCCGCTGCTGCAGGCGATCGGCGGTGCCGAGGCCGCCGGCTTGAGACTGGGGGAGGCGGAGCTCAGACGCGCGCCGCGCGGCTATCCGCCCGACCACCCGCGCATCGCGCTGCTGCGCCGCCGCGCGCTGACGGTCTCCCAGCGCCACAGACTCGCCGGCTGGATCCACAGACCGGCCGCCAGAGCGCGCATCCGCGCGCAGCTCGACGCCGCCGTCCCGCTCGTGCGCTGGCTGCGCGAGCGCGTCGGGCCGACCGAGAAGCCGCGCGAGCGACGCTGAGCCGGTCGGCGCACCCGCGACTGCGCAATCGAACTTCAGCAATCCAGTAGGGTGCGCGCCGTGGAGGCACGGGGAGCGGCACAGGTTCGGCAGTGCGGCGCGCTCGGAAGCGCCGTCGCGGCTGTGCTCGTCGCTTCATGGCTTGCGCTCTGCGCCCCGGCGACGGCGGGGGCCGCGACGCTGACGATCACGACCGGCGCCGATCCGGTCGAGTCGATCATCACGCAGGTCGGTGCGAGCGGCTCGCTCGACACGGCCGACCAGCGGCTCACCGTCAAGGTCAAGCCCGCAGGAGCCTCTTCCTGCGGCGCCAACCCGAACGCCGATGACGGCAGCCAGGCGATCGACACGTTCCCCGGCGTGGGTCCGTACGCCGAGACGAGCAACTGGCTGTTCCAGTCTGCGGGCTCCTATCTCCTGTGTGCATGGATCACCGACAGCACGCACTATCCGGAGCCGGTGGTGGTGTCGGCAGCGCAAACGGTCGCGGTCCGGATCCCACATCTGTCGCTTTCGCTGACGGCACCCGGAACCGTGCTGCGCGGGCGCACGTTCCAGGTGGCGGCAACAGCTCAGACGGAGGCCGAGCGCGATGTCCGCGTGCTGCTGCTGCCGGACACCGGGCGCGGCTGCCCGGCCAACTCGGACGCCGCCTACGGAACGTCCGGCGAGCAGGAGCTGCTGAACACGTCGGTGCTGGGCGGTCCGACGACGCAGACGGAGAACGTGACGCGGTCGCAGACGGGGCGGTACCTCGTGTGCGGCTACGTGAACCACACCGGGCAGGTCGCACCGGAGGCGACTGCCGTCGCGACGATCGAGGTCGTCCCGCCGTGCATCGTGCCGCACCTCAGACCGGGCACCACGCTGCGCAGAGCGAGGGCGCGGATCGTCGCGGGGCACTGCACCGTCGGCAAGGTCCGGTACGTGCACAGCGTGACGCGCGCGCGGGGCACCGTCGTCGCGCTCAGCCCGCGGCCGGGAAGCGGCCACGCGACCCACGCACCGGTGTCGGTCACCGTCTCCAGTGGGGCGCCGAAGCACCGACACCATCGCCGCTGACTCCGCCGGCCGGGTCGCGCTCAGAGGTCCACGACCCGCAGCTCCGGCACCCGCTGCCGCAGTTGCTCGGCGACGACGCGGCGGTGGCAGTGCGCCGGCTCGGCCTCCAGGCACAGCAGTGCGGTGCGCGGGGCATCGGGCGCGCGCAGCTCGGCCGCGAGCGCGTCGAGCTCGTCACCGGCGGTCGCCTCGACGTGCGGACGGAAGGCCTCGCGCGCCTGCTTCGTCGCCCCGCTTCTGAACAGCGGCTTGATCTCCGGCGGCGTGCCGAACTCGCGGCGGTGCTCGTAGGCGATCCCGTGCTCGCCGAGGCGGATCCCCAGCTTCGTCTTCGACATCCCCGGCCTGCGCGACTGCGGCCGATAGCGCACGTCGAGCACGCGCTCGACGCCGGCCGCCTCGAGCTCGGCCACGAGCGCGTCCGGCGGCAGCCGCTCGTAGCCGATGGTCCACAGCGTCGGCATCGGGCAGGCGCTCCGTCAGAGCTGCCGCGAGGACCACAGCAGCGCGGCGAGGATCACCGACGTGAGGCCGATCGCGAGGCCCACGATCCACCCGGCGACGTTCTGGCCGACGAGGATCGCGCCGAGCAGCACGGCGATGCCGACGATGCCGGCGGTCGCAACGATGCGCATGACGCCGCGCTCGGCCGCCGTTCGGCGCCGTTCGCGCGCCGGCAGCATGCCCTGCGGGTGTTCCTGCGAGGCGGCCGGCGCCGGCTCCTCGCCGCCCGGCACGGACGCGGGCTGGTCGGATTCGAAGCTGCTCATGCCGAACGCCTACCCGCACCGCGGACGACGGACGCGCCCTACGATCGACCGATGTCCGGCCACTGGCCGCCGCCGATCGCGGAGCCGGAGCTGATCGAGCGGCTGGCGCTCGACGACGGCGGCTTCCGCACCTACGCGCTGCGCTTCATCGCGCAGGTGCCGCGGCGGCCCTTCGATGCGGCGGCGTACGCGTGGGCGTGCGCGTATCCGTGGGCGCGACCGGCCGGCTCGTACCTGCTCGACGCGGACGGCGACGTTCACCTGCTCGCCGAGCTGGAGGAGCGCGAGCGCGAGCAGATCATCGAGCGCTTCAGCGGCGGAGCCGGCGGCCGAGACCGGCCCCGCGTGCCGCTGCTCGCGATCGGCTCGAACGCCGCGCCCGACACGCTCCAGCGCAAGTTCGCGCACTTCCCCGACGCGGCCGACCGCACGGCGCTCGTCGTCACCGGCCGCCTGCACGACTTCGACGTCGGCTTCTCCGCCCAGCCGGCGCTCTACGGCGCGCTGCCGGCGACGATCTTCCCGAGTCCGGACACCGCCGTCGCGACCGCGCTGCTGTGGCTCACGCCGGCGCAGTTCACGCAGCTCACGTGGTCGGAGTTGAGCTACCGCGTCGGGCGCCTGCGCACGCGCTTCACGGTCGACGACGCCGACGAGCACTTCGACGAGGTGCTCGTGTTCGTCTCGCGCTGGGGCGCCTTCAGCCCCGACGGCGCGCCGGCTGCGCTGCGCACCCTTCCGGCCGAGCGTCGCACCGCCACCGCGCTCACGCAGCAGGACGCGCTCGACCGCGCCGCGCAACTCGCGCTCGGCGAGGACGCCGACGCCGAGACGCTCGTGCGCGCCGTCTTCGAGGACTTCGCCGCGCTCACCGCACGCGCCGCCCCGACGCTGCACCGCGCCGCACAGCCGTTCGCCTCCGAGCGCTGGACGCCGTTCGCGGGGTAGCGCCGACGCGCGTCGGGTACCGTCCCCAGCGATGCCACGCGAGGCGACGCAGGCGCGAACCGTGACGGTGCAGGGCGTGGAGGTGCCGAAGCTCGGCTACGGCACCTGGCTCGTCGAAGGGCAGGACGCCTACGACGGCGTGCTCGACGCGCTGGAACTCGGCTACCGCCACATCGACACGGCGCGCGCGTACGGCAACGAGCGCTGGGTCGGGCGCGCGCTCGCCGACGCCGGCGTACCGCGCGACGAGATCTGGCTCACGACAAAGGTCTGGTACGAGCACGCCGAGCCGGAGCTGCTCACGCGCGTCTTCCACGAGCAGCTCGGCGACCTGCACGTCGACCACGTCGACCTGCTGCTGCTGCACTGGCCGGCGGCCGAGGTGCCGCTGCGCGCGACGCTCGGCGCAATGGACGCGCTGCGCCAGCAGGGGCTCGTCGCGCACATCGGCGTCTCGAACTTTCCCTCCGAGCTGCTGCGCGAGGCGCTTGAGGACGCGCCGATCTTCTGCGACCAGGTCGAGTACCACCCGTACCTGCCGCAGGGACCGGTCATGCACGAGTGTCTCGAGCACGACCTGCTGCTGACCGCCTACTCGCCGTTCGCGCACGGCTACGTGCACGACGACCCGCTGCTGGCGGAGATCGGCGCGCGCCACGGCAAGTCGGCCGGGCAGGTCGCGCTGCGGTGGCTGCTCGACCAGCCGAACGTCTGCACTATTCCCAAGGCGTCGTCGCACGCGCGCCGCGCCGAGAACCTCGACGTGTTCGACTTCGAGCTCGACGACGACGAGCGCGCCGCGATCGCCGCGCTCTCCAGACGCCACCTGCGCACCGCCGACCCCGACTGGGCGCCGGACTGGGACTAACCACGGCGGCGGCGCACTCAGGCTTCTCTCAGGAAGCGCTGAGGAGAGACTGAAGCGGGGGACCTACGGTGCTCCCATGCCCAAGACACCGCAGCAGCACCGCAGACGGCGCATCCGCCGCACCGTCGGAGCCGCGAGCCTCGCGACGTTCGCCGTCGCGTGGGGCGTGATCGCCGGCACTGGGGCGATAGGTCGCACGACTTCCTCGACCACCACGACGCAGAGCGCCCAGTCGCAATCGCAGTCCTCGTCGTCCTCCGAAGACGGCTACAGCTACTACGGCGACGACGGCAGCCAGAGCAGCCAGTCGCAACAGCAGCTCCCGCAGATGACAACGCGCCAGTCCTGATGACTGCGCTCGCCGCCACGCACGTCTTCTGGATCACGAGCCGCGCGGCGGGCGTCGTCGCGCTGCTCGCCGCCAGCGTCTCCGTCAGCGTCGGGCTGACAATGGGCGGCCGCTTCCTGCGGCGCGCGCAGCGGCTGCTCAGACCGCTGCACGAGGCGCTCTCGCTCGCGGCGCTCTCCGCGCTCGCGCTGCACGCGCTGAGCCTGCTCGGCGACGCCTACCTGCATCCCTCGCTCGCCGACCTCACGATCCCGTTCGCCAGCTCGTTCCGCCAGCCGTGGCTCGCGATCGGCATCGTCGCCGGCTGGGCGAGCGCGCTGCTCGGCCTGTCCTACTACGCCCGCGGTCGCATCGGCGTCGCGCGTTGGCGGCGGCTGCACCGCTTCACCGCGGTTGCCTGGCTCGCCTCGCTCGTGCACGCGCTCGGGATGGGAACCGACGCCGGCGCGACATGGTTCCTCGCTTCCGTAGGGATCGTGACCGTGCCCGCGCTGACGCTGCTCGTGATGCGGCTGACGGAGGAGCCGGCGACGCCCGCCGCGGCCTCGCCGCCGCCCGCCGCGCGGGTGCGCCCGCCGGCCGAGCGCGCGTCCGCACCGCGCCTGTGGAGCGGGGCATGAGCGACCCTGGCGCGCTGCTCGCCTTCGACTGCTTCGGCTCGACGTGCGTCGTGCACGTGCGCGGCGATGGCCCGCTCGGCGACGCCCGCGCGGCGGCGGAGGCGGCGCGCGCGCGGCTGCTCGACGGCCACCGTCGCTTCACGCGCTTCGAGCTTGGCAGCGAGCTCTCGCGGCTCAACGCGGACGTGCGCGACGCCGTGCCGGTGAGCGCGGAGATGGCGCGCTTCGTCGCCGCCGCGCGCACGGCCGCGCACCGCAGCGGCGGTCTGGTCGACGCGACGCTGCTGCCGCAGCTCGTCGCGGCCGGGTACGCCCGCGACGTCGCGACGCCGGTGCCGCTGCGCTTCGCGCTGCAGCGCGCGCCTGCGCGCAAGCCCGCGCACGCGCATCCGGCGGCGCGCTGGCGCGAGCTGTCGGTCGACCGCTTCACGCGCGTCGTCATGCGTCCGCACGGCTTGGAATTGGACAGCGGCGGGATCGTGAAGGGCCTGCTCGCCGACCTGCTCGGCGCCGAGCTGGCCGACTACGAGGCGTTTGCGGTCGACAGCGCCGGCGACCTGCGGATCGGCGGCGCGGCCGGGCTTGCGCGCGACATCCACGTGACGAGCCCGTTCGACGCGGACCGCGTGCTGCACACGTTCCGCATCCGCGACGGCGGCGTCGCGACGAGCGGCATCGGCCGCCGTAGCTGGCTCGACGCCGACGGCGCCCCCGCGCACCACCTGCTCGACCCGTCGACCGGCACGCCGGCGTTCACCGGTCTCGTGCAGGCGACGGCGCTCGCGCCGAGCGCGTTCGAGGCCGAGTGGCGCGCGAAGGCCGCCCTGCTCGCCGGCCCGCAGCGCGCCCCGCGTTGGCTGCCGCACGGCGGCCTGCTCGTGCGCGACGACGGCACGCACACCGTGCTCGCGCCGCCGCGCACGTCCACACCCGCGCTGCCGCGGCGCGTGCGCCTGGCGGCCCACCGAAACGCCGCGAACGCGACTCGCTAGCGCCGACGAATGTCGCCGTACTATGGCGCTACACTTGGCGCCATGGCTGTCGAGACCGCCACGATCCGCGTGACACGCGAGACGCGCGACCTGCTCGCCGGGCAGGCGCGCGAGCGCGGCATGTCGCTCTCCTCGATGCTGACCGAGCTGGCGCGCGACGTCGCGCGCGAGGCGGTCTTCCGCTCCGAGCGCGAGGCGGCGCAGGCCGACGCGTCCAACCGCGACGCGCTGCGCGAGGAGCGCGCGTGGGAGGCCGCGCTGGGCGATGGCGTCGGCTGAGCCGCGGCGCGGCGAGATCTGGCTCGTCGCGCTCGGCGCCGCGCGGAGAGGCGAACCGGGCAAGAACCGCCCCGCGATCGTCCTCTCCGTGGACGAGCTCGTGGCGGGTGCGGCGCACGAGCTGTTCGTGGTCGTGCCGATCTCCAGCTCGCGTGCGCCGTCCGCGCTGCGACCGCGCGTGTCGAGCGCGGAGGGCATCGACGGCGACAGCGCCGCGATCTGCCGCGGGTTGCGGGCGGTGTCGCGCTCCCGGCTGCTGCGTCCGATCGGCAGGCTGCATGCGGAGACGCTGCGCGAGGTCGAGCAGGCGGTGACGATGATCCTCGGGCTCGACGGCGGCGGCGCCGCGCTCACATAGCTCCCAGGAATCTCCCAGCCTTCTCCGCCATGATCCGGTCTCATGGGGAACGGGAACGGCGCCGGGCCCGCGCGGATCCTCGTCGTCGACGACGAGCCGAACATCGTCGACGTGATCTCAATGGCGCTGCGCTACGAGGGCTTCGAGGTCGACGCGGCGGCCACCGGGGCGGAGGCGCTCGCGAAGGTGCGCGACACGCGCCCGCACGTGCTGCTGCTCGACGTGATGCTGCCCGACATGGAGGGCTTCGAGGTCGCCAAGCGGCTCGGCGCCGAGCGCGCCCGCGTGCCGATCATCTTCCTCACTGCGCGCGACGCGACCGAGGACAGAGTGCGCGGCCTCACGGTCGGCGGCGACGACTACGTCACAAAGCCGTTCAGCCTCGAGGAGCTGGTCGCGCGCGTGCGGGCGCTGCTGCGGCGCAGTGGCGTGACGGAGACCGACGGCAGCGTCCTCACGTTCGCAGACGTTGAGCTCGACGACGACGCGCACGAGGTCACGCGCGCCGGCGCGCTGATCGAGCTGACGCCGACCGAGTACCGCCTGCTGCGCTACCTGATGCTCAACCCGCGCCGCGTGCTCTCGCGCCAGCAACTGCTGGAGCACGTGTGGGACTACGACTTCGGCGGCGACGCGCGCGTGCTCGAGACCTACGTCTCCTACCTGCGCCGCAAGCTCGACGAGCACGGCCCGCCGCTGATCCACACCGTGCGCGGGGTCGGCTACGTGCTGCGGCTGCCGCGCTGATGCACTCGCTGCGCGCACGCCTCGTCGCCGGACTGCTCGCGCTCGCGGCGGTCGGACTGCTCGTGCTCGGGGGGATCACATACGCCGAGCAGCGCGCGTTCCTCTACGACCGCGTCGACCAGCAGCTGCACGCGGCGGTGCGGCCGATCTCCGCCGCGCTCGACTTCCGCGGCGGTCTGCCCGGCCAGCCGCCCGACCGCGGCGGTCCCGGCGAGCCCGGCTTCGGCGGTGGCGGACCCGGCTTCGGCTTGCCGGAGGGGACCTACGGCGAGCACCGCGACGCGAACGGCACCGTCGTCGCCTCGACGGTCCAGCAGGGCTACGGCGAGAGCGCGGAGGAGCGCGGGCCGACGCTGCCGGCCAGCCTCCCGCTCGGACGACCGACGACGGTCGCGGGCGGCGACTACCGCGCGCTCGCCGTCCCCGATCCCGGTGGCGACGGCGTCAACGTCGTCGCGATCCCGCTCGCGGAGACCTCGCGCACGCTCGACCGGCTGCTGCTCGTCGAGGCGCTCGTGATCGCGGCGGTGCTGCTTGCGCTCGGCCTCGCCGCCCGCTTCGTCGTGCGCGTCGGCCTGCTGCCGCTGGAGCGGATGGGCCACACAGCCGGCGCGATCGCCGGCGGCGATCTCTCGCATCGCGTCGAGCCGGCCGACGAGCGCACCGAGGTCGGCCGCCTCGGACTCGCTTTGAACGGGATGCTGGCGCGGCTCGAGCGCGCGTTCGCGGGGCAGAAGGCGAGCGAGGAGCGCCTGCGGCAGTTCCTCGCCGACGCCTCCCACGAGCTGCGCACGCCGTTGCAGTCGATCCGCGGCTACGCGGAGCTGTTCCGCATCGGGGCGGCGCGCGAGCCGGACGAGGTCGAGACGTCGATGCGCCGCATCGAGCAGGAGGCGGCGCGCATGGGCGTGCTGGTGGAGGACCTGCTGACGCTCGCGCGGCTTGACGAGACGCGCGTCGGCGAGCGCGTCGCGGTCGACCTCGCGGCGCTCGCGCGCGACGCCGTCTCCGACGCGTGCGCGATCGCGCCCGAGCGCGAGATCGCGCTGCAGGCCGACGGCCCGGCCGGCGCCGCGACCGTGCTTGGCGACCCGCACCAGCTCACGCAGGTGCTCGCGAACCTGCTGCGCAACGCGCTGGTGCACACGCCGGAGGGCACGCCCGTCGAGGTGACGGTCGCGCGCGATGGCGACGACGCGCTGGTGGAGGTGCGCGACCACGGCCCCGGCCTGCCGCCGGCCGCGGCGGCTGATCCGGACGCGCTGTTCGAGCGTTTCTGGCGTGCCGAGGGCGGTCGCACGCGGGGCGCCGGGGGCGCGGGGCTCGGGCTGGCGATCGTCGCCGGCGTCGTCGCGCGCCACGGCGGCACCGTCACGGCCGCGAACGCGCCCGGCGGCGGCGCGCGCTTCCGTGTGCGGTTGCCGCTGGCGCCGGTTTCGGGAGCCGTCCGATCTGGTTATCAGCACACCACGTGAGCCCGTTCCGTCGACACACCGCCGCGGCCCTGCTAATTGCGTGCGTGCCGCTGGCGGCGGCGGGCTGCGGCGGCAGCAGCAAGCCGGGCTACTGCAGCGACCGCGCCGCGCTCGAGCAGTCGGTCACGGGCCTCACGAAGCTCTCGCCCTCGCAGGGCCTCAGCGGCCTGCAGTCGCAGCTCACGACGATCCAGAGCGAAGCGCAAAGACTCGTGTCCGCCGCCAAGAGCGACTTCCCGAGCGAGACGGCGGCGATCAGATCGTCGTTCGACGCGGTCGTGACCGATGTCAGAGCGCTGCCGTCGAAGCCGTCCGCGACCCAGCTCGCCGCGCTCGCCGGCGACGCGTCGAGAGCGGTGACCGCGGTCAGAAGCTTCTTCGACGCGACGAAGTCGAAGTGCGGCTGAGACGTCAGCGCGGCTTGCGCTGCTCGACCGCGACGCCGCCGAGCAGCGTGAAGGCGCGCACGTGAATCACGGGCGAGCCGGGCAGCGGCGGGCCGGGCGGGCGCTTGTCGCTCTTGCCGCCGAGCAGTGAGACGCCGGAGAGCTGGATCGAGACGCCGGTCGGCGCGGTCAGCGAGACGCCGCCGAGTGCGGCGAAGACCGTGATCGTCGAGATCGGCGCCTCGACCTGCGCATTGCCGAGGTCGGCGCTGACGCCGCCGAAGACGGCGAGGATCCGCAGGCGCCGCGGCAGCCGCCAGCGGCCGCGCTGGTCGGTGCCGCCGAAGACGCCGACGAGCCAGCGCGAGCGAGTGAGGACGGGCGCGGGTGGCTCGTGCGCGACGGGCGCGCTCGCGTCCGCGAGCGCGTCGGGGGTCGTCGCGGCGGCGATCGCGGCGGCGCAGTCGGCGTACTCGGCGAGCGTCAGCTCGCCGGCGGTCGCGTGGCGGGTGAGCTTGGCGAGCGCGCCGTCGCGGTCGAGCGCGACGCCGTTGGCGGACGCGGTGGGGATGGAGGTGGGGGTCGGCTCGGTCATGCGCCGATGATGGACCCGGTCCGGGGGTCCGGGCATCCGTAGCCCACCCGGATCGGGAGGGGCCGAGATCCCCGATGTTCGCGGCGTGGGCGGGTGCGAGGCTCGTCCCATGGCAAAGGTCCTCGTCGCATACGCATCCAAGCGCGGCTCGACCGCGGAGATCGCCGACGCGATCGCCGCGGTGCTGCGGGAGTCGGGTCACGAGGCTGACTGCGTCGAGGCTGGGACGGTCGCCGGGCTCGACGGCTACGACGCCGTCGTGCTCGGCAGCGCCGTCTACATGAGACGCTGGCGCGGCGACGCGCGGCACTTCCTGCGCAAGCACCGGCATGCGCTCGAGGCGATGCCGTGGTGGGTCTTCAGCTCCGGCCCGACCGGCGACCCGGCGAAGGACAACGCGGCTTGGACCGAGCCCGGCCACACGATGCACAAGATCGAGCAGCTTGGCGCGCGGGAGCATGTGGTGTTCGGCGGCAGCGTGCCGCGCGAGCCGCACGGCCGCATCGAGCGGTCGATGGTCGAGAACACGCCAGAGCAGTGGCGTGACCGCCGCGACTGGGACGAGATCCGCGCCTGGGCGCGCGGCATCGCCGGCCGGCTGCCGTCCTCCGGCGCGCATCCGACCGCGGCGTAGCCGAGCAGTGCATCTTTCGCCTCGGTATGCGAGGCGAGAGATGCAGTGATCGGCCGGTACCCTGCGTGGATGGGAGGCCGAGCGAAGCGCATTGCGCTTGCCGCTGCGGCGGCGTTCGTGACGGTCAACATCTGGACCGGCGCGCCGCTGGTGGCGCTGTGGGTCGGTTCGCGGGCGGCTGGGCCGAGTGGGCTGAGCATGACCGCCGTCGGCGTCGTAGTCGTCGTGCTGGTGGCGCTCGTGCTCGCGCTGACGATGCTGCTCGGCCGCATCAATCACCGCTACGACGCGCTCACCGGCCGAACCGCCGACCGTCGCGTCTCGCCGTGGATGCGCTCGATGCGCGCCGAGCGCGAGGACCTCTCGCGCGCCAGACAGGGAACCAGCGCCGTTGAGCGCGTCGTGGTGGTCAGCGTCAGCGTCGCCGTGCTCCTCTTCAACGTGTGGTTCTTCTTCTTCGCCGGCTCGCCGTTGGGGAGCGGCTGAGCGACTCCGCCGGGGTGCGCTGCCAGCGCTCGAGGTAGTCGCGCGCCGTCGCGGACGTGGCCGCCATCGCGATCGCCTGCTCGCCGCGCGCCGCGGGGGAGCGGGCGATCGCCGCGTCGAGCCCGTGCTGCCACGCGTCCACGACGGGATCCGCCGCGCTCGTCGCCTCCGGCGAGCGGAGCAGCACGCTGAGACCGACGAGTCTGTCGTGTCCGTCTGCGACCAGCTCGCGCACGCTACGGGTCAGTTTGTCCCGGAGCGGCTCGTCGTCCGCACCGTCCATATAGGTAACTGCGACGGACGGCTTGCCGCCGACGTCCAGCGGCGTGCTGCGCCACCTCGGGCCGAGGGAGCCGCGCGAGTCCAGTACGAGCACGCTGGCGGCGTGCAGCCAGCCCAGCCGCGCGGCGCGCTCCTCAACCTCGCTGAGGAAGGTGCCGACTCCACGTTGGCCGGGGATCGTGCCCAGCATCCACTCGTCGTCGATCGGGTCCGCCTCCAGGACCGCGCGGCACGGCCACACGTCCCAGCCGCCGCCAGCCGGGTTGCGCTGCCGATGGAAGCGCCGGGCACGCTCGAGTCCGCGCGACTCGCTCCACAGCACGCACAGCTCGTCGGCGAGCCAGCGGTCGAGCAGACCGGGATAGATCGGCAGCCAGTGTGTGCGAGTGAACGCCGGCTCGAGCCAGCCAAGCATGCCCAACGGGTGATCGCGGGCGCCGTGCGCGAGCCCGCAGGCCAGCACGTCGGTGCCGATCGCGCCCAGCAGCTCCTCTTCGAACGGCAGGTGCTCGTTGACGAGGCGGTCGCGCGTGAGGGCGACCGCGACGCGGTTCTGGCTGTCGAACACGGCCAAGCCGGGCGGCATGAGCGTGAGCGCCGCCCGTCTCCTCGCGAACGTGTAGGCGTTCATCGAGGGGTAGCGCGTGTGGCGCGGATCCTCTTGCACCACCATCCCATTGTGCGAGAAGCGGGCGCGGTACGTCCACAGGATCGCGTCATAGCCCGGTACCTCCAGTGAGCGCCAGGCGGTCGGCAGCGGCCGGTCGGTGCGCGGCACGAAGCCGCGCGGCGGAAGCGTCCACGTGCGGCCGCTGCGCTCCGTGAGCTTGAACGCGACCGCCGGGTCGGTGAGCGCATACGTGGTGGAGATGTCGTCGATCAGCGCCATCGCCGGCGGATAGAACGCGACCTGGGGCTGCGTCGCGAGCAGCCGCTCGCGCGAGAACGGCACGACGATCTCGGTCCCGAAGGGGAGCTCCGCCCATCTGAGCTCGACGAGCTCCCCGTCGATCGATGCGACGAACGAGACGCCGTGCTCAGCGGCGACGTGGCGCGTGCGCACGTGCACCTCGGAGCCGAGCAGGAAGGCGGCGAACGCGCCGATCCCGAACTTGCCCGCCTTCAGCCAGCGGACCGACGTCGCCGCGTCGGGCGCCTCGGCGGACGCCGACGGCCGCAGCGAGCTGCCAGCCGTCAGGAAGTGCTCGATGATCGTCTCGGGCGTCATGCCGATCCCGCGGTCGGACACGCGCAGCGTGAGCTGCTCGTCCCGCTCGACCAGCTCGACGACGACGTCGCGCGCCTGTCTGCGGAATCGACGCCGGTCGATCTGCGCGCCCGCGAGCGCCTCCCAGCGGCGCCGCGCGCGCACCGCGTCGACCGCGTTCTGCAGCAGCTCGCGGCCCGCGACCGCGAGCTGGTCGCCGTAGAGATCGCGCACCACGAGGCGGAAGAGGTCGTCGGCGCTGCGCAGACCGGCGCGTCGCGGGACGTACGGCAGTTGCTCGTGCAGGCTGGGCTGATCGAGGTTCGTTTGGACGCGCTGGTAGCGCAGCCGCAGCGCAGGCTGCTCGCCGTCGCGGTACAGCTCGCTCAGCACGGCCGCCGCCACGTCGAGCTCGTACTGCAGGCCGTCGAGCAGCTCGGCGAGCTGCAGGTGCGTGCGCAAGCCATGCGAGGGCAGCACCTCGACGTAGACGGCCGCGGGGTCGGTGTTGCTCGGCCCGATCGGTTTTCGTACTGCCTGGTGCTTGTGCCATTCCTCGACGCTCTGCGGGCTCTGCGGCGCCTTGAGGTGCAGCAGCAGCGCGGGTGCGCGGCCGGCGTCGAGCTGGAAGTAATCGGCGACGCGCAGCAGCGCCATCGCGTACGGCAGCAGCGCGCCGGCGGGGCGCAGGTTGCCCCGCTGCAGGTACTCGTGCACGTAGGACACGCACAGCCGGAGCGGCTCGTTGTGCGAGCGCGCGACGAGTCCGATCGCGTCAGCCATGTCGGGCAGCTCCGCGCGCAGTGGGGGGAAGACGTCGTGTGGGGCGCCGGGGAAGCCGTAGAGCGCGATCTCGTGCGCGAGACGGGCGTGATGGCGGCGCAGGAAGTCGCCCACGAGGAGGTGGTCGTGGGCCGTCCATTCCTGCGGCGGCGGCGTCTCGTCGCCGTAGGCGATCGATGGCACGCCGTCGTTCTCCGGGCCGAGCAGGCGGTCGAGCTGCGACTTCGTGAGCTGGCGGGCGCCGTTGCGGAAGGTCTCCCAGCAGCGATCCCAGGGGACGTCGGCCGGCCGCGCGCCCTGGGGGCGGTCGAACCAGCGCAGCGGCTGGTACGGCGAGTCGGCGGCGACGAGCTGGAGGAAGCCCGGCGCGCGCAGGTGCAGCCCGATGTCGTGCAGGATGGTCGCGCACACGAGCACGGCCGCGTCGGCCGGCTGCAGCAATCTGCGTCTCGGGTCCCACGCCTCCTCCGGCACGAGCTCCTCCGCGGCCTGGAGCGTGCGCTCGACGTGCTCGCGGCCGTGGTCCGTGTACGCCGGGAAGAACGGCAGCTCGTCGTCGGAGAGCAGCTGGTCGGCGGCGTCCCGGAGGCGCAGCGTGGCCGACTCGAAGGGGGAGTCCGCCAGTAGCTCACGCAGGCGATCGGGAATCCGGAGCAGCCGGTCGGGAACCTGGAGCGTCATCGCGCCGGATGGTATGCCGCTGGCGCGGCGCAGACGCCGCGACGTCGCGGCTACGCCTGCGCCGGCTCGTGCTGCTCGTGCCCGGCGCGCAGCGGCGTGCCGCAGATCGGGCATTCGAACTCCGGCAGCTCCTCGCCCTCGGGCTCCGGCTCCAGCACATGCGGGTCGATCGTCAGCCAGGCGATCGCGCCGCCGAGCGCCGCCACCGCCGCGGTCACGACCATCGCCGTATGGAAGCCGTGCGTCATCGCGGCCGGGTCGTAGAAGGCGTCGCCGGTGAGCCCGCCGACGAGCGGCAGCACCGCGACGGCGAGCAGCCCGGCGACGCGCGACACGGCGTTGTTGATCCCCGACGCGATCCCGGCGTGGCGGTCGTCCGCGGCCGCGAGCACGGTCGCGGTGACCGGCGCGACGACGAGCGTCAGCCCGAGCCCGAACACGATCACCGCCGGCAGCACGCTGCTCACGTACGCGTCGCCGGGGTCGATGCGGGTCATCAACAGCATCCCGGCCGCGATCACGAGCGGGCCGATCGTCAACGGTATCCGCGGCCCGATCGCCTGCGCGAGCGCGCCCGCGCGCGCCGACAGCGTCAGCATCAGCGCCGTCACCGGCAGCGACGCCGCGCCGGCCGCGAGCGGGGTCCAGCCCATCGCGATCTGCAGGAACGCGACGAGCAGGAAGAAGACGCCGCCGAGCGCCGCGTACACGACCACGGTCACGAGGTTCGCGGCGCTGAACTGGCGGTTGGAGAACAGCGACAGCGGCAGCATCGGCTGCGCGGCGCGCCGCTCGTGCGCCAGGAACACCGCGAGCGCCAGCACGCCGACGACGGCGGCCGCGACGACCGCGCCCGACACGCCGCGGTCGGGCGCCTCGATCAGCGCGTACGTGGTCCCCGCGAGCCCGACCGCCGCCAGCCCCGCGCCAAGCAGGTCGAGCCGGCCGTGCGCCATCGGATCGCGCGTCTCCGGCACGTGGCGCGGCGCGGCCACGCACACGAACAGGCCGAGCGGCAGGTTGATGAGGAACACCGCCCGCCACGACACCGCGTCGACCAGGTAGCCGCCGAGCAGCGGTCCGAGCGCCGCGCCGACGCCGGTCAGCCCCGACCACGCGCCGATCGCGCGCGCCCGGTCGGCCGACCGGAAGCTGGCGTCGATCATCGCGAGCGAGCCGGGCGTCAGCAGCGCGCCGCCGATCCCCTGCAAGAGCCGCGCGCCGATCAGCACCTCGGCGCTCGGCGCCAGCGCGCACAGCGCCGATGCGAGCGTGAACCAGGCGGTGCCGATCACGAAGATCCGCCGCCGCCCGATGCGGTCCCCGAGCGAGCCGCCGAGCAGGATCAGCGACGCGAGCGTCAGCAGGTAGCCGTTCAGCATCCACTGAAGCTGGCTCGTGCTCGCGTTCAGATCCTTGCCGATCGCCGGCAGCGCGACGTTCACCACGGTCCCGTCGAGGAACGCGATCCCTGAGCCGAGCACCGCGATCGCCAGCACCCAGCGGCCGGGCCCGCTGTCGAACGCGATCCGCCCGGCGCGCTCGGCGCTCATGCGGCGACGGCCAGCGCCTCGCGCACGCGCGGCGCGACCTCGGTCCCCAGCAGCTCGATCGCGCGCAGCACCTTGTCGTGCGCGAGGCCGCCCATGCCCATGTGCGCAAGGAAGCGCGTGTGGCCGAACAGCTCGTGCTGGGCGAGGATCTTGTCCGCCACCTGTTGCGGATCGCCGACGAACAGGTGGCCGCGCGGGGTGCGCCCGGCCTCGAACTGTTGGCGCACGAGCGGCGGCCAGCCGCGCTCGCGCCCGATGCGGCTCATCATCGCTGCGTAGGTCGGGAACATCTCGTCGGCCGCCTGCTGCGCGTCGTCGGCGACGTGCGCGTGCGAGTTGATCGCGAGCTGCGCGTGCTCGGCGTCGTGGCCACCGCGTCGCAGCGCCTCGCGGTAGAGGTCGGCGAACTGCGCGAAGCGGGCCGGCTCGCCGCCGATGATCGCGATCACGAGCGGCAAGCCGAGCAGGCCGGCGCGCACGACCGACTGCGGCGTGCCGCCGACGCCGATCCACACCGGCAGCGGCTCCTGGAGCGGTCGCGGGTAGACGCCCGCGTCGGTCAGCGGCGCGCGGTGGCGCCCGGAGCCTGCCCACGTCACGCGCTCGTTTTCGCGCGTTGCCAGCAGCAGCTCGAGCTTCTCGGCGAACAGCTCGTCGTAGTCGTCGAGGTCGAAGCCGAACAGCGGATAGGACTCGGTGAACGAGCCGCGCCCGGCGATGATCTCCGCGCGCCCGTCGGAGAGGCCGTCGAGCGTCGCGAACTGCTCGAAGACGCGCACCGGGTCGTCGGTCGAGAGGACCGTCACCGCGCTCGAAAGGCGGATCCGTCGCGTGCGCGTCGCCGCGCCCGCCAGCGCGACGGCCGGCTGCGAGACGGCGAAGTCGGGGCGGTGATGCTCGCCGACGCCGAACACGTCGAGCCCGACCGCGTCGGCCAGCTCGATCTCCTCCACCAGCTCGCGCAGGCGGCGGGCGGGGTCGCCGGGCGGGTGGGCCAGGTCAACGTCGGCGAAGCTCGTGACGCCGATCTCCATCACCGACACCCTACGCGCCAACCGTCGCGACGCGCGGTCGCCGGCACTACCGTTCACCCGGCATGCACGTCTTTCTCGCAGGCGCAGGCGGCGCGATCGGGCGTCAGCTCACGCCGCTGCTGGTCGCGCACGGGCACACCGTCACCGGCACCACGCGCAGCGCGGCGAAGACCGATGCGCTGCGCGCGCTCGGAGCCGAGCCGGTCGTGCTCGACGGCCTCGACCGCGACGCCGTCCTCGCCGCCGTCGCGGCTGCGAGACCGGACGCGATCCTGCACGAGATGACCGCGATCGAGACGCTCGCCGACCTGCGCCGGCCGGACCGCGCGTTCGCCGCGACCAACCGCCTGCGCAGCGAGGGAACCGACAACCTGCTCGCGGCGGCGCGGGCGAGCGGCGTCGAGCGGGTGCTTGTGCAGAGCTTCGCCGGCTGGCCGTTCGCGCGCGAGGGCGGCCCCGTCAAGGACGAGGACGCGCCGCTCGACGCGCATCCGCCGAAGCGGCTGCGGCCGATCCTCGACGCGATCCGCCACCTCGAGCAGGCGACGACGGCGGCCGGCGGGATCGTGCTGCGCTACGGCGGCTTCTACGGCCCCGGCACGAGCGTCGAGCGGGGCGGCGAGCAATGGCAGATGGCGCGCGAGCGCAAGGTGCCGACGGTCGGCGATGGTAACGGCGTGTGGTCGTTCTGCCACATCGAGGACGCTGCCGCGGCGACGGTTGCGGCGCTCGAACGCGGCCGCGCTGGCGAGATCTACCACGTCTGCGACGACGATCCGGCGCCCACGCGCGAGTGGGTCCCGGTGCTGTGCGCGGCCGCCGGCGGCCCGCCGCCGCGGCACATCCCGAGATGGGTCGCACGCTTGGCGGGCGAGCACGTTGTCGCGATGACGTGCGAGAGCCGCGGCGCGTCGAACGCGAAGGCAAAGCGCGAGCTCGGCTGGACACCGCGCTGGCCGAGCTGGCGCGAGGGCTTTCCCGCGCTCGCGGGCGGGTGACCGGCGCGCTGCGCTACGTCGCGTCGAGCGGCGTGCACACGACGACGTTGATCGTGCGCTCGTCGGCGGTGCGCCGCTCGTAGTCGGCGTAGGCGCGCGTGAGCCGCTTGGCAAGGTCGAACAGGCGGTCGCGCTCGGGTCCGTCGGAGACGATGCGCGCGCGGTAGCGGCCGCCGCGGCCGCGCGCCTGCAGCGTGACCTCCGGGTTCGCGCGCACGTTGGCGAGCCAGGCCGGATGGCGGGCGCGGCCGTAGTTGGAGGCGATCAGGACGACCTCCTGCTCCGGCCCGTCGGTGAAGTAGAGCAGCGGCGTCACGTACGTTCTGCCGCTCTTGGCGCCGCGGTGCGTGAGCAGCAGCATCGGCACGCCGGGCACCGACTGCAGCCGTCCGCCGGTGCGGCGACCGAGCGTCCCATCGATCCGCGGCGCGACGTTGATCACGTACCAGCGGCCGGCCGCGCTGAGCGCGAGCGGCTCGAGCAGCGCCTTGCGCAGGCGGCGGGAAGCGGCGGGGTCGACCGGCGGGACGCGCATCGCGCCCAGCGTACGCGGCGCCCGGCAGCGTCGTGCCGATTAGCCAGCTGGCGCGCCGGGCGATCGTCGGCGGCTAGCGTTCCGGCGATGCCGGTCAAGTTCGGCCTGTGGCGGATCGACGACGGGGGACCCGTCCCGGTCCCGGTCGAGACGATCGCTTCAGAGGAGCGCCTGGAGGCGCTGATCGAGGCGCGCATCGACATCCTCGGGCTCGGTCCGCTCCTGCCGATCGGCCGGCAACTGATCACCGACTACGGCAAGCGCCTCGACCTGCTCGCGATCGACGCGCAGGGGGACCTGTACGTCGTCGAGCTGAAGAAGGACCGCACGCCCCGCGACGTCGTCGCGCAGGCGCTCGAGTACGGCTTCTGGGTGCAGGACCTCTCGCTCCAGGCGATCGCCGAGCTCTACGAGCGCACGCATGAGGAGTCGCTCGAGAGCGCCTTCGCGCAGCACTTCGAGACGGAGCTGCCGGAGGCGGTCAACACGGCGCACAGACTCGTCGTCGTCGCGACCGGGATGGACGTCAGCACCGAGCAGATCGTCGAGTACGTGCGCAGCCACGGCGTGCCGATCTCGGTCGTCTTCTTCCAGCACATGCGCGACGGAGAGCGCACGTACCTGGCGCGCTCGTGGCTGAGCGATCCGGAGGTCGACGTGACGGCGCGCTCGGCCCGCAAGCGCCAGGAGCCGTGGAACGGCGAGGACTTCTTCGTCGCGGTGGGCGAGGGGCGCCATCGCAATTGGGACGACATGCGCCGCTACGGCTTCGTCAGTGCCGGCCATGGCGAGAAGTACCGCAAGGCGATGAGCAACCTGTTCGAGGGCGCGCGCGTATGGGCCGCGATTCCCGGCGTCGGCTATGTCGGCGTTGGTCGTGTGCTCGCTCCGGCCGTCGGAGTCGCCGACTTCACCGTCGAGCACGAAGGCGCCAGCGTGCCGATCCTCGACCTCCCGCTCGCGGCACCGCACATGGGCGAGGACGCCGACGATCCGGAGCAGTCCGAGTATCTCGCGCGGGTGCGGTGGATCGACACGCGTCCGCGCGAGCGCCCGGTGTGGGAGAAGGGCATGTTCGCCAACCAGAACGTCGTCGCGAAGCTGCGTCAGCCGTTCACGCTGCAGCGGCTCCCGGAGCTGTTCGACCTCGGCGCCGACCGGCCGCCGCAGGACGCCCGCACGCCCTCTTAGACGAGCTCGACGCGGTTGCCGTCCGGGTCGCGTCGCACGCCGGCGCTCGCCGGGTCCGGCGCCGCGACCGCGACGTGCGCGTGCTGCGTCGCGGGCCGCTCGTCGGCGACGAGCGCGAACGAGCCATCCCCGTCGGCGCGTTCGACGTGCGCGCGCCGCCCGCCGGAGTCGCGCACCCGCCAGCCGGCCGTCGGCGCCAGCGCGGCATACCAGTCGCGCGCGGCGGCGAGGTCGGCGACGCGGATCCACAGGTGGTCGACCGCCCCCTCGGCGCGCACCTCGCCGTAGTGGACGGCCTCTGCGCTGTTGCCGTCCGGGTCAAGCAGGAACGCGCCGTAGTAGTCGTGCACGTACTGCGGCCGCGGCCCGGGCGGGCCGTCGTCACGGTAGCCGGCCCCCACGCCCGCCTCCCAGAAGGCGTCGACCGCCGCGCGGTCGGGCACAGCGAAGCCGAGGTGCAGGCCGCGCGTGGCCGGATGCGCTGCGTCGGACTGGACGACCGCGAAGTCGCGCCAGGCGATCCCGCGCCCGTCCGCGTCGCGCTCGGTCGCGGCGATCGGCACGGCGCCGAGCACGGTCGCGTAGAAGCGCTGGGAGGCGGCGAGGTCCTCGGCCCGAATCTCCACCCGCACGAACATCGCCCTACACACTACGTGCTCGGATACGGTCGGCCGATGAGCGACTACACGATCCGCAGACTGACGGACGTCGCCGACGCGTTCGGCGGCAGATATCCCGGCGAGATGCGCTTCATGACGGGCGACCTCGGCAGCGACCAGGTCGCGATCACGCATCGGCGGATGCCGCCCCAGAGCGGCGGCAAGGGCGGCTACGGCCATCGCCATCGCACGCAGGAGGAGATCTACTTCGTGATCTCCGGGCGGCTGCAGTTCAAGCTCGACGACGACGTCGTGGACGTCGACGGCCCGGCCGCGGTGCGCGTCGCGCCGCCGGTGGTGCGCTCGGTCTGGAACGACGGGCCAGACGACGCCGAGTTGCTGATCGTCTCGACACGCCTCGACGATCCCAGCGGCGACGGCGAGATCGTCGAGGGCTTCTGGCCGGCCTGAGCGCGCCCGCGCTCAGTCCTGGCGCCGCGCCGGATCGTCCGCCGGCAGCACGTCGCACGCCCAGCTCGTGCGCTTCCAGTCCGGCACGGGCTGCTCGCCGCGGGCGTCGGGGACGAATCGCGAGCGCTCGACGAGCGCCATGCGGTGGATGTAGCGCGGGCAGTTTGGGAACACCTGCGTCGCGCGCACCCGCACGACGAGCTGGGCGCCGGGATACGACGCCGCGAGCGGATCGTCCGCGTCGACGCTCGCGACGCCGTTGAGCCGCAGACGCGATGGCCGCTGCGCCGTGAAGTCGATGAACAGCAGCCCGACGTGTGGGTTGACCGCGAGGTTCCCCATCGACAGATACATCCCGTTGCCGTCGTAGGTGGGGAACGCGATCGTGTGCGCGTCGAGCACGCGCACGAAGCCCGGCTCGCCGCCCTTGTAGGAGCACTGCGGCCGGCCCTCGGCGTCGGCGGTCGCGAGGAAGAACATGTCCATCCGCTCGATGAACGCGCGGTCGCTCTCGTCGATCTCGGCGTGCTGGAGGAAGCGCTCGTCGAGGCGGTCCGCGAGCCGGCGCGTGTCGAAGCGGTCCTGCAGCCGGCGGGCGCCGTCGTGGTACGAAGCGCTCATCGGCCGACCCTACGCCGTTCGGGCGGGCGGCGCCGTTAGCATCGCCGCGATGCTGCGCGTGGCCGCCTTCCTCAGAGGGATGAACCTCGGCAGACGCCGCATCTCCAACGCGGACCTCAGAGCGCATGTCGAGGCGCTCGGCTTCGTCGAGGTGGCGACGTTCCGCGCGAGCGGGAACGTGATCCTCACCGCCCCCGACGACGACAAGCTCGCCGCGGTCGCCAGACGCCTGGAGAGCGGCCTGAGCGACGCGCTCGCCTACGACGTGCCGGTGTTCGCGCGCAGCGCCGAGCAGGTGCGCGCGATGGCGGCGCTGCAGCCGTTCGGCGACGACGAGCTGGCCGCCTCGACCGGCAAGCCGCAGGTGCTGCTGCTGGAGCGCAGACCGAGCGCGGCCGCCCGCAGAGCCGCGCTCGCGCTCGCCCCCGACGGCGACCGCTTCGTGTTCGCGGACGCCGACCTGCACTGGCTGCCGGCCGTCGGACTGTCGGAGACGACGCTCGACATGAAGGCGCTGGCGCAGGCGATCGGCCACGCGACCGTGCGCACGAAGGGCACGATCGAGCTGATCGCGGCCAGATACCTGTCCGAATAACGGACACACGAGCGCTCTACAGATGACCGTCCTCGCCGCCCGCCTGCACGCGCAGCTGCTCAGCGGCGAACCGGCCCGCGACCCGGTTGCGGTGGCGCATCGCCTGCTGGCGATCCAGGCGCAGGATCCGAGAGGCGCGCGGCTGGCGATTCGCGCGCGCACGCACGGAACCGGCACGACCGCCGCCGACGTCGACCGCGCGCTCACGCACGACCGCAGTCTCGTGATCGGCTGGCTTAACCGCGGCACGCTGCACCTCGTCTGCCGCGAGGACTGGCCGTGGCTGCACGCGCTCACGACCCCGCCGCTGCGCACCGCCAGCGCCCGCCGGCTCGCGCAGGAGGGCGTCCCGCCGGACGACGCGGACAAGGGCGTCGCGGCGGTCGAGCGCGCGCTCGCCGATGAAGGACCGCTGACGCGCGAGCAGCTGCGCGAGCGCATCGACGCGGTCGGCGTGCGCACCGCCGGGCAGGCGCTTGTGCATGTGCTGTTCGCCGCCTCGCTGCGCGGTCTGATCGTGCGCGGCCCGCTCGTCGGCGGCAGACACGCGTTCGTGCTCGCGCGCGACTGGCTGGGGGAGGAGGCGACGCGACCGGTCGACCGCGACGCCGCGCTCGCGGAGCTCGCGCGCCGCTACCTCGCCGGCCACGGCCCCGCGACCGACCGCGATCTCGCGCGCTGGGCCGGCTTGCCGCTGCGCGACGCACGCGCCGGACTGACCGCGATCGCGGCGTCGCTGTGCGAACGCGGCGACGGCCTCGTCGAACTGGCCGCGGATGCGGACCGCGCGCCCGCGCCGCTGCCGCCGCCGCGCCTGCTCGGCAGCTTCGAGCCGCTGCTGCTCGGCTGGGCGAGCCGCGACGACGTGCTGGGCGACAACGCGCGCGTCGTCACGAAGAACGGGATCTTCCACCCGATTGCGCTCGTGCGCGGCAGAGCCGTCGGCGTCTGGAGACTCACCGCCCGCGCAGAGCTCGCGCTCGACCCGTTCGGCCGCGTCGCGCAGCGCGACCTCGCCGCGCTCGGACGCGACGCCGCCGACGTCACGCGCTTCCTGCGCGGCTGAAACAGCGGCTGCGCGCGGCACCCGCAGAAAACCGCAGCCGCCGAGCGGCGTTCTCCCGATGAGCGCGCCGACGGCCGCTGCGACGCTGCACGGACGATGAGCGACGGGAGGCGAATGCGCGAGGTCGCGGTGCAGGCGATCGACGCGACGCGGCTGGAGCCGCTGATCGGCGAGCAGCGGATGGCGCAGTACCTCGCGGAGGCAGGCAAGGCGCGCGAGCTGCTGGCCGGCCGCTCGGTCGTCAACGTCAACTCGACGGCCGCCGGCGGGGGCGTGGCGGAGCTGCTGCAGTCGCTGCTGGCTTATGCGCGCGGCGCGGGGATCGACGCGCGCTGGCTCGTGCTCGACGGCGACCCCGACTTCTTCGCGATCACGAAGCGGATCCACAACCGCATTCACGGCGTGCCGGGCGACGCGGGCGCGCTGGGCGACGAGGAGCGCGCCCACTACGAGGCCGTCGCCGCGCGCAACGCGCAGGAGCTGCGCGCGTCCGTGCGGCCAGGCGACGTCGTGCTGCTGCACGACCCGCAGCCGGCCGCGCTCGCGCCCATGCTGCGCGAGCTCGGCGCGCTCGTCGTGTGGCGCTGCCACATCGGCGCCGACCGGCCGAACCGCTGGACGGAGCAGGCGTGGGCGTTCCTGCGGCCGTACCTGGACGGCGTCGCCGACGCGGTCGTCGTCTCGCGGCTGCCGTTCGCGCCGCCGTGGGCCGATCCGGCGCGCGTGCACGCGATCCCGCCGTCGATCGACCCCTTCTCCGCCAAGAACCAGCCGATGGACTCGGCGCAGGTGCGCGAGGCGCTCGTCTACGTCGGCCTGCTCGCCGGTGAGGTCGACGGCCCGCACGTCGCCTTCACACGCCGCGACGGCTCGCCGGGCCGCATCAACCGCCATGCCGACGTGCTGCAGACCGGCCCGCCGCCGCCGTCCGACGCGCCGCTCGTCGTGCAGGTCTCGCGCTGGGACCGACTGAAGGACATGGCCGGCGTGATGGAGGCGTTCGCGCACCACGTCGACCCGGCGCTCGGCGCGCACCTGCTGCTCGCGGGACCGGTCGTGACGGGCGTCGCCGACGACCCGGAGGGCGGCGCGGTGCTGGGCGAGTGCATCGAGCGCTGGCGCAGGCTGCCGCACCACGCGCGCAGCCGCGTCCACCTCGCCTGCATGCCGATGGCCGACCCGGACGAGCAGGCGGCGATCGTCAACGCGCTGCAGCGCCACGCGACGATCGTCATGCAGAAGTCGCTCGCGGAGGGCTTCGGGCTGACGGTCGCGGAGGCGATGTGGAAGGCGCGGCCGGTGGTCGCGAGCGCGGTCGGCGGGATCGTCGAGCAGGTGCGCGACGGGGAGGAGGGGATCCTGCTGCCCGACCCGCACGACCTGCCGGCCTGCGGCGCGGCGATCGAGCGGCTGCTGCGCGATCCGCTCGAAGCGGCGCGGCTGGCGCGCAACGGGCGCACGCGCGTGACCGACGAGTTCCTCGGCGACCGCCACCTCGAGCGCTACGCCAGCCTGTTCGAGCGGATCGCGGTGGCGCGGGCGGCGGCCGCGGCGGCGTCTACGATGGGATCGCGCTGAGCAGCTCCTGCGCCCGCTCGGCCTCACGCGCGAGCACGGCCAGAAACGCCTCCACGACCGCCACGTCGAACTGCCTGCCGGCGCAGCGGCGCAGCTCGGCGCGCGCCGCCTCGGCGCCGACCGCGTCGCGGTAGGAGCGGTCGCTCGTCATCGCCTCGTAGGCGTCGGCGACGGCGACGATGCGCGCCTCCAGCGGCAGCACGTCGTCGCACAGCCCGTGCGGGTAGCCGGTGCCGTCCGGGCGCTCGTGATGGGCGCCGACCCACGCCTGCACGTCGGCCAGCGAGGGGTGCTCGAGGATCTGCGCGCCGAGCTCCGGGTGGCGCAAGATCACGGCGCGCTCGTCGTCCGTCAGCGGACCGGGCTTGCGCAAAATCGCGTCCGGCACGCCGACCTTGCCGACATCGTGCAGCAGGCCCGCGAGTCGCACGCGGCTCACGCGCGGCTCCGGCAGCCCCAGCTCGCGCGCCATCAGCTCGGCGTAGCGGCCGACGGTCTCCGAGTGGCGGGCGCTGCCGCTGAAGCGCAGGTCGACCGCCTCGGCGAGGTCGAGCACGACCGACAGGTAGCGCTCGGCCTCGACGTCGCGCTGCTCGCGGCCGCCGTGCGCGCCGATCAGGCCGCGCAGCGCGAGGCTGTGGATCACGCTGCGGTTGCGCCCACTCTCCTTCGCCGCGTAGAGCGCCTCGTCGGCGGTCCGCACGAGCGACGCCGCGGTCTCCGCGTGCGCGGGATGGCTGGCGATCCCGAAGCTGATCGTGATCGGCACGGTCGCGTCGGCGAACGCGTCACGCACGTGGCAGCGCAGCCGCTCGGCGACCGCGAACGCCGCCTGCGCGTCGGTGCCCGGCAGGATCACGGCGAACTCCTCGCCGCCGATGCGCGCCGGCACGTCGATCTGGCGCACGCCTTCGCGCAGCAGCGCCGCGACCTGCTGCAGCGCGGCGTCGCCGACGTGGTGGCCGGCGCGGTCGTTGACGTCCTTGAAGTGGTCGAGGTCGCCGGCCAGCACCGTCATCGGCGCGCCGCTGCGGCGCGCGCGCTCCAGCTCGAGGTCGAGCAACTCGCGAAAGCCGCGGCGGTTCGGGAGCTGCGTGAGCGGGTCGGTGCGGGCGGCGTCCGACAGGCGCGTGATCAGCAGCTCCACGTGCGCGCGCATGACGCGGATCACGATCGCCGCGATCGTCATCGTCGCCATCCCGACGATCCACCATGCGCCGGTGCCGGCCTCGGGCGGGCGCGCGAGCAACAGCCAGCCGTAGAGCGCGCCGACGAACGCGGCCTGCGCCACGCCCACGCGCGTGTCGAAGAAGTAGGCGGAGTAGAGGAAGACCCACAGGTAGAAGCAGATGAGCGGACTCGGGTGCTCGGCGGAGCACCACGCGACACCCGTCACGAGCACGCTGCCCCACGCGAGCGCGAACGGCAGCGCGCGCTGCGGCACGCGCTGCGATTGCCACAGCATCAGCGCGCCGATCAGGTAGGCGTTGAGCGAGATCGCGAGCAGGCCCGCCTCGCTCGCGTCGGCCGCGTGGGGGAGGGCGATCGTGACGAGCACGAGCGTCGCGCCCGCGAGGTAGAAGCTCGCGAGCACGAGCACGCGAACGCGCGCTTCAAAGGTTCCTCCCTGCGACGTCTGCAGGATGCCGGAGAGCGCCGACATGGGGTCCTTGTCGGCGTGCGCGACGCATCGCATAAGCGCTGGGACGCCACGTCGGTCTGCTGACCGACCGCTCGGCAGGAATGCCGGTGCGCGGCTTGAACGGCTTCGTGCAGGGCTCGAACGCCGCGCGCACCGCGCCGATCCGTCTGACAGGTGTCGCTTTCGATCCGCACCCGCCCACTGCTGCTCGCGCTCCTGCTGGCGCTGAGCGTGCTCGCCGCGCTGCCGGCGCTCGCGCGCCCTGCGACCGGCGGCGCCGCCCCCGGCGCCGCGGCCGCTCCCGTGACGGCGCGGGACAGCGGCGGCGCCGCGCCTGGCGTCGTCGCGAGAAGACGGCGCCGCGCGCATCGGCACCGGCACGTCCGGAGAACCCCTCCGCCCGCCTCCGTGGGCGCGACGACGGCGGCGCCGACCGCGCCCGCGACGCTGCTGGCCGATGGCACCGCGGTGCCGCCGCCCGGTGCGCCGGCGGCGGTCGCGGCCGTGATCGCCGCCGGCAACCGCATCGCGACGCTGCCCTACCGCTGGGGCGGCGGCCATGCGCAGTGGGAGGACGTCGGCTACGACTGCTCCGGCTCGGTCGGCTACGCGCTGCACGGCGGCGGCCTGCTCGACGCGAGCGCGACGTCGGGCGAGCTGATGTCCTACGGCGATCCGGGTCCGGGCGCGTGGATCACGCTCTACGCGAACGCCGACCACGTGTACATGGTCGTCGCCGGGTTGCGCTTCGACACCAGCGGCGCGCACCCGTCGCGCTGGCAGACCGCCTCGCGCTCCGCCGAAGGGTTCGCAATCCGACATCCTCCGGGCTTCTAGCTGATTAATGAGCACCTTTTCTGTATAAAGGGAGAGCAGGAGCACGCTTGCAGGAGCGCTGCAGATGGGGCCGTCCTTCGGGGCGGCCCCATCTCGTCAGGGGCCCGGATGTCAGAAGGATTGCCGGGCACCCGTTCGTCTGTAAAGCGGTCGCCTAACCTGCCTCAGGCGTCGGTAGATACTGACGTTTCTCTTTTCCCGGCCCACTCGAAGGAGCGGTTCATGCCGCCGACTCTGCGTCCGCGGGGGACGACGCGCGTCGCGCTCGCCTCCGTGCTCATCCTCGTCTGCGCACTCGCTGCGTGGACGCCCGCCGCCCGCGCCGACACGCTCACGGCGCCCGTCATCACCGTCTCCGGTCAGACGCTCACGTGGAACGCGATCAGCGGCGTGAGCTCCTACGTCTTCGTCCGCAAGATCACCGGTCAGCCTGACCAGTACTCAATCGTGTACGCCACCTCGATCACGCCGCCCGCCGTCCCGGGCCAGACCGTCAGGTACAGCGTGCGCACGAACGTGAGCGGCAGCTATTGGGCCAAGGAGGTCTCGATCACCTATCCGGCGACGACGACCACCACGACCACAACCACCACCACCACCGCGACCGCATCGAGCGGCTTCAGAATGGGCATCACGGCCGGCAGCGCGTTCAGCTACGAGCTGCCCTTCATCACCTCGCTCGGGGCGAGAAGCGCGCGGCTGATCTACAACATCGACACGGCCGCCTCGACGATGGCGACGGTCATCGACGCCTACGCCAAGGCGGGCGTGCGGCCGCTGCTGGTGGCGAACTTCTACGGGCGGCTGCCGACCACGGCCGAGGCACAGAGCCTGGCGACGTGGGCGAAGGCCTACGGCCCCGGCGGCACCTTCTGGGTTGGCAAGACCTATCCCGCCAACACGGCCGTGAACCGCATCGAGTTCGGCCACGAGACGAGCTACAGCTACCAGTTCTCCGACAACTCGCTGTCGACCTACGCGACGCGTGCGCAGACGTACGCGCTGCGCTTCAAGGACGCGCAGGTCGCCATCAAGGCCGCCAACCCGAACGTCGGGCTGCTCGCGCAGGGCGACAACGCGGTCAACGGCACCGCCTGGGTGACGAACGTCGTGAAGGCCGTGCCCGACATCGGTGCGCGCGCGGCCGGCTGGACGATCCACCCGTACGGACCGAACTGGAAGACGCGCATCGATTCGACGATCAACTCGGCGGCGGCGGCCGGCGTGCCCGCGCTGCCGATCTGGGTCACCGAGTACGGCCTCTCGACCGACAACGGCCGCTGCCTGTCCGACAACTACGGCTGGTCGAAGTGCATGACCTACGCGCAGGCCGCGACGACGCTCCACTCGGTCGTGACCGGAATGCTGTCGACCTACGGCAGCCGGCTCGGCGCGTTCTTCCTCTACCAGGCGCACGACCAGGCGGCGACCGGCACGCAGACCGGCCGCGAGTACTACTTCGGCGCGCTGCAGAGCAAGGGGCAGGCGAAGGGCGCCTACACGACGGAGGCGAAGGCGGACCTGGCGACGTACAAGTAGGCGGGCGCGTCAGGCGTGGACGGCGGGCGCCGGCGGCTGTGCCGGCGCGAGCTGCGTCACGCGCACGCGCCCGCCGTCGCGCGGCGTGAACGTGACGAAGCGGCGCTTGACCGGCTCCGACGCCTCGTCGGTCGTCTCCAGCGTCGCGCGGCGCAGGACCGTCTCCAGCACGATCCGCATCTCATACAGCGCGAAGCTGGCGCCGAGGCAACGGCGGATCCCGCCGCCGAACGGCAGCCACTCGTACGTGCTGGGCGTGTCCTCGCCGAGGAAGCGCTCGGGCCGGAATTCGCGCGGCTCGGGGTAGACGTCGGCGCGGCGGTGGATCAGGTAGATCGACGGCGCGACGTTCACGCCCTTCGGCAGCTCCATCGCGCCGATCGTCATCGGCCGCTGCAGCTGACGGATGACGCCGGGGACGACCGGCCGCAGCCGCAGCGCCTCCTTGATCGTCGCGTCGAGGTAGTCGGTGCTCTCGCCGGCCTCGACCTCCTCGCGCAGGCGCGCGAGCACGCGCGGCGTGCGCACGAGCCGCTCGACCGTCCACGCGAGCGCGGTCGCGGTCGTCTCGTGGCCGGCCAGCAGCAGCGTCATCAGCTCGTCGCGCAGCTCGGCGTCGGTGAGCCCGTTGCCGTCCTCGTCGCGCGCGGCAAGCAGCAGCGAGAGGATGTCGTCGCGCGGCTCAGCGTCGGCGCGGCGCTCGGCGATCTGCTCGTGGATCAGCCGGTCGACCGGCGCCATCAGCGCGTACACGCGACCCCACGGGCTGCGCGGCTTCGCGCCGGCGGATCTCGTGAGCTGCAGCATCAGCAGGCGCAGCGGCTGGTCGGTCGAGTTCAGCAGCCGCTTCATCGGCGCGCCGAGCCGCTCGATGCGCTCGGGATCGTCGACGCCGAAGACGGTGCGCAGGATGATCTCCAGCGTGATCGCCTGCATCGTGGGGTGGACCGAGAAGGTCGTCCCGACCGGCCACTGCGCGATGTGGCGCTCAGCGACGTCGCGCATCGTCTCCGCGTAGGCGCGCATCCGCTCGCCGTGGAACGGCGGCAGCAGCAGGCGGCGCTGGCGCAGGTGCTCGGGGCCGTCGAGCAGCAGCACCGAACGGGCGCCGAGGATCGGCTTGAGGATGACGTTGCCGGCGCCGGCGTGGAGATCGTCGCCGCCGCTCTGGAAGACCTCCTTCGCGATCGCCGGGTCACCCGCGATCACGACCGTGCGGCCGGTGTTGAGGCGGATCGTGAAGACGGGGCCGTAGCGCTCCCAGCAGTCCTCCAAGAAGCGCGGCCCGCGCAGCAGAAAGCGCGCCGCGACAAGCGCGCTCGGCCCTTTCGGCCCGGGCGGCAGTCTGCTGAGGTCGATCTTCGTCGCCGCCATCGCACCGGAAACGCTAGCGCTCGGTCGATCGACCGGCGGCAGTCGCGGCGCCTGCGTGACGTATCGCACACGTGGCCCGCGGTTTGATGCGGCCGAGCGCAAAAGGTGTGGAGGAGCAGCCACAACGGGCCGGAGCGGGTCGGGTCCGGTCGTAACGTCGTCGGCCGCCCATGCCGACCGCGCTGTTCCATCGATCCCAGCTCCCGTGTAGCCTTCTCGTCCACACATCGCGTCACGGCGACTACGCCGGGCGCCTGAGCGTCCCTTCGGGGCCGTTCTACTTCCGGGGCCGCCATCGTGCGGCTCCGGCTACTTCTGCCGGAGCGCGCTCGTAGCGGTGCGGCTCTGCTACGTCGACGAGTCGGGCAAGTGGGACACGCTCACCCGCGCCGATCCCGACCAGCAGCCCGTCGTGGTCATCGCCGGCGTCTCGCTGCCGGAGCAATGTCTCACCGCGATCACGCACGAGTGGATCGCGCTCAAGCGCAGGTACTTGCCGGCGATCCGGCGAGACAGCCGCAGCGGCTGGCTCGACGGGATCCTGGAGGAGGTCAAGGGAACGACGCTTCGCCGCGGCTTCCGCTCGAACGCGAGCGGCCGCCAGCGCAAGCACGCGGTCGGGCTGCTCGACGGCTTGATCGACCTGCTGGAACGGCACAACTGTCGCATCCTCGGCCGCATCTGGGTCAAGCAGCTCGACGCGTCGCTTGAGGGCATGAACATGCACGTCAGCTCACTTCGTTTCATCTGTGGCGCGTTCCACGCCGGCCTGGAGGACGGCGAGCGCGGCGTCGTAATCGTCGACAGCCAGACCTACCAGCACAACCACCGGCTCGCTCACTCAGTCTTCACGCAACGCTTCGCGCGCACGCCGTCCCATGAACGACTGGTCGACATGCCGCTGTTCGGACACAGCGACAACCATGCCGGGCTTCAGATCGCGGACCTGCTCTGCTCTGCACTGCTCGCTCCGATCGCGTCTGCGACCTATGGCGGCAGCTACGCGCGGTGGAACAGTCACTGCGATGTGGGGTTCCTCGACATCCGCGAGCGCTATGGGGAACGGCTCGCACGGCTGACGTACGACTGGCACAACCCACGGCTCGGACGTGAGAGCTCAAGCCTCGTCGTGCATGACCCCAACACACAGCGCTCTTCGTGGCTCATGTGGGGTTCTGATGTCGCTGCATGCCGTGGACCTCAGACTGCCGGCCTTCGGCGTTAGGCTGCCGGCATGCCCGCCGGTGCACCCGAGGCGTTCCCCGCCGCGATCCACCGTCCGGACGCGCCGCGGCGCGTCGTGCTGCTGCCGGGTGCGCGCTACCCGACGCGTGCGCCGCTGCTGTGGTTCGCGCGCGAGGTCGCGGTCGCGCGCGGCTTCGGCGTGCTGGAGGTGCTGGAGGAGCCGCCGGCGGAGGAGGATCCGTTCGCGTGGGTCCGTGACCGCGCCACGCGTGCCCTCGACCACGACCCGCCGGCCGAGCTCGACGTCGTGATCGGCAAGTCGCTCTCCAGCGACGTCGCTGACCTCGCCGCCGACCGCGGCCTGCCGGCGATCTGGCTGACGCCGCTGCTCGACCGTCCGGGCATCGTCGCCGCGCTCGCGCGCACGCCGCGTCCGACGCTGCTCGTCGGCAGCACCGCGGACCCGACGTGGCACCCGGATCGCATCCCCGACAACGCGCTGCTCGACCGCCTCGAACTCGATGGCCTCGATCACGGGCTGCAGCAGCCGGGCGAACCGCAGGCTTCGCTCGCCGTGCTCAAGAAGGTCGCCAAGCGGATCGACCGCTTCCTCGGCGCGCTGCGCTGAGCGACCGGCGCGCGCGTGTCCGCGCCGACGCCGCTTGATCCCCGCCTTCGCAACAACTTCGTCTGTGCTTAGACGCGCTTGCGAGCGCGTTCAGGGTTGGGCCGCACCATGCGAGCCATGCACCCGCCCAAGGCCATCCTCACCGTCGCCGCGGCCGCGCTGCTCGGCGCGGGCGGCGGCGCCGCGGTCGTCGCCGTTGCGGGCGACCATGGATCGACGCGCGTCACGACGATCGAGATGCCCGCCGCGCCGCGCACGCAGCCGGCCGCGGCCGAACACGGCGCGCTCGACGCGGCACAGGTCTACGCGGGCGCGCGAAGCTCGGTCGCCTACGTCTCCACCAGCACCGCGCAGGGGCGGGCGACCGGCTCCGGCTTTGTCGTCTCTCCGCAGGGCTTGATCGTCACGAACGCCCACGTGGTCGAGGGCGCGACGGCGGTCACCGTCAAGCTCGGCGACGGCGCGACCCTTCCCGCGACCGTCGTCGGGCGCGACGAGTCCACCGATCTCGCACTGCTGCGGGTCCAGAACGCACGCGGCACGACGTTCAAGCCGCTGCCGCTCGCCGACTCCAGCCAGCTTCAGGTCGGCGACGCCACCTACGCGATCGGCAGCCCGTTCGGACTTGCCGAGTCGCTCACGAGCGGCGTCGTGTCCGCGCTCGACCGCAGCATCGACGCGCCGAACGGCTTCTCGATCGACCACGTGATTCAGACCGACGCGCCGATCAATCCGGGCAACTCCGGCGGCCCGCTGCTCGACGACCACGGGCGCGTGATCGGCGTCACCTCGCAGATCCTCACCGCCACGGGCAGCTCGCAGAGCGGCAACGTCGGCATCGGCTTCGCAATCCCGTCCAACACCGTGAGAGCGATCGTCACGCAACTGGCGAGCAGCGGCCACGTCGCGCATGCCTGGCTCGGCGTGCAGCTCGCGCCGACCGAGAGCGGCGCCGGCGTCCAGGTCGCTGGGCTCGTCGCCGGCGCACCGGCCGCGCAGGCAGGCGTGCGCCCCGGCGACACGATCACGGCGCTCGACGGCACACGCGTGCAGAACGCGAGCGCGCTGGCGGCGGTCGTCGCGGCGCACAAGCCGGGCGAGCAGGTGCGGGTGACGTTCACCCGCGGCGGCGCGCAGCACACGCTCACGGTCACGCTCGGCACGCAACCCCAGCAGCAGACCATCAACTGAACCGCCCCCGAGCCCGTCCGGCCAACCCCCGCCGGACGGGCTCACCCCCGCCGCCGTATCCTTCGCGCGGCCATGCGCCACGAGCTCCGCCCTCTCTTCGACCGCGTTGTCATCAAGGAGCTCGAGCCCGATCGCGTGCGCGAGTCGGGGCTTGTCGTGCCGCCCGGCACGCACGAGCCGCCGCCGCAGCACGGGATCGTGCTCGCGGTCGGCGACGGGCTCGACTGGTGGGGTCACGTCGGCGTGAAAATGCCGGTCGGACCGGGCGACCATGTCGTCTTCCCGGCCTCCGCCGGCGCGTGGGTCGAGGTCGACGAGGAGCGCCTGCTCGTGTGCCGCGTCGGCGAGCTGCTTGGCGTCCTCGCCGACGTGCCCGATGAGCCTTCCTGAGGCACTGCTCGTGCTCATCGCCGGCGTGTGGGCCGGCGCGATCAACACGCTCGTGGGCTCCGGCTCGCTGGTCACGTTCCCCGTGCTGCTCGCGGTCGGCTACCCACCGCTGACCGCGAACGTGACGAACTGCCTCGGCGTCGTGCCCGGTTCGATCTCCGGCGCGCACGGCTACCGCCGCGAGCTGCGCGGACAGCGAGGGCGGCTGCTGCGCTTCGCGCCCGTCTCGGCGCTCGGCGGGATCGCGGGAGCGGTGCTGCTGCTGGCGCTGCCGGCGTCGGCGTTCGACGCGATCGTGCCCGTGTTCGTGGCGCTCGGGGTGGTGCTGGTCGTGTTGCAGCCGCGCATCAACCGCTGGCTCGCGCGACGGCGGGCCGAGGGGGAGCGCACGCGTCCGCACGGCGGCGCGCCCGCGCTGCTGGGGACGGGCCTGACCGGCATCTACGGCGGCTACTTCGGCGCCGCGCAGGGGGTCCTGCTGCTGGCCCTGCTCGGCATCGCGATCGACGACGACCTGCAGCGCGTCAACGCGTTGAAGGTCGTGCTGGCGGGCGTGGTGAACTTCGTCGCCGCGGTCGTGTTCATGTTCGCGGCGCACATCGCGTGGGGCGCCGCGGCGCTGATCGCGGTCGGCGCCGCGGTCGGCGGCCAGCTCGGCGCCCGCGTCGGCCGGCGCCTGCCGACGCCCGCGCTGCGCGCGGTGATCGTGATCGTGGGGCTGGCGGCGATCGCGAAGCTGCTGGTGGGTTGACGGGCGAGAGGGTGGTCCGGAAGCCCGCCGCCAAAGCAGGCGGCGCTGCTTAACAGCGCCGCCATTGGTAACTACACGCGGCGTCAGCCTATATTAGGGTGACGGTGAGCCTGGCGCCGCCTAGTCTTTCGACTACGTTGGTTTCCGAGCCGGAGAGCGTGCCTTCTGCGTTGAGTGCGCCTTCGCACCTGTTGCTGCCGCTGATGGCGGCCCTTGTGATGGCTCCGCCGGCTTCGCGTGCGTAGGTGAAGATCGACGTGCCGTTGACTGCCCTTACGGTGCAGGTTGCGCCGAAGGTGGGTTCCCTGATGGTCCATTCAGCGCCGGAGACTGTCTCTTCTATGGTCGTTATGTTCGGTAGCGTGCCGGAGAAGCTCCTGTACCTGCGGTGCCAGGGCAGCGAGGCCTGGTTGATTGTGGCGCTACCCCTCCTGCAGCCTAGAATGGTTCCCGAGGTGATGTAGCCGATTAGGGATCCGACGGTCTTATTGATTGTCCTCGAGTGGTATGTCCCGGCGAATAGAACTTCGCATTCGAAGGTGCCGAATGGGCCGGCGAACTGCCAGCTCCTCCATAGTATGGCGTTGGTCTGTGAGGAGTTTGAGAGGCGTCCGGCGGAGGCTGCGGAGGTGAGGGCGGCGAGGAGTACGGTGGCGCCCGCGAGGGCGAGAAGGAGTCTGGTGAGTTTCATGGCTGAGCTCCTTTCGAGGCAGAAACTCGTACGAAGAAAGGCGGCGCTGCGTGCGCAGCGCCGCCCTGGCTATTCGTAATACGCCCTTACTACTTCGGCGTCAGCCTATATTAGGGTGACGGTTATCCTGGAGCCGCCTGTTAGCGCGGTGGCGACATTGGTTTCCGAGCCGGAGAGCGTGCCTTCTGCGTTGAGTGCGCCTTCGCACCTGTTGGCGGTGCTGCTGGCGGCGGCCCTTGTGATGGCTCCGCCGGCTTCGCGCGTGTAGGTGCCTATCGACGTGCCGTTGGCTGCTCTTACGGTGCAGGTTGCGCCGAAGGTGGGTTCCCTGATGGTCCATTCAGCGCCGGAGATCGTCTCTTCTATGCTCGTTATGTTCGGTAGCGTGCCGGAGAAGCTCCTGTACCTGCGGTGCCAGGGAAATGAGGCCTGGTTGATTGTGGCGCTACCCCTCCTGCAACCTAGGATGGTTCCCGCGGTGATGTAGCCGATTAGGGAGCCGGCCGTCTTCGTGATCGTTCTCGAGTGGTATGTCCCGGCGAGTAGGACTTCGCATTCGACGGTACCGAAAGGCCCGGTGAAGTTCAATGTCCTCCATAGGGTTATGCCGGTCTGTGAGGAATTTGAGAGACGTCCGGCGGAAGCCGCCGAGGTGAGCGCACCGAGAAGCACGGCAGCGCTCACGACAGCGAGGATCAGTTTGCTGATCTTCATGTGAATATACCTCATGTTTCATGTAGACGAGTTAAGGAATGCTGACGCGCAGAGCGCGTAGGAGTATGTGTCGGTGGTCCCCCTTTCTCCGACAGCGTGAAAAGTGCAGCAGCTGGTCTGCTCCGCGTCCTGTGAGCCTGACCGAGAGCCGCTGGAGGTGCACCCTAGGTTGGCAGCAGACCAGTGTCAAGTGTGCTGAAAGACGAATGGCAGGTGCGCTGACAAGAGGGGTTTGAGGACTGACAATCGCGGCACTACCGGAGCGTCGCGGTCGCTATGGTAGCCGCGTCCGTTTCTAGAGGAGAGGTCCAGTGTTGCTCGAACGAGAGATAGGTCGTCTGCGCGCGTGCGCGATCGCGCTGGGTGTGGCGCTCATCGGATGCGCTGCATTCACGGTTCCTGTCCGGGCTGCCGAGGTGCGGCACTACGAGCAGGTCTCACCGACTGACAAGGGCGATGGCGACATCATCGGCGAGGGAGAGTCGACCGTGGCCTCGGACGGCGGCGACGCGGTGGCGTTCGATTCTCGGCTCCTGTTCGGTGACGCGGTCGGGTCGGGTGGGGTCGGGCGGACCACGTACGTGGCGCGGCGTGGCGCCGGTGGCTGGTCGACGCATTCCGTGACGCCGATGCCCCGTCCTGAGGCGGTGCAGGTGCTTTTCGGCGGGACCCAGATGGGGGGGTTCGCGAACGACCTCAGCACTGCCTTGGTGTGGGCCTATGACCTGCCTGCCGTCTCCGATGACACGCCGCTGCGCGAGAACCTCTACGTCGAGGACACGGTGACCGGAGGGTTGCGCACGGTCAGCGTGACGCAGCAGGATCCGCTCGGGCCGTCTGACTTCTTGAACGGTGACTTTGCCGGGTACTCGGCGGATGCGAAGCATGTTGCCTTCGTCACGTCGACGCGGATGCTGCCGCAGGCGGCGTCGGACGGCTCTCCGAATCTCTACAAATGGGATGACGGCGTCTTGAGCCTTGCGGGGGTCCTGCCGGATGGCTCGCTGCCTCCGGGGGGCGCGACGGTGTCGCCGCCGGACATCAATCAGACGATGTCCGCGGACGGCAGCCGCCTGGTGTTCATGGCCTCGCCCGACGGCAGTGCTCCTCCGCAGCTGTACCTGCACGTTGACGGCAGAAGAACGGTGTGGGTCAGCCAGCCGGAGCTGAGTAGTGGCGACAGAACTCCTCCAAACGGCATCCAGTTCGAGGGCATGACGCCGGACGGAAAGAACGTGTTCTTCGCGTCCGATGACCCATTGGTGGACGGGGACACCGCTCCGGGCCCCGACGAGTACCGCTTCACCTACAGCGCCGATCCGGCGAGCGACGGCGGCAACCTCACCTTGCTCACGAACGACGGGCAGGCATATGATTCGCCCACCGGCGTTGGCGGCACGCTCGTCGGGATGAGCGATGACGCCAGACGCGTCTACCTCCATGAGAATGGTGGGACGCTGAAGCTGTGGCAGGAGGGCGTGCCGGGGCTCACGACCGTTGACCCTGACGCCCCGCGGCCCACCGAGCAGAAATTGTGGCTGACGCTCGTCGGGTCGATGCCGGGCAACGGGCGCGTCTCGCCTGATGGCAACTGGTTCGCGTACATCAAGAACGGGCAGATGTATCTCTACGATCGGGCAAGACAATCGCTCACGTGCGTGTCCTGCCCGTCGGACGCGACGGTCGAGCCTGCGGTCACGCAGGCCGGGAGACGCTATTACAAAGGCTACCGTCCGCGCTTCCTCAGTGACAACGGAAAGGTGTTCTTCACCAGCACAGGTTCGTTGGTGCCAGCGGACACGAACGGTGTCGCCGACGTGTACGAGTACGACGGGCAGACGAGAACCCTGAGTCTCCTCTCTACGGGCAAGGGCAGAGATCCCGTCATGTTCGCCGACGCCAGTCGCAACGGCGACGACGTGTTCGTGGTCACCCGACAGCAGCTTGTCCCGTCGGATCAGGACGGTTATGTCGACGTGTACGACATCCGCGTGGGTCCGGCGCCTCCGGGCTCCCCGCTCGACACGGCGCCCGCCTGCGAGGGTGGGGCCTGCCAGGGCGCGCTTTCCGTGGCACCCGCGGAAGCCGCGCTCGGCAGCTCGCTCGACGACGCGGCGCCTGGGGCGGTTCACGCGCACCTGACCGTCAGACGTCGCGCTACGTTCCGAGGAACCACGGGCACGCTGAGCGTCAAGCTCAACGCGGGAGGACGAATCGCATGGCGCGGCAGAGGGCTGGTCTCCGGTTCGCTCAGACGCAGCAGCGAGGGCACGGCCAAGGTGCGCCTGCGACTGAGCAGAAGCGCACGTGTGGAGCTCAAGCGCTCCGGTCACTACACGACAGTGGTCCGTCTGACGTTCCACGCCGCCGATGGCAGCGAGGCGACGGCGACTGTCCATGTCACGTTCAGGGCGCGGCAGCGGAAGGGGCGTTGACATGACCAATGTTCGACGAACTATCGCCAGCGTTCTTGAGAAGAAGGGACCGAGATCCATGAAGTCTGTTCCTCTCCTGAAGCGGCTGTGCTGGAGCATGGGGCTTGCCGTTCTCCTTGCCGCTGCTGCCGCGAGCGTCGCGTCCGCGGCGCCGGTGCTCCGTGTCAGCATGCTCAAGCCCGACTACGTCACGCCCGGCAGAGGTTTGCTGATCTGGGTCAACGTCATGGACGTCGGCGACCAGCCGCTGACCGGCAACCTGACGATTAGATACACCTTTCCTGATGGGGTGACGCCGGTCGATCCGACGCCGGACGGTGGGGCGCCCAGCCCGACGTGCACCCCCTCCGGGCAGGTCGATGAGTGCGTGGCCGACGTCACGGGGTTCCCATTGGGCCGCAACATGCTCTATCAGGTGCTCACGTCCGTCGACCCGAGCGCGACCGGGATCTTGACCGGTGACATCGAGGTCTCCGGCGGGGGAGCGAGCAACGCGGTCACCGTCCCGCTGTCGTTCAACACCGCGCCGATGGGGCCGTTCGACGTCGAGAGCTTCGACGTTGCGATGACCGACAATCCGGCCTGGCAGCCTGCGCAGGCAGGCAGCGTTCCCACGGAGGTCGACACCCGCGCCGAGCTGCGGTCGCAGGCGGTCGACAACTTCGGCTTCCCCTTCCTCACGACCATCTCGCCGCCGGAGAGCTTCCGCGACGTGGTCGTGCACGTCCCGCCCGGCTTCGTCGGCTATCCGACTGCGACGTCGCAGAGATGCAGCGCCGCGCAGCTCTCGGAGCAGTCGACTGCGTCACCGCTGGCGCAGGTGCCGGTCTGTCCGCGCGACAGCCAGATCGGCCTGGCGCTCGTCAATGGCAAGGACACGGTTCCGGTCTACAACCTCGTGCCGCCGCGCGGCGCGCCGGCCGAGTTCGGCTTCTACTACCAGGGGCTGGTCGTCAACCTGCGCGCGAAGCTGCGGCCGAGCGACTACGGCGTCGACATCGTCACCACGAAGGCTCCGAGCTCGGTCCCGATCCCGAAGTTCGAGGTGCAGTTGTGGGGCGTTCCGACCGACAGCAAGTACGACCTCGTGCGTGCGGACTGCACGACGGGCTTGTACGGCGCGGGAACGAACGGCGACCTGTGTCCGTCGACGGCGCCGAGAGAGGCGTTCCTGCGGATGCCGACGTCATGTGCCGGGCCGCTGCCGTGGAGCATGGATATCAACACCTACCAGCACCCCGAGACGTTCCGCCATGCGCAGACGACGACGCCCGCGCCCGCCGGGTGCGAGCTGAACCCGTTCGATCCCAGCTTCACGCTGATCCCGTCGGCGCTTGCGCCGCATGCGCCGGTGGGGGTGGACACGGTCGTCTCGATGCCGCAGGTATTCGGGCCCAATGGCATCGCGCCGGCGGACATCAGACGCGTGACCGTCCAGTTGCCGGACGGGCTGACGGTCAACCCGTCCTCGGCGGATGGCCTGAAGGCGTGCACGGACGCTGACCTGAGGCTCGGACAGGACGGGGCGGCCACGTGCGACCCCGCGTCGAAGCTCGGCACGGTGACGGTCAGAACGCCGCTGCTGGACCATCCGATCGGCGGCACCGTGTTCTTGCGCCCGCAGAACTCGGACGATCCGCAGTCGGGGCAGCTGTTCCGCATCGCGATCGAGATCCGCTCTGACGACGACGGTGTTGACGTCAAGCTGCGGGGCTCGCTCAGAGCCGATCCGAGCAGCGGTCAGCTGACGGCGACGTTCGACGATCTGCCGCAGCTGCCGTTCGACGCGATGACGCTGCACTTCAACACCGGCCCGCGCGCGCCGCTCGCCTCGCCGACCACGTGCGGGGTCAAGACGTCCCAGGTGGACTTCCTCTCCTGGGGTGACCGACCGCTGCACGGCACCAGCCAGTTCGTGGTGAGCGGCTGCAAGCCACCGCAGTTCGCGCCGGCGTTCCGCGCCGGCGTCGAGAGCCCGGTGGCGGGATCGAGCAGCCCGCTGCATGTCGAGCTCGCGCGCAGCGACGACGATCAGTGGTTCAGATCGGTGACGATCGACACGCCGAAGGGCCTGCTGGCGCGCGTCAAGGACGCCGACCAGTGCTCGGACGCCGCGGCCAACAAGGACGCGTGCCCCGGCGGCTCGCTCATCGGTCACGCGACCGTGGGCGCCGGCGTCGGCAGCAACCCGTTCTACGTGACCAACGGTCGCGTGTACCTGACGGGCCCGTACAAGGGCGCGCCGTACGGCCTCGCCGTCGCGGTTCACGCGCTCGCCGGACCGTTCGATCTGGGGACCGTGGTCGTGCGTCAGGCGATTCACATCAACCCGCGGACGGCGCAGTTGAGCGTCGTCTCGGATCCGTTCCCGACCGTGCTCAAGGGCGTGCCGCTCCAGATCCGCGCGGTGCGGGTGGCGATCGACAAGCCGAGATTCATGGTCTCGCCGACGAACTGCTCGAAGCAGCAGGTCGGCGGCACCGCGACCTCGGTCGACGGCGCCACGGCCCAGCTCGGGTACAGATTCCGCATGGGAGACTGCGCGAGCCTGAAGTTCGCGCCGCGACTCAGCCTCTTCGTGGGCAGCACGCACCACACGAGCACGGGGATCTCGACGCCGTTCAAGGCGGTGCTCACGCAGACGCCCGGTCAGAGCAACCTGAGATCGGTGCGGGTCGTGTTGCCGCAGACGCTTGCGGCGTTGCTGAACGTGGTCAACAGAGCGTGCACGCTGAGTGAGTACGAGGCCGGCAGATGCGAGGGCTCGCGCGCCGGGTCCGCGGTGGCGGTCACGCCGCTGCTGAGACATCCGCTGCGCGGCGGTGCGTACTTCGTGAGACACCCCGGACATGCGCTGCCCGACCTGATGGTCCGGCTGCGTGGGGAAATCGCTATCGACCTGGTCGGTCGCGTGACGATCCCGGGTGGCAAGCAGTTGGCGACGAACTTCGACACGATTCCGGATGCGCCGGTCTCGAAGTTCACGCTGAGCATCGTCTCGGGCAGTCACGGGCCGCTTGGCGTCTCGCACAACCTCTGCACGAAGGCAGGGAAGCGCGCGACCGCCTCGGTGCAGATGCGTGGCCAGAACGGCGCTGTGATCACGCGCCACCAGCGGCTGCACATCCGCGGCTGCGGCGCGAAGAAGCACCGCTGAGGGACGGCAGTTGAATACGGCGCGGTCGGCTTGGGGGGAGCCGGCCGCGCCGTTGCCGTTCAAGTGCGACGAGGCGCAGGCGGCGCGCTCAGAAGCTGCGGTTAGCCGGCCGGCTCGTCCTGCTCGGAGAGCATGAAGCCCACGCGGGTGCCCTCGATCTGCGCGTCGAGCAGCTTGTCGTCGAGCAGCGGCACGGCGTCCGCCTCGACGAACACACGCGCGCCCGCCTCCGTGACGACCTGATCGGTCTCAGCGGGCTGCTCGGCGACGGACACCTCGAGCGTTGCGGCGCCCGCGGACGGCTGCGTCGCGATCCGCAGCCCCGCGCCGTCGGGCAGCTCGGGCGCGGCGACGATCCCGCGGATGGCCTCGGCGGCGGTGTCGGTGATGGTCAGCACGGCTGCTCCTTCCGGTCGCTTGCCTCCGCCCCTGCCCACCGGCGCGGCGCGGGAAACCGGCCTGGGTCAGCGTGCCCACCCAAGCGCGCGCTCGACCGCCTCCCGCCAGCGCGCATAGCGGCGCGCGACCTCGTCGCCGTTCATGCGCGGCTGCCAGCGCTTCGCCGCGCGCCAGTTCGCGCGCACGTCGTCGAGCGAGGACCACACGCCGACGGCCAGCCCGGCCGCGTAGGCGGCGCCGAGCGCGGTCGTCTCGCTCACCTGCGGGCGGATCGTCGGGATGCCGAGCACGTCGGCTTGGAACTGCATCAGCAGCTCGTCGACGGTCATGCCGCCGTCGACCTTCAGCTCGTCGCACGCGGTCCCCGTCGCGGCGCGCACGGCGTCGAGCACCTCGCGCGTCTGCCACGCGGTCGCCTCCAGCGTCGCGCGCGCGATGTGCGCTTTCGTCGTGTACGCGGTGATGCCGACGATCGTCCCGCGCGCGTCGGCGCGCCAACGCGGCGCGAACAGGCCGCTGAACGCCGGCACGACGTACACGTCGCCCGTGTCCGGCACGGACGCGGCGAGCGCCTCGATCTCGTCGGCGGAGCCGATGATCCCGAGCTGGTCGCGCAGCCACTGCACGGCGGCGCCCGCGACCGCGATCGAGCCCTCGAGCGCGTACGCAGCCGGGCCGTCGCCGAGCTGGTAGGCGACGGTCGCGAGCAGGTCGCGCGTGGCGACCGGCTCCCCGCCGGTGTTGACGAGCAGGAAGCAGCCGGTGCCGTACGTGTTCTTCGCGTCGCCCGGGTCGAAGCACGCCTGGCCGAACAGAGCAGCCTGTTGGTCGCCGAGCACGCCCGCGATCGGCACGCCGTCGAACGCCGTCCCGGCGCGCAGCTCGCCGTAGACCTCGGACGACGAGCGGATCTCGGGCAGCAGCGCGCGCGGCACCCCGATCAGCGACAGCGCCTCCTCGGACCACTCCAGCGTCCGCAGGTCCATCAGCAGCGTGCGGCTCGCGTTCGTCACGTCGGTGACGTGGACCGCGCCACCGGTGAGCTGCCACAGCAGCCACGAATCGATCGTGCCGAAGCACAGCTCGCCGGCCTCCGCGCGCGCCTCCAGCGCCGGGTCGGCGTCGAGCAGCCAGCGCACCTTCGGGCCGGAGAAGTACGTCGACAACGGCAGTCCCGTGAGCGCGCGCACGCGATCGACGTCGCCGCCCGCCAGCTCCTCCACGAGCGCCGCCGTGCGCACGTCCTGCCACACGATCGCGTTCGCGACCGGCTTGCCGCTCGCGCGCTCCCACACCACGGTGGTCTCGCGCTGGTTCGTGATCCCGACCGCTGCCACGTCGGCTGCCGAGACGCCCGCCGCGGCGACCGCCCCGTCGATCACCGCGCGCACGTTCGCGACGAGCTCGAGCGGGTCGTGCTCGACCCAGCCGGCCTGCGGATGGCGTTGCGCGTGCTCGCGCTGCGCCGCGCCGGCCACCGCCCCGTCGCGGTCGAACAGCAGGCAGCGGCTCGACGACGTTCCCTGGTCGATAGCAGCCACGTAACGCGACAACGTCCACGCTCCTCCTACGATTGGAGGGCGGGAGACTAATGCGCGCACCCCTGCCACCACGCACCTTCGAGCGTCCGTTCGACCTGATCGTCATCGGCGCCGGCATCAACGGCGCCGGCATCGCCCGGGACGCGACCCTGCGCGGGCTGTCCGTGCTGCTGGTCGACAAGGGGGACATCGGCGCCGGCACCACCAGCCGCTCGACGCGGCTCGTGCACGGCGGCCTGCGCTACCTGGAGCACTTCGAGGTCCCGCTCGTGCGCGAGTCGCTGCGCGAGCGCGAGACGCTGCTGCACATCGCGCCGCACCTCGTCCACCCGCTGTCGTTCCTCCTGCCGATCTACGAGGCGCACAAGCGCCGGCCCGCGCTGATCCGCGTCGGCATGATGGCGTACGACGCGCTCTCGCTCGACAAGTCGCTCGAACGCCATCGCATGCTGAGCCGCGAGGAGGCGCTGCGACGCGAGCCGGGCCTGCGCGCCGAAGGTCTGCGCGCCGCCGCCGCCTACTACGACGCGCAGGCCGCCTACCCGGAGCGGCTCGCGCTCGAGAACGCGCTCGACGCGCGCCGCCTCGGCGCCGTCGTGCTGCCGTACATGCGCGTGACGGCGCTCGAGCGCGCGCACGACCGCATCATCGGCGTCGCGCTGCACGACGAGCTGCACGGGATCGAATACCGGGCGCGCGGTGCGCTCATCGTCAACGCGAGCGGGCCGTGGGTCGACGCGGTGCTCGACGGCGCGCAAGCGCAGCCGCGGGATCAGCGGCTGATCGGCGGCACGAAGGGCAGCCACCTCGTCGTCGAGCCGTTCCCCGGCGCGCCGCGCGAGGCGGTCTACGCGGAGGCGGTGGGGGACGGGCGCCCGTACTTCGTCGTGCCGTGGAACGGCCTCTACCTGATCGGCACGACCGACACGCGCTTCGACGGCGACCTCGACGACGTCGTCGCGACCGACGACGAGATCGCCTACCTGATCGACGAGACGAACCGCCTGATCCCCGACGCCGAGCTGACCGCCGAGCGCGTCCTCTACACGTACGCCGGCGTGCGGCCGCTGCCGGCGCCCGGCGTCGGCGTGAAGGAGAAGGACAAGGACCGCGACGAGGGCGCGATCACGCGCAGCCACGTCGTGCACGACCACGCCGGCAGAGAGGTGCCCGAAGGCGAGCGCATCGAGGGACTGCTCTCAATCGTCGGCGGCAAGATCACGACGTACCGCCGGCTCGCGCAGGAGACCGTCGACCTGGCCGTCAAGAAGCTCGGCCGCAAGGCCGACAAGTGCCGCACGCACCAGCTCCCGCTGCCGGGCGGGACCGCCTACGCGTTCGAGGCCTTCCGCGAGCGCTTCCGCGTCACGAGCGGGCTGCCGGTCGAGACGGCCGACCGCCTGCTGCGCATCTACGGCACGCGCTCGGCCGAGGTGCTCGACTACGCCGACGGCGCGCCGGCGCTGCGCGAGCCGTTCGACGCGGCCACCGGCGCGATCGGCGCGGAGGTCGTCTTCTCGCTGCGGACCGAGCTGGCCGAGACGCTCGCCGACGTCGTGCAGCGCCGCACGCTCGTCGGCTATGGCCCGCATGCCGGGCTCGGCGCGGTCGACGCGGCCGCGGAGCTGGCGGTCCGCCACGTCGGCTGGAGCGACGAACGCGCCGCGCGCGAAGCGGACGCGTTCCGCGCGCAGGCGGAGGCGACGCTCCGCCCGCGCGCGGTCGCTCAGGAGCCGCCGCGAAGCTAGGCGGCGACCGGCTCCTGCGCGGAGACGCGACCGTTCGAGGTTTCCGTGGGCGCCGGCGCGCCCTGCTGCTCCGTTTGCTCCGCGCGTCGCGCCAGCCGTCTGCCGCCCTCCACGACGAGCGCCGAGCCGGCGAGCGCGCCGGCGAGCTGCGCGACCGCCCAGCCGTCGCCCCACTGCTCGCGTCCGCGCGCGGCGTCGAGCGACCAGCGGCCCGGACCGGCCGCCGTGATCGCGAACGCGGCCGCCATCAGCACGGCGTTGTACTCCCAGCCGCCCTCGCTGTTCCATGGGCCTCTTCTCGCGTGCACGAGGCGGATGGCGGTCGCCATCGTGCTCGACGTCAGCAGCGCGCCGAGCGGCGTGAGGAAGCCGCTCGCCAGCAGCGCGCCGCCGCCGGCCTCGGCCGCACCGGCCGCGAGCGCGTGGTGTTTGCCGGGCGCCAGCCCCAGTCTGCTCTGGAAGAACCCGCCGGTTCTCTCCGGCCCGCTGCCGCCGAACCAGCCGAACAGCTTCTGCGTGCCGTGGCCGACGAACAGGCCGCCGACCGTCAGCCGCAGGATCGTCATTCCAAGGCGCATTCGATCCCTGCCTCCGTGGGTTGCATCTGCGCGCCGAGCGGCGCGCCCTGCACCTCACGGTTCGCCGCAAGCGGCGTCGGCAAACGGGCACTGTCGGCGTACGGCTGCTCGTCGGCGAGCAGCTCGCGCACGTAGCTCGAGATCAGCGCGTCGGCGGCGCGGCCGTGGCGGTTCGGATCGCGTCGCATGTGGATCCCCTCCAGTCGGTTGGCGTACATCTCTGCGCCGCGGCGTCGAGGCGTCGAAGACACTGTTCGCCGGATCGGCCCACCGCGAAACCGCCGCGGTCCGGCGACCGACCGGCGCGTTGCCGTTTCGAACTGCGTGCCGACTTCGCGCAACTTCTCGCCGCCCGCTCGTTGAACAAGCGTCGGCCTCGCCGACATCCCTCAACGACCGGGAGGCAATTCAGATGTCAGTGAAACGCGCGCTCGGCGCGGCGTTGAGTGCTGCGCTGCTGGCGCTCGCCGCGCCGTCGGCCGGCGCCAACGTGCAGGTCGGCGCGTCCGGCTGGCAGTGGGGCAACCCGCTGCCGCAGGGCAACACCGTGCGGGCGATGTCGTTCGCCGGGGCGACCGGCTACGCGGCCGGCGACTTCGGCACGCTGCTGAAGACGAGCGACGGCGGCTCCACCTGGACTGGCCTGCCGGTCGGCACCTTCCAGGGCCTCACCGTCGTGCAGGCGCTCGACGCCAACACCGTCTTCGCGGGCGGCGGCTGCGTCGCCCGCCGCTCCACCGACGGCGGCAGATCGTTCACGGCGGTCCGTTTCACGGCGGTCGAGTCGTTCTGCCGCAACCCGCTGCGCGACCTCTCGTTCGTCTCCGCCGACACCGGCTACCTGCTGCTGCAGGACGGCTCGGTGTTCGCCACGACCGACGGCGGCGCCCAGTTCTCGCCGCGCACCGCGGTGCCGGAGACGCCTGCGGCGGGCGGGGGCACACAGCCGCGCGCGATCGCCTTTGTCGACGCGAGCCGAGGCTATGCGGCGACCGCTCAGGGCACGCTCTACCAGACGCTGGACGGCGGCACCTCGTGGAGAGTCGTCGCCGACCCGCGCGTGTCGCTCAACGACATCGTGTTCGTCGACGGGCAGCACGGGTTCGCCGTCGGCGACAGAGGACTGCTGCTCGTCACCGTCGACGGCGGCAGCTCCTGGGACTTCCGCGGCATCGGCCTCGGGAGCCCGGACTTCACCGCGATCAGTTGCGCCGACACGCAGCTGTGCATGCTGAGCACCGCCGGCGGTCAGAGACTCGTTCGCACCCCGGACGCCGGCAGATCGTCCACCACCGTGACGCCGTCGAGCGACCCGATCTACGCGGCCGGCTTCGCGTCGCCGCAGCGCGTCGCGGCGGCGGGCGAGCACGGCGCCAGCGTCGTCTCCGACGACACCGGCGTGACGTTTGCGCCGATCGGCGGACGCATCGCCGGCAGCTTCTTCGCGCTGCGCGCCGGCGGCGCGTCCGGCACGGCGTACGCGCCGGGTACTGACGGCAGGCTGGCGCGGACCGCTGACGGCGGCCGCACCTGGAGCAGCGAGGGCAACGTCCCGACCTCCGCGGACCTGCGCGACGTCTCCTTCCCGACGGCGGCTGACGGCTACGCGCTCGACGTCGACGGCGGGCTGTTCCACACCGCCAACGGCGGAAGATCGTGGGAGACGCTTGGCACCGGCAGCACGCGCCGGCCCTTCGCGGTGCTCGCGCCCGACGCGAAGACGGTGCTCGTCGTCGGCCCACGCGGCGTGCGCCGCTCGATCGACGCGGGGCAGACGTTCGAGCAGGTGCGCTCCCGAGCGGTGCTGCGCACGCCGCTCGGCAGCGTCGCGAGCGCGCACGCCGGCGCGGCGATCTTCGGCTGGAGCGAGGCGGCGCTCGTGCGCAGCGGCGACCGCGGTCGCTCGTGGACGGCGCTGCCGCGTCCGCGGGGCGCGCAGATCGCGCAGGTCGCCTTCGCGAACGCGAAGACCGGCCTGCTGCTGAGCGTCGACGGCCGCGTCTGGCGCACGACGAACGCCGGCAGACGCTGGACGCTGCTGACGTCCGTCGGCACCGACACGGCGAACGGCGTCGCGGTCGACTCGCCGCGGACGGCCACGCTCGTCATCGGCTCGTTCGGCCGCAACCCCGGCGGCTACCTGCTGCGCACCGACGACGGCGGCGCGACGTGGCAGCCGCAGTTCGTCGTCAACGACGCGATCGGCGGGCGCGGGCTCGTCGCCGGCGACGGCGTCGACTACCTGCTCGCGGGCACCAGCAGCCTGCTGTTCAGCACGACCGGCGGCGTCGCCGGCGAGCGCTCCGCGCTGCGACTGGCGACAAAGCGCCGCCGGCTGCCGAAGGCGGGCGGCATCGCCGTGAGCGGGCGGCTCGAGCCGGCCGGCGGAAGCGCGCAGGTGGTCGTCTCGATGCTGCGCCCCGGCACGACGGTGTGGACACACAAGACCGTCTCGGTCGCCTCGAACGGCACCTTCACGACGGCGTGGCGCGTGCCGCGCGGCACGAGCACGTTCGTGGCGCAGTGGACGGGCGACTTCGCCTCCGCCGGTGCCGGCTCGCGGCCGCTGACGGTCGGCGCGCCGCGGCGCTAACTGCGGGGCAGGGAGCGGGGCGGCGTTCACGCCGCCCCGTCGCCCCGCCGCCGCTCAGGCCAGGTTCGGCTGTGCGACCGGCCGCGGACCATCGACGCCCGCCTCCGTCGTGACGAGGATCGCGCCCTCGCCGGAGGCGTACGCCTCCTCGCCGTGCTGGGTGACGTCCATCCCGATCGCCTCCTCCAGCTCGGTCGCGCGCAGCGGCATCAACGCGCCCATCAGCTTCAGCAGCGCGAACGTCATGACGAACGCGTACGCCGGTGTCGCGACCGCCGCGAGCGCCTGCCACAGCAGCTGCTTTGCGTTGCCGTACACGAGCCCGTTCGAGATCCCGTTCCAGCTCTGCTGCGCGACGAAGCCGATGAAGAGGATCCCGACGAAGCCGGCCGTGCCGTGCGCGGCCAGCACGTCGAGCGTCTCGTCCACGCGCGTGCGCGGACGCCACACGATGATCGCGTAGCTGGGGAACGCGGCGAGCGCACCCAGCGCCATCGCCCAGCCGGGGCTGATGAAGCCGCCCGCCGGCGTGATCGCGACGCAGCCGACGATGATCGCCGTCGCCGCGCCGATCGCCGTCACCTTGCGCCCGCGAATCAGGTCGAGGACGAACCACACGACGAGCGTGCAGGCCGGCGTCAGCAGCGTGTTCGTGAACGCCAGCACGCTGTTGTGCCCGGCGTTGAAGCCGGAGCCGCCGTTGAAGCCGAACCAGCCGAACCAGAGCAGGCCGGCGCCGAGCAGCACGTAGACGGCGTTGTGGGGCAGCAGCGCCTGGCGTCCGTAGTCCTTGCGCGCGCCGACGACGAGCGCCGCCGCGAGCGCTGAGAAGCCCGACGCCATCTCGACCGCGATGCCACCGGCGAAGTCGAGCGTCCCGCCGTGCATCAGCCAGCCGCCGCCGAAGCCCCAGTGCGCGAGCACGGAGTAGACGAGCACCGACCACAGCGCGGCGAACACGAGGAACGCGCCGAAGCGCATCCGCTCGACGACCGCGCCGGAGACAAGCGCGACGGTGATCACGCAGAAGGTCGTCTGGAAGGCGAAGAAGACGAGGTGGGGGATCGTCGAGCCCGCGCGCGGCGCGAAGGTGACGTCGTGCAGGAACGCGTAGTCGAGGCCGCCGATCAGGTGGCCGCTGCCGTCGAACGCGAGCGAGTAGCCGATCGCCGCCCAGGTGACGGTCGCGACGGCGATCGCGGCGACCGACATCATGAACGTGTTGAGCGTCGACTTCTCGCGCACGAGCCCGGCGTAGAAGAGGCCGAGCGCCGGCGTCATCATCAGCACGAGCGCGGTCGCGACGAGCATCCAGGCGGTGTCGCCGCTGTTGACGTGGGGGATCATCGTCATCTCCCTACCGGGGTGACGGCGCTTCTGTCGGTCTCGCCGGTGCGGATGCGCACGGCGCGCTCCAGCGGGACGACGAAGATCTTGCCGTCACCGACCTCGCCGGTGCGGGCGCCTTCGCACAGCGCGTCGATCGTCGCGTCGACGAAGTCGTCGGAGACGGCGATCTCGAAGCGCACCTTGTCGGACAGGCCGACCTTGACGGTGGTGCCGCGGTAGGTCTCGACGCGGTCGAGCTCTCCGCCGTGCCCCTGCACGCGGCTCATCGAGACGCCGCGCACCTCGGCCCGGTAGAGGGCCTCCAGCACGTCGTTGGCCTTCTCGGGCCGGACGATGCCGATCACGAGCTTCACAGCAAGCTCCCTTTCTGGACTGCATGACGGATTGCGCTCCACGTGATGACGGTCGGGAGGCGCCGGCGGGGTCCGGGTGCAAGCCGGCCACGCGGCGCTCCCCGCGTGAGGCGCCGCGAGCCTAACGGACCGGCGGATGGACGATGGCCAGGCCCGGATTCCAGTCGCATGTCGCGCAGGCGTGCGTGAAGGCCGAGCGAGCGAATGCGAGCGCGGCCGCGTGCGGGTCCGGGCTGGCGGCCGCGTCGGCGTGGTCGAGCAGGTACTCGCCGAGCTGAGCGTCCCAACGTGCCTGCTGTGGTTCGAGCTGCGCGCCGGGGAAGGCGTCCGTGGCGGGGTGCGCGTAGGCGTAGAAGCCGGGCGTCGGGTGTCTCGGGTCGCCGGGCCACCAGCCGACGGCGACCTCCTGCGCGTCCATCGCGTTGCGCATGATGAAGTCGTCGGACGGCGGCGCGGCCGGCTCGCCGGAGAAGAGGCTGACGGCGAGGTCGAACGAGCCCCACCAGGCGTTAACGGGCGTCGAGCGGCCGCGGTAGGGCGCGCGGAAGGCGGCGAGGACCAGTGCGCCGCGCGTGGCGGCGCGAAAGTAGGCGGTGACGGCGTGCGGGTCGTAGGTGGCGTGCTCGTCGTCCTCGTCGAGCCGGACGCTCCAGTGAACCTCCTGCGGCGTGGGGTCGATGGTGACCTCGTCGCCGGCGAGTTCGCGCACCGCCGTGAGCAGCCGGCGCGTAACGGCGCCGACGGCGCGGTCCGGCATCAGGGCGACGTGGCGGGTCGCACCGTTGGAGTGCTCGACGACGACGTGATGGGTGTGCAGGTCGAGCGTGGCGGTGAACGCGCCTGAGCCGTTGGGAGCCGGGAGGGGGAGCGTCTCCCAGCCGCGCGCGGTGAGGCGCAGCGCGGCGTGCTGGAGTTGGGGCTCCGGTGGCGCGAGCGCGACGGCGAGCTTGCCGAGCACTTGTGTGTGCGCGTGGAGCGTGTCGCAGGTGGCGGCCCAGGCGTCGTAGGGCGGGAGCGTCGGCCAAGCGGGCGCGGCGGCCATGTCGTAGACGCTACTGCGGTGCGTACGGCGCCGGCGCGCCAGGGCCGATCACACCGCGATGCAGCGCCCTGACCGTGTATCTTCGGTCCGGATTCCACGCGGCTGTGGCGGAATCGGTAGACGCGCACGGTTCAGGTCCGTGTGGGGCACACAAATCCCCGTGGAGGTTCAAGTCCTCTCAGCCGCACTCGCGAGCGGCCCGCCGACAGCGGGCTTGCTATCCTCGCGACCGACGCGCCGCCATCGTCTAGGGGACTAGGACACCGCCCTCTCACGGCGGAAACCGGGGTTCGAATCCCCGTGGCGGTACTCCACGAAAGCCCTGCAAATCGCGGGGCTTTCGTTGTTCTGGGGCGTGTCAGAGAGCCACTTGACGCCGCTCTGTGCACTCAGCGTGCACATCGGAGCTTCGACGGGACGGCGTGCCAACACGGGCAGTGCGCGACCTTCGCGCGCCCCGTGTACTCGTGGCGATGTAGTGCCCTACGCCGCGACAAGTTCGCGGGCCGCGCACGGTCGGGCATCGTCAGGTGCGCCCGTCAAGCTCGCTGCTGCCAGCCTTCCACCACCGGAGGCTCTACTGCTTGATGGCCGGTGGCGCAAACCGACTCCTCCACGTCCTGACGAAGTGCCAGAGCGCAGTCCCCTGATGCTGGCGGGGGGAGCGAAAGCGGGAAATGCCGGCTTCCGGTCCCTATAGGGAAAGGACGGCGAGATCTAGGAGAGCAAAGATGGCCCAGACGGAGCAGAACATCGACGTGACTGTGGTCGTTTCCGGTCAACCGGAGCGGCTGCGGATCAACGTCCATCAGACCGTGGAACACCTGATCCGAGAGGCGCTTCAACGCAGCGGCAATCACGGGCAGGCGCCGTCCGAATGGGAGTTGCGCACCGAGGATGGAACGCTGCTTGACCAAGGGGTTCGCGTGAGTGACGTCATCGCCCACAGCGGCGTGACGCTGTTCCTGAACCCGAAGGCGGGGGCCGGCGGCGCGAGCTGATGCCGGTCGTTGACCCCGAAATCACTGCGCTGAAGCTCGATCGCGAAATCGAGCTTTGGCGCGAGCAGTCCGAGGTGTACCGCAGTCGCGGCTGGCTGCTGTTGCGTCGGGACGGTGCCGAGGTGGACGTAGGCTTCCTCGCGCGCATCGGGCTGGCGGGCGCTGTGCTCCCCGCCATCACTGCCTGCGTCCGCTTCGACTACACCGACTACGACGTCCAGCCTCCATCCGTGGAGTTCATTGACCCGCTGACGGGCGACTATGCCACCCCGCTGGTGCAGGCTGTGGTCCAGACGGAAGAAGGGCCACGAAACCTCCTCGTGGGCAGCCATCCCGACACGAATCGCCCGTTTTTTTGCGTGCCCGGCACACGGCAGTACCACGACCATCCGCAGCACAGCGGCGACCCATGGCTTCTCCACCGGGCCGAGCGCGAAGGCGGCCTCGTCACGATCTGTGACCGCATCTGGCGGTCTATGGCGCGCAACGTTCTCGGTCTCCAGTTGGCGTTGGTCACGCTCCCCCCTGAAGCGCCGCAGCAACTTCAGGTTCAGATGCAGATCGTCTCCGGCGATGTCGACGCTCTGCGCCACGCTGCGCAGTCGGGCGCCGCACCCGGTGACGCTGCCGGCACTCCCGAAGCAGCTTGGCCGGCGTACGCGAGTTTGTGCTCCCCCTGCGTCTCGTAGACCAGACGCTGGAGTTGTTGGGCCGCGCGGGCGCCGAGGGATACGAGGCCTTCGTACTCCTCGGGGGTCGACTCGCATCTGAAGGGTCACGCTTCGACTTCAGCTCGGCCTACTTCCCGGAGCAGACGACCTCCCAGTTCAGCGACGGACTGCTTGTAGTCGTGAAAGGCGGCAGGTGGAGTCTGCCGACCGGTCAGGTATATTTGAGCAGTCGCGCACATCTCGTTCAATCTCCTCGTTGCGTAGTGGCGTGGCGGGTCGGTGGGAGGATTCAGTGGGTAAGTTTCATGGACGCAGCCGTCTTAGCCGTGCCTTGGAATGCCTTCGCCGACGAGCGGCCGCGTCTGACCGGCACGGGTTGATTGTCCGCCGTGTGCTCTCTCGTTTTACTCTCAAATCCGCGACCCGAGCGCGCCTGGTCGGGGTGGGCGGCGTTCTAACTGTGGGGCTGCTGGTTTCTCTGATGTTCATCGCGCCGCCCGGACGGGGCGTCCAGGCGCTTGCCCGCGCGACGGCAGCGACCCAGGCGCATCCGTCGGCACCCGTGTCGCCGCAATGGGCGACCGGGCTCGATTCACAGTTGCGGGCGTCCCAGAGGCGCTTCGCCGCGCGACGGCGGCACCGTATGTTGGTTCATCAACGGCGCTGGGAGAAGTGGATCGTGAGTCCGGCGGCGCGGGAGCAGCGGCGTCAGTCCCGCATGAAGTTTCATCGGCTGCGTGTGGGCGTCGCGTCGCGGCTTGCTGCGCGGCTGTTCGGTCTGCAGCTTGCCGCGGCATCGATCAATCCCGGCGGGGCGATCGCGTCGCGTGTGCTGCGGTACCAATCGCCGTACAACGCGCTGGTTCGTGGTAGAAACGGAAAGCGGCAGACGATCATCTCGTCCGTGCCGCTCCGGACGCCGTCGGGACGGCCCGTCGACCTTCGCCTGGTGGACTCGGGATCCCGATTCGTCCCTGCCGCCCCCGCCGTGCGCGTGACGCTTCCCCGCCGGCTCGGAGACGGGATCGCTGTGGGTTCTGCGAGCGTTGCGATCAAACCCGCAGGAGCCGATCACGCGGGCGAGCGTGTCTCGGGGAATCGGATCTTCTACCCGTCCACGGGCCCCGACGTGGACGCTATAGCCGAGCCGACGGTCACCGGCGCCGAGTTGTTCTGGGTCCTGCGTTCACGGCTGAGTCCCGAGAACCTTTCGTACCGCGTCGTGCTCCCCGCGGGAGCAGCGTTGCGCGTCACGAGCGGTGGCATCGACGTCGCCCGCGGTGGGACGGTGCTCGCACACCTGAGCCCTGCGCTTGCCCACGACGCCCAAGGGAGGCCTGTTTCTGTGCAGCAGGAGGTCTCCGGTGATCGCGTGTCCGTCCGGATCCTGCACCGGAGAGCCGACCTTGCATATCCCATCCTCGTCGATCCGCAGTTCACCAATCCGTCACCGACAAACTGGACGTTCTCGCTTCAGGGCCAGACCCCGATGGCGTTCGGCCCCTGGCAGGGCAATGCATTCGCGATCGTGGGGACGTGCGACTCGTGCACACAGGTCTTCAACGGCGACTGGGGGGTCGCGACCTGGACCCTTCCGCCCGCTCCGGACGGCAACCCGTACGGAATCGCCGAAGTGGACTTCAACAATATCGCTGCCGCGGGTCCGATGCAGAACGATGCCTGCTGCCACACCGCATACATGTGGGAGGCGTGGACCAACCTCTACCAGCCCTTCTACAACGGAGACGCGTACTGGGGCAAGGGCGGGAACTCGACGTTCACTTCCGGTCGAACTGTTACTCAGACGTGCCCAACGGTGCTCTGCTATCCGGAGATTGCGTTTGAGCTCAACGCCGCCTACGGGTCGTCGGGCGGCTTGGGGACTTCGCCGACCTCGTATTCCCCGGGGACTCCGCCATACGTAACGATCAATTCCATCGTCGTGACCGCCCAGGAGACCTCCGGGTCCCCGGGTGAGACATTCGGGCCGAACAATCCGGCTGAGCCATACCGGGTGGTGTGTAGAGCCGGCCGGCCAGTCAACTGCGCGACCGGCAACCAATATGAGACGCAGACCGACATCGCGGTTCCGTTCCACCACCTCAGCCTCGGCATAGTTCGCACCTACAACTCGCAAGTGGCGGCGGCAGCAAGCACGCCCGGCGTGTTCGGCTACGGCTGGAGCTCGTTCCTTGACGCCCATCTGACGCTCGACCAGGCCAACGCGGTAGCCAAGGTCTATCAGCCGGGCGGCAGCGAGACGCCGTTTGCCATCAACGCCGACGGGACGTTCTTCAGGCCTGGCTCGTGGGTCGAGGCGACGCTGACCAAGCAAGCCGACGGAACCTACGTGTTCACGCTGCCCGACCGAACCAGCATGACCTTTGACGGCAACGGCCGCGTGGTTTCCGAAGCGGATCGCGACGGCAACGCCATCGTCGTCGGTTACAACGGGGCCGGACAAGCCACGTCACTTACCGACGGCGCCGGGCGGAGCGTCAGATTGACCTACAACGGCGTGGGAACGGTCGCCACCGCGACTGATCCCGCAGGCCAAACTGTTTCGTACGGATATGACGGCTCCGGAAACCTTGCGAGCGTGACCGATCAAGCCGGCGGCGTCTGGCAGTTCGGCTACGCAGACCACCAGCTGACATCCGAGACGGAACCGAATGGCGGCACGACGACCACGAGCTACGATGCTTCGCATCGAGTCGTCTCCCAGACGGATCCCGCGAGACGCACGACGACCTGGAGCTACTCGAGTGCGCAGAACGAGACGCTGATCACCTACCCGAACGGCAACTCGACCGACGAGCTCTTTGACCAGAGCCTCCAGCCGATTCAGATCACGACCGGCAAGGGCACCAGCGTCGCAAGCACCAAGAACCTGTACTACAACTCGAACGGGTTGCTCACGACCGTCACAGACGGGAATCAGCATGCGTGGAACTACACCTATGACGCAAACGGCAACCGGACCAGCTCGACCGACCCGCTGGGCAACCAGACCTCATGGACCTACGACGCACACCATGACGTCACGTCCACCACGACGCCGCTCGGACACCTGACGACGACGAGCTACAACGCGGCGGGCGATCCCACGTCGGTCTCGCGCACCGTGGTGGAGACCGGCCAGACGCAGACCACGACGAACGGCTACGACTCCGCCGGCAATGTGACCAGCGCGACCGATCCGCTCTCGCATGTGACGACATACGCGTACGACGCCGCCGGCAACGAGGTTGCGGAGACCGATTCAGCGGGGAACGTGACGACGTACGGCTATGACAGCCTCGGACGCCGTGTGTCGGAGGTCTTGCCCTCCGGGAACGCGCCGGGCGGCGTCCCGGCGCAACACCAGATCTCCTATGCGTACGACAACCTGGGCGATCTGACGAGCACCACGGACCAACTCGGCCACACGACGACCTACGAGTACGACAGAAATCGGAACCGCACGACGACGACCGATCCCGACGGTCACACCACGACGTACGCGTACGACCCTGACGGAGAGCGGACGAGCACGACTCGTGCTGACGGAAGCGTCCTCGGTGAGACCTACGACAACAACGGCAACCTCACCAGCCAGACCAACGGCCTCTCGCATACCACCAGCTACTCCTACAACGCACTGAACCAGGTCACGAGCCGGACCGATCCGCTCTCGCGAAGAACGACCTACACGTACGACGCCGGCGGGAACCTGACCACAGTGAACGATCCCTCAGGGCGGACGACGACCTACGGTTACGACAATGCTGACCGGCGCACCTCGATCACGTACTCGGACGGCAAGACTCCGAACGTCAGCTACAGCTACGACGCCGACGGCGACCGCACGGCGATGACCGATGGGAGTGGGACCACGAGCTATGGATACGACTCGCTCGACCGGCTCGTGAGCACCACGAACGGCGCCGGACGCAGAGTCGCCTACGCCTATGACCTGGCGGGCAACGTGAGCGCGATCACCTATCCGGGGACCGCCACGCAGACCGTCTCTCGAAGATTCGATGCCGACAACCGGCTTGCCAGCGTGACGGACTGGCTCGGGAACACCACCGCCTTCACCTATGACCCCGACTCAAACCTGACCGGAACCACGTTCCCGAGAAACACCGACACGTACAGATACGACAACGCCGACCGGATGAGCTCCGTCTCCGTGAGCCAAGGCACCACCAGCCTGGCGGCAATCACCGATGCCCGAGACCCGGCGGGTCTGCTCACGAGCGAAGCGCAGACGGCTTTGCCAGGGCCGGCCTCGGCAAGCTACGCATACACCGCCCTTGCCCAACTCCAAACGGCGAATGGAAGCGGCTACGCCTACAACGCCGCCGACGATCCGACGCAGCTCGCCGGAATCAGCGGATACACCCACGACAACGCCAGCGAGTTGACCGCCAGCCCGAGCGCGACGTACGCGAACGACGCACTCGGAGAACGGATCAGTTACACGCCGACGGCGAGAAGAGCGGTGACGTACACGTACGCGTACGATCAGGCTGGGCGCTTGGTGACCGTCACGCCTTCGACCGGGAAGGCGACCACTTACACCTACAACGCCGACGGGCTCCGAACGTCAAAGGGCGGGAGCACGACCAGCAGCTTCACCTGGGATGAGCAGACTGCGGCACACCTGCTGCTCGCCGACGGTGCCAACAGCTACCTCTACGGGCCGACGGGGCTGCCCATCGAGCAGATCAGCCAAACGGGGGTTCCCAGCTACCTCCATCACGACCAGCTCGGCTCGACCCGCCTGATCACGAGCTCCACCGGCAGTACGGTCGGCAGCTTTACCTACAACCCGTACGGCTCGCTCAACAGCAGCACCGGAACGGTCACGACGCCTCTCGGCTACGCGGGCCAATACACCGACTCGGAGACCGGGTTCATCTACCTGCGCGCGCGGTACTACGACTCCCAAACCGCGCAGTTCCTGACCCGGGACCCGCTCGAACGCCAGACGCGGCAGGCCTACGCGTACGCAAATGACGATCCGATCAACAGCACCGACCCGAGCGGGCTGTGCGGGACCGGTTCGATCGGTGGCATCCTGGATTGCGTCAACCCGGTTTCATCGGGCAACCTGGCCTACCAGGGCGCCTCCGCGGTGGGGAACTACCTTGGCTCGCACACGGTCGGGGTCTGCCTGAACCTCAGCGCCGGCGCTGGTGGCTACGGCTCGGCGTCCGGTTGCGTTGCGTTGTCGGGCGGCACACCGACCGTGCTCGGGACGCTCGGACTCGGCGCCTCCAATCCGGGAGCGAGCGCCACGGTTGGGCTCCTGACGAGCAATGCGACGCAACCGAGCCAGCTCAACGGGTGGTTCGGTGTGGCTGGCGTCTCCGGCGATCTCGGCCTGTCTGTTGGCGATGAGTTCTCGGGCGGTAATAGCCCCTGCGGATTCATCGGCGTGAACCAAGCGACTGTCGGCGTGGGCTTGGCCCTGCCTGTCCCGATCCAGCCTCATGGTGGCGCGAGCTACACGTGGACCGCGTCGCTGTGACCGGCCGCATCAGGTTCATGGGAGGTGCCGCGTTTCGCGCCAAGGTCGGCACTGTCTCGGTGACATGGCCGTTTGTGACGACCATGCTTGACGACTGGGGAGTGAAGGTCGACATTCGCCCGCGCCTACTCAGAAAGCTGTTCGTCCGTGTGCTTGCCGATGGCGCCGCTTCCCCGACGGTGCTGTGGGCCGCGGACTGGGCGAGCTTCGAGAGCTTTGAAGTCGCTCGTCGGAGCGTGGTGTTGCGTGCCTCGAGTCCCACTCCCGGCAGTTGTCGGTTGACGATGCTGGGCTCCCAGACCCTTCAGCAGTTGAAAGCGTCTGCAGAGCGACACGGAGTTCCCGTGCGACCGGTTCGTACGACGCTCCGCTGGTATCTCGGTCCCCGCTGACCGAAGCGGGCTGCCGCCCGGGTTCCCCAGGCGACGTCGCGGGTCTTCGACGAACCGGTAGGCGCACGGCGCGGTTGCTGATGTCTGTTCGAATCCCGCCCCCGTGATGGACCCGCGATGCTGGCCTCACCTTCGCTGCGCGCCGTGCTGACTCTGTGCACTCAGTGTGCACATCAGCGCGTACCAGCACGTTCCCCGACGCTCCCGCAATTCGAAAAACCGCTGCAAATAAGGGAGTATAGGGAGCGGGAGGGAACGCCCGACGCCCTCTGACGCCGCCGATCGAGAACGATGCGCCCGACAGATCCGTGCCGTTGACAGGATCTTGGTTGGCGTAGTCGTAGGCGTTTGCGGAACCGCCGCCAGGCGAGCATGGGAGCCGTGGTGGATCTCGTCCACGCTGTGTACCTGGCGTGTACATCAACTGCGTCCACCGGGTTCCCGGCTGCGGCCCACCGCGCATGCCAGTTCCGTGCGGTTGAGGAACGGCGGGGCGGGCCGATACTCTCCTTGTATGGCGGCGACAGACCTCCACGTCACGAACATCGAGAGCCTTGTGCCGGTCGGCATGGCCGAGGATGCCCCGGATGCAGTGGTGTTCGAGGGCGACGAGGCCACTGCGTTCGTAGAGGCGCTGAACTCGGGTACTGCGTCGGCGGCATACCTCCGCGAGTCCGACGAGGTCTTCGCGCGCCTGTATACGCCTGAGCCGGCCAACCGACTCTTCCGCTAGCTGAACTGCTCACAGACTTCGTGAACGCTTGGGAGGGTGTCCGGCCTCCGACGGAAGGTGCGGTCAGCGACGACTGACCCGCCGAAGGAGGCCGGACATGGAGGACGGTAGGTGCAAGCTC
>Ga0207692_10000014_pt1 | contig 102035 bp, 145 predicted proteins | sample LARL52metaG_FD_184345 | JGI IMG/M metagenome (GOLD analysis project Ga0207692, IMG submission 184345) | Corn, switchgrass and miscanthus rhizosphere microbial communities from Kellogg Biological Station, Michigan, USA - LAR L5-2 metaG... | ecosystem: Host-associated > Plants > Roots >...
ACTCGACCGAGATCCTGGCCTTCATGCAGGAGATCGGGACCGACTACTACGAGGCGTGGAACAACTACGGCCGGTGCGTCTCGCGCCACGTGATCGCGAACGACGTGGTCACTCAGGCCCGGTACATCTCGATGGGTCGTCGTCTGATCCTGGACTCCCTGGTCAGTGCTTCGCCTTGCTAGACTGGCGGGCATGACAACCCCCCCACGAAACCCGAACGTTACGCCAGCCCGTGAGCGGTTGACCAACAAGACTGGTCGATTCGCTTGCGAGTGCTGGCGTTTCGTCGTTATCGCCTATGGCAATGATGGCACCATGCAGCTCTACCCGCCCATCGGATCATGTGATGTACGGGTCAACAAGAAGAAGGCCAAGGGGCTGACGCTTGCGGCCGGACACAACATGCGGTTGATCGACCGGGCATGTGCAGCTCATGTCGAGGGCCTGGAGTGCGCTGTACTGCCCCCAAAGGGTGAGGCTGGGGCCTGGTGTCCAACCGACCCGTACGAGGCGCTCAGGGAGGCTTCTGTGAACCTGAATCCGGTGCACAAGGAGAAGTACGAGACCCGCGCCAAGCGAGACCGAGAGCGACGGGCCAACGCCGAGCAGATGCGCATCAACAAGATCCACAAGGCGCAGGCTGCGCGGGTTAAGGAGATGGTCTAAGGGGGTTGACACCCTTCCGTCGTACCACTAGAGTCTTACTTGTCAGCACGAAACGAGCCCGAAAGGCCCTCAAATGGCCAAGCTCAAGGGATGCGACGAGTTAACCCTGTTCGATCCCGAAAGGATCACCGATGCACAACCTGCTGACCCGCCTGAGCCCGATGCTCACCAATGCCCGTGCGTCCCACTGCGGAGCTGCTGTGACCGTCTGGGCCGACCGCAACAAGCTGACCGGTCTCCGGTGGGTCCTGTTCCGGTACAACTCTCAGTGGATGATCTCGACGCAAACCGGTAACCCGGTGGACACGTTCGAGATGCTGGAGAACCCGCGTCCGGCCACTGACGAAGAGGTCATGGCCATGATGGTTCTCGCTAACTGATCCTGCTTCTGGGGTTGCCTTCGACGGTAGTTGTGCTATGCTTGTCGAAGACAGCCCGAGAAGTTAGATCCCAACCCGAAAGGAACGCCATGAACATCGAGACCATTCAGGAGATCACCGGCCCGCTTGAGATGGGCATGTACCGTCGCTGGTACATCGAGTTCACGGACTGCAACCTGATCTACACCGTGAACTACTACGACGAGCAGCCCTCTGTGGGCGAGTGGCTCAAGGGTGACCTGACCTACATGGTCGAGATCCGCAAGGACTGGCGGGGAACGTTCGACCTGTACCGCCGAGAGATGCGCGCCACCAACCTGGAGCGACGTCTGCTGGTCGATCTGCTGAAGATCCACGAGGAGGAGTAGTGAACCGCACTGAGCGAGCTATCCAGAGGGGGCATCTCGAAGTAGACGCCCGCAGGTGCCCCCGCTGCAACAAGGTCATCTTCTACTCGAAGGCTGCCGCTATGTCGGCCCTTCAGCGGCTGGTGGCCATCCGGATCATCGAATACGGGCAGATCGGGGAGAAGGACGTCTACATCTGTCACCCCAAGTTCAAGATCGACGGCTTGCCCGTCTACCACCTGACCAGCCAGCACAATGGTCATGTTGACCAGGACCTGAAGAACAAGCGCGCCGAGAGGGCGTGGGAGGCATCGTGACCAGCATTGACATTGACCGGGCCGCTCGAAGGATGCGGGAGGCTCAGAGCCGTATCGGGTCTGTCATGGAGGACCCCTACACCTGGAGCAACGAGAACGAGAACTGCACTTCCAGCGTCCGGGAGGCTGCCAAGCTGCTTGACCTGGAGCCCGGCAAGCTGAACGGGTACATGGAGGTCTGGCTGGCCGTTTGTGCAGTTCAGAAGGCCGCGCAGCACCTGGACCGACTCCAGCGTCTGGCGGAAAAGGGTTATACCACTCGGTAACCTGAAGGTCCGTGGGTTGTGCATCTGGCAATAGTTGTAGTAAGCTAGGTGCACAGCCCGGGACAGTCAGTCCCACACTGAGGAGGAGAAACCATGAGTCACGACTCGACCGCCGTCCGGATCTCGCTCTACTTCGGCCTGATCTGGCTCGCGGGAGGCTTCCTCTCGACGCTCCACCACTTCCACAGCCTGACCCCCCTGCACATCGGCCTGGCAGTCTTCCTGTCCGTGCTGACCGTGATGGGGTTCTTCACCGTGACCTACACCAACAAGATCGTCCTGAAGCTCGTCGCTGAGCCTCTCACGGCTGCTGGTGTCCTGGGTTCCGGTGTGGGGTACCTGCTCTACCTGGGGTACCCGGTCGTCACCCTGATCGCTGGGGCGGTTGTCCTCGGCATCTTCGGTGCGGCTCTGTACGAGGAGAAGGAGTCTCGCGCTCGTGCGGCCCGTAACAAGGCTGACCTGAGCAAGTAGTAAGTCGGGTAACCCTGGTTGTGCATCTGTCGGTCAAGTGCTACGATAGGTGCACAGCCAAGGCCACCCGGCCTAACCTAGCCTGAAAGGCACACCATGGACTTCGAGTTCGGCGACAAGATCGCGTTCGACATTCAGCGGCACTGGGGTGAGCGTGAGACCCTGACCATCGAGGGGCTGTTCCTCGGCAAGAGGGTCGCCCGTGGCAACTGGTCCAACGACCACAAGGACCGGGTCACCCTGATCGTCGCCCTGGACCGTGAGAACCACTGCAAGATGCAGATCCAGGGGCCGTGGGAGCCCGACCGTCCCATGAAGTTCGAGCTGGACCGCTGTGGTGACTCCATGAACTTCCGGAAGGTGGAGAACTGATGGGCCTGCGAGACAAGATCAGCAACGCGGTCAAGGCCGCCAAGGCTGAGGCTGTGGTGGCCAAGGCGAACCACGATAGTCGCAAGACCGGTTACGACCCCAACGACTACGCGGGGTTCAACGGTGAGGGTAAGCAGTCCGAGGACGTGAAGGACGAGGACTGATCTGACCCGGCCGGGTTGACTTCACCGCAACGGTCATAGTAGACTGAACGCAGTGAAGTCAGCCCAGCCCAGTCAGGGCAAATCCCGAAAGGAACTGACATGAGCTTCAAGAGCGCTGAGGGCAGCATCAAGATCGAGCCCGCCCTCAACTGGTTCGAGATCCAGCAGATCGAGAAGGGCGTCCGCGCTGCTCACTACGTGGACGACAACCTCGTTCTCCGCAGCCTGGAGCTGGTGATCGACACGGAGACGGTCCACACGGCCGAGGGCACCATGATCAAGAAGAGCTGCTCCCGCATGGAGGCGCACTGCTTCGACGCGGACAACTGGTACTTGATCGAGGAGATGGAGCACGTCCTCAAGCTGTTCCCGGAGAAGAAGTTCTCGGGTGTGCTGAACACCATCAACGAGGACACTGACTTCGAGAAGGGCACCATCACCGGTGTCCACAAGATCGTTCCGGACAACAAGACGCACAAGATGGTCTGGCACCGCCCGGCCGTCACGTGGCCCACCCTGGAGGAGAAGAAGTCATGAGCGACTACGACCCGACCGCGAAGCCCGCTGGTGGCGACTTAGCGACCTACCAGCACCACCAGAGCGCGGACCACCAGGCGTACGCCAAGCAGGAGATCAACGGCTCCATGGCGAACGCTCAGCAGTCCGCACAGCAGTCCAGCACGATGACGACCAACGAGGGCATCACCTCTCGCTGGTAACCGCCAGACAAGACGGCCCCTCGGAAACGGGGGGCTTTCTTGTTGCCCTGGGCGCTATGTCGTGCTATGCTGGTAGCACCAACACAGGGAGGCACGAAATGAACTCCGCTGAAGGCGAACTCCGCAAGCTTCTCCGGGCCTACACGCCCTCGGACCTGATCGCGAACGCTCTGTTCGAGGAACTGAAGACACGTCGATTCCTGATCGGGAACGACGGGGAAGTCTCGAAGATCCACGACGTTGGCTGGTGCGACGGTGACCAGTTCGACGTGTGGGCCGTATCCACCTACGCTGACCCGATGGAGGTCGAGCATGACCGAGAGTGCTGACGACAAGGTGACCCGGATGGTCGCCCAGATGTACCGGGAACAGACGCTGTTCGACCCGGCCGCTCTGGACTACCAGCTTCACCTGGCCTCGTGTGACACCATGAGGGCCGAGAACGCTGAGGCGATCAACGGTTCGTATGGTTGTGAGTCCGGGTGCGAGTACATGGACCTGGAAGCGCTGATCAAGTGCGACTGCCCGACCATCGCCGACGAGGAGTACACCTACGGGACCTTCGGGGACACGTACTGGTTGCTCGGTCACCTGGACGACATGGACAAGGGCGAGCGCGACAACCTGGATCACTGGAAGAGCTTCGTGTTCCGGTCACCGGAGAACCTGGATCTCCGCAAGAACCTGCGCCGCATCGAGGAGATGAAGGAGGGCTGAGCCATGGCCTTAGGTCGCAAGCGTAGCGCGAAGGAGAACAAGCCTTCGGGTGAGGGTCCGGACGTTGCGCAGGTGAACGAAAGCGGTGGTTGGACCTATCGGGGCAGGGTGGTAGGGGAGGACGAGACCCACACGGGTACGTTCCACTACACCGACCGGCAGGGCAAGAAGCAGATCTCGCTGAACTTCAGGCGCAAGAAGTAACGGGAGGGCCTCTGGGAAACCAGGGGCCTTCTTCGTTGACAGGGTGGAAAGCTCTCTGCTACTATGGTGGCATCAACCAAGGAGGAAGCGATGCTTCGACTGACGATCCACGACCTGATGGACACCAAGGAGCTGGACAACGAGATCCGTTCCGGGTACGTCCGCGAGAAGTACCACGACCAGTATGAGCTGGCCCTGTACGTCTACGAGAACGCCTGTGTGTTCGACTCCCACTGGACCGACGTCACCAAGCAGACTCGCGGCCTGATCGTGGACGACATTGGCGAGATCGTGGCCCTGCCGTTCCCGAAGACCTTCCTGGTGGACCTCCACGAGGCGCAGGGTGAGGACCGGCCGAAGCACGTTCAGCCTCTTCCGAACACCACTCCGGTCGCCACGACCAAGGAGGATGGCTCTCTGGCCATCGTCTACTGGTACGACGGCAAGTGGCGTGTGGCGTCCAAGGGATCGTTCGCATCCGACGTTTCCATCGCGGCCGAGAAGTACCTGGACACCAAGAACACCAAGATGCTGGACCGTTCGCTCACGTACCTTGCCGAGTTCATCGCTCCGCAGTTCCGGATCGTGGTGGACTACAAGGGCCGTACCGACCTGATCCTGCTGGGTGCGAGGAGCCTCTACACGGGTGCCTACCAGCGCCTGGAGACCCTGGCGGAGGGCTGGGCCCCAATCGGCTCTGTCGTCAAGCAGTGGCCCGTCTACGGCAAGGACGCCAAGACCCTGTCCGCGTGGATCAAGCAGTCTACGGACGCGGGCACGGACTTCGAGGGCCTGGTTCTCCAGTGGCCGGACGGCACCATGGCCAAGTGCAAGAGCGCCAAGTACCTCCAGCTCCACGGCCTGTTCACCGAGACCACGGAGAAGGGCATCTGGCGTCTCCTGTCCAACGGTGGCACCCTGAACGACCTGATGGACAAGGGTGCACCGGATGAGCTGATGGAGTGGGCCAAGGGCGTGGAGAAGAAGCTCAAGGGCCAGCGCTCCCGTCTGAAGGCTCGCCTCACCCGCGAGTACAACAAGGCCATGCTTGGCGTGGGCTACGAGAAGGTCAGCGCCCGTAAGGATTTCGCGCTGGCGGTTGCGGGGAGCGAGTTCAGTAAGGTACTGTTCATGTTGTACGACAAGAACACTGCCGGACTGGACAAGTGGCTCTGGAAGCAGGTGGAGCCCTACGGCAAGGTTCGTTTCCGGAAGGACGAGGACGAGTGACAGACGTATACGTGACGAGGGGCCTGCCAGGAAGCGGTAAGTCCACGTGGGCCTCTCGTTTCGTCGCCGACAGCCCGAACCACTACCGGCTCAACATGGACTCCTACAGGGCCATGCTGGGCTTCGAGAACGGATCGGACCTGTGGACCAAGGAGAAGGAGGCGGTAGCCTTCGATCTCATGCTCACCAGCCTGGTCACCATGGTCAGGGCGGGTCACAACGTGGTGATCGACAACTGCCACATCCGCCTTGACTGGCTCAAGAAGTACAAGAAGGCCCTTGCGCTGGAGGACGTCACCTTCTACGTTCGGGACTTCACATACGTCTCTGCCGAGAGCTGCATCTGGAACGACTCGTTCCGTGAAGGCCCAGCTCAGGTCGGGGCTGACGTGATCAAGAAGATGAACCGGACTCTTCTGGACCAGGAGCGCAAGGGGTTCACCCTCACCAACGAGTGGATGAACGACCTCAAGATCTCGGTCCGTAAGTACGAGGGGACTCCGGGGAAGCCCAAGGCCATCCTGGTGGACCTTGACGGAACGCTGTACGAGATGGGCGACCGGTCTCCGTACGCCTTCTACGCGGTCTACAAGGACACCATCAAGCCGATGACGCACGAGGCCATCAAGCTGTTTGCAGCGGCCGGTTACGCCATCGTGCTGGCCTCTGGACGGGACGGTCTCTACCGGGACCACACCGTGACGACGCTCAAGCGGGACAAGGTCTTCTACGACGATCTGTTCATGCGCCCGCCGCATGACACTCGTTCGGACGGCATCGTCAAGCCTGAGATGTTCTGGGAGCACATCGCCCCGAACTACGACGTCAAGCTGGCCCTGGACGACCGGAACATGGTGGTTGACGTGTATCGCCTGATGGGTCTCACGACCTGGCAGGTGGCACCTGGCAACTTCTAGCAGATCGGCACAACTTGCCTAGAATGGCCACTTGCCTGTAACTGGCAACTTGGCTTTCTAGGCAAGTTTTGTTTGCGCTGGAGGCTAGGAGCTGGTAAGCTCGTAGCACAACGACAGGGAGGAAAAGCACATGGCTCAGTACGAAGTCACGGTGGAGAAGCTCCACAACTGCCGCAAGCACCCGAACGCGGACTCGCTCAGCCTGGCCAACGTGGGCTCCGAGGACGGTTTCCAGGTGGTCACCGGGCTGAACGCCTACAAGGACTACGACGAGGTTGTCTACGTCCCCGAGGGCGGTATCGTCCCCGACAAGATCCTGGACGAGCTGGGGCTGAAGGGTCGTCTCGGCGGCAAGACCAAGAACGTGGTCAAGGCCATCAAGCTCCGTGGTGAGCTGTCGCAGGGTCTGATCATCCCGGAGCCCGTGGCAACTCGGATCGCCACCGAGAACGGCGCTCGCCCTGGTGACACCTGGGCCGAGGCTCTGGGGATCGTCAAGTTCGTGCCCGAGGTGGCCATCGCGATGAGCGGTACCATCGAGGCCGCGCCTGACCTGGTCCCGATGTTCGAGGTCGAGTCGGTCAAGAAGTATGGCAAGGTCTTCACCGAGGGCGAGCAGGTGGAGATCACGGAGAAGCTCCACGGAACCTGCTTCGTGAGCACCTACGAGACGGCCACGGACACTCTCCAGGTCAGCTCGAAGGGCATCTCCAAGGACGGCTACGCGCTCAAGGAGGACGAGCACAACCTCTACTGGCGGGCGGCCCATGAGTACAGCCTGAAGGAGGCTCTGGCCACTCTGGCGCTGAGCTTCCCGCACGCTGTCAGCATCTCGCTGTTCGGTGAGGTGTTCGGTGAGGGTGTGCAGGATCTCCACTACGGTGCCAACGGCCGTACGGGCAAGGTCGGTTTCGCGGCCTACGCCATGCTGCTGAAGTACCAGACCGGAGAGCAGTGGGTCAGCCCGCACGCCATGCTTCCCCGCGAGGTTCCGTGCGTGCCGGTGCTCTACGTCGGTCCATACAGCAAGGAGAAGGTGGCCGAGCTGACGGACGGTATGGAGCAGTTCTCCGGCCGCGAGCTGCACATCCGTGAGGGTGTCGTGGTCCAGGCCGCCCCGCCTCGCACTTCTCCTCTCCTGAGGGGTCTGGCGCTGGTCAAGTCGGTCTCGGCCGACTACCTGACCCGTGGCAAGAACGTCCTGGGTGAAGAGCCCACCGAAATGCAGTAACCCCAACGGCCCCGTCTCCTTGTGAGGCGGGGCCATCGGTGATTGGAGAATCGTGGAAATCGACTACGACCTTGAGTTCCTTGAGGACGGCGTCACCATCGAGCCCATCTCGATTGGCATGGTCAGGGCAGATGGCAAGGAGTACTACGCTGTCAACCGTGACATGCCACTGCCGCGCATCCGGAAGCACGCATGGCTCATGCAGAACGTCATGAACAGCTTGCCCGTGAGGTTCGACAGGGAAGACCCCTGGGACGAGACGCATCCGGACTTCGACAAGATCAAGACCAAGGACGAGATCGCCGCTGACATTCGACGCTTCGTCATGGACACGACCAACCCTTCTCTGTGGGCCTACTTCGCGTCCTACGATCACGTCGCGGTGTGCCAGTTCTTCGGGCGGATGATCGACCTTCCTGCGGGCTTCCCCATGCGCACCAACGACATAATGCAGGAGTGCGAACGTCTCGGGTACCCGGCGATGCCTGAACAGCCTTCAGGGGCCCACAACGCCCTTGCCGACGCCCGCTGGAACCAGGTCCGCAGGCTGTACCTCAAGGAGGTTGCACAACTGCTCGGGAGGGTGTAGAGTTCTTCTTGTCAGCAAGACAAGGGCTCGAAAGGAACTCACATGAACAGCAAGGCTTGGAAGCTCGCGCTCTGCGGTGCCGCTCTCACCTTCGCTCTGACCGCGTGTGGCTCGGACGATGGTGACTACGTTCCGGAGCCCACCGCCGCCGAGCAGGCCACCTACAACACCTACGTCCTGGCCCACCCCGGCCAGGAGTGCGTGATGAGCTGGGGCGCGGGCCTCTACGTCAACAACTGCTACCCGATGGGTACGGTGATCCCCTACTCCTACCACGTGTACTACCCCCGCACGGGCTACTGCGGCTGCTGGTCCACCGCTCCGCGTCCGGCCAACTACAGCACGGTCTACGTGAAGCGCAGCAGCTACCAGCCGGGCCGCACCACCAACGTGACGATCAACAAGACCACGAACGTCACGGTGAACAACAACAAGCCCGCCGGTTCGGCCCCCAAGCCCGCTGCGCCTGCTCCGCGTCCTGCGGCTCCGGCCCCTGCGCGTCCCGCGAGTGGTGGCAAGCGTTGATCAAGAAGCTCAAGGAGGACGCGTCGCTCTTCGATGAGGAGCGGCGCGTCCCTGTTTCCGTCCGTATGATGGTTACTCTGGACCCTGATCAGTGGGCCGGAGAGGATGACCTTCAGAATGCTCTTGCTGTGTATCTGCTGGGGTGTGCTGCTCTTGGTCATGTTCAGATCCAGTCTGTTGACTGGGTTGACCCGACTTCGTAAGACTGCTACTGTAGTAGCACGCAAGCAAGGCAAGGAGCACGAAATGCTGGCACGAGCAAGCAATGGCAAGCGCATCAACCGGGCGAGCCTCCGGCAGGATGTTCGGAACAAGTTCGACGCCCTGGAGCTCAACGAGGGCAAGAAGTTCTGCTACGAGACGGGCACCGGAGAACACCTGGACGTCTTCCTCAAGAAGGGTGCCGACTGGCGCTCGGTGGAGGAGCTGAGCATGTGCTACCGAGGAAACGAGACCTTCGTCATGAGGGTGGACATGCGTGACCTGGCCTGGCACATCGAGAACCAGTACGCGGAGCTGATGAACGAGGTGAATTTCTGATGCCTCTACACATGAGCGAGATGTACGTTCTGGGCGGAACGGATGGCACCTTCTACGAGGGAAAGCCCCATCTGGCCATCCACAAGGCCGCACTGACCATCACGAACGAAGATGTTCAGAAGATCAACAACGTGAAGGCCATCATCCTGAAGGAGCTGGACAAGGACGGGATCTCCGTCTGGGACTCCCCCCAGGGAACCTTCTACATCGCTCGCAAGGTCGATGTGGAGATGGTGGACCGCTTCAACGACAGGTTGAACCATCCGCACCAGATCTGAACGAGGGCCCCCGGTGATGAGCCGGGGGCCTTTCGCGTTACGTCAGGGACCACACGTTGTCAGGGTCCACCTGGATGACCTCTTCCTTGCGGAGGCCGTTCAGCGCGTGCTTGAGCTGGGAGCCAACGGGGTCCAGGTTGGTCTTGTCGGCGATCTCCCGCTTGGTGGCCGGACCAGCCATGAGGACGCTCATGACACGCTCTCGCGGGCTCTGTCCCTGGCTCTTGGTGAGCCAGTCAACCCGAGTGTCCATCGTGTCCTCCGAGTCACTCAGAGGGCGCTCAGGGACCTTCATGGAAATGCGGAACACTTCGTCGGCAAGCTGGTCGTCATCCACGATGAACGCCAGGTACGGGTCCTGTGTCATGTGCATGGGGCTCTTCATGACGAACCGGCCGCGCTTACCGTCCAGGATCTCGGTGGACCAACCAGCAGGTAGCACGAAACGGTCGTGGGTGGCCTCTGACATGGTGAAGCAGATGCGGATTGGGCAGTTGCCACGAGCGCCTGTGTCATCACCCCAGAGAGCCGCTGAAGGCTGCTGAGTGGCCAGCACCAGGTACAGCCCGTAGGCGCGCGACATGGCCAGGATGGATTCGACCTTGGACTGAATCGTCTTGAAGTCGGAAGCCTCCTGATCCATCTTCGCCTGACCCTTGGCTGCCTTGAGTTCCTTGATGCGTTCCTTGTCCTGCCGGATCAGCTCCGCGTACTCATCGAAGAAGTAGTAGCGGATGGGCTTTTCGGCAGAGGGCTGCCACTTCTTCCACCCGTTCTTCTGCATGATCTCGCCACGGATGTACAGCTCGTCCCGGATGGTGTCGAGCACCGAGTGAGCGGTTTCCAGATCGGAGATCAGGCCATTCAGGATCGGCTTGAGCGGAGTGAATTCCGGAGAGAAGGGCTTCATGTCGATGCCCGTAACCTTGACATGCTCACGCTCTGCAAGCTGGAGAATGATGGTGTTGATCAGGGTGGACTTCCCGAATCCGGTAGCACCAGCCACCAGAGCGTGAACATTCAGGTCCAGGGTGACCGTGTTCCCGTCCTCATCAATGCCGAGCAGCACGGGGTCGGACCACTTGCCGGGCGAGACGGGGCTCCAGCGCACCTCTGACGGCAGTTCAACGGGCTCCCGGTACTTGAGGACAGCCAGGCCCTTGGAAGCGCCAGAGACGGCCTCCGGGACCTCCAGCAGATCGAGTGACTGGGCGATGCCGTCACAATCCCGCTCAAGCTTCTTCAGGCCGTAGCCATTGGGAAGTGTCAGACGGGCCTCCCAGCCACGCTTGTTCTCCGTGACATGAGCGCTCGGAATGATGACCTTCCCCGCATTGAGTTCCCAGATGGCGTGCTGAATGTTCCCCGCGATGTTCCGGGTGAATACCGGCGGCTGTTCAGCCGGACTTGGCATCATCTTCTCCTGCTCCCGGAGGAGCTTCAGTCCAGCCATCTCCTCACGCATAAGGGCGATCTTGGAATTGGTCTCCATGGTCCTGATGCTCACGGTCCGGTGGTGACGCTCTAGACGGTCGTGGCGGCGATGCTCAGCCCACGAGAACCCAAGAGCCACGGAAGCAGCAGCTCCACCGAGCCAAGCCCAGAACGACTGCTGTCCACCACCCTCCCAGCCCGCAATGGCAGCGTCTCCGGCGAAGGTGGCCAGCCAGCCCAGAGAGGTGCCAAGGCCCTCCTTGAAGCCGTGCCCGTCCTTCTGGTCGAAGAGCAGCTTCAGGGCAGCCGTCCCCCCCAGTCCAGCGACCAGAGTTTCGACAAGCTGAGCCTGCTGGCCGTACTCGGCATGGGTGACAAGTCCTGTGACTGTGGCCGCTGTAGCCACTGCGATGCTTCCGGTTAGGGTGTTCCGCCAGTGCGTCTGCATTTCAAAGAGCCTCCTTGATGGACTAACAATCCTAGAGGGCAAATTGACGCAGAGTCAAAACAAAGAAGCCCCCCACTTCACCGAAGTGAAATGAGGGGCTTCCTGTCTCGATCACATGTACGGGCCCTGCGTCGCCTTGTCCAGGTAGCGCTGGTGTGCGTCCTTGCGGAGGACCGAGAGGGTGCTCTTCTTGCTGGCGTCGATCCCGTACCACTCGGAGATCTGGGCGAAGGTCACGGAGTTGAGCTGGCCGCCGTTCTGGCCGATCCTCTGCGCCAGGTCGTTCACCCGCTCCTGCCGGGAGTTGATCTGAACCTGGGTCGGAACCTTCGGGCTCTCCACCGGAACCAGGTTCGGCTGAGCAGGAACCACAGGCTTCGGAGGTTCGATCGCAGCGCGAGGAGTGTTCACCCAGCTCGGAATCTCGAACGGGTCCTCCTCCTCGACTCGATCCAGGCGAACCTGAACCGGGGTCTCGTTCTCGATCGGGTTCTGAAGGGCCCGAACCTGCGACTCCTCATCGGAACTCGACTGGTTCACCAGGTTCATGAGCGGCTGGAGAGCCTCGTTCAGTTCCAGTTCCGCCCGAACCATCCCGGCATCCTTCAGCCGCGACTTTGCGTTCGGGGCCTTCAGGAGGGTTCCCATCCGGTTGTTGGTCGAAGCCGAGATGAGCCACTTCAGCGAGATCGGCAGGACCGCGAAGGCCAGACCAGCCGCTGCGCCGTGCCAGCTCACACCGAATCGGATCAGTCCGTGTCCGAAGTTGGTCAGTGCGCTCAGGGCCACCATGTAGTAGACCGCCTGGTAAGCCTGTACGGCCTTCCAGGGCTGTTCCCGGTGGAGCTGAATCAGGGCGATGGACACGAGCCACACACCGTCGATCACGATGGAGAAGCCCCAGCCAGCCAGGTCCGGGAACCCGAGCCACTTGGCCACGGTCTGGTTGGACCAGGCTCCCAGCGCCAGCGCGAAGAGCGCGACCAGATCGGTGGCACCCCAGATGATCACCTTCGCCGCACGGTCCCGGTTGAATTCGGACTTGGCGGTCTTGTGTCCCTTGATCTCGTTGAGCTTGCTTTCGAAACCGGAACCGTTCATACTCGTCATTGCAACCACTCCTCCTTGTGTTGTCAGCGAAAGCCCCGGTCTGGATCGCCGGGGCTTTCGCGTTTCTTGGTTTAGGCCGCAGCCGGAAGGGCCGCGTCGGCCTCGAATGCCTTGCCCAGCTCCGTGATATCCACGCCCGCTTCGAACAGGCGGATCACCATGAGCCCACCCGGAGCTGCGGTGGCGGACTCCCAGCGCTGAAGAGTGGCCAGATTGGTGCCGATGTACTTGGCGAAGGCCGCCTGGCTCATCCCGAGACCCGCGCGGACCTTCTTGATGAAGTCGCGCACGTTGGGGTTCTTCTTGCGAACTGCCATGGGGGTACTCCCTAGAACGTTTCCTCAGGGGAGATCCCCCCGTCGTTGTGCATCCAGGTTAGCACGGTTCAGTTCGTTCCGCAAGCTCTTCAGTTCACGAATCACTCGCCTGAACTTCATACGCTGCTTGAGCTGGTCTTCTGCGGGTGGGGTGTACTTGTGCGGTGCGGCGAATCCGTGCGATCCGTCCCATCCGCAGTATCGGCACCCGGTGACGCTCTCCTCGTTCTTCATGCCCCTAAGGTAGTGCAACCACCGTTAGGTTGTCAAGCAAACGAGAAAGCCCCCCGGAATCCCGAGGGGCGATCTCCTACCGCTTGACGAGCCAGACTGCCACACCGATCAGCGCGAAGAACAGCATGATCGTGAGGAACAGGTGACCACCAGAGCCATAGTAGTAGTGCGGCTGGTACCAGTGGTAGTGGTGAACCACGTGGACGCTGTGGGTGTGCACGACGTGCGTGGTGTGCGGGTGGTAGCTCACTTCTTCACCCCGGAGAACTTGGAGCCCGAAGGGCCGTCGATGACCATGTTGTGCGCGGCCTTGTCCCAGTGCGCGGGACCGTAGGCGGTGAGGACCGAGCCCTCCCAGTAGACCGGGTTGACCTGGCCGTTCTGACCCACGCACATGACGTAGGTACCGGTGCTCTGGCCGGAGTAGACGCCCGTGGGGTCCATCTGGTCCAGAACGGTGTTTCCGCCGTTGTACTGCCCGTCGTGGCGCTCCGTCTGGTGCGGGTTGGTCAGCTCCGTGGTGGAGGCGATCGGGGCACCGATGGCGGGGCAGGAGAAGATCGGGTCGTTCAGGCCCATGTGCATGAAGAAGGCCGTGGTGACCGTGCCGTTGGCCTGGGCGTCCTCCAGCTCCTGAAGGTTCTGGCGAAGCTGGCTGTAGGAGTAGCTGTGAACCGGCTGGGCGGCCAGGAGCTGGCTGATGCCGTTGGTGGCTTGCTGCTGCTCCTTCTGCTGGTTGGAGTCCTTCGGGCTGGAGTCGTCACCGAAGCAGGCGGTCAAGCTGAACGCCATGGCGGCCGTGACACCAAGGGCGAGCAGGGGGCGCTTGTAGTTCTTCACTGTAGGAACCTCTCCTTGAGCCTGTCTGCGGCTCGGTTGAGGGCGAACTGGTACCAATGCCAGTGACGCCCGGATTCTTTCGGAACCGGCCCTGACCTTACGAAGTCAACGGCCTCTTGGAAGGCTTCGGCACGAACCTCGGCCCGATACTCGTCAAGCAGTTGGGCCGCCTGCTCCGGCAGCATGAAGGAGACATGGAAAGCTCTCTCGATATGCTGCCGGGCAGTCCAGTCCTTGCGGCTCATCAGGAAGCGGGAGCCAGGCACTCAGGCGAGTGCTTGTGGGGAAGCTCGTTCTCGAACTCGCGGACGTTCTCGACGCGCGGGTCCTCGGAGATCAGAACGTCTGCCAGGTTCAGCATCCATTCGTCAGCCTTGGCGCAGTTGTTGCAGCAGAAGAGGGTGTTGGCCTCCTCGTAGTGCCGGTCACACTTCTTGTTGTGGCACGGCTTCAGTTCCTTGATGGCGCTCACTTCTGCACCTCGCAGAGCTGTACCAGAGTGGAGTAGCGCTCCGGGTTCAGTGTGTTCTTGTACGAGGTGGTCAGATCCCCGTAGTCGGAGCAGATCTGGTCGCGGATGGCGGTGACCTGCGCCTTGTTCTTGGCCACGTCCTCCGGGGAGGCATCGGAGCCGAGAGCGTTCTCCAGCGCGGTCTTCTCGTTGAGCTTGCGGCTGATCTCGTCCATGCGGCTCTGCTGGAACGCAAGGTTCTGGCGGCCGATCTGGGCGTTCCGGTCGGTGGTGTTGGACTTCACGTCCCAGAACAGTTCGTAGCTACCGTACCCGATCGCACCGACTGCCACAACCGTAGCAGCCAGACCCAGCACGACACGGCCACTGACCGTCACGGTGCCGACCTCGTCGTACTTGACCTTCACTTCTCCTCCTTGGAGAGCCTGTCACTCATCTTGCGGTTGAAGTGGTCGAGGTACATCTGATCACGCATTGCTACGTGCTCACGACGGACCGCGTCCAGTCTGGCCTGGAAGTCGTGCTCCCAAGCCTTCATCTTGCGGTACTCCTTGATGCCCTCCCAGATCATGGCCACCACGAAGGCAGCCACAATCACGGCCATAACACCGATGAGCGGGCCGTTCACTTCTGGTCCTTCGGCTCTTCGGCCTTGTACTTCTGCTCCAGCTTGAGCTTCTCCTCGTAGTACGCGAGAGAGGCGAACTTCCAGCCCCAGTACACGAACGCGAGGACGAGGATGCCCATGATGACAGCGAGAGAGCCCGTCATGAAGGTGTCGATGGTCATCGCACGTTCTCCAGGTTCTCGCGGATCTCGTTCTCCTCGGCCGCCTTGTCGGCAGTGGCCTTCCGGTCCAGCTCGATCACGGTGACGATCGCCACGATGAACTGCCAGAGGAAGATCACCACCGAGAAGCCCCCGATGACTGCCAGGGTGTTGTAGATGAAGTGGAGCACTTGTCCTCCTTGCCTTGTCCTGATGACAAGCTTACACCTCTTCCCGCTGTTGTGCAACCTCCTTCCGCCATGATCGCTTCTCGTACTGTCGCTGAGCCTGCTTGGCCCGTGCGATCTCAGCGCAGTCCAGCCCCGAAGACCTCCGGCAGCTTGGGCAGGTTGGAGCCGAGAAGGTACCGAGCATCCTTGCGCCATACATTGCGCTCACGAGACCTCGCGTTCTGGGCATCGAAGCCCTTAGCAGTGTGACCGGGACAGCAGTAGTGGTGGTGGCGCTTCGCCTCACGAAGCAGCATCCGAGCCATGAGTGATACGTCCTTCCCTGAGCTTCTGGTTTCGCTTGTTGGATCGGGGCCTCTTCCGGGCACCCTCAGGTCGCTGGTCTTCCGGTACCCACACGCCCTTACGCTTCAGGACGTACTCATGGGTGACATGGTCATACGGAAGGCCCTTCTTCTTCAGGGTCCTGATCTCCTGGTACCGGGAGGCGTGCGCACGTGAACAGACGATGCACATGTTGGAACCGTCACCCGTGATCCTAACCAGGTCCCCTGACAGTTCATGTCCCCAGATGCAGTGACTCTTGTGCGGACGGTTGCCGTTCAGCTTAGCAGCCTGGTTCGCCCGCTGAACCCTGGTCAGCCTGTCCTCCCATGAGAGGTTCTTGGCTGCATGGTTCAGCTTGTTTCCGTCCTCCCAGGTCAGGTTCCACTGCGGTTCGGGCTGAACCAGGAAGGCGTCGGCCACGAGCTGACCACGGTGCCGGTTCAGAACCTGGCCGTTCACCTTGGGGTTCACGCGATGAACCTCGTAGTAGTAGCCGTGAACCGTGTGGTTCGGAACGGTCCATGAACGAACCCAGCCATTCCATGAGGCGTCGTAGCCAGGGTAGTTCGGGCAGGGCCTCCATACGTCGTCGTTCGACTGGAGTTCATCCAGTTCATCTTCGTCCAGTGGGATCAGGAAGCGGTGGTTCGACACGGTTCAGGTTCCTTTCGAGGAGTTCAGGGGTGAGGTTCCAGTGTAGGTGCTACTGCGGTAGGAGTCAAGTTGCTACGGCTGCATCGGTTGCAACGGTTGAATCCCTATTGTTTCTTCTAGTTGTGTACTTCTTTGTCTACTACTTCTTCCCTAGTACCGTAGTAACCATAGAAAACAGGCTCTGACCTGCGGAAACACCCTCCGAAAACCCTAGATCCAACCATGGCACTGCCATAGCTGCCGGAAACCCTTGACACGGGAACAAGTAGGTAGTAACGTGGTTGCATGAACGATGTTGATCTCCGAGAGCAGCTAGACGCTCTTCTCGTGGACTATCGAGAGGCTGCGCAGCGAGAGCTGGAGCCTTTCCGGGCAACCGACCGAGGAGTTCGCCATGTCCGACCCCGTTACGAAACCCATGAAGTTCGTGAAGTATCTGGGCGTCCTGGGATTGATCCTCTTGCTCAGCGTCTTGCCGGAGCTGGTTTTGCTCTTGCTGGTCTTGGCGCTGCTGCATGGGGTCTGAGCTTCATGTTTGAGGCCCTTGCAAAGGCCACAACTGCTCTGGGCTTGATCCTCGGGATCATCGGGGTGCTAGCCTATATGCGAGGTTCATCGGGCGGCCGACACAACGCCTCACCGATAAACGTTTCTGTGCGTGTGGATCAGCGCAACCGGTGAACTTCGAGGAAGCCCCTGGTCACTCCCATGGCTGGGGGTTTCTTCATGCCCTTGTACTTGACAGTAGGACAACTGTTGTGGGAGGCTTCTCCCGTAACGACAACCCAAGGAGACACGTGAACGACCATTCCGACGACGAGCTACGCGACGGTCTGATGAAGGATCACCGCCAGCACCCTGTCGCCAACGTCTACCAGAAGGCCGCAGAGACCACCTACAGTGCTGGTCCGTGGTCCGAGGGAACACCCAAGCCTCGACGCAGCAGCACAGTTCTCCGGGGAGCTACCCTGGTTGCAGTAGCTGCCCTCTGTGTCGGTGGACTCTGGGCACTCAGCGGTTCGGACAAGAAGTCTCCTGCTCCGGCGGCGAAGCCCTCTGCTTCCGTGTCGGTGGTCGCTTCCGCTCCGAGCAAGGCTGAGACGAAGGCCAACCTGTCCAAGTGGCAGATGGACGAGCTGGGCCCCCTCATGGCCGTGGTCATGGACCAGGGTGCGATGAAGTCTGGAGACTATCGGACCAACGAGATGAGCCAGCAGATTTTCTGCCCGAGCATGGTCACCGACGTCCAGAAGGCGATGGACCAGTCCAAGCCTGCTCCAGACGAGGAGACCCAGAAGCACTTCGTTGCCATGCTGAACGACTACAAGCTGGCTGGCACCCTGTGTGTCTCCGGCAAGCAGGACGACAGCTTCAAGGCTCTTCAGGATGGCGACAAGGAGCACGATGCCCTGACTGCCCGTATCAAGGAGGTCACTCAGTGAGTTGGGACGGCTGGAACGAGGCTCTCACCAACGCTCATCGGTATGCCAAGGACGCGGAACGTTCGGGTCTGAACTACGAGCGTATGCGGGAGTACAACTGCCAGATGGCTCAGATGTGGGCATCTATTGCCTCGGCTGAAGCCAGCGAGCCTTCACTTCCTGTGACGGACAAGGCCGTCAGGTTCAGCAAGCCTGGTGGAATCCTCCAGCCGGTCCGAGACCTCCAGGTCAACGATGCAGTCGTGGGGGCAAGGTGTTCGGTGTGCAAGCACTTCGTGGACAACCATGGTGCATCCGGGTCGTGCAGGGAGTGCCTCTGCAATGGTCCAAAGGATGTTGCCTAAAGGCCATCTGATGGTCTATCATCGAATCGGTGTTGTGTGAGCCACTTTGGGGGAGGCCCGGCTCCAACACTACGAGGGGTCAGGACTGGTTGAGGATAGCTCCCGCCTGGCCCCTCGTTCTATGCTATAAGCACCACTAGAAGGGTGCGACATGGCAAAGCTTGAATTCGATGAAGAGTACGACGACTCCGAGGACCGCGCTCTAGCCAAGGAGGCGGCAGCCAAGCGCCTGGGCAAGACACGCCAGGCCATGGAGATGCGAATCCAGGGCTATGACTACGCGGAGATTTCCTACCAGCTCGGCTACGGCACAGCCGAGGCTGCTGCAAAGGACGTACACGATGCGCTGGAGGAAGAGTATCTCCACAACGAGCGCACGTCCCAGGAAGTCCTTCGCATGATCGAGCTGAAGCGCCTCAACACGCTGTACAACTCGCTCCAGACGGGCATCGAGCGTGGCAACACCAGGGCCATCGACATTGCCGTGAAGGTGTCGGAGCGTATCGCCAAGCTTACAGGTGTCGAGGCCGCGATCAAGACCCAGGTCGAAGTGGTCGAGATGCAGACCGTCAATGCCGAGATCGAACGCCTGAAGGCAGAGATCGCTGCCCGTTCCGGGAGGCCAGCCCTTGAAGCTCCGGTTGTGGATGCGGAGATCGTCGGCTAGGATCATTGCGGAAGAAGCGAAGGACGCCTGGGGTTGGGTTTCCTTCCACTAGGGCCCGTCTCCCGTGAGCTGAGGAGGCGGGCTTTAGTCTTGCCACAGGTGCAACAACTGTGGTACTGTGTACCCATGAGCAGAAGGAAGCCCAATCCACAGAAGACGCTGCTCCATGACAAGATAAGGAGTATTGCCGATGCGCTCTACTCGTACGAAGAAGGCTCGTCTTGGACTGCGGGCGACCTTCACGCTCTGGCTGCACTGGCTTCGGCTGTAGCAGAAGAGGCGGAGACTGAACTCCAACAGCTCAAGCGGACCCTTGGTGGTCTAAATTCCAAGGTCGGAACGCTCTACGTCACCATCGAAAAGCTTCGAGAGGACGTCAAGGAGTATCCGGCAGAGATGGCTGTTCTCACCGATGCTCTGGACGAAGAGCAGGCGCGTAACCGACAGCTCGCCGATCAACTGGCGGTGGCTGAACTTCGACTCTTGAGGGTGAAGAAGTGAAGGACTACCAGCAGGATCAGGATCTCCTCGAAGAGATGACTGACGCAGTCTACTTCGGAGACCTTACAATCAACGAAGCACGTGCTCGTCTCGGCCTGCCGCCTCTTGAGGGCACTGAGATGGACAACGTGGTCAACTGGCTTCGAATGGAACAGGTGGAGAATGACTGCTGTTGAGATTCCCCGCACGGGGGATATCGGTCTCGTGAAGGTTCGTGGACTGACTGGGTGGTTCATCCGCGTCGGCCAGTGGCTCAACGGATCGAGCTGGAAGGACGCGAAGTGGGAGCACTCGATGCTCTGCGTGGGAACCGACTGGGCGCTTGAGGGTCAGCCTGGTGGTGCTGTGATCAGTCGCGTCAGCTCGCGTTACGAAGGCGAGAAGATCCTCTGGGTTCGTCCGATGGAACTGACTGATGAGGAGCAGGCTCAGATTGGCAACGAGGCCAGCAAGATGCTCGGTGTCAAGTACTCTTTCCTGGACTACATCGCCATCATCTTGCACCACTTCAAGATCAACCTTCCGTGGGTCAAGAACCGTGTCACCGGCTCTGGCCACCAGATCTGCTCACAGCTCATCGCGGAGGTTTACCGCCGGATCGGCAAGCCTCTGTTCGAGGGCGAATGGCCAGGCTACGTGGTTCCTGCGGACTTCCTGAAGTTCGAGTAGCCATGTGGTTTTGGATCGCCTGGTCCGTGCTTGTCCTGTGTGGCGTCTGCCTCACCGTTTCGTTCTACCGGGAGTGGAAGTTTGATCGGGACGTTCGTCGGACAGCTACCGGCGGCCATGACCCAGTGGACGATGCTCGTCATAGGTGATCTTCTGCTGGGGTCTGCGATTCTGGTAGCCGTCGCCAAGGCAGCATGGGATAACCACAATCAGATGTAGCGATGTGCTTGGTGTACAAGTACAATTGTCTGCGGTAGGTACCTAACCCCCGAGGAGAAACATGAGCAACCCTTTCAAGGCCATTGAGGCCGATATCCAGGCAGTCGTTGACTGGCTGAAGAGCGAGGGCCACACCCAGACCACCAAGCTGGAGAACGCCCTGGGCCACCTGCGTGACCACTTCAAGCACGATTCGGAGGCCGTTGTGGCTGAAGTCAAGGCTGACGCGGCTCAGGTCGCTGCCGAGGAGAAGCCCATCGTGGCTGAGGTCAAGGCCGATGCCGTGAAGGTCGCGGACGAGGTCAAGGCGGATGTTGTTGCGGCCAAGGCTGTGGTGGAGAGCGATCTCGCCAGCGCTGAGACCGTCAACCCGGCCAAGAAGTAAGTAGCACAGGAGCGCTAAGGGTATGTCACAGTCACCCCTGCTGAAGGCCAAGCTAGCTCAGCTAGAAGAGCTGAAGCGCCTTCGGGATGAACTGGATGCTCTTAGCGCTCCTGAGTTCACTGACCGTGAGTACTCAGCCACAGCCCGTGCTGCCCAGTTCCCACCAGACGACGAACGACACGCCTGCCCCTCCTGCGACGGAGTTCCCGACGATTCGTGGAACATCTGGCTACTGCTTGCTGGGCGTGGATTCGGAAAGACGTTTGTTGGGGCGTCGTGGATTGTTCACCAGGCTCTCTCCATCCCAAACTCGGAATGGCTCGTAGTTGCTCCGACATTCCGTGACGTCCAGCGAACCTGTTTCGAAGGTGACTCCGGAATTCTGAAGCGGTTCAACGAAGGGGAGATGCAGCAGTATCTCCGCAATGAGCTTCAGATCAAGCTGACCAACGGCTCCAAGATTCACGGCATCTCGGCTGACGAACCTGAGCGCGCGCGTGGTCTGAATCTCTGGGGTGTCTGGGCCGACGAGATCGGTTCCTGGCGTCGCCCCGAGATCTGGTATGAGGGAATCGTCCCCGCCGTACGTAAGGGCGACCACCCCCGGATCGTGGTGACCACCACCCCACGACCAACCCCACTCGTCAAGGATCTGTACAGCCGACGTGACGGCACGGTCCACCTGACTCGCGGTTCCTCATTCGACAATCGCGAGCACCTTTCAGCGGTTGCGCTGGACGAACTAAAGCGTCGATACGACGGAACACGACTAGGTCAGCAGGAGTTGTACGGTGTCCTTCTTGAGGACATTGAGGGCGCGCTTTTCAAGCGTGTCGATATTGACGATGCACGAATCACCCGCGATGAGGTTCCTGAGGATCTCGTCCAGGTGGTGGTTGCTGTGGACCCTGCTGTCACTAGTGACGAAAGCTCTGACCTCACTGGCATTGTCGTTGTTGCTTCCGATGATCGTGGTCATGGGTATGTGCTTGCAGACCGCTCAGTGAAGGCTTCTCCGGAAGCTGCAATGCGGGAAGCCGTCAAGGCTTACCACGAGTTCCATGCTGACTCGGTGGTGGCTGAGGTCAACAACGGTGGTGACTACATCGGGTCCGTGCTTCGACACGTCGATCCACATGTTCCGTTCAAGACTGTTCGAGCCTCGCGCGGTAAGGAAATCCGTGCTGAGCCAGTGGCGTCGCTGTATGAGCAGAAGCGCATCCACCACATTGGCATGCTCACTCAGCTCGAAGACGAGATGTGCGACTGGATTCCCGGAGTCAGCGGCAAGTCTCCTGACCGTCTGGACGCCCTTGTGTGGGCCATCACGGGCCTAACAGGTCTATCTGGAGGGTCTTGGTCGTCCGCCTATGGGGTAGTGCGCTGTGGGGGCTGTGACAGGCCCTTCGTACTCAAGACCAACCCGCTTCGCTGCCCGAAGTGTGGCGACCCGCACGTGTTCGAGAGCGCTGCGTAATTGACCATGAGGCGAATAACCCATACCATAGTCCCATGGTAAAGACTGCCCCGATCTCTCAGGGTGAGGTTGTCTACGGGACTCCTCGCACCATTCCGACCGTCCTTCTCTGTCAGGCGGATATCAACTTCTGCGGCAGGCTTTGGATTGCCAACTCGTGGCCGGAGTACGATGAGGCAGTGAAGCAGCGTCAGGCTCACGAGGTCTTCTGTTCGGCCCGTGAGGCAAGCGCAGGAATCATCTCCGTGCTTGGCCAGGCGGAACACTCGGGATTGCTGGTGGCTAAGAGGTGAGCGAAGTGACCCTACGGGACCAGGCTCGCACTGGCGTAGAGAAGCTGGAGGAGTTCTGCGGAGTTCCTCTGGCCTCGATCCCTGTTGCGCAGCGCGACCAGTGGTGTGCGGGAGTTCGTGAGACCTTCCGGGAGATGGGTGTCGATCTCGACAATGACACTCAGGCTCTTGCGGCATTCACGGGAGCCCATGTCATCATGGCCACGATCATGATGCCTACGCAGGATTCAGGTGTTCGTGGCGTACACGTCCTGCGATACCTGCTGAACAAGTCTGAAGGAGCCAAGGACGCCTCATGGTGGCGACGATCACGGATCTGGCTGAGCGGGAAGATCCTACCACAGTAGGAGCCTGGCCGGTACCCGAAGAACCAGAGGTCGAGCCAGCGAAGAAGCTGGAAGACCACACGATCTGTATCTGGTGTGCGGGCATCCATTCCCTCGTACCCAACGTCCCTCTCGACAGGCAGCCCTGCCCCCGACTGAAGAGTATGGAGTTTGGGGCCGGTGGGACTGTGACCAGGGTCGAATTCTGGGAACCTCGACAGGCTTGGGAGCTTGGCATTCTGTCACAGCCAGACCTGCTGGAGGACGAGTAAGGCATGTCCGATCTGATCAATATGAGCACGGGGGAGCCCTATCGCTTCAAGGTCGAAAAGCTCCAGAACCCTGTCACTCGAAGTGACATCACGCTGAGCCCTCCTTTCGGATTCGATCGGGGCGATGAGCTGACGCATTTCGAAAGCCTGGTGGGCCAGTATTGCGAACTGGCTTGGCGCATGGGCGTCATCGACGTGACCGAGATCAAGGCTACCGGTTGGGTTAACGACTGGATTGGTACGCGCAGCCATGGCTAACAAGCTCGTGTCCGGCAACAATTCACCTACTTACGTTTACTACATGGACAACCCGATTACGGGGACTCCGGTAGCACTGGTCCCACCGTTTCCGTATTTTGACCCGTCAGCCCTGGTAGCTTTCACGGCAACGTTCAACGCTTACTGTCAGCAGCAGTACAATTCCAATCAGGACCCGTCACTGCTAAGCTGTAAGACGCTAAACTGGGCAGATTCTGACGCGGTCACCCTAGTGCAACAGCAGGCCGGGATCACTTCTCCGCCCGCAACTCCAACAGCAGCACCATAACAAGGAGGGGGTAGGATGGCGGCTCTACCAAACGCCCTGAGTATCAATGTGGGCATCGGTTCCCAGTGGTCTCAGACCTACACCATTCAGAACTCTGACGGCACTCCGTTCAACATCACGGGCAAGACCTGGGAATTCGTCGTTCGAAACGACCCTTCCGAGGCTTCTTCGGTGACCCCTGCAATCAAGGTTCTATCCTCTGCCTCCAGTGCTGCTGGTTCCATCGTGGTGGACACGAACAAGATGACCGTGCAGGTGATCCTGTCCCCTACTGCTACCGGAGCACTGACCCAGAAGGGCTACGTCTACTCGCTGTGGATGGACCCCGGTCTCTCTGACGCTACGGCCTGGGTATCAGGGACTGCCTTCGCTCAGCAGATCGCGATGGCCCAGTAATGGCAGCCGTTCAGAGTGGACTCGTCAGTGTTTCTGGCGCGAATGTGATTGTGGGGCCAAGTCCAGTGGCAACCGGTGTTAGCTGGCTCGTAGGACAGGGAGTTCCAGATCCGGGAACCGTTGGCAACGACGGCGACTTCTACATCGACAGCAACAACTACGCAGGTTTCTACGGCCCGAAGGTTCAGGGGTACTGGGGAAACCTGCGTCAGTTCGTAACCGGAACAGGTGCCTGCAACCTTCAGAGCAAGGTCAATCCGACTGTCGCCAATGACTCCACCCAGGGCTACGGAGTGGCCTCGCTGTGGATGAACACGGTGACCTCGACCGCGTATATCTGCACCAATGCCACGCCAGGTGCTGCTATCTGGGTTCAGGTCGTTCAGGTTGGAACTGGGCCTGGAACGATTGCAGCGGGCAATGATCCCCGAATCGTGAATGCCACTCAGAAGGCCAACAACCTTTCAGACCTGACAGCTCCTTCGACTGCTCTGGCGAATCTCGGTGGCGTTCCGCTCTACTTCGTTCGGAATGTCAATGTGTCGGTCACTGCGAACTTCTGGGACGTTGTCAAGGCCAACGCTCTCACTGCGCCCATTGTCGTTACGCTGCCCCCTTCCGCGCCTCCGTCGATGCAGGTCGTCATCAAGAAGGTAGACACCTCCCTCAACACGGTTACGGTCCAGGTTCCTGTCGGCGGAGCGCTGATCGACGGTCTGTCGTCACTGGTTCTGTCGTCTGCCGGAGCCAAGGTCACCCTGATTTCTGATGGAACCGTTTGGACGGCCATCTAATGCCGGTTGTGTCCATTACCGCGAGTGGGATCACTCTGCGTCTACCGACCGTTCCAGTTCTCGCACAAACGACTGACCCCGTGGTAGTCCAGCCAGCAACCATAGCTCTCCAGCTTCCACTTGGAACCTAACGGCTGTAGAGTAGGTCTTTAGTCAAGAGGCTTGGCGTCGGAGACGTTGAGTCCACAACACGGCCGGAGGCCAATAGAGTGGCAAGTCGCAAGTCAATCCTCGCAGCCAACAAGGCATTTCCATCTCCAGGTGGAATGTCTGGCATGGGCGGGGCTCCTGTTTCGGGTGGCGCTTGGGGTAATGGCGCAGCCGCCATGGCCAACAGCATGGACACCATGAGCTGGGGTCACGCATACGGAAGTGGCAGCCTAGTCCTTCCTCGTGATCCGTCCATCTTCTCCGATGGTTCATTCGGTCCGCAGAACCCGATTCTTCCGGTTCCGGTCGATGTTCCCTCACAGGACAGTGGCTTTTCCGAGCCACGTCTCCAGGAATACCAGGTAGGTTGGAACCTTCCGGTAGGCCAGCCTGGCTCTGAGGGCGTAAAGCTCGCCGACTTCTCCACTCTCAAGACTCTGGCCGATCTGTATTCGGTCGCACGTGCCTGCATTCAACTCCGCAAGAACGAGGTCCGTGGTGTCGAGTGGGACATTCTGCCGACCCGTGACGCCTCCAAGGCCATGCGAGGAAGCCCGTCCCTGGCCAAGAGCTTCGGTTCTCGCAGGGCGGAGGTCGTCAAGTTCTTCAAGCGTCCCGACCCGGACTTCTTCAACTGGGCCTCTTTCCTGGACGCGCTTTCCGAAGAGGTCTTCGTCTTCGATGCGCTGTCTCTGCTTATCCGGCCCAAGTGGGCTCGTGGTCATGGGCATGGGCTTCTTGGGTCCGACCTTGACTCTCTTTCGCTGATCTCCGGCCCGACCATCAGGCCGCTATTCGGCATGCACGGTGAGCGCCCACGTCCACCAGCGCCCGCTTACCAGCAGTATCTGTACGGAGTTCCTCGCGTTGATCTCATGTCCCTGATCACCGAAAGGGATCTGGACGACGGCCGACTGAATGGCTCCGAGGTGAGCCAGTTCCACGCTGGTCAGCTTCTGTACCTGCCGATGGTGGCACGTCGTTGGACTCCTTATGGATTCCCGCCAGTTGAGCGCGCTCTGATTCCGGTCATGGCCGGTCTCCAGAAGCAGGGCTTCCAGCTTGACTACTACCGTGAGGGAACGGTTCCGGCCGTCTACATCTCTCCTGGTGGTGCGAATGCGAACATGACCCCGAACCAGATTCGCGAGCTTCAGGACGCCCTGAACGCGATTGCTGGTGACCCGGCATGGAAGCACAAGATCATCGTTCTGCCTGCCGACTCGAAGGTCATGCCGCAGAAGCAGGGCCAGCTTGCGGACCAGTTCGATGAGATCGTGATGAACCAGGTCTGCATGGCATTTGACGTTCAGCCAATGGAGCTGGGCATCATGCCGAAGGTCTCGACCACCGTTTCGCCTGGCGCAGCCAACCAGATGAGCAAGTCGAGCCAGAACATTCACGAGCGCAAGGCCACCAAGCCTTTCCTCTCCTTCGTCGCCGACATTATGAATGTGATCATTCAGGAGGTCTGCGGCCAGTCGGACATGCGCTTCATGTTCGAGGGTCTGGAAGAGGGCGAAGACGAGCAGATCAAGACTCAGATCCTGATTGACCAGGTTGGCTCCGCTCTCCGCTCGATTGACGAGGCTCGCGAGGAGCTTGACCTTCAGCCTTGGGGCCTGCCTGAGACCAGCGACCCAGGTTGGGCGACCGCTACTGGCTGGACTCCGCTCACAGAGGCCATCGCTGCGGCCCGTACAGGTGCCCAGGAAGGCTCTGTCTTCGTCAGCCCGGACGGTATGCCTGCAACAGGCCCTGGCGGTCCTTCTGGGGCCGGTGCTTCGGCAGACTCAGGCGAGCCTGTTCCGGGTGATCCCGCTGAGCCTTCGACCCCCGATCTGGCTTCTCCTGCCGGTGGTGTTGAGGTTCCGGCTGGCGAGCCTGAGATGACTCCAGGTCATCACGCTGCCACTGCCGGTGCTGACACCCCAGAGGTTCCGCTTCCGATGGCCAAGGGCGAAGAGCCTGAGATCGTCAAGGGTGGGAACAAGTTCCAGGACCGCCGCACCAAGCGGATCGACAAGTTCACAGAGAAGGTCGGCGACCAGCTTGAGCAGCTTGTAGAGTCTGTTCGGGATGGCAAGATCGACCGCAACAAGGCTGTGCACCTTGGGGTCACGTTCCTCACGGCGGGCTACAAGGACGTCATGTCCAAGGCCGTAGACGACGCCACCGACGATCTTGAGCTGGACTACACTGGAAACAGCGCAGGTCACGAGCAGGAGTGGAAGCTGGCTGAGGGTCAGCGTCAGTGGCTGGACGGTCTGATCCAGACGGCCATCGCCAAGCCTGACAAGAAGCTCAAGGGTCGCATCGGCATTTATGCGCAGAGCTTGCAGTTCGCGTACAACAAGGCGTATGGTGATGCTGTCAGGGCAAGCGGGGGTGAGTGGGAAGCCACTTGGCACCTGGGCTCTGGCGAGAACTGCGCTCTGTGCATCGACCGCGATGGTCAGACCTTCTCCCTGAGCGAGCTACCGGGATACCCGGGTGACGGCGCTTTCGGGGATATCTGTGAGGGTGGGCCGCGTTGCAACTGCTCTCTTGAGTACTCGGAGGCAAAGCGGAAGGACACTGCCACAAAGCCTCACGAGGACCGTGGCATGACCGAGCTGTCCCGTGGAGACATGAAGGACCGCGTTGCGGAGCTGATCAACGGCCGCGTACGCGCTTCCGGAAAGCTTCCACCGCAGTCGGTCAAGGCGCAGGACGTCAGCGATGCCGATGTGGCTCGGGTGTTCGCCAGCAAGACACGAGCGATTCTCTCCGAGCTGGAGTCGATGGCTCGCCACGTCAAGAAGGGGCGTCAGGTCTCCGACTGGGAACCACGCCACCTGAGCAGTGATGTGCTTGCTCGGATCAACGAGTACATGGCCAAGGGTGCAGAGGTTGACCAGGCTGTGGAGATGGTCCGTCAGCAGCGCCTCGTGGATTCTGCTGGTCAGGTGTTCTGGAAGGATCTCATCGGGGACTGGCGTCCTGGAGACTACACGCACGGAGGCTACGAGCTTCAGCCTCATGACGTCAACGACATGCATGTCTCCGGAGATGCAGTTGGCAAGGGTGCCAAGGATCTTGACGACCCGAACCCTGTTGCTGAGACTCACGTGCTGAACATGATGCGCGGAGACTTCGATGACAAGGGTCTCAAGTGGGTCAAGGATGCTCGCTGGGTCGGACCGGTGGAAGTTCCACTGGAGCGCATCGACTTTGATGACGCGGACAACTGGGCTGCTGCGAACGAACCTGAGTCCGTGGCGGAGATGGCCAAGAAGCTGAAGAAGGGCAAGGAACTCAAGCCTGGAATCAGCATCCGTCAGACCGAAGGTGACAGCCGAATCAAGATTGTGGACGGGCACCACCGCGTGCTTGCCTACAAGAAGCTTGGTCGCCCGTTCGTCACTTACCTGGGATTCGTTCCAGAAGACGACGATCGCTGGGAGCAGACGCACAGTTACCAGTTCGCCAAGGATGGCAAGCAGTCTGGTTCTGCTACGGTTGCACGACCGGACGCGGAGAAGGGTCAGAAGGTCTCCAAGGAGTCCGTTGACTACCGTGAGTCGGACAACCCGAACAAGCGCTGTGGAACGTGCAGCATGTTCCTGCCTTCGGGTTCCTGCACTCTGGTCGAGGGCCTGATCAAGGCTGAAGACGTGTGCGATGAGTGGGATGCCATCAAGGCCGACAAGGGCATGGGCATGGCAATCCACGAGCAGCTAGGTGGAGGACAGTCGGCTCCTGCTGCCACACCGACAGTTGCCCCAGCTCCTGAGCAGCACGTCTCCCAGCAGGGCGTTGTTGACGAGTCGATCATGATGCAGGACCCGACTCTGATCGACTTCTTCGAGACCGGAGCTGGTGCCGCCCAGATCAAGTGGGGAACCACTGGCGACATTGGCCGTTGTGTAACCCTGGCTACACAGACGCTCGGTCTGGAGAATTCGCGTACGTTCTGCCAGGTCCGCTACGGAAACATGACCGGTCAGGATGCCTCAGGGCTTGTCCACCAGGCTCCTTCCGGTGCAGGCGGAGGAAACTAGGAAAGGGGGCGGGCTGGCTCATTCGGGTCAGCCCGCCCGTCTTTGTAAAATTCAAATGGCAGCCGGAGTTGTCAAGACCTAACTCTAGGCTTTAACATCATCACAGTCAGGGTTTGTACTCTGACCAATCCCGCTAGGAGTCCAGTGGCCACCACGCTAACCGAAGTCGAATCGACACAGGTCGAAACCATCACGGTCAGCTTCCCCATTTCCAAGATGGAGAAGGATGCGGATGGCGACCTAATCGTCAAGGGCGTGGCCACTGACGGTTCTGTTGACAGCGACTACCAGATCGTAGACCCCGATTGGTCTGCCGGAGCGCTCGCCAAGTGGCTTGAGACCGGTGGAAATGTCCGCATGAGCCATGACGCTCAGCGCCCGGTCGGCAAGGGCCTTTCGGTTGAGATCGACCGAGACGGCGATGGCAAGCACTGGGTCAAGTCCGTCATTGTGGACCCGACTGCACAGCGCCTCGTTGAGAAGGGTGTTCTTCGCGCCTACTCCGTTGGCATCTCGCACCCAGTCATCAAGCGCGACCCAACTGGCCGTGCACGTGGTGGTATCATCTGTGGTGGCGAGCTTTCCGAGCTGTCCATCGTGGACCGTCCGGCCAACCCTTCGAGCTACCTAGAGCTGGCCAAGGCTGCTGGGGCGAACGCTGCCATCACCGGCATCCTGCACGAGGGCCCCGAAGAGGAGACTGTCCAGAAGGCTGCGGGTACATTCTCGCCGTCCGATCTGGCCAAGCTCCTGGAGCACCGTCGTGTTGCCGAGAAGCGGGACATGGACCCGGATGTTGGCGGTGGAGTCGATCGGGACAAGATCCCTTCCGAGGACTTCGTTGACCCCAAGGGCCGTCGATTCCCGGTCGTTACTGCGGCAGATGTTTCCGACGCGGTAAGCTCATATGGGCGGGCCAAGCCCCAGATTCCCATGGAGAAGTTCCAGCGTCGCCTGACCTCAATCGCGCGTCGCAAGGGCTTCGAGTCGGCCCTTCCTGATTCCTGGTCAAACGACAGCGCCGAGAAGGGTGCCATGAGTACTCCAGCTCCACAGGGTGGCATGCCACCTCACACACCACCGACTCCGGGTGCAGCTCCTACGCCACCGGCCCACGCACAGGCTCAGGCACCTCGTCCAGCGCCTCACGGGGCCCCAGGGCAGGTAACCCCTCAGCACCCGACTCCGCAGGCTCAGGCGGCCCCTACAGGCCACACAGCTCCTCCTGCACACGATCCTGCGGCAGCTCCGGCGGACCCGAACGCTCCTTCTGGTGCAATTCTCGCCAAGGATCACATGGACCAGACCGGACATGATGTTGGTCCGGGCATGAACTTCTGCCCTATGTGCGGTGCTCCAGTTGACAGCTCAGATAAGGGTGCCACTCCAGACCAGGGGGCACCAGCCGACCCGACCGACGCGAACGGCCACATGACAGTCCAGATGCCCATCGAGGGTGCTCCTCAGCCAGGTGCCATGAAGGCTGACGTCCCTGGCTCCAAGACTGTTGGCGAGCCACAGGAGACCACTGCGGTCACCCCTGTCAAGGACGCCAAGAAGAAGCCGAAGAAGCAGGGCAAGCCGAAGTCTCTGGACTCGGACACCGAGTACTACGAGAAGAAGCCCAAGAAGAACGGCAAGGTTCCGGTTCCCGGAAAGACGCCTACTCCAGATGGTCTGCCAGCCACCAAGAGCGACGATCACGTGATGGTCACAGCCATGCTGCTGAAGAGCCTGAACGTGCCTTCTGACCTCGGTGCTCTCCACGACCTCACCTGCGATGGCTTCCACCCGGCCGACGCCGAGAAGTGCCACCCAGCGCACTCCCTCAAGTCGATCGACGTGAGCTACTGGCAGAACGAGGCCCTTCACGCTGCTTCCGTAGCCCCTCTCGATGAGGCTGCCCGTGCGACCGAGCGTTGGCAGGCTGCTGAGACTCTGAAGAACATGGCGACGAACCACGTCTCCGAGCTGACCGAAGCCCGCATGGAACTTCACAAGGCGTTCTCAGATGCTCAGATGGGTCCGGGCACTGCTCCGGTCCCGACTCAGCCACGTGCAGGCCAGTTCAAGCGCCCATTCATCCAGGAGGGGCACGCTCGTCGTTCGCCTGGTGCCGAGGGACCGAACACTCACGATGTTCCGTCTGGCTCGATCGCCGCGTCTGACTTCACTGGTGGATATCTGTCTTCGGGTCACTCGGACGAGTCTCCGTCGAACAAGAGCATGGACCCACGTCCGATCAAGTACCCATCCCAGACTGGCGTCGTCAAGCCGGTTGACTACAGTGACGCTTCTCGTCAGGCCGCCAAGGCTGCGATGAACGCGATCCACGACCACATCAGCCACACCTTCCCAGACCTGTGCCCAATGGGCTCACCGGGCGGCGTGAAGGACCTTGGCCACGTGCCAATGGGCGAGACTGAGATTCCGCAGCCTGTTGGCTCTCCGGCCAGCAAGTCGGATACAGTTGATGTTGTAAAGGCGGCTACCCCACAGGTGACCGACCTGACTGCCCTGTTCCAGCAGATGAAGGACGAGTTTGCAGCGGAGCTGCGCACCGTCACCAAGTCGCTGAAGGCAGAGCGCAAGCGTAATGACAAGCTACAGTCCACTCTGGATTCAATGGCCAGCATGCCAGATCCGTCTGTAGCAGCGTTCAAGGGTGTTGCTCTTTCTCACCCAGTCAACAAGAGCGCCACACCTGTTCGCACCATCGCGGAGACTGCGGAGCAGACTCAGATGATGATGATGCGCGAGCTGGAGTCTCAGTTCCGCACCAGCCCCGACCCAGCGCAGCGGGAGGCTGCATGGTCGTCACTCATGAAGATGCGGGGCATGGCCTAGTCCTTTCAGGGGTCATAGCCCCAACCAACTCCTCTCACTTGCAAGCATAGCAAAGGGTTTCATCAATGGCAATGGAGCTTCTCTCCGCAGAGAACATTGCGCCAGCGGGAGCCAACGGTGTCATGAACGACGCCGCTCGGGACGCTGGACGCTTCACCTACGCTGGCGACATGCTGAAGAACCGCATGTCCGGCCTAGTCAAGGGCGCTGGATTCGCCAAGCCTGGCGGTAACACACCGCTGGTTGACGAGTCTCAGATCGTCACCAAGGCGCACCAGGCGACACTGGACCTTCGTACGAGCACCTACCAGGGCTACTCGGACAAGCAGCAGGTCGTCAAGGGCATGAACCAGGGCTTCCTGAACCAGTTCGGCTACCTGAAGAGCGCGCTGACCGCACCGTCCATCGGTGACCAGGTCATGCAGCTCGTCGGTGGTATGCCGGGTGGTGCGGACGCCGTCAAGTCCTTCACCGCAGGCAACCTGGGCATCGGCTCGATCTACGGCCTGGTTCCGTTCGACCTGCTCGCGCCAAGCCGTCTCATCTACCCGATGTACACGGTCTTCCGCAACAAGCTGCCTCGCCCTCAGGGTCAGGGCACCAGCCGCATCGAGAAGGTCTTCACCGGTATCTCCGGCTCTCAGACCGGTGGTCAGGGTGTTGTTGACATCTCGATCCCGGAGCTTGTGCAGTCCGGTGCTGGTCTCAGCTCTTCTCAGTGGCCACTGAACCTGCCGCCTGCGGGTGCGCAGACTGAGGTCACCCTCAACGTTCCGTACAAGTTCTTCGGTATGACCGAGTCGCTCTCGTGGCTGGCTCAGTTCGCCGGTCAGGGCTTCGAGGACATTTCTGCTCTCGCCAACCTGATCCTCCTTCAGGAGTTCATGCTGGGCGAGGAGTACCAGATGATCGCGGGCTCCAGCACCACGCTGAGCGCTCCGACCATCGTCTCCCTGACTGCCCGTACCGCCGGTTCCGGTGAGACCACCGTTGGTGCCAACACCAACTTCACCGTGTTCGTCACCGCGACGAACTACTACGGTGAGACCGTGGCTGCGCAGTCCAGCACCATCTCCACCACTTCGGGTCAGGTTGTTGACCTGAACGCAACCCTACCAGCCGGTGGACAGCAGTTCAACATCTACGTCTCGACCAACGCTTCGCCAACCCGTGCGAACGCCTTCCTGGTCAAGGCTGGTGTCGGTGGCTCCAAGTACACCATCCAGGGAACTCCTCCGGGCTCTGGTGCGAACCCTCCGGCTGCGGACACCGGTACCGGTAACAACAACCGCATGGAGGGTCTGATCCCGACCCTGACTGGTAAGAGCGCCGCTTCCGGCGTCTACCCGTCGAACTGGCAGGGCGGCTACGTCAACACCAACGTGGGTACCCACCTGAGCTTCAACGCTCTCTACACCGCCCTCCAGGGTCTGTGGGATGGCGCTCAGGGTGCCGGTAACAACCCAGGCGCGTTCCGTGCCGACCCGGCGGAGATCGTGGGTGAGGGTGGCGATATCATGCGCCTCTCGAACGACGTGATCTCTCAGGGCGCGGCGACCAACTACCGTCTCTTCCTGGACCAGCCTGACGTTGGTGGCGTCCGCGTTGGCGCTGCGGTCTCCGAGTTCCAGAACCCGATCACCCGCTCGGTTCTGAAGCTGGTTGTCCACCCGTGGCTCACCCAGGGTACCGCCATGCTGATGAGCTACCAGCTCCCACAGACCTGGTCGAACGTGGCCAACGCCTGGGAGATGACCGTGGTCCAGGACTACATGTCCATCGCGTGGCCTGTCGTGGACGCGACCTTCCGCTACAGCATCTTCATGTACGGCGCGATGGTCGCTCACGCTCCGCAGTACTCGGGCATCCTCCAGGGTCTCCAGGTCTCGGACGTAACACCGTTCAGCTAACCAGCGAGGGCCTTCGGGCCCTTTCTGGCTGAGCCTAACACAAGCTGCCGGGGTGGTTGTCGCACCCAATCACCCCGGCTCTTTCCACGAACAGGAGAACCCTGGTGGCCATCTTTGGCAACAATGTGCAGACCACTTCGGTCGGCAACTCTGCTACCGCAGTCTTCAACCCGAACGCTGCTCCCTTCTCAACTCTCGCCGGTCCGCTCAAGGACGTCACCATCGAGAACGCTGGTTCGGTGACCGTCTACCTGGGTGGTTCGACCGTGACCACCGCGACTGGTCTCCCGCTGGCTTCTGGTGTTCAGGTCACCTTCGAGGGATCTTCAACCCCAGCCGGTTCGGGTGGTACCGCCATCTACGCCATCACAGCGTCCGGTACTGCCACCGTCGTGTCCGGTCTAGCGACCGTCAACATCGTAGACTAGCAGGAAAGGTGCCCAGCCGCGTGTCAGCAGTCGGGGAAAAGAAGCCCACTCAGCTGGGCACCTCTGCCACTCTGGTTTACCAGCCCATCGGCGCACGAGACTCTGTGACGATTTTCAATGAGGGCAAGGACATTGCCTACATCGGACAGACCGGAGTCACCTCATCCGTTGGGCTGCCCATTCTTCCGGGGGACAAGGTAACTCTCAACCGCGTGCCATTTGCCATTTATGGGGTCGGGGCTGTCGGAACTGGTGCCCCATTCCTCAGCGTCGTTCCATCTGTCTTCTAGGAGAATCCCTTGTCTCTGGCGGGAACTCTTCAGCCACCCGGCACCGCTCTTGTTGAGAGTGCCACCACCTTCGACGGACCGGTTACTTTCACCAGTTCAGCTCCTGTCACCGTTCAGGGAACGTTCACCTCGACAGGTGCCGTTGCCACAACTGGTGCTCTGACGGGTCAGACCCTCAATGGAACTGGCCCCGCTCCCACTCCTGCTGCTGTCACCGCTGGTGCCGGTGTCGGTTCCTCTGTCGGTAGCTTCAAGGGTCACGATCTCGGAGGCTCCTTCGTCCTGACCACTGCGGGTACTCCTGCTGCCGGTGTGGTTGCCACCATCACGTTCGGAACCGCTCTGGCTGCCGCTCCGGTTGCTGTCGTGGCCACCCTGACCGACACCACAGGTTCACCCATCCTGACCACAGCGTGCGGTGCGGGCACCTTCTCGACCACTGGCTTCAGTATTGCTGCGCCAGCTCTGACTGCTGCTCACACCTACCTCATCAGTTATGTGGTAGTCGCCTCCTAAGGGTGGTCCTTGATGGCTCGTAACCCGAGCCTGGTCACAGCGAACGGGTCTGGAAATGTATCGCTACAGCTCCAGCCCGGTTCGCATACCAGCGTCTTTGCATTAACAGACACGCATGGTGACGTTCCGAACTACTTCCCAGCAGGTTCGGTCTACAACTTCACCATCATCGACGTCCCTGGTGTAGTCGCAACCAACAACTTCATCAGCGTCTTCAACCCTGTTGGCAGCATTCGGCAAATGTCCCTGCTGTCTCTGGCCATTGAGTCCTACGCGACCACCAACACGGGTTCACCGAACTCGATGGCGGGCTACCGAACAACGGCAGCTTCCGGTGGAACGCTGATTCCCTTCAGTTCGGTCACCAAGTACATCACCCTTGAACCGGACACCGTGGCAGAGGTTCGGATCAACAACCCGACCGTCACGCTTCTGGGAACCGGGATTCCCGTCGCTCCGTCAACCCCACCTTTCGCTACTGGTGGCGGTGGCTCCGCGTCCGCAGCCTTCACTCCTGCTTCTTCAGCCGCCCTGGCCGAAATTCTGCCGGGTGAGGGCTTTGTCATGCGTACCCTGGCTGGCGACATTGCCCAGCGATGGAACATCAGTCTCACCTGGCTTGAGTTCTAGCCCTTGCGCTATACTGCCAGGAGGTAAGTCTACGAATAGAGGTGCGCTATGGGTGTGAAGGTGAACCTACCTCCTGGCTGCTATGGCTTCGAAGCCCGAGACGGAACGAAGTATACCGCCAAGAAGTCCGGTGGATCGGTAGAGGTCTCCGACAAGCACGCCGCTCACATCAACAAGGGTGAGTACGCGAAGCAGGGCTTCATTTCCGCCAAGCAGTCAACAAGCTTCGGCACGTCGAATGGTCGCTGGTGTCCACCCTGCAACCGTCTCTGGAACGCATGGAACAAGACATGCAGCAAGTGCGGTGGGGAAACGGTTCCGGAGGATCGTGAAGCTGTTCGTGAAGCGACCCTAGAGGAGTACGTTCCCTAATGACGATCCGAGTAGAACAGGTATTCCTGAACAGTGGTGGAGCGGCAAGTTCGCTTACCCCCGCTGGCGTGAATGCCACCAAGATCATTGACGTTCCAGCGGGCCCCGTACAGGTCATTCTGAACGCCTACACGTCTGGCGCTGCGGTGTCCTACGGCCCCAACCAGGCTTCCCTGGCGACGGGAAATGGAGCCATCGTCAACGCTGGTCAGAGCATCACCATCAACGTTCCCCTCGGTGCAGTGGCTCAGACTCTGTACGGAACAGGAATCGGTGGTACCGCAATCATCTCGGCTACCACTTCAGCTCCCAACTAAGGAAGTTCCTCCATGGCAATGCACGCGCGGTCCGACGTTTCGGCCGTGTCCATTTCCCCTGCGCACGGAGGTTGTGGAAACACTCACAGCCGACCCGTAGACAAGGGAGCACCTGTCAAGCTCTGGACTCTGGAGTGCGACAACTGCGAGACACACCTCATTGAGGACCCCCACTGGTCTCGCACGATCTCTGGAATTCCGGAGACCCCCGACGAGAAGGCGTACCGCGAGGACCAGGAAGTGAAGGGCCGTCAGGATCAGCAGAACCAGACCGCCGAAGCCCTGGCCAAGCTTGGTTCGCTCGGTGACCTTCCTGCGGCTATCGCTCAGCTAGCCCAGATGTTCGCCAATCCTGAGCACACTCAGAAGAAGGCCAGCACCCGTACTTGCACGGGCTGTGGTGAGGCCATGAAGGACGACGCCAAGTTCTGCGGTGAATGTGGCCTGCGAGCTGACGTTGTCATTCCGGAAGAGGCTGGAGGCTTCGGGCATCTTCCCCTTGAGGACATGACTCTCCAGCAGCTCAAGGCCCTCGCAGAGGAGCGTGGAGTACCCGCCAAGGGCAACATCTCCAAGGCCACTCTGATCAGCCGCCTACAGGGCGAGTAAGACCATCGTCAGTAGACCTCCTGCCTTTCTCTGTGAGATGATCGGTGGGAGGTCTACTTTCATTTAGCCAGAAGGAGCGCTAGCCTTGGCCCTCACTCCATACGTGACGCCAAACATGCTGATCAACGCGCCCACTGGCGTTTCGTGGTCGATCATTCCTTTCCCCAAGGCGACCACTGCTCAGCAGCTTTCCGAGCAGACCAACATCTGTACTCGTGCGACAGCGATTGTCGATGGGTATCTGAACCAGGTTGCACGCTGCACCGTGGACAATGAGCAGCTTTCCGGCCCAGGCAGCTACCGAGTTCAGATGGAAAACGGAACGGGCAACACCCGCATCATTCTGAACCGCTGGCCCGTCACGAGCATTCTGGCCATTCAGGTTTCAGCGAATGCCGTCTTTCCCCGACAGTGGAAGACCATTCCAGCCGGGATGTACGATATTGACCACCCAGTGCTTGGCCTCTATCAGTCCTCTGCCCCGACAGGTTCCGCCGATGGTGGCCAGACAATCATGGTGGCCCCCGGTTATGGTGGCTGGTATCAGGGCCGTGATGGCTTCCGGTACCTGATCTCGTACGAGAACGGATGGCCCCACACCTCGCTGACTCAGGCTGCATCCATTGGGGACAGTGTGCTCCACGTGGACGACGTTACGGGTTGGCTTGGAGCTGTCGGCACTCTCTACGACTCAGACAACCGCGAATCATTCACGGTCACCTCCGTCACTGCGACCACCCCTTTGGCCCTGCCGAACAACATCGGAACCGTCCCGTCAGGTCCCGGCACACTCACTCTCTCTGCACCCCTTGCGTTCAACCACGTGAGTGGTACTGTGGCCTCAACGCTTCCGGGTTCCATCATCTGGGCCACCATGCTGTACGCCACTGCTCAGGCTCTCGAAGCGGGCATCACGTCCGTCTCGATCCAGAACATCCCGGGTTCCATGACCTCTGGAGGTAAGGGCATTCACGATCTCCTGCTCGAAGCGGATCTTCTTCTCGCTCCGTACAAGCGCGTCATCTAGGAGTCATGTACATGACCAAGGCAACAAACCGTCGAGCTGTGGCGACAGCTAAGCACAACGGCGGTCCCCGGAGGGCGGTAGCGGCCTCACGTCGAGCTTCTGGAACTCTTGTGACCACCAAGCGTCTAGGAACTCATGCCACCCGCCTGAAGACTGTCAACGCCCCTTCCGCGACAGGCAAGAAGCGTCGCGAGGATGCCGGAGCGCACATCTCCGGTCTACGCAGCGTAAACGCCCCAGGTCAGCGCCGTAGCACTATGGGAGGCTCGTCCGTTCACGCGGTCAACGCACCTCACCACCAGTGGTAGGAGTTGTTCTTCCTTGACAACCCTCCCCTCGTGTACTATTGGCACGACAGTATGTGAGAGGAGGGTTGCTCTATGCCACTGAACAGCGTTCAGCAGTTCATCGCCAACCAGATTGACGGACTCGAAGTCCCCATTGGCGGGACTCGACCACTGGAGGCATACATCACCCCTCCAACCGTCGAAGATCTTGATCGACCAAAGGCTTACGTCTGGGGCGGGCGTTGTCGCGGTCGTCGTCAGACGGCTCCTCGAACAACAGCGGGAATCGGAACTGGAAAGTCAGGCTTCAAGCACCTCGACTGGACTGTGGATATCTACCTGGCGTACGAAACTACGCCCGATTCGGTTACGGCCGATCAGGAGTTCCCGGCTATTGTGGATGCCGTTCTGGCGAAGCTGTGGACCGTTCCCATGCCGACGTTCATCACCGATCCGCTCACCGGAGTCGTCTCTCAGATTCAGGCTGTCGGTGAAGAGTGGGATCTGGAAATGCTTCCGGAGCGCACTCCGAATACCCTTCGAATGCTGTACTACTCAGCTCGAATCGGCATGAACGTCTACGAGGTGGTGCAGGCGTAATGACGTTCACGATGACCGTCAAGACGAAGAACAAGCTCACAGGCGGAGAACTCGAAGTCGCCCTGAACACCTGGGCTGCCGAGATCGGCCCCGTCATTGCCACGGAAATCCGCAGGCGAGCGCCCCTTTCTCCCAAGGAAGGCGGAGGACGCCTGCGCTCTTCCATTCGATATGAGCAGCGTGGGCAGGGAGCAGGACTTCAGCTCCGATACCTCTCAGATGCTCCCTATGCTCGTGTGGTAACCGATGGTTCGAGGGCGCACCGTATTGAACCTAGGAACGCACGCGCACTACACTGGATGGAAGGTGGACGAGATGTATTCGCACGCTCGGTAAACCATCCGGGCACTCGTCCGAATCCATTTCCACGCAAGGCCCTTCAGACTCTCAGGCCGTGGATCATGGAGAGGCTGGCAGCGAACATCTCTAAGGAGGTAGAAGAGTAGTGACGACACGACTCGTCTACGACGGCAACACCTCGATCGCCTTCATGAGTCTCAATCTAGAGGTTCATCCGGGAGACGCATTCTCGGTTCCTGACGACCAGGCAGAGGCTTATCTCTCTCGCGGCGACATTTCCCTAGCACCAGATCCCGCCCCGGAGCCGGAGCCTGTTGTTGCTCCGCCTTCTACGCCATCCAAGGCCAAGAAGGACACCACTTCTGACCAGGCCACACCAGTAAGCTAAGGAGCCTTGAATGGCATTCCCAACGGTCACAGAGCGCTATGGTTCGCTCTCTGCTACCGGTCTAGCCAAGGAGACCACTCCTGGCACTCCGGTGACCGCAACGTCCTTCCTGCCGATGCTGTCCAACTCCATGGACTTCGATCCAGGTTGGTTCTCGCCGCACGTCATGCAGAACAACCGCGCCCTACAGATCTACAACCTGTACGGTGAGGCCAAGTTCGTCGGTGCGATCAACGGTCCACTCTTCCCAACCAACGGTATCCAGTTCCTCACTGGAGCCATCGGGTTCGACGCTCAGATTGGTCTGGGTGTCACCGGCACGCCGTTCGTCACAGCGGCCGTCAGCACCACCACCACAGCAGCGATCGTCACCCCTGCTACCGTCGTGGCTGTCACCTCCGCCACCGGGTTCGCAGTCGGCCAGACCATCACTGTGGACTCTGGCATCAACGCGGAGACCAAGCGCATCGCGTCCATCTCCGGTCTGAACATCACCGTGGACTCGGCCTTCAGCCAGAACCACATCTCAGGCGTGGCCGTCACCACCAACGGTCTGACCTCGACCACTGTCAACGGTTCCACCACTGCTGGCGCAACCACCGTCACCCTGACCTCCGCCACCGGTTTCGCCGTTGGCCAGTTCATCACGGTTGACGTGGGCGCTCTCGCCGAAACTCGCCGCATCACCAACGTGGCTGTCAATGTGATCACCGTTGACCAGGGCTTCTTCCTGGCTCACAACACTCTGGTCCCGGCAGTCACAGCGAACACCACCACCCTGTCTGCCCCGTCGATCGCCACTGCAACCACGGTCACCGTGACCTCTGCAACCGGCATCACCCAGGGAACCATCATCCAGATCGACGTCAACAGCGTCACTGGAGGGTTCACCAGCGAGGTTCGCAAGGTCACCAACGTGGTCACCACCACCGTGACCCTGGACCAGCCTCTGACCTACGCTCACGCCTCTGGAGCGGTCGTTACGGTCGTCTCCACCCCGTTCACTCACACCATTCAGGATGCACAGTCCCTGTCGTCCTTCACGGTTGAGAAGAACATCGGTGGGTTCCAGTCGCTCCAGTTCGCCGGTTGCAAGATCGGTAAGCTCGACCTGAAGGCTCCGGTCGGTAACAACCCGATCGACATTACAGCCGACATGACTGGTCGCTCGGTCCAGATCCTCTCAACCCCGACAGCGGTTTCCGTTACCAACGAGAACCCGTTCGTCTTCGCTGAGGCGAACCTGACCCTGTTCAACAACGCTCGCACTGAAGTCCGCAACGTCAACGTCACCATCGACAACGGACTGAAGACCACCTACACCTACTCGAACAACCACGGCCCGAGCTTCATCACTCCGGTGACTCTGCATGTGTCCGGTACCTTCGAGGTCGTGTGGTCGAGCCTGAACGACCCGGTCTACGGCGACTTCGTCAACATGCAGAACGGCACCCTGGGCCAGCTCACCCTGTCGTTCACTCACCCGTCCAATGGCGGAACCGTGACGATCTTCCTTCCGCAGGTCGTTCTGTCCAAGTACGGCAACGACATTAAGATGGAAGACGTGGTCCTGTCTTCCCTCTCGTTCGAGGCAACCAAGCCGGTGGCAGGCAACTACCTGAACACCATCACGGCGATCATCTCGAACTCGCAGTACCTCTCGCTGTAACATGGAGGCGGGCTGATCTTCGGATTGGCCCGCCACCGCTCAATCTCTCTACCCTAAGGTGCGATCATGGGATTTCTCTCCGCCTACACAGGCACTACTCGCGTTCAGGTCGGCGACCCGGAAGGCAAGTACTGGGTTGATATCAAGAAGTACCTGACTCAGGGTGCCCAGGAGAAGGCCGAAGCCTGCCTTCTGAAGACCAAGAGTGTGAGTGGTGAGCTGGTCTCCGAGCCAGACATTGCGAAGTACCGCAAGGAACTGGTCCTCGCTGCCATTGACGACTGGAACCTGGACGACGAGAACGGTCACATCTGGCCCATCAATGCTCAGTCGGTTGCTCGCCTTCCGATCTCGGTGTTCAACACGATCTTCAACTCCATCAACCAGGACAACGGCAAGCGCACTCCGGAGGAGCAGGCCACCTTTCGCGTCGGAAGCCTCAGCGGCAATTCGGATGGGGACTCGGCATAACGTTCCCTCTCTGGCAACCTTCCTGCTTGAGGCTGAGATGTTCAAGCGCCTTGGCCTCAGGCGCGAAGATCTGATGGAACGACCAGCGCAGGAGATCAAGGACTACATGTTCTTCATCGAACTCATCCAGAGGGAAGAGCAGGCTCAGCGCGAACGCCAGTCCCGTCCCGCCCCTCAGGGACAACACCGAGTCTAGCAACTCTTTGCGAGGATAGCAATGCCTTCCACAGCCGAAGTGATGACACTTCTTGCCGTCGTTGAAGCTCAGGACCAGGCAACCAACGTCCTCAAGAGTGTTGCTGACGTCTTCCGTAACCTCGGTTCGACCATCAACGCAGCGTCGGACTCCTCAACAGCAGCCATGGACCGCCTCAACGCGGCCTACGCTCGCGGGGAGATCGACGCTGTCAAGATGTCAGCCGTTGAAGAAAACCTGACTCGTGCCCAGGAGAATGCGGCACTGACCACCAGTGCTCTGGCAGATGCTCAGGCGCGTCTTAATGCTGCCCTCATGGCTGGTGACGCCTCCCAGCTAGAGGCTGCCATGGTGGGCGTCCGAAACGCTGAGACCGCTGCTGCTGTGTCCGCGCGGGAGCTTGAGGGTGCTCAGCGAAACCTTGCCGACGCGAACCTCGTCGTGGCCAACGCTGGCACCGTGGTCAAGGATGGCATCATGGCTGCCGGTAAGGCGGCTACTCTCGCTTCAGCAGGCATTCTTGTCGCTGCCGGGGCTTCCGTCAAGCTGGCCGGAGACTTCCAGGCGAGCACCACCACCCTTGTAACCGGTGCCGGTGTCTCTGCTGACCGCATTGACGAAGTGCGAAAGTACCTCCTGGACCTGTCCGTACAGGCTGGTGTGTCTACGAAGGAGCTGTCTGACGGCTTCTTCCAGGTGAACTCGCGTACCGGCGACGTCACCAAGTCCATGGAGATCATGACCTCGGCCTCCGAGATGGCCCAGGTTCACCATGCAGACCTTGCCACCACAGTGAAGTCCGTGGCTGACGCCATGAACAGCTATGGCGAGAAGGCTGGATCGGCTGCTCAGGTGTCCAACATCCTGGGTCAGGCCGTCGAGGTCGGTGGTATGTCCATGCAGGATCTTGGCAACAGCCTCTCGTCCGTTCTGCCTTTCGCGTCTTCCGCTGGCGTCAGCCTGTCAGAAGTCGCCGCAGCGCTTGGTGTCATGACCAAGCAGGGTATGAGCGCTCAGCAGGCTTCCCAGGAGCTTGCGCACACCATTCAGAAGCTCCAGGCACCCACTGACACCATGCGTAATGCGTGGAACCAGGCTGGCATCACAGCTCAGCAGATGACCGACACTCTTCACGGTCCTGGTGGTCTTGCGGCTGCACTCGACCTGGCGACTCAGGCTGCCCTGAAGATCGCTCCCGGTGGAGAGGACGCGGCGAAGGCGTTCAAGCAGTCCGCCGACGCGGGTTCCGCGCTGAACAGCATGCTTCAGAGCATGAGCCCGAACCTTCAGGCCCTGTCCCAGAAGTTCCTGGACGGTAACCTTGGGGCGAAGGAGTACACCAAGGCCGTCAAGGAGATGGGTGCTCAGGGCGCTGGCCAGGGTGCACAGTTCCTCTCTCTAGCCGAGAAGGCCAACGGCTTCAACGACGCGCTGAAGTCTGGTAAGCCAGGATTCGCGGACTTCGATGCCGCGCTGAAGGCTACCACAGGTGACCAGAACACCATGCAGGCAGCTCTTATGCTGACCGGTAGCCACCTGGCGGACTTTAAGAGCAAGACGGACGAGATCTCCGGGGCGGCCGGGACTGCCAACGGTAAGATCCAGGGCTGGAACCAGACTCAGGAGACTCTCAACTTCAAGATGAAGCAGGCCAAGGAGGCGTTCGCGGCAGCGGGCATCGTCCTAGGCACAACGCTGCTTCCGATCGTCACCAAGATCGTTCAGGCAATCCTGCCTTGGGTCGAGAAGCTGGCCACTCTGATCCAGCATCACCAGACTCTGGTCAAGCTTCTTGTCGGAGCTGCTGCGGCTGTCGTCACCATGGTCGCAGGCTTCAAGGCCCTCATGGTGGTCGCGGAGACCGTCAAGGCCCTGAGTGCCGCCTTCGGTGTGCTGAGTGCTGCCATGGGTCTCTTCACCACCGCCGAAGAGGCTGGTACGGCTGGCATGGTAGCCTTCGACGCTGCCGCAGATGCCAACCCTCTGGGTGCCATCGTTCTGGCCATCGAGCTTGTCATCGCCGCCCTTGTGGCTCTCGGTGTCGGTGTCGTCTACGCCTACAACCACTTCAAGTGGTTCCACGATTTCGTCAACACGGTCTGGAACGGGCTCAAGGAAGGAGCGATGGCCACCTGGCACGGTCTGGAGGCAGCCTTCCACGCCATCGCCGCTGCGGCCGTCTGGGTTTACGACAACGGCATCCTACCAATGTGGCACGGAATCGAAACTGCGTACGAAGCAGTTAAGTCCGCCACGCTGGCAGTTTGGCATGCACTCGAAACTGCCTGGAACGCAGTGGTCTCCGCCGTGATGGGCGCAGCTCAGGCGATCTGGAGCGGAATCGTATCCGTGTTCGATGCGATCAAGGGCTTTTTCGAGAAGTGGTGGCCGCTGCTTCTGGTGATCTTCGCCTTCCCGATCGCGGTTCTGGTCTCGATCTGGAATCACTTCCACGAGACGATCACTTCTGTGGCCAAGACCGTCTGGAATGCGATCAAGGACTTCTTTGTCATGATCTGGGATGGCCTGAAGGAAGGAGCGCAGGCTGCCTGGAACTTGATCAAGGAATACATCGTAAATCCGATCAAGTCTGCCTGGAATGTCCTGGTTTCGATCGGTAACGCCATTGGCAGCACACTGTCATCTGCCTGGAACTACGTGGCGTCCGCAGCCAGCTCAGCCTGGAACTCGGTCAAGGGCTACATCATCAACCCATTCCGCGAAGCCTACAACGAGCTGGCCAGCCTCATGGGCAGCATTGGCAACGCGATTTCCGGTGGGTTCAACAGCATCCTGAGCTTCCTTTCGGGAATCGGATCTTGGTTCATGAGCGTGGGCTCGAACATCGTCCACGGTATCATTTCCGGTGTCGAGAACGCGGGCGGGGCGCTGCTCAGCAAGCTGAAGGATCTGGCTCACTCCGCTCTCGACGCGGCTAAGTCTTTCCTAGGCATCAGCTCTCCGTCAAGGCTCTTCGCGTCGGAAGTTGGTAAGTGGATTCCTCACGGTGTCGCTCAGGGCGTTGTGGCCCACACCAGTGAGGCAGTCAACGCTGTAGCGGACATGGCTGGTAAGCTACCACAGGCCATCGGTGTCAAGGGTGCAGTTAACATCGGTGTCAATGGTCTGAACGCTGCTGGCACAGTCATGGCAACTGGCCTGGGGCTGACCTCTGGCGGAATGACAGCGGGAGCTGCTGGCGGCGGAGACGTTCACGTTCACGTTGACCTCGGTAACGCTGTGATCGCCGGACAGCAGGGCATGCAGGATCTCGTTCGCCGCATCGGTGAGCAGGTTGCTGTCAAGACTCTGCCTCAGGCGGGAGTACGAATCCACTACTAAGAGAGATACCATAGGCTTATGAGTCTGATCCCCACACCGTCACTGACGTTCACAGTCACACCACCTGGCGGATCGGCCACGGCCTACACGAACAATCTGGCATGGTCGGGTGCTGCTTCTCCGACCATCAACCAGAACTTCGGACGACAGGGCTCGACCGCCACCTTCACGCTCGTTGACGACTACTCGACAACAGGTACCCCGGCGTTCGTGATCAAGCCTCTCTCTCAGGTTTCGTTCTTCGATAACACCGCCAACGTCTCCATGTTCGCGGGCGTGATCACCCACGTCACACTGGACTCGCTCAATGGCATCAACTACTGGAACCTGAGCTGCACAGACTACGCCTTCTATGCGGATAACGCAATCGTGCAGGGCACCTTCATCGGCATGACGATTGATCAGATCATCGTTGCTCTCACTCAGCAGGCCAACTGTGGCATCACGGCCATTCAGACTTCCCAGTCAACGCCAGGTGCTCCCGGATTCGTCACTCCAGCACCCCTGATTCAGTCCTTCGTTCTGAACTACTCCACCCTGTCTTCCGCGTGGGTGAAGCTGGCCAAGTTCGCCACTCAGACCACTCCTTACGGATGGTATGTAGACCAGAATCGTCAGCTTCACTTCTATGACCAGACCACTGCCCAGCCTTCTGGTGTCACGTTCACGACAAACCCAACGTACGTCGGTTCATCCACTCCGAACCTGACCGAAGGACACATCTCCTTCGAAAACAGCTATGGATACGAATGGGACGGAGCATCGGTTCGTAACCGCATTCTGGTTCAGGGTGCGACCCAGATCATCAAGTACGGGAACTACCGTCAGAACAACCCGACTGACACCTGGCTGACAGATGGAATCCAGCGGTCCTGGCCCCTGCGGTACACCGTAACGGGCTCTCCGGTTCTCACCGTGAACAACACGGTCACCCCTGTCACCCTGGTTTCGGCTGGTGGTTCATTCACCGGAACCGGCTGGTCCATTGCCCAGAACGTCATCGGTTCATGGTTCCTGAACTCACCTACAGGCGCTCCTGCCGGTGGTCAGACGATCAAGCTCTGGTACGACTACCAGGTTCCGATCATCGCTCAGGCGAACGACGTGAACTCGCAGACCACGTACACCGGGCCGAACGGGGGCGTGTTCATGGAGTACATCTCCGACAGCTCTCTGACCACGGTTCCGATGGCTCAGGCTCGTGCCATGCGGCAGCGTCAGGAATATGCCTTCGTGGCGGAGCGCATCAACTTCTCGACCTCACCGGAATGGCTCGGCTGGATTCAGGCAGGACAGACCTTCCAGCTCACCTCCAGCTTCATCCCGGACGACCGAACCAACTACAGTTGGGGTCTGACGAATCAGACTTTCATCGTGATCGGGAACAGCATTCAGTTCATCCAGGGGGGCTACAAGATTTGCTCCATCAAGGCTGTACGAATCTAGGAGTACAACATGCCGGGACTTGTCCGCCCGTATACCCTTCCTGATATCATCAATCAGCTGAATGAGCAGAGTCAGTCGTTCCAGGGCTCTATCGTTCCGCTCCAGGGCTACTTCGCCCAGCCGAATGAGAACTCAACGGTCTCGGACACGATGACCACCAACGTAAGGGCGAATCCGAAGTGGGACATGGGACAGTGGGGAATGGTGACGTGGGGCTAGACGCCTTCATCGGTTTCGAGGGACGCCTGTCCGTCTACGTCGTTGATCCTGACGGAAATGTCGTGGACGAGCGACATGGCAAGAACACCATGTGTACGGCAGGCATGACAGCCATTGCCAACGCGCTGGTGTACTCCGGCATCCAGGACCAGGCCGCGAACCTGGGCGTCACCACCTCGTACTACCTGACCCCGCTCTGGGGGGCTATCGGGTCGTCCACAACGGCTGCAACGGCCGCTGACGTCCTTCTGGGGGCCGAACTGGCACGAGTGACCGTAGGGGCCGGTTCAAGCGCTCCAGCCACCCCTACGATCGCTTCTCAGGCCACTTGGACGTTCTACTTCCCAACTCCAGCCACAAGCTACACGGTAGGTGAGGCGGGAGTCTTCGCCAATGGCACTTCCAGCAACGCCAACGTGCAGACCGCTGGCATCCTCCTGGACCACTGGGTCTTCACCCCGACCGTGACCGTCACCAACCCGAACACCCTGATCCTTCAGGCCACGTTCAACCTCCTGGGGCAGTAATGCCAAATGTCAACAACGCGAACTACCAGTCGGCCACCGGAAACGGCTGGAACGTCAACACACCACTGCTGACAAGTGGTGGAACTGCCCAGCCTGCTCTGGCTGCTCACGCCAACCAGCTCCTGCTCACCCATGGAATGATCCCGTACTACCAGGGGATCGGTCCGACCACGATCAACGCCAACCCCACCAACACCTTGTCATTCACTGGCGGTACCACTGGCCTATGGGTTGCTCAGCGCTTTCAGTCCAACGGGTCGTCCATCGGGTACATCCTGACCAACTTTGGTCTCGGTACTTACCCTGATGGCTCGCTAGACCCGGTAAGCGTGCAGATTTGGACCGACGTCGCCGGGAAGCCTGGAGCACCGATCACGCCCCAGTCTCCCAAGATGACCATGACCCAGGAGTACCTGTACGCGACTCCACTGACCCTCATGGTTCCAGTCAGCATCCCTTCGACTTCCGTTGTGTCCGGGCAGTTCTACTGGGTAGTCATCAGCGGAACCAGGACAAGTTCCGGAACCGAGAACTACTTCTGGCAGTACCAGACCACAGCCGACGTCAACCAGTACTACTCCACCTCGACCAACTCCGGTTCCACCTGGACGAACCAGACCGGTGGAATGTACGTCCAGTTCTTCACCAGCGACGTCACAGGTCTTCTGGCCTGGGTTGCTCTCGATGGCGGTGGGGACAATTCCCCCTACATGCTCTTCTATCGCAACGGAGCCATTGGTTCCATCGCATCGAGCTACTACGAGTACTGGCCTGGACAGATTTCCAACAACAGGACGTACGTCCAGACCATCAGGTCGATCAGTCTTTCCCAGAACTCCTTCCAGACTCAGGTGCTCTAGATGCCCGGAAATTTCATCGTTCCGCAGACGCCCGATTGGGTTGGAGCCAACGCGGGTTCAGCCCTCTTCGCTGGCCAGGTGAACCAGTTCATGGGTGGGCACCAGGCGTCCATTCTCTACCAGGCGAACATCCGAGCCCAGTCGTCCGCAGCCACTGTTACCACGACTAACCAGACGTGCACGAACCTGTATGTCGGCATTCCGTTCACCACCACTTCGACTCAGACCACGGTTGGCTACATCTCGCTGAACATGATCTGCTCGAACCCTGGAAGCCCAACAACCTCGCTACCGATCACCGTTGGCCTGTATCCGGATTCGGGGTCGAACTCCCCGGTCATCACTTCTCCACTGGTTCTCACCACCCTGACCCGAGAGTTTGTCTTTCAGGCCCCTTATCCGCTTCTGATTCCGATCCCCGTTACCGGACTGACACCTTCTACCAAGTACTGGGTTGTGACGACTCCAGGACCCAACGATGGAGTCAACTACCGAATCGTCCAGGCGACCACCACTTCTGGAGGAGTTTGCTCGACCTCTTCCAACGGAACCACGTGGACTGCTCAGGCATTCGGTCTGGCGTATGCCATCTACGATCAGGTTCCTCTTTCCGTCCAGAACCTTGGGTCATCCATCGTGGGAACCTGGGAAGACGGAGGTCAGCGTTGGACGGTTCAGTTCCGTAAGACTTCCGGAACTGCCCCCGTCAACAACTTCATCACGTCTGTCTACGAATATACGGCCGGGCAGGCTGGAATCATGAGCTATGTCCAGTCCTACCGAAACAACGTCAGCACTTCTGCTGGCGTTCTCACCATCGTCACCTAAGGAGTTGAGTTGGTAGCCACCCTGGAATTCATCAATCACGCTCAGATTGACCTCCTGATCTCCGAGCCCATGTTCTTGGCCAAGCTGGCATCAACCCAGTCCGTGGCGAGCGTGACTTCCTCGACCCCGATTTCATCCGTTCCGAAGGTCTCCTGGCCGACACCAGATCTCGACTCCTATAACGGTTGGTCCTCACTGGACCCGACCAAGTACACGCCACAGATTTCCGGTTACTATCTGGTCATCGGCCAGGTCGCCTTCGCTCAGAACGCCACAGGATCTCGAATCCTGAACATCTCCAAGAACGGCGGTGCGGGAACTCAGACCATCGGACAGGTGGTCGGAGCGCCTGCAAGCGACAACAACTATGACAACGTCGTAAATTGCTCTGGAGTGGATTTCTTCAACGGCACAACAGACTTCGTCCAGCTAGCCGTCTATCAGGGCACAGGCAGCAACCTGAACCTGAATGCCCCCCAGACCAAGATTTCTATCCTGAGGATTCACGTCTAATGGCTTCCACGATGGAACTCTTCCACCAGACCCAGATCGACGTGCTGTCCGCACCTCCGATGTGCCGCGTCATCACGACGGCCAGCCACACCTTCACCACAGGGTTCGTCAGCCCGAATCAGCCTCTCCCCTGGGACTCCGCACCTTTCGACCCCTATGGAATGTGGTCCTCGGGCTCACCGACTCGAATCAAGCCCCCAGTGGCTGGTTACTACCTGGCGACTTGCGTTATCGACTGGGCCGACACCGGAGCTGCATCAGGCTCCCGGATCATCAACCTGAACAAGAATGGTGGTGGAACCGGAGCAGGCAACGGCGGCGTGAGCACTTTCGTCCAGAACACCATCTCGCCGTTCACCGACAACGCCTTCATCTTCACCATGACCATGAGTGGAATTGGCTTCTTCGACGGAGTCAACGACTACATGGAGGTCTATGGCTGGCAGTTCTCTGGAGCCAACACCACCATCGACGCGGGACGAACTTCTCTGAACCTCGTAAAGGTGCACGTCTAATGCCTTCTCCGCTTGAGCTGATCCACTCGACCCAGATCGACACGCTGGCATCTCAGCCCTTCATCCAGATCGTCCTGGGCTCCGCCGTTAGCTGGCCATCGGGTTATGTCAACACGCCTCTGACTTGGCCTGCACCAAACGTCGATCCCTATGGCATGTGGTCTGCTGGAACTCCGACCAGGATCACTCCCCGTCTCGCTGGTTACTACCTGGTAATCGGGCAGCTAGACTTTCAGACAAGCAACAACTCCGGACGTGACGTTGACCTGAAGAAGAATGGTAACCTGGGAGCCGCAGGTGCCTTTGCTGCTCAGGCATTGCCTACCATCACGGATTCGTACTACCACAGCGTCATGAACTGCTCTGGAGTGTCCTTCTTCAATGGGACCTCCGACTACTTCGAGATGTATCCGTACCAGGTCACAGGTGCAAACCTAACGATCAACAACACCTCCACCAAGATCACAGCCATCAGGATTCACAACTAATGACTTACATCTCGGGATCGCCCAACAACCCTCCGTACTGGCAGGCAGCCCACAATGGCCTAGTTCGCCCGACCGGAACCACCGACGTGACCGGGACGAACAAGTCTGACCACATCAACCAGTTCCTCGGCACTCACACGAACGTGCCGTGCTACATCGGCGATCCCGTGGCTCCGACAACCCCTGTGACCGGCGGAACCAACTTCACCTGGGTAACCAACAAGGCGACCCTGGACTACACCCAGCCGTTCGTTCTCCCCAGTGGCTTCACGGGAACTGTCTTTCGGGTAACGCTTCCCTTGCTGGCCATCAACAACGGTGCGCCAGTCAAGGTCAGCCTGTGCACAGACAACGGCGGAGGAACATCACCTAACGTCGCGGCCCCACTTGCCCAGACTCTCATTCCTGCCAACTGGCTGGCCAACCTCGGTGCGCAGTACGGCCTTTCTCAGGGCGGACCCCTGGCGCACCCGATGTTCAACACCATGGCACTGGCTGGTGGAGCCACTTCTTCGAACTGGGTTGGCCCTTCATCGACCTCCGGTTCGTCTTCATCAGGCTTCAGCTCATCCACCTACAGCGGCAACTTCTTCCTCATGGCTGGCGGACAGGACTCAGGCGGTAACCCGACCACCACAACCGCTGTAGCTCAGTACCTCGGTGGAACCACCATGGGTGGAGCCATCGCCATGCCAGCCATCCCTTCAGCGTCCTACGGAGGCGCTCTGGCGGCCACTAGCAACACGGTGGTCTACATGGGTGGACGGACCAACTCCAGCGCCCTGAACACCGTCTACACGGCCTCCTGGTCCAACCTGACGGGTGTCATCGGGTCCTGGTCGGCTCAGGCGTCCCTTCCCTCCGTGATGAACTACTCCGTGTCGGCGGTCAACCCCGTTACGAACACGGTCTATATCGCGGGTGGCGTGGACACGGCGGGTAACGTCAACTCGAACGTCTACTACACCACTCCGTCCAACGGGCAGATCAGTTCCTGGAACAGCGGTCCGACTGTGCCGGTTGCTACCTGGGGTGGCTACATGGCCGTTCTGGGCAACTTCCTGATCTACGCCGGAGGCGCTACAAGCATCACTGGTGGCGGTGGTGGAGCTGGTGTCACCAACGTCTGGATCGCCAACCTAGACCCGGTGACCGGAAACATCATCGGAACCTGGCAGAAGGGCCCTACCCTCCCAATCGGTGTAGTTGCCCAGGGCGGCGGTCAGTCGAGCTTTGTCGTCACCGACTCCTGCATTGCCCTTATGGGGGGCCTAGTCAGCTCAGGTGGCTCTGGAAACACCAGCTTCTGTCAGGTTCTTACTGCCGCCAATGGAGACTTCGCCCCGCAGTGGGAAATGTTCCGCTGGACTGAGGCAATTGTCGCGCCTTGGGCTGCATTCCAGACCGGAAACTCCGGCCAGTGGCAGTTGTTTCGAATGGCCCCGAACTCCGGAACCATCATCTCGGCAACCCTCAGTCCAGTTCCACGTATTTCCGTCCCCCTGCCTGACTACAACTACTCGCTGGTTTCAGGTACTACCTACCATATCGTGGTTCAGGTAGGCCCTGGAGTGGACTCAAGTTCATACGTTCAGGTGGGGTTCGCCAATGGAGTTCAGAACCTTTCCAATGCTCTTCAGCGAACCCGTCACTTCAACAACAACGACGTGGACGGAGCCTGGAGTTCGGTAACTGTCATCGGGCAAAACGGCAACCCGTTGAACACTCCTGTGGCTATCCCCATCGGACTATTCAGCCAGGGTGCCCAGACCTACACCGCAGCGGGAGTCCCTTCCAAGCTGGTTCACACATGGGAGGACTACCTCCTCTCTCCGGGTAACGACTTCAATCGCTACTCAAATCTACAGCACCTGGCAAGCAAGGCCACCACCTGGACCAAGAACTACAAGAACCTGGTCACCGGGGTTGCAGAAGGGACCATGAGCAACCTGACGCCACTGAACCGCGACCCGCTCTTCCTGGCCGGAACCACGTACTACACCCCAATTGGTGGAGCTACGTTCTCAGTGGTGTCCTCACCATCTCCGGCAACCGGAGTCAGTGGTCTATCAGGCCGAATCCTTTCGACCGGAACCGCCCAGAGCAAGGTTCAGTCCGAATTCCTGCCAGTGGTCACAAGTTGGGCTTCCGAAGTGGGAGATGCGAACTCATCGTTCAACTCCTTCTTCTACATGGTTGCGTGCAAGTTCTACTGCACCGTGGCAAATCAGCAGATCGACCTGTCCGTTGACTGGTACGATTCCAACGGCAACTACATCAGCACCTCGAACTACACCACCTTCAACATTCCAGCGAACACGTGGAAGGACCAGGTCGCTTTCTACAACCCTGTGGCCGGAGCGAGGTTCGCTCGAATCGTTCCTCTGGTGCAGAGCCTGGCAAGCGGGCAGAGCCTCTACATCAACTCGATCATGATGCTCTTTTCGCCCGAGTGCGTTCCGACCTTCGCACCTATCACACAGATGACGTACAACACACTGGCTGGCGGTGGATCTTTCCCGTCCGGGCTGGTGCAGATCGCTTAATACGCTAGACTTGGAGTCATATGTCAAACCTCCTTCGCACGCACGACGCGGTCAAGCATCCATTCCACTCGCTGGAAGAGAAGTCTGACCGCTTCATGTCCTGGGTTGCCGACAAGGTTCTGGCCTCTCCAGTCATGTTCTACACAGCCATGATCGCCCCTCTGGTCATCCTCCCAATGCCAGCTTGGGCCAGGGCTGGCCTGATGGTTCTGTCCGGCAACTGGATTCAGTGGTGGGCACTCCCCGCTCTCCAGCGACGCCAGAACGAGCTTGACGTCAAGTCCACGGCCAAGGCAGATGCCGACCATGAGGCTCTGACGTACATCGCTAACAAGCTCGACCGGATCGAGTCCATCATGCTCCACCCGTCATACTCGAAGGGGTCCAATGACTAACAGCACGCCAGGCCACGTCACAGCCGCTCACGAGCAGCCTCACTCCTCTCACTACAACGTGCACTTCCCTGAGCACGGAACCCGAGAGGAAGACCCGTACTACAAGGAGTTCGAGCACTTCCGCAAGCGCGCGAAGAAGGACCCCTCACTGTACGTCTGCGCTGTCGGAAAGCGCCGTGGCGACATGTCCGACTGCACCCTGGACAAGCCGCTGGAGCTGCACCACGCGCACATCGAGTGGGCTCTCCAAAACGAAGTCGATCTCGAAATGGTTCGCCACCAGTACCCGGAGATCACAGACGCAAACGAACTGGGTCACTGGATCGAGTCTGACGAAAACCTTGTGTTCCTCTGCCAGTTCCACCATCGGGGGCACGGAGGCGCTCACGTAGCATCGGCTTCCGACTTCGAGGGTCAGCACTTCGTGAAGCACCTGATCGACTAATGGCTGCGGACGACCTCACGAGCCTGGAACACAGGCTGGATAAGCTGGAATCCTGGCGGGAAGCCCAGGAAGCCATCAAGGCCGCCAAGGAAGCGGAACTGGTTCGGAAGCACACGTCCTTTCAGTTCACCCTTTCCGCAGTCAGCGCACTGACCATGCTGGTCAACCTCTATCTCACTCTCACTCACTGGAAGTAGGACATGACACACTCCCCCTCCGAGATCAAGTGGCTCGACGCTCCCGAGGCCCACGACTACCCGGCGGCCAAGGACTACCTGGGCCTTCTGGCCATTCCAGACGAGGCCGTTGACCAGGTGATCGAGGCCCTGGAGAACGTGGACCCGGTCAAGAAGAAGGCGAAGGACATTCTTCGGGCTTCCGAGCTTCGCGTCCTGCCAGCCACCGACCCTCACGTGGCCAAGGATCTGGAGAAGATCAAGAAGGGCGAGGCCCTGAGCCCCGTCCTGCTGATCCGTGCCGACAAGCTGGTCATCGCTGACGGGTTCCACCGCCTCTGCGCTGTCTACCACCACGACACCAACGCCCTCGTGCCAGCGAAGCTCATCTAGTCAAGAGTGCGACATATGCCTGCCTGGCAGAAAACTGACACCCCCCACCGACTACCGTCAGTTATCAAAACGGTCTAATCTTGACCCGTAGAGAAAGAGGTTTCAATGAACATCATCTCCCGCTCCGATTGGGGCTTCACAGGGTGGGATGGCTCTCCGAACCACGTTGACCTGAGTGAGCGCACGGAGTTCTACGTCCACTACGACGGAGGCTCCCACATCAACATCACCGGCAACCAGGTTCCTCAGCGCATCGACGCTGAGCACAAGGGGAACGGCTGGGCTGGAATCGGCTACCACTTCGTAGTCGATCAGGACGGAAACGTCTTCGAGGGTCGCGGCTGGGACCTCCAGGGTGCCCACTGCCCGAACCACAACCGTTCCGCCTTCGGTGTGCAGATCGCCATCGGTGGAGACCAGGACCCATCGGATGCCGCGCTGTCGGCCTGCGATGACCTGTACGACCTCGCCTGTTCACGGACTGGTCGCACGCTCTCCAAGCACGGCCACCGAGACGGCTTCAACACCGACTGCCCCGGCGAGAAGCTGTACGCCTGGGTTCAGGCTGGCATGCCACGTCCATCGGGCGGTCAGCCACAGCCCACTCCAGACCCGACACCTGCGCCGTCCCTCCCACGGCAGCGAGTGACCATCGACGGTCAGGACTACGGCTACGGGGCTTCTGGCGCGCAGGTCTCCCAGGCCCAGCAGCTTCTGGCCAACCAGGGCTGTGACCCTCAGGGCGTTGACGGCCAGTGGGGCGACCACACCACCGCAGCCTACCAGGCGTGGCAGCAGAAGCTCGGCTACTCGGGCGGAGACGCTGACGGTGTCCCTGGCCCGACCAGCATGCGCAAGCTGCTCTGGACCGGCAACGTTCCTGCCTTCCAGCACACCCTCCAGTGGACTGGAACCTACCACGGAAAGGATTCTGCGGCTGTCACCTGGCAGCAGAAGATGACTGACCGTACGTGGGCTGTGAACGGTGTCGATGGCTACTTCGGCCCTCACTGCCAGGAACTGACCCGTGAGTTCCAGCAGCGTCACGGACTCCAGGTCGATGGGATCGTTGGTCCGATCACCTGGCTCATGACATGGATGGCTCCCTAGTAGGGACTCCCCGAACTACCTAAAGGAGAGCCACCCGTGACTAACCAGCAAAGCGCTCAGCAGCCGGTCGTTCAGATCGACCTGAGCCAGGTATATGCGGAGGTTCGCACTATTCATGACGCGCTTCAGAGGATCGAGGCCCGCCTGTCGGGCATGTCCGACCTGGAGCCGCGCCTACGCGATCTAGAGCGTCACCGGCTTGCCGAGCGTCTCCCAGATTTCGAGGCTCGAATCCGCTCGCTGGAAGAGCGCCGTATGCCACATTCTGTCTTGACCATCCTGGCAGGTGTGGCAGGTACTGCGGCTCTCATCTGGCAGGCAGTCGGGGCTAAGTAGTTCAGGGCTAGTTCGGGGGTTCTAGCCGGGCATGAACCGGCGGTGACCTGGGGGTTCACCAAGATCGGAACGGAGAGTTCGGGGCAACCTGAACCATCTGAACCTGTCTGGTGAACCCCTTTTTCACACCCAGAACCTCGTTGAATTGTCTACGAACTACGATCCTCTACACCTAAACTAGACACACAGTCAACCCAACTGATAGCCTACTACCATGACGAATCATCCACGTGTCACGCTCTACAGCTTCGCCGCCGCTGTCGAGTGCCACTTCACCACCGCCTCGCGACTCCGCTCCGGAACCCGGATGCCTGGTCGTGAACTGTTCAACCGGATCGTTAAGGTCTACAGCCTTAACCCCATCGAAGCTCTCGATGCCTTCTCCAAGACCCCCAAGGAGTTCGGCAAGTACCTCCGCGACAACGTCTTCCACATCTCGGATGAGGATCTGGCTCGCGACCAGGAGGTCAACAGGGAGCGCCGTACCGCCTAGTTCCACCCTTCCCCAACTGAATACTTGGAGTCTTCCGATGGACCAACCCCTCCATCAGCACCTCCCTTAGAACCTCTTGCCAACTCCCCCGGCGAGAGGTTCTTTGCTTGACAGGCAACCCAGGAGGCTCTACAGTTACGACCATGAACAGCAAGAAGCCCACCGACAAGAACAAGGCGAGCCAGCAGCTCAAGGAGGCTCGCAGACGTGGTGAGGTGGTCAAGCTGTGGGAGACCGACGAGCAGGTGCTCTACTCTCCTCGCAGGAAGTTCGACCCCGAGCCATGGCTTGAACCGGTGAGCCAGACCTACTACAGTGGTACCGCTTGCTACGCGGACCTCTCCTGAAAGGAACCCCCATGTCGAACCAGAGCATCCTGGGCGCATCTTCCCGTAATTGGCAGGATGACGCTGCCACGGTCGCCCAGATCAAGACCATCCGCAAGATGGGCCTGGCCTCCGAGAGTGACATTCAGAGCATGACCAAGGGACAGGCGTCGGGCCTCCTCACCAAGGCGCTCGGCAACAAGACGGGTATCGAGCGTGCCCGCGAGGCGAAGGCTCTGGAGCCCACCGAAGCCCAGATCCGCCTTCTGGAAGAACTGATCGACACCACTGGCGAGATTCTGGATCTGACCAAGCTCAACCGCAAGTCCGCCAGCACTGAGATCGACCGACTGCGGACGCTCGTCCAGAGCCCCATCGGGATCGAAGAAGGTCTGTACATGATCAGTGACGCGATCTACAAGGTTCGCCGGTCGGAGCGGGGTTACCTCTACGCCATGCTTCTCACGGCCCTGACCCACCCGGAGCACATCTCCAACGGTGTCCGTACCCACAAGTTCATGCCTGCCCCTGGCAGTATCAACAAGATCCGCAAGCACCACAAGCTCACCCGCGAGCAGGCCAAGAAGTTCGGCCAGGAGACCCACTCATGTGTCCGGTGTGGCACTCAGCTCAACCCGACCATCAAGGCCAAGGACGGCTCGGAGCGCTACATCGGTCCTGAGTGCGAGCGCAAGATGGGTTGGCAATCCTGACAACATCTGATAGGGTGTTGGTACAACGACACGGAGGGAACATCATGCACTACAAGACTGAGATCCTCGACGGTGACGACGACGACGGCACGATGGTCGAGAGCAAGACCAAGCTGGAAGAGGCGATCGTCGGCCACAAGATCGTCAGCGTTGAGAAGAACGCCCTGCTTCCGGGGTACAACGAGGACGAGTGGTGGCGATCGGCACGCGCTCCGAAGATCACCCTGGACAACGGGAAGCAGGTCTTCCTAGTAGGACAGGGGGACTGCTGCGCCTACACGGACCTGGAAGCCTTCCTGCTGCACCCGGAGATGGTGGACCACATCATCATGGGCGTGGGAACCACGGACGGATACACCACCTGGCACATCTACGCCGACATGGGTGACGTGCTGGAACTGACCGTGAACTGGTCCTGCGGGAACCCGTTCTACTACGGCTACGGTTTCGAGATCCAGGTGTTCGACCCGGAGCAGTAGGGATGTTGCGCGCTGGGCATGGTCTCATGGTAAACTGGGATCATGTCCAGCCCTAACCCAGAGCCCCTAGTTGTCTCGTGGTCCGAGATCAACAGCTACCGCACGTGCCCTCACAAGCACATGCTTGAGTACAAGATGCGGTGGTCCAAGAAGAACAACCTGAACACAGCTCTGGGCAAGGGCACCCTTTTCCATGCCGTTGTCGAGCAGTACTATCTGGGTCGAATGGAGGGAAAGCCTCTCGCGGAATGCGTGAAGGCAGCTCATCATGTACTCGACTCAGTACCAGTACAGTCGGACTCGGATGAGGAGGCTGTGGCTATTGTCCGTTGGATGTTCGAAGGCTATCACGAGCGCTACTACGGAGATTCCCTCTGGAACATCCGAGCCGTCGAACACAAGTTCCGAGTCCCCCTCCCGACCCTTTTCGAAGGACAGCGGGAGATCATCCTCAAGGGCTCCATCGACCTGATCGTCCGCGATGAGAAGAACCGCCTTCTCGTACTTGACCATAAGACCTGTTCCACTCTTCCGAAGGAGCAGGACTACGCCCTGAGCGACCAGTTCAGCCTTTACCTGTGGGCCCTACGGGAACTGGGCAACCCGTCTTTCATGGCTGTTCATAATGCCGTCAAGACCAAGATGAACAAGGGCGACATTCCTGGCGAGATCGAGCGCTGGGAAGTTCGAAAGGAAGCTGGCGAACGAGCTGGCGTCCGGCCAAAGATGCAGTCCCCCGAAGAGCGCTTCTCCCGCACTTACATGGACCGGATGCCCTCCGAGCTGGACACCATCGCACGCGAGGCCACAGCGACCGTCCTGAAGGCTTACGGACTCGACAACCGGCACGAGCGCACTCCGAAGGAAGACACCTGCAAGTACATGTGCTCCTTCACCGAGGCTTGCCTTCGAGGCCGGAAGTACGGGGACCAGGAGGAGCTGAGCAACCTCGCTGAGCTGGGCTTCGCACAAAACTTCACTCGACACTGATTCTGGCTTGACGAGGGGGCTATGGACTGTGCTAAGCTAGTACCACGAACACAGGGCCCCCCCACCTGGTTCTAGTGGAGACGTAGATCCTCCCCCCGCGTCTGCGTCTCCCTTGGTCTGATAGGCTAAATGGAAAGCCGCCCGGATTGATGCCTAGGCTTGAGGCTTAGGATGGCTGGGTAACGCAGGTTCGATTCCTGCTCGGATCACGCAACAACTGAACATGCCGGAGTGGTGGAACTGGATATACACGCTAGTCTTAGGAACTAGTGCCTTCGGGATTGTGGGTTCGAGTCCCACCTTCGGTACGTAGCATCAAAGACCTCGATTCATGGGGAGGCACTACCGGTGGACAAGCTGTTCCGGTTATGATGCTTTTTGGGCCTGGTCAAGGTGACAGGGAGCCTTTGCAAGGCACTCCAGCGGAGTTCGATTCTCCGTGGGTCCACGGGCACGCTATGAAGTCGTAATGATCTGCGGCTACAATTACTACCTGTTAACCGCTAACGCGGGTGTAGGTCAGGTCGTGTCTTCCAAGGCGGAGAGTGTCAGCTTCGCTTGACAAAACAAACTGGCATGCTGCCCCTGTAGCTGAGGCTGGTTTAGCACCGTCCTTGTAAGTCGGTGACGCAGGTTCGAATCCTGTCGGGGGCTCGCGGCAATCAGACAGTAAAAGCCCACCTCCTTGAGATTTCCCGAGAGGTGTCTGGTATGGGGAATAGTTGGTTTCGACTGGAGTCAAAGCCCCACGAGGGAAGCTCCAGGAGCTGGGTTCGACTCCCAGATTCTCCACGTTGGGGTAAGGGACGCACGGCTGGCGAGCCGCCTTCCCCAGCTCTGCGGATAGTCCTAACTCAGTGGGCAACTGGGGCCTGGCTGCAACCCAGGTGGATCACGGTTCGACTCCGTCTGTTCGCTCTCTTCGCTCAGTGGCCAAGCTGGTTAAGGCACCCCGCTCATAACGGGGAGATGCGTTGGTTCGAGACCAACCTGAGCGACCGGCCCTCCTGGTATCCTCGTCCTGGGAGGGCCTTCTTTTTGCCCAAAGAGCACACTTGACTGGACTCCTACGTATGTGCTTAACTGTGTCTCGCAAGGACACGCGAAAGGACATACGAGATGCAGGAACTGAAGTTTAACGGTGAGGCCATGAAGGCCATTCGGGAGCGCCGTCGAATGACACGGGCCAACGTGTCAGGCATCCTTGGTTCCAACGGAACGGCCACCTACTTCGAGCGTGGCGAGCGAATCCCCACACTGCCTACGATCAACAAGATCGCCGACATGCTTGGCTGCAACCCCATCGACCTTCTCACTGTTGTGGACGTGGAAGAGGCTGCCTGAGAGTCATTGCCAACCGTTAGAATCAAGGTCTCAAAGCAGAATGGTTGACAAGGATGATCGACACAGCCACTAAGGCTCCGTGCACTAAGGACGGGTGCCAGCTCTCCGCAGACATGGGCAAGGGTCCGTACGCCAGCAGCGTCAACCTCTACACCGAGTTCGGGTGGCGTGGCGTTCTTCCTCTGCCTCACATGAAGAAGATGACCCCTCCTTCGGGGTTCACTGGCATGGTCAACACCGGGATCTACCCGACCGATCACCAGATCCACGTGTGGGCGCACAACAGCAACAACAACGTAGCTCTGCGCATGCCTGAGAACGTCATCGGCATCGACGTGGATCACTACGAGAAGAAGGGTGTCGAGAAGGATGGAGCAGACCAGCTTGCGGAACTCGAAGAGCAGCTCGGAGCCCTTCCCGCCACCTGGCGCTCTACCTCACGCGGGTTCGCCAACCCGTCAGGGATTCGGTTCTTTCGTGTTCCCAGCGGGCTTCTGTGGCCTTCCAAGACGGGTTTCATCGACTTCGTACAGCACAACTATCGGTACGCGGTCGCCTGGCCTTCCGAGGTAGTCAACGAAACCACGGGAGAGGTTCGCCAGTACCGCTGGTACGGTCCAGTCGGTCAGGTCAGTGAAGGCGTTCCGCGAGTCGATGAACTGCCGGAACTTCCTCAGGCATGGGTTGACCACCTTCAGAACCTGCCCAAGGTCAAGGAGAATGACGATCTTGAGATTCTCCCCGAGGACATGCCTGGTTCGGTCCACATTCCGGACGAAGTCGATCCCTCAACTCCCTGGTACGTCAAGGCTCTCGCCTCTCCTGGTGCTTCCGGTCGAGGAAACGACAACAGCACTGCCGTTGCTGGTGGCGTTGCCCAGATGTTCGTCAAGGCCGGACTTCCTTATGAGGCTGCTCTCGCCTTTGTCCTGAACTATGAGCGTGCTTCCCGCAGGCCGCAGACAGACGAGATAGTTACGGGCCAGCTTCAGCGGTTCTGGGCGAAGGAGGTTGCCAAGAAGCGTGAACGTGAAGGCAACCCGATCTTCAACAAGCCCGAGAACCCGGCCATCCCTGCGAACGCGGAGCAGTTCACCAAGCGCACTGGCTTCCTGGGCATCCAGGACGACGAGTTCACCGTTCGGTTCATGCAGGAGGACAAGTCTGGGAAGAAGACCGTGGCGTACGCGCCTGTGGCCAACTTCAGCCTGGTGCCTACCCGTGTGATCATGAGCACCGACCGTCGCGCCTGGCGTGTCAACGTCTTCAAGGGCTCTGGCGAGCTGATCGGCGAGCGGATGATCTCTTCCGAAGAGCTGATCGGTGAGAGGGAGTTCAAGAAGTGGATGCGCGCCTTCGGTGGGGCAACCTACCCTCCGAACCAGGCGAACGGTCAGTTCGTGACAGCGGACCAGGTCACCATGTTCCTGGACAGCTTCGACCTGCCTGAACTCTCCGAGATCGGCTTCACCGGCTGGAACCAGATCTTCAACGCCTTCATCACCAACGAAGGTGTGATCAAGCCTGGCCGAGCAGCACTGGCACCTTTCGCTGACTGCCTGCCATCCGAGTACGCTACGGAGAACTCGAAGTCCGCCTACGGGTTCGAAGTGTCGTGCGAAGAGGCCGTAAGCATCTTCAAGGAGTGGTTGACCTGGCACGACGAGAAGGTGGCTGCCGTTCTGGGCTCCTGGCTCGTCATGGTCGTCCTGCGTGGCCAGTTCACCGAGGGAGAGATGTTCCCCGCTCTCCAGATCGAGGGCCTTGCGGAGTCGGGCAAGACCAGCTACACCAAGTCCGGACTCCAGATGATCGGGGTAGACACTTCAGGTGGTGCCTGGACTCGTGCGTCTGCGGAGAACGCCTACACGGCCAACAACAACGGCGTGGTCTGGTTTGACGATGTACACATCAACGAAGAGCTACAGCAGTTGATCCGCCTGGCGATCACCAAGGGTGCCAAGAACAAGATGAGCGTGGCCAACGCGAGCAAGCGCGCTGGTGGCAAGTTCCGCGCTGCTACGATCATCTCGTCCGAGGGCATGACAACCAACTTCAACTCCCAGAAGGCCAACCGTGACCGACTGATCAAGCTGGACATGCCAACGATCGTGGACCGCATGTCGCTCCGCCACCCTGGCAAGAACCAGTACGAGGTTGACGTCAAGCCCCTCAAGGCCCGCTTCAACAACGACTTCACCAAGATCGCCGGAAGCCTCGTGGCTTCGATCCTGTGCCACAGCAAGGCCATCGGAGATGTTGACGGGTCGTCTCGTGTCGGTCAGTCCTACGGCTACCTGAAGGCCGGTGCGCGGGTTCTGGAGAGCCTCACAGGCGACTCCAAGTGGGTCGGCCTGGTAGACGAGTGGATCAGCTCTCAGGAGGATCTGGGGAACGCTTCCAGCGTCATCCTGGAGGTCATCCCGACCGTCTGGCGTCACCTTGGGTTCCCGACTCGCCCCGGTGAGCACGGTCTGGTCATGGCGGTCTACAGGAACGAGCGCGACGGAGAGTTCAGGGTCAACGTCCCCAAGCTGGCCGACATTTGGTCACAGGTGGGACGCCAGGACTACCGCACTCGATCACTCACTGACGCCGCTGGTATCGACACCGAGCTACGTGGGGTCAACGCAGAGCAGCGAGCGCCCGTCAAGGCCAAGTCTGTCGAGATGGACGACGGCCAGGGCAACACGGTCACCAGGGACCTGAGCGTGAAGTACCGCGCCATCCCGAGTCGCTACACTGACCTGATCCTGTCAAAGGCTACGGGCAGCTAGAAGAGGCCCCTTCCGGTCCAACCGGAGGGGGTTCTCTTGATTGACAGAGCACAACTGATTGTGGTTAAGTCTTCCTCGTCAGCAAGTCCGAAAGACACCAACTGGGAGGGAAACCATGACCGAGAAGCCGATGATCGACACGTCGATCGCGCTGACCATGCTGGACGCCATCCACGCGAACTCCGAGGGTATGGTCACCCTCGCCTCCCTGCCTCAGCTCCGGGTCGCTGTCGAAGACCTTCCCCAGCACGAGGTTACCCTGATCGACGGCAAGCTCCAGCGTCGCTGGTACCAGACCTACTACTTCCCGGCCAATCTGGCTGACGCTCTGACCCAGGTCGGGGGCCACTGGATGGCTGGTGCGACCACTCGCGAGATGTACTTCTCTCCGGGCTCCTTCAAGCCGATCGACGCTGAGGCCCGTCCGCAGCTCCGTTCGAAGCGCCAGAAGGCGAACGCCTCGGAGAAGATCTGGGCGGTCTGGGGCGACAACGACGTCAACCACGTCGAGTTCCCTGGCGAGGACGCCATGAACGAGGCTCTCCAGTGGCTATACGACCTGGGCGCGTTCATCTGGAACTCGGGCTCTGGCCGGAACTTCCAGTACGTCATCCCACTGGCTGCCCCGATCGACGGGGTCAAGCTTCAGATGATCAACCGGGCGCTGGCCGAGAAGTTCGCCCACCTGGGCGGAGACAAGGCCGTCACCCACGCGGCTGCGGTTCTTCGTCTGCCCGGCAGCTTCAACAACAAGCGGGAAGAACCCTCCCAGGCCACTCCGATCGCTGCTCCGGCCCCCGACTTCGAGCGTGTCAGCGCTGAGTACATGATCAAGGCGCTGGGGATTGACGAGAAGAAGGCTCAGAAGCCCTCCTCCGGCGTCTTCAAGGCTTCCCTGGACCCCAAGGGCACCCAGTACGGCATCGGGGCTCTGAATGGCATCCTGGGGCGTCTGGTGGCCGTGCCTGCGGGCGCTGGTCAGAGGAACCAGGAGATCTACAAGGCGGGTGCTGCGGTCGGCAACTACGTCGCTGGCGGTGAGCTGTCGGACGGTTTCGCCCGTGAGGAGCTGATCCGCGCGGCCGAACAGCTTGGCAACTCAAAGGGCAATGCTGCTACAGTGGCACTGCGCGGGTACGAAGCCGGTCTGAACAGCCCGATGCAGGCCCCCAAGCGCGACGAGGACTACAAGCGAGCCTCCACCGAGGCCCCCAACAACGCCCGAAAGGCGACCGAGAACACCGTGGAAGACTTCACCCCCCTGTTCAGCTTCGATGGAACTGCCAACCCCACTCCGGAAGGGAGCACGAATGATGAGGTTCTGTCCTTCACCCTGGAGGATGCCATGAGCGAGACCATGGTGCCCCACCCGTCGAAGCCCCAGAAGGTCGCACGACACCTGCTGGAGAACGGCTGGCTGGTGGAGAACACCCCGATCCTGCGCCGCTGGAACGACACCTGGTACGGCTGGACCCAGACCCACTGGGACGTCCTGTCCAAGGACCACGTCCAGGGCCTGATCTACCGTCGCCTGGAGGACGCCAAGTACGAGGAGCGGGGCGAGGACACGGTCAAGCGGAAGGACTGGAACCCGAACACCGCGCGGGTCAACGACGTTGCGAACTCCCTCAAGAGCCTCACGACCATCGCTGACAGCCTGACGGATGGTTCCTGGACCGGTGAGCAGGGAGAGCACCCTGACCGTCTCGTTGCCTTCACGAACGGCCTGCTGGACGCTGTCGAGCGCAAGCTTCACCCGCACAACCCGCGCTACTTCAACACCAACAGCCTTCCGTTCGCGTACGACGAGAACGCCACCGAGTGCCCGAACTGGATCGAGTTCCTGAACAACGTCTGGGGCAACGACGACGCTGCGAGGGCTCTGCTCCAGGAGTGGTTCGGGTACATCATCTCGGGTCGCACCGACCTTCAGAAGATGTTCGTCCTGATCGGTCCGCCTCGTTCCGGCAAGGGCACCATCGCCCGAGTTCTGTCCGCTCTGATCGGTTCGGCCAACATCGCCTCCCCGACCATGAGCAGCCTGGTCAGCGACTTCGGACTGGGCCCCCTGATCGGCAAGTCCATGGCGATCATCCCAGACGCCCGCATGCCCAAGCAGGGCGGTGAGACGGTTGTCGAGCGTCTTCTCTCGATCACGGGTGAGGACTACCTTGACGTCAACCGCAAGTACCAGTCCATCTGGACCGGCAAGCTGACCTCCCGCATGATGCTCCTGTCCAACGAGATCCCCTCGCTCCTGGACTCCTCCGGGGCCATCAACAACCGCATGCTGCTCCTGACCATGACCCAGAGCTTCCTGGGCAAGGAGGACCACACCCTTGAGCAGCGGCTGCTGAAGGAGCTTCCCGCCATCCTGAACTGGGCTCTGGACGGTCTCGACCGCCTGGTGGCCCGCAACCGCTTCACCGAGCCCGAGTCCTCCAAGACCCTGGTTGAGATGGCTGCCGACGTGGCCAGCCCGATCTCCAAGTTCCTCAAGGACAAGTGCGTCATCAGGCCCGAGGTCTACACCCCGTGCGCCCGCCTCTTCAAGCACTGGCAGGACTGGTGCGCGATTGAGGGTCACCACCCTGGCGCACAGAACAAGTTCGGTGTCAAGCTGATGGCCGCCGTTCCGGGCCTGAAGAAGACCCAGAAGATGACCGACGGTGTACGCACCACCTTCTACGGAGGCGTTGGCATCGCTGCCTGACGAAAGACCCCTGCTACGGTTCAGCCGTAGTGGGGGCTCTTTTTTGTATCCGGACGACTACACCCTGTAACTACTCCTACAACAGAAGGGTATCCGGGAGAGACAGCTACAGTAGGTGCCATAGCAGATGCATCAGCTCCAGGAGCACAAAACCCCAGGTCAGAGGCCCTTTTCTATGGTTACTACGGTTCTTTTGAAGAAAGTCCCAAGAGAAAAGTAGTAAGAAGTAGAAGGAACAATAAGGATTCAACCGTTGCAGCCGCAGTAGCCGTAGCAGCCCTAGCGACTTGACCCAGACCCCACGGTCTTGATAGACTTGCTTCAGCAGCAAGGGACCGGGAGTCCGTCGCAGGGGGCTAAGGCCCATCCCAGGGAAGGACTTGTCCTACCTAGGTTCTAAGCTGTTGGTGTCGGGTTCTCCACGGGGTTGCCCGACCATGGGTTCGAGGAAGGCTTACCTGCCCCTGGGCATGGGGGTGACCTCCTCCCAGTCAAGGAACCGCTTGGTCTTCTCCGCTCCGCTTTGCCGAGCGTTGACGCGGAGTTGGGTTCCGAGACTGGGCAACTAAGGTAAGCGCTCAGGTTCGACTCCTGAGGAACCCACTTGGGCACGGGGATGATTTTCAACCCACGCTCTAGGATGGTTAGTTACCAAACCGACGTCGGCCGAGTCGGTCCTAGGGTTGAGAATGCGCTGGTTCGACTCCAGCGGTGTCCACTGGGGTTCCTAGGCCCCCGAGGTAGCAGGTTCGCAGACGGCGCGCGCGTCCCGTCTTGAGGGTTCGATTCCCTCTGCCTCACTGGAAGTTGGAGCAGGGCGCAGTAGTTCGGTTCGAGTCCGATTGACCTACGGCTAGGCTGAGAGCGACTGATAAGGACAGGCTCTTCCGCGACGGCGGGCGGTGGTTCGAATCCACACCAACTTCCTTGAGGGACCGCCCGGTTGATAAGCCACTCTGATCAGGTGGTGTTAGAGAGGTTCAACTCCTCTCGGTCCCACGCGCCAACCCTGTCGTTGAGGCAGGGCTCTGGATTCGCAGTCGAATCGTCCGAAATGCCCTGCTTAACGGTGGGGAAACGAAGGGGTGCCCTATGGCTCTCGAATCGCTCATGGACTCCGAGGAGTTCATCAACGTCCTGTACTACGGCGAACCGGGTACTGCGAAGACTTCCCACGCTGCGAGCATGGCTCTGGCTGGCGGCAAGATCATCGTGGTTGACGTTGAGGCGGGCGTTCGTCGTCGGCCCCTTCAGAACCTCGGCATCCCGGTGGACAACATCATGGTGGCCAAGGTCCGCACCTACCAGGAGCTGTCCGAGCTGACGGCCAACATCGCCGCCACGCTGGCCCAGGACCCTGCTGCCATCACTGGTGTGGTCATCGACTCCATGACGGAGCTGACCAAGCGCTTCACTGACAACCTGGTCCTGGCCCGCTTCAACAAGCGCACCAAGGCTGGCATGGTGGACGACGAGTTCGAGGTCGAGCTTGGCGAGCACGGTAAGGTCACCGAGCAGCTCCGTCGAGTCGCCCGCAACCTTCGTGACCTGCCCTGCCACACGGTCTTCACCGCGCTGGAGAAGCAGGACAAGGACAAGGACATGTCGATCTTCTACCGTCCGGCTCTGGGCCCGAAGTTCGCCAACGACCTGATGAGCTTCGTGGACATTGTGGTCCACACCTCGGTCGAGAAGGACGCTGAAACCGGCGAGCTGGTCCGCCTGGGCACCACTTCCCCGATCGGCAAGTACCGTGGCAAGGATCGCATGGGCTGCCTGCCGACGATCATGGTGGAGCCCACCTTCCACCGGATCACCCAGGTTGTCGGTGGCGAGCTGACCACGGACGACGTAGCTGCTTGACAGCGGCGCAAGCTGTAGACTAAGCTGTAAGTGTTGGTAGGGGAGCGGTGACGAACACGAAACCCGCCCCCCGCCAACCGAACCGTTGAGGTTCAAAGCAAGCCCGGCTTTGCAAGGGCAGACAGATCACACCAATGCTCCTCTTGTTGGGGAGAAGTGAAGGAGTACCACCATGGCTCGTCTGAACGATGAGGTTGCGGCGAAGGTCGAGGCTGCCGAGTCGAACAGTGGCTTCAAGCTGCTGGACGACGGCATCTACCTCGCTCGTCTCACCGAGGACGTCACGGTCAAGGACGGTCAGAAGGCTCCGGTTTGGAGCTGGCTGTTCGAGGTCGTTGAGGGCCAGGAGGGTGCGGGCCGCAAGGTCTACCACAACACCTCCCTGTCTGACGCCGCCTTCTTCAAGCTCAAGGAGACCTTCGAGGCGTTCGGCGTGTCCCCCGCGACCGACACCGAGGAGCTGGTCGGACAGCAGATCCGCCTGAACATCGTTCAGAAGATCGCCAAGTTCGGCAAGCGCGAGGGTGAACTGGTCAACGAGATCAAGGCCCTCCTGCCGAAGGACGGTCCGACCGGCGTGGACGAGAAGGCCAAGGCCGAGCGTGAGGCTGCCAAGGCGGAGGCTACGGCCGCTGCTCCGGCTGCTGAGGGCAAGCCGCTGTTCTAGTAAGACCTGGAGGCCCCTGCCTCTTCCCGGCTTCACAGTCTTAAACCCCCGCGACGGTTGAGCCTGTGACACCTGGAAGGAGCAGGGGCTTTCCAATGGGACTTGTGCACAACTGGTTGTGCTGCTAGAGTCCTACTCATCAAGACACCGGGCCTGCGACGCGGGCCCTCACCACGATCTCCGAAGGAGAAGACGATGACCGGAATGTTCGAGCGCCTCATGGAGGGCTCCGGCCGCACCGCTCGTCCCCAGCAGACCCTGCTCGCCAAGTACGCCCGTGAGGCCATCGCCAGCGAGACGGGCGCGTTCGTCCAGGCGGGCACCGGTACCGGTAAGTCCTGGCTCATCCTGGCTATCGCCCTTGAGGCGGCACAGGCCAACAAGGCTCCCTCGGTCGTGGTCTGCCCCACGAACAACCTGATCGACCAGTACGTGAACCAGGACGTTCCAGAGGTTCGGAAGATTCTCGGTGGCACCTTCTCCTACATCAAGGGCCGCAACAACTACCTCTGCACCCAGTCCGCCGCTGCTCGCAAGATGAAGCCCTCGGACGCCAACCGCATCTACCAGGAGGCCCGCCAGAAGGGCTTCATGGAGTGGTCTCAGGCGGGCCTGGAGGGCTGGGGTTGCACCGGAGATTGCAACCCGCTCTTCGATGACCTGTGTGCCCTTCAGGACGCCAAGAAGGAGGCCCAGAAGTCGGACGTCATCGTGACCAATGGCCATGTCCTCCTGTGGGACCTGAAGGTGAACCAGATGACCGGCGGCGCGGTGAACCTGCTCCCGGCGTACCAGGCGCTGTTCATTGACGAGTGCCACGAGATCGACGGGGTTGTGAAGAACTGCAACTCCGACTCGATCGGCGAGAACTCCACGGTCTACGACGTGGTTCATGGATTCAAGGACTGGGTTCTGAGCCAGGAGAAGAAGCTCGTCAAGATGAACGAGGTTCTGGTGGACTCCTCCCAGGACGAAGAACTCCACGGAATCATGGAGGAGGCGGTTCGCGAGGCTGGCCGTGTTGAGAGCCTGCTGGCGGGAATGGAGCACACCCCGGAGAACCAGGCCGAGATCAAGGAACTCCGCAAGGACCTGAAGGCCCTTCAGCGCGCCATCGACTTCTGCACCTCCGGTGACAAGCGGTTCATCTCCACCATTTCGAAGGAACTGGACAAGGAAGGTTCCGAGGTTCTGGTTCTGAACCGCCGCTGTGTGGACGGTTCGTCCTGGACTCGTCAGATCCTGACCCAGCAGCCCTCGGTTCTGGTTTCCGGAACCATCCCCGGTTCGCTTCCCGCGCGGCTCGGTCTCGGTTCGGTTCGCCCGGTTGACGTCGGAACCCCGTTCAACTACCAGAACTCGGTTCTCGCGATCAGCCCGTTCGACCCGAAGAACCAGGACGACGAGTGGAAGCGCATCCAGGAAGTCTGCGGAGCTGTCGTGGACATGGCGCGTCGTCCGCACGAGCAGGGTGGTGGTGGCACGCTGATCCTCTTCACGTCCTGGAAGGACATGGAGCTGGTGATGCCGATCGTTCACAAGGCCCTGGTCAAGGCTGGCCTTCGGGACATTCCGGTCTTCATGCAGACCAAGGGCGATCCGCAGGAGACCGCTCGGGACCTGGCGGAGTTCAAGAAGCACGGCCACGGTGTCATGGGTGGCGTCCAGTCCATGTGGACCGGTGTGGACGTTCCGGGTGAGGCGCTGCGACAGGTCATCATCTACCGTCTGCCGTGGGCGGTTCCGACCCTTGAGGTCAAGGCCACCCAGGCTCTGTTCGGGTACAAGGTCTACGAGGACGACATGATGACCCGTCTGGTTCAGGGCATCGGCCGCCTGGTTCGCCAGGTTCAGGACAACGGTCGGATCATCATCTCGGACAGCCGGGCGAAGAAGCTCCGGTGGAAGTCGAACGGCATGTCCAAGCACATCGCGGAGTTCTCGCCCTTCGGTCGTTGACAGTAGGGCAACGCTGTACTAAGGTTGGGAACAACGGCGGGGTCAACCAAGGCCCCGCCTCTTCCCGAAAGGAATGCACGATGACCGAGATCGTCAAGTGGCAGGGCCGTGAGCTGCGGGTTACGGGCTACGTCAACGACGGCGGTGGCTACGACTGGTCGCAGCTCAGCTTCCTGGTGGACGACACCACGGGCGACATGTTCTTCGTGGACGAGGCGGGCTGCTCCTGCAACTCGCCGCTGGAGACCGGCTGGAGCAGTGACAACAACGAGCTGATCGGCCAGGACCCGCAGCCGATCCACGACCTCTACGAGTTCGCCGCGAGGTACCGTGCGGAGTTCCGGAAGAACGAGTCCCGTTACGGCGGGTACAGCAAGAGCGACATTGCGGACCTGAACAAGGAGATCTCCCGCCTTCGCCGGTTCCAGCGCAACTTCCAGGCCAAGGAGCAGAACGGTGAGTGAGCAACAGGGCCCCACGCTGGGCGACCTGACCGAGAAGGACCACGACACTGTCGGGCCCTACGACTACGACAACGAGCAATCCAACCGCGACGCTCGCGAACTCTGAACGACTGGCCCCTGTGTCGAAAGTTGATACAGGGGCCGACCGCTGAAAGGAACTTATCAAGATGGCTGTCTCTGGCAACGTGACCTCGCGAGGGTCCGTCTCTCGGGGTGCTGCCACCCGAGGTGTGACTACCCCTTCCCCCATGGGCTGGTTCACTCCTGAGCCTGCTGAGCGGCTCGCCTCCTTCGCCAAGTCGATGGGCTGGCACACTCAGGCGAGCTGGGGGGAGGACAAGGGCAAGACCTTCACCCTGGAACTGGGCCGGATGCTCCTGGCCGGTGAGAACAAGTCGGCCAAGGGTGATCGCTGGTGGTACCGGATCGTCTGGGAGGAGGTTCCGGAGGAGGAGCGCTCCAGCAACCATGTCACTCGCATGCGTATCCGGGTCTGTCGGGCCCTAACTCCGACGAAGGGTGAGTGGGAGAACGGCCCTTCACTCAAGATGATCACCGATCTCGTCGGGCGACACCCGATGCCGGTCCGCAAGCTCGACACCCGCACTCGGGCCGTAAGCCTGGTTGCCAACGGAGCAAGGATCGGCTAAGCTGTAAGTACACACCGCAACCAACCGAAAGGTGCAAGCTAGTGTGCATCATCTGCAAGCAGTACGGCGGCGACCCCGACATGCACCTCCGGATGTACGGGCACACGCCTGTCATCGGCGGCGGCTATGCTGATCTCGGATGGCTCGTCAGCTAGTACAACCCGAAGGGGGTCGTCTCTCAGGAGGCGGCCCCTTTCTGCCTGAAAGGAACCTGTCAAGTGGACATGGACGAATTCACCCTGGTCGGACACGACCGACTACCTGAGCTGCCACACGGATGGCCGGTGGCGGTTGACACAGAGTCTTCTGGGCTCTACCCCGATGGTGATCCCTTCGCTTCTGCCGGTCGCCCAGCTCAGCCCAAGTCGCGCATCAGCGTCGTCTCGGTCAGCTTCCGGTGGCCCGTCTGGAACGAAAAGCTCGGAGAGTTCGAGCCCGGAGAGATCCACGACTACGCCTGGCCATTCGACCAGGGGGCAGTCATCGGCAAGCCTGGTGGCCCGGTCAAGGACGAGATCACAGGCGCTTGTACCTTCACCCCTCTGGACGAGGCTGAGCAGGACCGCATCCTGAAGGCCATGGGCAAGGTGCTCAACAAGGTTCTGCTGCCGTCCGATATCTGGAACTGGGCTGCCGACCACTACGAGAACCTGATCCGCTGGCTCGACCGCCGTGACAAGCTGGTCATGCACAACAGCGTTCACGACATGCACCACTTCCGAGTTGGCCTGAGGGCTGACGCGGGCGGCTATGGGGGTCCTGAGGGCCTCCACGCATGGGACGTGGACTCTGAGCCAGGGCAGTGGCGTTCGGGCGTCAGGCAGCGCATTGAGCTGATGGAGCCCACCAAGCGGAAGCTCACTGAGGCGCGTCGCCGTCGTGAGATCCACTGCACCATGATCACTCAGAAGCAGCTCATCGACCCGATCGAGGTGGCCAGTCTCAAGCCCACTTCGAAGCGCCTGTGGGGTGAGGACGAGGGTGACGAGCAGGCTCGCCTGAAGGGTGAGCTGGCCAAGATGGGCACGGGCATGACAAAGCGCTATGACCTGCTCATGTGGGGTGCTGACCCGTTCACCGGTCAGGCGGAACTGCTCGAAGCCTACGCGGCCATGGGTCGGTATGCCGCCAAGGACACCAACCTGACTCTGCGCCTGTTCGAGTACCAGATGCAGTGCGCTGAAGAGGGAGCCGTTCTACCGGCCTTCTGGGACCTCCTGAAGGACGAACTGGAGCTGCGTACCGTCCTCTACCGGATGGAGCGTCGCGGGGCCGGTTACAACGTCACGAAGAGCCTTGCCGAGGGTGAGCGCCTGCGTGCCATCAACGAGATTGAGCGGCTGAAGCTGCCGTTCGATCCCGGCAAGCCCGCTCAGGCCAAGCGCTTCTACTTCGGTCCGATCTGCCCGAACAAGGGCGTTGAGGTCAATCCGGATCTTCCGGGAGGCTTCTTCTGCACCAAGGACTGTGAGGAGTGCGCGGGCAAGAACGGCATCGGCCTGGAGCCTCTGACCAGGACGGCCACTGGCCTTCCCCAGCTCGATATCATGGCCCTTCACCACCTGAACCAGAAGGGCTACCCGTACGCTCAGCAGTACCTGGACTGGACGAAGCGTCGCAACTCGGACTCCAAGTGGTATACGGGTTGGGCTCTTCGGGCAGGTGAGGACGGCCGTATCCGCACCAGCTACCGCCAGTGTGCAACCACCCTTGAGCGTCCGGGGCAGCAGGCAGGCGGAACCAAGTCCGGAAGGCTTGCCTCTACCAGGGTGAACACGCAGCAGATCCCAAAGGACGCCATGTGCCCGGAAGGTGCGCTGTCGGTTCGTATGCTCTTCGAGGAGGAGCCAGGTTACCTGAAGTACGAACACGACCTGGCTACTGGCGAGTTCCGAGTAGCTGTGATGCTCGCGGGTATCGACCGCCTCTGGGATGCCCTGGATGAGGGTCTGGACGTTCACGCCATGAACGCCAAGGCCCTGTTCGGGGTTGATGAGGATCACCCGAAGTTCAAGATGTACCGCCAGGCCGGTAAGGGTGCGACGTTCTGCATCCTCTACGGCGGTGGTGTCATGGCCCTGAAGGACCAGCTTGAGGCAGGCACGAAGCAGCCGGTCTCGATGGCCCGTGCGAAGCAGGCCCGTGAGTCGTTCTTCCGAGCATACCCTGAATTCCGTCGTATGGCGGAGCAGGCTGCGGCCAAGGTCGAGCGTCACAACGGCGGCTGTGGCTACCTGACCATGCTGGACGGGTGGCGTCGCTGGTACGGCCTGAACGAGCGCTCCAACAGTGCCGTTAACCAGTCCATCCAGGGCAACCTGGCCCGAGCCTGCAACCAGTGGATGCGGGAGGTGGAGCGCGAGATCCCCGGAGTCCTGCTGTGGCAGATCCATGACTCTCTCGTCACCCGCCACCGGGACAGCGATGAGGGCCGTGCTCAGGCGCAGCTCGTCTCCGACATTGGCAACCGGGTGTTCGAGAACTACTACAAGCACCCTGCCCGTGGGAACCGGATCATGGACTTCGGTATCGCTCCGGACCTCTGGCTTCCGAAGTAGGACTTGCGCTCGGAGCAAAGTAGTACTAAGGTGGGAGTCAACAGGGAGGGCAACCTCCCAACTCCCCGAAAGGAAAAGTCGTGGCCTGGTATGACATTCTGCTGGTGATCTTTCTCGTCTTCTCCAGCGTCATCGAGTGGGACATGATCGGCAAGCCGCGCAAGCCGAAGACCACAAGCGACGCGCTGGTTGGTATCACCATCAACCTGCTTCTGATCGCCTGGCTCTGCTGGCATTGACGTTAAGGCAACTTCGGTGGTAGGGTTCGGTCTGAAAGGATCTTCTCTACCACCGAGGTTGTCATGGTCGTCTACAAGAAGCCCAAGATCGAGACCCCACCGATTCCAGAGGGTCACTGGGTTTCTGTTGACCCCGGAGACCGCCATGTCGGTGTGACCTACTGGCTGGGCCGAGAGCCTCAGTGGGCGCGGGAGTTCACTCCGGAAGAGTGGGTAGACTGGCTCATCCCTCGGATGAGTTCTGGCGAGGTCGAACTGATCGTCTATGAGATCTTCATGTTGTACCACAACAAGGCGACTCAGCAAACTGGATCGACGTTCGGTACCGCAGAGCTGATCGGTGTGATGAGGCACCTGTGCCGTAGGGCGGGAATCCCCTTCTACGGTGTACAGGCGTCCGTCCACAAGTCCCTGTACAAGAATCTCGACTACATGCCGCCGAACAAGGCCCTGCGAGACTGGGTCAGCTTCGGCCATGGAGGCCACTGCAAGGACAGCGAGTGCTTGGGACTGCACTTCGTTCGTCGCAACGATCTGAAGGGCTACGGTTACTAATGACTACTAACAGCGAGGTGCGGCAGGCCCCATTCAAGAAGGATGGCGGACTCTGGCACTACCCTCCGTACTCTCAGGACAACCTCGTCTGGGAGCCAATCGAGGAGTGGGACGCCGAGATGAAGATGGTCGGCTACAACCGTGGCCGGTCTGCTGCGTTCTTCCTCTGGGTTGACACCGAGGACAACTCCAGCTACCCCATGTTCCTTACGGACATGAGCGACGCTCTCAAGGCTGCGGTGATCGACAAGGGTGTCATCGACGGCACCTGGACAGTCGTCAAGCGTGGCATGAACTACGGACTCAAGCTGGTCAGCCAGTTCGAGGAGGACTCGTGAGTATGCACCGCAGGTTCGTTCTGGTTCGTTCCGAGGACGTCTCTGGCACGTCGGGTGTTGGCCGGGTGGCTGACGGCATCGAGTTCCGTGACGGAACCGCTGTCATCCGCTGGAACACCGACAAGTCTTCGACGGCCGTCTATGACTCGGTGGAGGACGTCGAGGCCATCCACGGCCACGGCGGAGCCACCAAGATCCAATGGGTGGACGGGCCCTTTGCTGATGAGCAATGGGCTATGGATCTCTCTCCGGTTCCGGCTCAAAAGGCCGCGCAGCGACCCGAACGGTAAGAAGCCGTTGCTCTATACGCAACGTTGTACAAAGGAGTGTCTGTGCCACACTGGTTGATGTGGGTAGTCGCTGTGCTCGTCGTGGGCTTTGCGTTCTACCTGAACTATGCCTACGGGTACGAGCAGGGTCTCCGTGACGCCCTCAAGAAGCAAGCCGAGACCGACGAAACGCCTTCGAAATAAGGCTCAGTTAGACTGGATTCATGCACAACCTTGAACTACCCCGGAACTGGCGTCGTGCCATCGTCCGGAGCACCGCCCAAGCACTCTCCGATTGGATTCCGCATGACACGCCCCGAGAACACGGAGTGGCAGACTCGCGTGTTCGATCCGGAACTGCACGCCCGAGCCGCCAAGATCAGCCTGCCCGAGGTCACTCCGGAGGAGGACGACTGGTTCGCCAGCCGCGAGCGGCCCGAGCTGATGCCTCACCCCGTCTATCAGGGATCGACCTCAGTCGCTTCTGACCCGCTCTGTGACCTGATCGCGGACCTCAAGGAGTGGTGGGGCCAGAAGGCTGCCGAGGACGCGATCCTGATAGTCCAGAAGTACCAGGAGTACGGCAACCACGCCCTGGTCACCACCGGGCGCGAGATCGCCACCCTGATGGGCCGTGAGAACGTCACCAAGGCCGAAGCTCAGGAGCTGGGCATCTACTTCTTCATGCAGGGCAAGCTGTCCCGCTGGAAGAACGCGATCCTCAACGGCGAGCGTGTGTCGGAGGACACCGTGCAAGACCTCACCTGCTATGCTATGATGGCAAGGCGGGTGCACGAGAAGGACGGTTGGCCCAACAAGGACTGACCGCCACCAAGGTCTCTCGAAAGGGGCTCCTCATGGACCACTCCGCTCACATGGCTCTGGCCTACGCTGGTATTCGTGCGGCAGCAGCAGTTGCTGATCACTGGGTCCAGTCGGACTGCCAGGCCAAGCACAAGGGCCTTCCAGGCTTCACCGGCCACTGGGCTTGCACCAAGCACGTCGTTGGCTACGTCCTCACGCAGGGTCTGGCCATCGTCGCTCTCCTGTGGGTTGCTTCGGGGGACAACCTCCTGGCGCACCCTGGCAACTTGATCCTGGGCCTGCTGCTCTCCGGGATCACGCACTACTGGGCTGACCGCCGTTCGCCGCTCAAGTGGCTGGCGGGCAAGCTTGGCAAGGGCAACTTCTACGAGTTCGGCAAGGACGGTCTGGGCGGTGCGTACGCTCTGGACCAGTCTTGGCACCACGGCTGGGAGCTGATCGCAGCAGCACTGATCGGTCTCAGCTAGCCAGGACCGCAATACCGTGATAGAGTAGGCCCCATCAGACCCCTGGTGGGGCTTCACTCTTTCCCGAAAGGAATCCCATGCGCGCCAATGTGGTGATCATCGGGCGCTCCTCGTCCAGTTGTTCGAGCTGTGGCGGTTCCGCCAACTTCTCCCACAAGACGCACTCGAAGCGCAGCAAGTACGGCTACAGCCAGCTCCCTGGGTGTGGGGCGAAGTTCGATGCCTGCTCAACCGACGACATGGGTCTTGGCCGCCAGGAGGATTACATCACCTCCCTTGCTGGTGGCCTGCCCTTCATCCCCTACCGCGACCTGTTCGAGGACTGACATGACCAAGAAGCTCATCGTTCTCATCCGCAAGGACACCATCGCTCTCCAGCCCTACGCGGACTTCGCCTGCCGCGATCTGGAGTCTCGTGGGTTCGAGGTGTACAACCAGTATGAGAACTCCAACAAGCGCTCTGATCAGATCCTCCGTCAGGCAGCTGACTACGTCGTAGGGCCCGAAGCCCTTGAGACCATCACCACCGTCAAGGCCATGGTGGATTCGATCGGCAGGACCACTCCTCCTGCCAAGTACCCCCTGATGTTCCGGGCTCTTGAGCAGGACGCCCTTCTCCCGAGCAAGTCAGACCCTGAAGACGCTGGTTACGATCTGTACCTTCAGGACAACGTCATGCTTGACCCCGGTTCCTATGGTCTGGTCGGAACTGGCGTTGCTGTGGAGCTGTTCCCTGACGAGTGGGCCCTGATCAACGGGCGTTCGTCCACTCTCCGAGAGTTCGGTGTTCTGGTCGCTCCAGGCGTCGTTGACTCCGGGTACCAGGGTGAACTCAAGGTGTCAGTTCAGAACCTCTCTCAGCACTCGGTGTCCCTGGCGAAGGGTCAGCGGATCGCCCAGCTCATCCTGATGCCGAACGTCGGTTTCGGGCGTACACCTGGCTGGTCAACCAACTCGTCACTCAACCCGAGCCGTCGTGGCACTGGAGGATTCGGGAGTAGTGGATCATGACGCTGGACAAGCTCATCGAGCACCTGATGATGGGGCGCATGCTCGTCGGCGGGGACGCACCTGTGAAGATCCTCCTCAACGAAGGAGATCACAACGAGCTGTTTGACCTGGACGCAAGTATGGTGTACAGTCGCAACAGCTCGATCGTTCTGATCGACCTCTCCTGAAAGGAACCTCATGAAGAGCGTCAAGCCCGAGCTGTACGTCATCTCCCGTCCCGACCTGGATTGGGATGCCATGGAGAACTTCCTGCTCGATCAGGGCGGAGCGGAGTGGCAGTACCGTGTTGAGACCCAGCACTCTCCCGATGGTGAAGACCTGGTGGAGTTCGCAGGTCGCCTGTGCTACCAGTCCTTCGACACCGGCATCAACCCGAACATCAGCCGCGTTCGGACCGATTCCGACGACTACCTCACCAACATCCTCAAGTCCGCTCACGGATCTGTCCTTGAGCACGCCAACTATACCTTCGTTCTCCGCAATGTGTCTCGGGTGCTCACTCATGAGCTGATCCGTCACCGCGCGGGAACCGCCTACAGCCAGGAGTCCGGTCGCTACGTCCGTCTGGACGAGATCCCGATGTGGCTGCCTGACTGGGTTCTGGCGGACGAGAAGCTCCACGAGTACGTCACGGAGCTGGTGGAGCGTTCCGAGGCGTTCACGGACTGGGTGACCACTCGCTACAAGCTCAACGACCCGGAGACCCCGTTCCACAAGAAGAAGGAGGTCACCTCCTTCATTCGCCGTCTCCAGCCCGGTGGTCTGGCCACCAATATCGTGATGACCGCCAACATCCGCGCCATTCGCCACATGATTGCCATGCGGACCGCCGAAGGCGCTGAGGAGGAGATCCGGATCGTCTTCAACGAGCTGGGCAACATCATGAAGAGCGAGTGCCCCGCTCTGTTCGGTGACTTCGAGGAGGAGGGTCTGACCTTGACCCCGTCATTCCCGAAGGTATGAACCCGATCCAGCACGCGGCTATCCCGACCTACAAGCGGATGGTCGATGAGTACTGTAAGCTCGTGACTACGGAGTCCATCCCTGAGCAGCAACTTCGGTTCGTTCAGGATGGGCTCCTGCGTCTCGTCCGAGACTTGTCACCGCCGCAAGAGTCTGATAGGCTGCTACCAGCAACCCGAAAGGAGCCCAGTGTCTAAGACCTGGCTCACCGTCACCGAAGATGACGGCTTCATCGAAATCTACGGGCCTGACGGCACTCTCGTGGCTTCGCACAAGCGCACATCACCGTCTGACCACTCCAAGGACCACAAGTGGGCCGAGGAACTCGTCACGGACATTTCCATGGTGACCCGAGCAGCCATTACGACCGTCCTCAAGCAGGACAAGGCTCAGGCACGCTTCACCAGCACCACTCCCTTCGCGTTCAAGCGCTAACCTGAAAGGCTCCCCGTGGAGTTCTACGAGATCGACGTCAACAACCTCCCGAAGTTCATCGAGATGGTGACGGAGGCCCTGACCAACGGCAAGAAGGTTGACCCGGCGGAGGGTCAGGACCCGCTGGCGGACTGGGAGCGCGAGATCCTGGCCCAGGAGCCGGAGCAGGTCGAGAACTGTGCGGACTGCTGTGCACCGCTCACCGACCGTGAGGTCATCGACTCCCTGAAGGGTGAGGTCACCGTCCGGGACCAGGTCATCGACTCTCTCCAGAAGGAGAACGACCAGCTCCGCGAAGCGAACATCAACTACTACAACCACGTTGAGGTGCTCGCGCAGCGCCTGGAGGGCATGGAGGCGGCCCTGAAGCTCGCCATCCAGATCGCCAACATGGACTAGGTTCCGCTTCGCGGAACCCGCTAGCCTCAGTCCGGCCCCTACTCTTGACAATCGAGGGTGGGGGCCTTACTGTTGTCGTACAACGAAGGGAGCACGAAATGCTTATCGCGTTCGGAGAACGCCACGGCCCCTCGAACATGGGGAACGACACCTACTGGCAGTACGAGGTCTTCATCCAAGGTCGCCCGACCGGGCTCAAGATCTGGGGCGTTGACGAGGTTGACGCCGCTCAGCGCCTGGTCGATGTGGCCAAGGAGGGCTTCCTGTTCCGTATCACCTCCGGAGGCATGTGATGGAAGACTTCGTCACCGTGATCCAGATCGAGCAGATGTGGGATCACCCGGATATTCTAAAGACCTGGCGGGTCGTCATCTTCGGTCACTGGAGCGAGTACGAGGTTCTCGCCTGGGACAAGCACGACGCCCTTGAGGCGGCCAAGTCCGTGGTTGCCATGGCCCTGATTCGAGAGATCGGTGCATCATGACCTCGTCACTCCCCGGACTCCTGCGCAGGATCGAGCAGGCGTTCAACCCGCCCAAGCCTGAGCCCGAAGAGGCTGTGGAGCAGCTCTGGGTCAACCCTCTCGTGCGTGAGGTCTTGACAGTCAAGCAATGGCTGTACGATAATGGAGTGACCGAGGAGCAGGTTCTCCAGGTCTTCCAGGAGGCGGACCGCGAAGGACGTCAGACCGGCCATACGTGGCTGGACATGCTCCACATCATCGTCAACCGCAAGGCCCGTCGTCATCCCGACTGGCGGAACTTCTCCGGAGACTGGGTCGAGCTGACCCGCAGACTGAAGGGCTGAAAGCCATGGGGCGTTACTCCGTAGTGATCGAAGGCCAGGTTCTCGATATCGCCTTCCGGGAGAAGCGTTCTCTCGGCGGCGGCACCAACTACTACCAGGTGTACATCGGTGACCGTCGGATCGGTGCGGTGTACGCCCCACTTCACTCTTGGAACGGTTGGTCGGCCCAGTGTTATGAGCCGCTCAAGGACAAGACCAAGGCTCCACGCTTCCCGACCATGGTCGAGGGCTTCAAGAGCCGCTACTACGCGGGTGAGTATGTCATCGCCCGCTACCGCCACAACCTCAAGAAGGCTTCTCGTGAAGCGTGAGGACGGGCGGATCATGTGTCAGCTCTGCTTCGGGGGCTTCCTCCGGGAGGAGCTGGCCGACGACGAAGAGCCTGGTTTCAAGATCGACGTCTGCAAGCCCTGCAAGGCGTACGAAGACCTCCAGATCGCAGCCCTTGAAAGGGGTTCCCATGAAGATCACCTTCGAGTTCGGCCGTCGCAACGCGCATTCCCTCCGGGAGCAGAACAAGCGCCTGCTGGCCCAGAACGAACTCCTCACGGACACCCTCTTGAGCGAGAGGGTTGAGCATGGCATCACCAAGGCGCAGCTCCAGAAGGCCCTTGAGGCCCGAGTCGAGCAGCGTCACCGGTCCATCGCGGCCAACAGCCAAGGACTGAGGGTCATCCAGGGTGGCGCAGCAAGGTTCCAGCTCGACGCCTGACTGTCAGTCCCTCGTGGGATACTCGTAGAGTCAAAGAAAGGCCGAGCCCCGACAAGGGCCGCGCCAAACCCAAGGAGTAGCAGTGGCTTTCGCAATCCCGTCCCGCGCCACCCTCAAGGGCAAGCAGGGCATCATCAACCACATCGCTCTGGTCCTGGACATGTCAGGTTCCATGAGCAGCCACGCCAGTGCCATGATCAAGGCCGTGGACTCCCTCACGGAGCACCTCGCGGTCCGGTCGCTGGAGATGGACCAGGAGACCCGCATCACCGTGTACACCTTCGATGACATTGTCGAGGCCGTGTACTACGACAAGGACGTCCTGCGACTGCCGTCGATCGCCAAGCACTACCAGCCGCGCGGCATGACCGCTCTGGTGGACGCCACGATCAAGAGCCAGCAGGATCTGGCCAAGACTCCTGAGCTGTACGGCGACCATGCCTTCCTGACCTACGTGTTCACGGACGGCATGGAGAACCAGTCCCGGAACCCCTACAACGTCCTTGTGGACGTTCTGCGCCAGCAGGGTGACAACTGGACCGTCGCCGCGATGGTTCCGAACGAGGCGGGTCAGCGCAAGGCTGTCCAGCTCGGCTTCCAGGCGGGCAACATCGCCATCTGGGACGCCACCACTGCTGCGGGCTTCGAGGCTGCTCAGACGGCCATCCGCACCTCTGCGGACACCTTCATGACCCAGCGCGGCCAGGGTGTTCGCAGCACCACCAACCTCTTCTCCACTGGCGCGGACGCGGTCAACGCCAACACCGTTCGTGCTGCGGGGCTCAAGCCTCTCGACCCGAACCAGTACAGCATCGTCCCGGTTGGTCCTTCCAGCCACGACAGCGAGATCCGCGACTTCGTCCAGTCTCTGAACGGTGGCCGTTACCAGATCGGTCGCTCCTTCTACGAGCTGGTCAAGCCTGAGAAGATCCAGGGCCAGAAGTCACTCGCCGTGGTCGAGAAGCGTACGGGCAAGGTCTTCGTCGGTGACGGCGTCCGTCGCATGATCAACCTCCCGGAGTACGAGGTTCGTGTGAACCCGGAGGCCAACAAGGAGTACGCGGTCTACGTGCAGTCCACCAGCACCAACCGCAAGCTCAAGGTCGGCCAGAAGGTCCTGATCCTCAACTAGTCGGTCCGCTAAGCGCCCCTCGCTTGACTTCTCAGGCGGGGGGCCCTAGTATGGTTGTACAACAACAAGTGAGGGGAGCCCACAATGGGCCTGTTCAACCGGAGCAGCAGCTCCAGCACGGGTGGCGCGCAGAACGCGGGCGGCACTGACTGGGACGCGAAGGCGGAGGCTGCTGGTTCGCAGGCACCTGCGGCAGACTCACCGACGCACGCTCACCAGACCGACTCCCGGTACCAGATCGGTTCCGGCGGTTCGGGTGGCACGCTCTCGGACGACCAGCTCTAAGCGCAACGAAAGGCCCCGCCAGTCTTTGGACCGGCGGGGCTTCTCGCTTTACTCCTCGTCGCTGGGGCTGTTCACCACCACCGGATGCGCATCGTTGTAGGCCGCGTGGAACGCCTGCTCTGCTTCGCTGCGGTCCTCGTGGTGCTGTCGCAGGTACTCTAGGTACTCTTCGCGGGTCATCAGACTCCTTGAACGCAAAGAGGGCCCCCGTCGTTAGACGAGAGCCCCCCGGCTGGGTTGTTGTTACTTGGTGGTACGCGCCCGACCAGCAGCACGGCGGACGTGCTCACGGGTCTTCGACGGGTGCGCGAGCTGGAGAAGCTGGATGGCGTCGTTGTAGCTGTGCCCGTTGCGGAGCAGGTGACGCGCCTGATCGGTCAGGTTGCGACCGGGGATGGTCTGGACGTTGACGAAGCTCGCCGCAGCCGCAGCAGCCTTGAGAGCCTCGTTCGGGGTGGTGACCACGGGCAGAGGCTGAGAGGTCAGGCGCTGCTTGCTGGCCGGGTTCGGGTTCTCGGAGAGCCGCTTGAACGCCTGGATCAGGTCCATGGGGCTCTGGATGGGCGCTGCGGCAGGCTGTGCGGCCTCCTGCTGGAGCTGCTGACCGATCTGGTCGAGGATGGGGGCCAGGCTCTTGACGGTGGCCTGGAGGCCCTTCATGGCCTCGGTCACGTCGTTGAGCTGACGGGCGGCCTTGCGGAGGTTCTCGGTGTGTGTTGTCATGCTTCCAGTATAGCGCCGAACGCCGACAATTGCTAAGCCCTTGCGCCGAAGGACGCCGATGTGCCATACTAGTTGTGCGGGTTGGTGGAGGCAGTTACCACGCGGGGCTCATAACCCCGAGACTCCGGTGCGACTCCGGAACCCGCTACCAAAGCCCTCAAGGTTGTGGTAGACTCATCGTATGACGGAAGCGCAAGCTTCTTATCTGGGTGTAGCTCAGTTGGCCAGAGCGCCGCATTTGGGATGCGGAAGTCGCAGGTTCGAGTCCTGCTACTCAGACCAGGTCCGCCAGAACCTATCCGCCTTCGGGCTTCGAAATCTGGCACAACGAGATGAAGTGTTACGGTAGCACTGGGCGTTTGGGGCGCTCAAGCCGGGGTTCAACTCCCTGCATCTCGACGTAGGTGATCTACCGCCACGCCTAGCGGGACGGGAAAAGGGCCAGCGCAGCTCCTGATCATCCAACAACTTCAACGGTCCCAGGGTAAACCTGTTTGGTGATACAGTGATCCTGCCGGGCTTGGGAACAACCGCCTCTAATCCGGTGACCGTTTGAAGTCATTCTCGTGGGCCTACTGTTGGTAGTAGGGCTGAGCTGTTAACTCAGTACCCCGCTGGTTCGATCCCAGCCGCGAGAGCGTTGCCCAACCTTAACGGAAAGGCACCCGTCGTGGAGACGGGTGGGCGGTTCGAGTCCGTGGGCAGCCCTATCCGATGTAGCTCAGTTTGGTCGGAGCATCCCGCTGATAACGGGACGGTCCCTGGTTCAAATCCAGGCGTCGGAACTGTGTTCGTAGCTCAATGGTAGAGCGCCGCGTTGTGGTCGCGGTCACGAGGGTTCGATTCCCTCCGGACACCCCGGGAATGAGATGTTACGGCAGCATCCCTCTCTTCCAAAGAGGTCGCGCGGGTTCGACTCCCGCCATTCTCACAAAGCTGGGCCTTGCTAGCTCGGCTGGGTATCGCATAACAACGCTCTCACCAAGGGCGTAGTGCAACGCGGGGGCTTAGCGGCCTGGTCGTAGCCGACCTAACTGCGGGTAGTGGGGCCGATACTATTGGAGTACTTGGTGCTGTCCCTGCTTGCCGGAATACCTTAACCCGGTTACCCACATGTCCTATTGGTGTAGTGGCAACACGTCACCTTGCCAAGGTGAAATCCTCGGTTCAAATCCGGGATGGGACTCGTTGTTCAGGCAACCACCTTCAGCTTGCTGGAGGGATCGCGACGAACTGGTGCAGAGAAATCGTTGCCGAGGCTGCATCCGTCAGAGAAGTGGCGAAGACAAGGGTAGGGCCACAGGTCGGGTAGGGATGAGACCCGTCACATAACTGAACACTCTTGCCCGCATAGAGTAGCGGTTATCTCGCCTCCCTCTCAAGGAGGAGAACGTCGGTTCAAATCCGACTGTGGGTACGTTATCGAGGCCAAGTCGGTCACATAAAACCAGCCCCACTTGCGGGGTACCTCGATCAAGTCCCCCTGGTGTAATGGGAGCACGGCAGACTTTCAATCTGTCAGCGAGGGATCGAAACCCTCGGGGGGTACTGGCCTCTGGCCACTAAGAGCAAGCCAAGCTCCAGGAGATCCTCTCTTGACACATGGGTGTGACGCCCGGTATGCTTGCTCTATAAGCAACAAGCCCTGCTAGTTCTAGCGGTCAAAACGTCGCCTTGGTAAGGCGGAGTCAGCAGTTCGAATCTGCTGCGGGGCTCGCGGTCACTCAACGGATTTGACGCCAATGGCGAGTGACCAAGGTGCCAGGCGGCCTACGGGCTGAAAAATCCTCCTCCTGGAGAGACCAATGCACGAGTGATCTGCGCAAGGCAGGCAACCACCGTGATAGGCTTGGCCTCATGGGACACAGCGTTGGTTGAGTCGGCGGGCCTGTAAAGCCCTCCCGTCTGGGTTCGAATCCCAGGTGGCCCACTGCGAGGCGGAGCAAACCGGTTACGCTCTTTCTCGCCCCCGTTCGAAATGCCGAAGTGGCCTAACGGCCCGAGTGCAAGCCCGAAGATCCCTAGGGCCCAGACTTGGGAGTCGCTGGTTCGAATCCAGCTTTCGAATGGTTTGGACTCTTAGCTCAGTCTGGTAAGAGCTCTCGGTTGAAGCCCGAGGCGCGGAGGTTCGATTCCTCCAGGGTCCACACCGGTCACGTGCGTGCCAGCTAGTAGCGTGACTGCCGTCTGACTCTGGCAGGTCTAGGACGGTGCCTTCCGATTCGCTATCGGTGGGGGAGAGGCGAGACCCTTGGCGGGGTCACTCCCCACTTGCCCTTTAAGCATTAAGGTGATGCACCAGACTCTTAATCTGGGGAAGAAGGTTCGATACCTTCAGGGGGTACGGGACGTGTAGATCGGGTTCGAGCCCCGACAGAGCCTTAACCGGCTCGGTGGTGTAACATGGACTAGCACGCACGTCATTGATTGATCCCCGTTGGTGTAACCCGGCAGCACAGCAGACTCTGAATCTGTTAGTCGAAGTTCGAATCTTCGGTGGGGAGCAAAGAGCTAGCCTTCCCGGTAACTCGGGAGTGGGGTCGATGAGGCCCCTCAGCGCTGGAGGAAGAGACCCAGTGATCACACAGGTGCGGTCTCGTGTTCGGGAGTGGGTTCTCACCGGATGTATGGCCCTGTAGCTCAAAGGCGGAGCGCCACCTTGTCACGGTGGAGGGTGAGGGTTCAAGTCCCTCTAGGGTCGCGGGCACAGCAAGAAGGCGTACTGAAACGCCCCAGTGGTGTATGATTGCTAACACATGCTGTGCTATGGGAGATGCCGCCCAATGGTGGGCAAGCGGTCTTGAAAACCGTGGTAGTGGTGATGAGCTGCTAAGGGTTCGATTCCTTCATTTTCCGCCGGTCCTCCTGGAGTCCTCGCTATCCGGGGTCAAACAGATCAAGTGGACCGACCTAGGGACATAGTTCAATGGCAGAACAACCGTCTCCAAAGCGGTTGATCCGGGTTCGAGTCCTGGTGTCCCTGCGCCTCAGTATGGCCTCTCGCTACGAACGAGTTGAAAGCCTAATGGATGCATGCAGGTTCGAATCCTGTCTGGGGTACTGGACGTACAGGGGTGCCGAGAGGCCAGCCTGAAGAACTCGGGGAAGTAGCACAGGAACTCCCGGCCGGAAGCCTGTGTGAGGTATCCGGGGCAGAACAGCGAACAGGGCAGCCTGCATAGCTGTGACGTCCGCCAATTTGCCTCCGTAGCTTAACGGAGAGAGCCCTGGCTTCCTAAGCTGGGTGGGTGGGAGTTCGATTCTCCCCGGAGGCTCGTGGAAACAGATGGTTGGCATAAGCTAATGACCGAAGCCGTTCAGAAGGCCGACTGGTCCGATAACGGTTTCAGTATGACCTACCTGTCCAATGGGGACGAGGGGTACTGGATCACAGTCTCCAAGCACTCACCGGATGCGTACGGCCATCTTGCGACTTCTCTCCCGGAAACGGTAGGGTAGTGTCAACCCCCTCTTTCGGGAGGGGTCAAGCCTGGTTCGTCTAATGGGAGGGCCGCGCTCTTACAAAGCGCAGACGGGGGTTCGATTCCCTCACCGGGTACTTGGTGCTCCGCACCGCGATGGAAGCTTGACCGAGAGGTTAAGGTGCCTGATTGCTAATCAGAGGCTGGTCGCAAGGCCACGGGCGTTCGATCCGCTCAGCTTCCGCCTTCGCCCCGTCCGGGATCTTGACAAGGGATCTTGGGCGGGGTTAGTCTTTGCCCAACGAGTTCGAATACAACGAAGGGGTTTGAACGATGGAGCTTACGCTGGGCGAGAAGATCGTCAAGATGCGGACGGACAACCCGAAGCTGTCGTACCAGTCGATCGCCAAGCGTGTGGGCTGCTCCATCTCGACCGTGAGCTACCACATGTCCAAGCAGAGCCGCGAGAACACCCTGGAGCGCGTCAGGGGCCACAAGCTGGCCATGCGCAAGCACGTGAGGACCCGCAAGGCCGAGAGCCCCTGCATGGACTGTGGACAGTGGTACCCCTACTTTCTGATGGACTGGGACCACCGGCCGGACGAGAAGAAGACCCGGAACATCTCGCACATCAACGAGTTCAGCTCGATCGAGGATCTTGACTCGGAAATCGCCAAGTGTGACCTGGTGTGCTCGAACTGCCACCGGATGCGTACGTGGCAGCGGCTCGTGACCGGGGGCAACCAGGTGGACTGGGACCAGCTTGAGCGATTCCCGGAACTGCGCGAAGCGCTTGACAGCTAGGCAAGTTGCTGGTTAGATGGGGTTACAACGAAGTTGGACAAAGATAAGGGGAGATCATGAACTGCCGCCACGTGAGCACGACGTACTACGACGACTTCCACGTGCAGTGCCTGTTCTGTCGGGGCCTGATCCCGGTGACCGTGCCGACCATGGTTGTTGAGCCGGTGGTTGTCGTGGAGGAAGTCGTCTACGACGCGGGCTACTACGGGTACGACTACTGCCCGCCCGTGGTCGAGGAGGTCGTTGTGGTTGACCCGTACGACTTCGGCGATACCTGGGCGGACACGGGGTACGACTTCTGTGAGTAACTCCTGGAGCTGGGGTTGTCCGGACTGCGGCGGGTGTGTTGATGACACCTGTTATGGGTGTGACCAGCGCTGGTGTGGGGGGACCTACCTGGGCGAGGGCTGCGACCGGTGCCCCGAGAAGGTGGACAAGGAAGGCTGTCCGGGTGCGAAGCCTGGGCAGGTGGTGAAGGTTCGCTGTGCCGAGAGCGTGGGCCACAAGGGCATTCACCACTGGGACCGATGGAAGGCGGGACGCTGATGGACGTCAAGGTCGAGAGTATACAGACGATCAAGGTTGAGCTGACCCCGAAGGGCGAAGAGCCGATCACGCTCCTGCTGGACTGGGAGAGCGCGAAGGATCTGTTCAACGGTCTGGGCGAGACGCTGCGGCTCAACTACCGCGCGTACTAACTACTAGTCTGGGAGGAAGTAGTAGCAAAATGGGAGCAAACCAGAGCCACGAAGTGGCCATCACGCACCAGGTGGCCAAGTCGAGGGTCGAGCTGAGCAGGTTCACCGGGAGCTGGGGCGGGAACACGCTGACGCTGGGGGACATGGTCATCTGGATTGATGACTTTGACCTGGAGCTGCTGGCCAAGAAGCTGGCGGAGCGGTTCCCGGCCGAGGGCTGTACGAAGACGCACGCGAGAGTGTTCACGGACGAGTGGGGCACTACGAGTGTGACCTTCGGCGGCGAGCTGCATTGACTGAGGGGAAAGGGGGGAGTAGAATAGGGCGCATGGACAGAGAGCGGATCTTCAGGACGAATGTCAAGGTTCTGAAGTGTGTGGTTGTGCTGGATTGCCTGATGGTCCTGGTGGACCTGGCGGCCTTCGTGATGCTGGACAGCAAGACGTTCCTGTGGCTGGCACTCGGTACGCTGGGTGTCGCGCTGGCAGGTACGGCAGCTCAGCGCTGGAACGAGAGGCTCCTCCTTGCTGAACGGGCAAGGCATGTAGTCTGAGGTTGGGCGCGTGTGTGAGACCCCCACTGGAGTCCCCTTGATGAAAAGGGGGGTGGGGGTCTTGCTGTTTTAGCAAGTCTAGTACAGAAAATGAGGCGTGTTCGGAGTAGAGTCGCCGCCTGGTGAAAGTTCGTGCTCTGTCTTTTTTTCTCTGTGCACATAGCTTCGCACACTTACCATCGTGTGTACGTGGTCGAACTATCAGGCTAAAGAATGTGTGTTCGGCTGCGAACTACCTCGCCTTTTCTGCGGTCTTTAGTGTGCCTAACTATGCGGCCTACTATGTGTGCTTACTACTGCAATGCACTATGCATGTGTATGTGTACATAGTAGTGCTTATGTAGGGGCCTATAGGGGGTATGTAGGGGCCTCTATAGAAGCCTCATATAGGGCCTTTTTGGAGCCTTTTTAGGGGCTTTTGCAGGAAAGGGCATCTGTGCAGGTCAGGGGGCCTCTAGGGCCTTATTTTTTGGCCTTTTGAAGCCGATTTCAGGGCCTACAGGGGGGCCTTTTTGCAAGGGGTTTTTCTGTGGGCTTTCCCACACGCGCGGGCTTCCTCTAGGGGCGGATTCCGGGGCGCAGCAGGGCCCAGTTTCAAGATCCACAAGGGCAAAGCCGCAGGTCAGAGGCCCTTTGAAAATTGGGGCTTGCATCCGGGGTACGACAGGAGTAATGTTCTCGGTGTCAGCAGGAAGCAAGCGCAACACCGGGCCCAGTCCCACGCCTCTACAGCCACTGACACGCAAGACACGAGGGAAGGCCAGACACCCCCCGCAAGGCGGGCAAACGGAAGCACAGCCCTCACCCCCCGCACCACACGCCAGGAAGCCCGTCACAACCCCCTGAAAGGGGCGCAGCGAACATGTGGAACACCGCGACCTACTCCGCCAGTCTCAAGGCCGTGAGCAGCACGGGTACCGTGTACAACGCCCGTGGTTGGGGTTACCGGGCCGTGGTCGCTGCGGGTCGCATCTTCCGGGCGATTGTGAGCAACGACACCCCGGTTTACGTGGTCACCTCGCTCTGAGCTTGACACGGTCGCAACGGTCCTGTAGAGTTCTACTCATCAGCAGGAACGATCGCTCGAAAGGCGGCCACCATGTTCGTTGGCAAGAGCTTCAAGATCACCGGCGAGAGCTACACCGTCACCCGTGAGGGTTTCAAGGACGGCGGCATGGCGGTCACGGTTCGTGAGGCGAGCACGGGCAACAGCGAGACGTTCGGGCTGGACTTCCTGCGCCGTATGGGCGTCACCTGCACGGATGGCACGAAGTTCTAGGCTTGACAGCCTCGCAAGGGGCTGCTAGAGTATGACTCGTCAGACAGCGGGGCAAGCGCAAAACCGGCCACAGTGCCAAGCCTCTACCCCGCTTGACAGACACGCAAGGCTAAGCTAGACTGAGAACACGAAAACGAGCCCAGCGGAATGGGCCCTCCCCGAAAGGCTGAAAGCCATGTCGCAGCGCATCTTCGTCGCCACCCCCCGCCGTGCCAAGCGCACCATGAACAAGTGGATCAAGCGCAGCGTCATCGCGGGAGTGATCTTCACCGCCGGGCTCACGTTCGGGAACTACAGCGCTCACAAGGCAGACGCCAAGACGTGCCATGTGATCAACTACACGCAGCGCGACTACCGCCACGACGTTGAGGACTACGGCCAGAAGGTCGCGGACTACAACGAGGGTTTCGCCACGGCTACGCAGGACTGCCCCAAGTAGCTCTAGGAAGCGCTGTGGGGGGCCTAGGCGGCCTTTAAATCCCTAGGGCGGTCTCGGGTGTGCTCTGCATGCTGCTAGGCCGTTCTAGGGCCCCTACAGCCCCTTAAGCTCCCCGCTTGACGTCGTACCACCACTCGTGTAGTGTTCTACCTGTCAGCAAGAAACGAGCCCACGAAAGGGGCCCACCATGATCAAGCTCACCGCCTCCCGCATCATCGACACCGCCACCGGCCGCGAGAGCTTCCGCAAGGTTCTGGACTACGCCGAGATGGGCGACATGTGCTGGAACTGCAAGGCGTACGAGGTTGCGGTTGACACCGCTTTCGGCCCCGTGTGCTTCAACTGTGAGGTTGAGCTGTTCAAGCTGGGCAGCGAGGTTGAGACCCCCGTGAGCGGCGAGAGCATCACCACCCCGAACAACATGACCGCCACGACGGGCCGTAAGGGCTCGAAGATGCACGCCACCGTGAGCAGCGAGATCAACGCCCCCACCGTGTGCGGTAAGGCCACTCCGGGCATGTACCAGGGTGGCTACCACGACGGCGAGACCGTGGTGACCTGCGGAAACTGTGTCCGCATCCTGCGCAAGGCCCCGGTTATCAAGATCGAGATCGAGGTTCACGAGTACTCGACCGATGCTGAGGACCACAGCGAGTGCCTGCACCGTGAGGACGTGCACGAGGGTTGCTCGGACTGCCTGCTCACGGATGAGCCCGGTTGCGAGACGTGCATGGCCGGTGACTGTGAGTGCGAGTCCATCGGTGATGAAGAGTGCGACAACGTGGGGGGCCGGTCGCTCGAAGGTGACCATCGGACCATCCGTGAGCACGCCGAGGTTTTTCCCTTCGAGCGTGACGTGTGGCGCGACGCTGTGAACATGCCGGAACTGACCACCATGTCTGACGTGTACGCGGTGTACGTGGACGCTGTGATCGGTTCGGTTCTCTCCCCGTACCGCTACCTGACGTGGACCAACGAGCGCACCGACGCACAGGCTCACGAGTGCTCTGACACGGACGGGGGAACCCACACGGACTACACGCTCACCGTGAGTGGTCCGGGCGTCACTGACACTGTCCGCGAGATGGTCCTTCGGACCCTGGCAAGCCGCTGACCAGCACAAACAAGCCTAGGGCCCTCCGTCTGATGACGGGGGGTCTTTGGCATGCCCGGACGCGCTTCGCTCCCCTGTGGTCTGCCCTAGGCCCGTGGTGGTCCCGTAACGGCCCGCTAGGGGGTCTACAACGGCCGTTGACGGGGCTTGCGCCCCTTGGGTCCACCCTGCCTCTCACAGGCTGTTCTAGGGCCCTTGCAGCCCTTTCGGTTGTGGGCTTGACATTGTGCGACGACAGGAGGATAGTTCTCGTTGTCAGGCCAGCACGGACCACGGAACAGCCGAGAGCACACCCCCTCGCACAGTCGAGATCAGGGCCAACGATTCGGATAGCCGGTAACGTCCGTCAGACCTGACAGGGCAAGCCTCACCCCAACGGGGCACCACATAGGCCGCAGCACTGACGCTGTAGTCAACCGGGTGCGTAGAACTCGGTAGCGCAAAAGACCACGCCCTTAGGGAAACGGGAGTCATGCGAGACAGGGCAAACGCCCGGTTGACAACTCAAGCTAGTAGCACTACGGTAGTACCAACAGAGCGCAGCAAGCGCCCGACAGAAAGGCTGAAAGCCATGAGCGAGACCATCGGCGACCGTGTCCGTGCCACCTTCAAGCGCTTCGTGTTCAACTCGCTGAAGTCCGCGAACCCCTACGACGTGCTGATCATGAACGGTGACAGGGGCCCGGCCGCCAACTACCGCAAGCGCTCGGTTGGTGCCAGTCTGCGACGCCACTTCGACGCCTACGGCAACGAGGGTGGTTACATCTCGGCACAGACGTCCCCGATCGCTGGTCAGGGCCCGTACGCTTCGGGTCGCTTCGAAATCTCGCTGGACAACGACGTTGACCGGCCCGTGTCCGTGAGGATCGAGTGTGCGGACGACGCCCGTTACTTGATCGAGTTCGGTAAGGCTTACCTTGCCGCTATGGAACTCGACAGCTGATCAACAGCCCCGATGGTCGTAGGCAGGGTTCGACTCCCTGCCGGGGCACTCGCTTGACACCGGTCGCAACTGCGACTAGAGTAGTATTCGTAAGCACAGCAACAGAGCCCCTGAAAGGTGGCCCCCCATGATCCCCTCGAAGCCCAGCCCCGCTGAGATCGCGCAGTACACCGCCAACATCATCGCGGTTTTCAAGTCCGCGACTGCTGATCAGACCGCCCGTGGTCGCAACTGGTACCCGGTGGCGCATGAGCTGGCCATGATGGTAGGTGACGGGGACGCTCGCAAGGGTGCGGGTGTGATCGCCGCCCTGAGCGCCAACAAGGGTTGGGGCGAGAACGTCCGACTTGCCAAGGATGCGCGAGAGGGTAACATTCACGGTCACGTGGGGGACGCGCTCCGCAAGGTTCGCAAGATCATGGATGGTGAGGACCCCGCGAACGTCCTGCCCATGAGTGCCAAGACCGGCCATTTCTTCCGGTGCATCGAAGACCCGACCGACCCCGACCCCGTGGTTATCGACCGCCACGCTCACGACATTGCCGTTAACGAGGTGTACGGCAACGCTGACCGGGGACTGAGCGCCAAGGGTCGTTACGCCGCTCTCGCTCACGCCTACCGTGAGGCTGCCTTGCAGCTTGGCGAGATTCCGAGCGTGGTACAGGCTGTGACGTGGGTTGTCCAGATTGAGACCCCGGAACGTCGCCGGACCATCTGAGCAAGGCTGACCGGGCCTAGTGGCCTAGGTGGGGGTGCGATTCCCTCCCCGGTTGCGAGGGGTTGACATACGACCCCGGTGGTACTAAGCTGATCACATCAGCCGAACAGAGCGGGTCAACCGCCCAACAAGAGGAGTCACCATGCGCACCATCTCTCTCGCCCAGCTCGAAGAGCTTCGCACCATCGTCCGCAAGTACACCGAAAAGCAGTTCGGTTTCCAGATGGGCGGCGACCTGGGTTATGGCATGCGGTTCATCGACGACAACCGCCAGCAGGTGATCTTCGGTCGCAACGGGGGCCGGGCGCTGGTCGCGGGTTACTACCTGGGTATCCTTGAGTACACTCTGCGGATGCGCAAGATCACCATGACCGACGCCGAGACCGACGCAATGCAGCGGCTGACGTGGGACATGTACGCGATGAACGAGCGCAAGCAGGGTGGCATGAACTCGGCAGACTGGAAGATCGAAGGCCAGTGCGTGGCTGAGGCGTGGTTCTCCTACGGCCAGTACACGTGGAAGGCTCCGACCGCCGGAGACTGGGAGCGCCACTACGAGCGGCCGGAGTACACCAACGCCATGTTGGCCGCTTCTGACGCCCTGTACGCCGCTGGTGAGGGTTCCTACGGTCTGGCCGACCTGATGGACGCGAACGGCGTCCGCTAGCCACAACAGCCCCGGTAGGCACGTAGAGAGGTTCGATTCCTCTCCGGGGCGCGCTTGACAATCCTACAACCGTCGTATAGGCTGATCTCATCAGCAAGACGGAAACGAGCCGGGAGGCCCAACATGATCATTGGCGAGAGCAAGCTGACCAACGGTGTGAGCGTCTTTCACTGGGTTGGTGAGGACCACGATGGCCAGTGCACGGGGGAGCATGAGGTTTGGGTGCAGCTCCCGAAGCGCTGCGACGTGAGCGTGTACGAGGGCACCGACATTCGGGAAGCGATCCGGTTCTTTTTCGCCGACTACGACACCGATGGCAACATGATCGACTAGCTTGGCTGGGCGGGTCTGACTGGCAGACTCGGAAGGTTCGACCCCTTCCCCGCCTACTGACTCCCTAACGGGGGTTGCACAACCCCGGCAGACCTGATAGGCTCTGTCTCAACAGAGGGCAACAAGCCCCCACAAAGTCCCGAAAGGACTGGTCAACATGGCCCGCATCGCGAACTTCGCCCGTGTCTCCAACTCGACCACCGCGACCGCGACCACCGCTGAGGAGTCGCTGCGACTGGCCTTCGAGGGTGGCAACAAGGTCCCCGCGAACTTCCTGCCCACCTGGGTCAAGATCGAGACCGAGACCACCGCCCCCGCTCCGAAGGCCCGTAAGAACCGCGCTCTCAAGGCCGCCAAGATCGTTGAGACGGCCCCCTGCCTGTGCGGCCGGTTCACGGACGGCGAGATCGTCTGCGACGCCAAGGTTGGCACGGCCGGTCTGTTCGCCGCTGGTCACGAAGAGTCGCTGATCAGCCGCCTGGTCGAGGGTTCCGAGTGGATGGACACCACCACGGACGAGATCGTTTCGGCCGAGTACGTGGCCGGTTTCATGGGCTTCGAGTGGGTGGACGTGGACGCCACGGTCTGAGCTTGACAGCCCAACCACGGTAGTACTAAGCTGGACACAGCAACAAGGGAACGGGGCTCGCCCGAAAGGAGCCCCCACCCGAAATAGACCCAAGTGGCCTGAAAGGACACGAAAATGACCGTCTCGAACATCCGCACCCGCGACAACTACCAGGTCTACGCTGACCAGCTGTTCGCCCGTCAGAGCTTTGACGCCGGGGTGAACGTCCGTGGCCGCAAGGTTGAGGACGCGGCTGGTATCGACACCGGCCGGATGCCGCTTCCGTGGGCGGAGACCTTCCGTGACCAGGAGATGGAGATCAAGTTCATCGTCTGGTCCTACGACACCCCGATTGCCTGGCTTCTGGACACGGGCGAATGGGTCGTCCCGCAGCACGACTACAGCCCGACCACCACGAAGCACCTGGGAACCGTCCGCCGGGCCATCGCTTCGCTGGGCGACACCGCCCACTACACCATGGGCACCCTGTACGACGTCTGAGCGCCCCCGTGGGAGCGCGAAAGGGCTTGGCCGGGCTCTTACCCCAACCGGCTAGGGAGAGCGGGTTCTAGGCCCCCTGGAGACCTTCGAGGGTTCCTCTCCCACAAACTCCGACCGGAGTTGCACAACCCGAGCAGAGCTGATAGGCTCTGACCAGACAGAGCGCACAAGCGCCCGACAGACTTGGAGACATGAAATGTCGATCACCCTGAACACCCCCGCCGTCGCCGTCGTTGGCAAGGGCCTGGCCCGTCACATCGCGGTCAACAGCCTGGAGACGTCGTGCGGCCGTAGCTGGTCCGAGCTGGTTGAGGGCGACTCGACCGACCTGACCACGGTCACCTGCAAGCGCTGCCCGGCCGCTTACGAGAAGGCCGTCAAGTGGAACCGCAAGATCAGCTACATGGCCAACCGTGACGCGGAGCTGGACGCCCTGACCTACGGGGCGGGTGTCGAGGCGACCGAGTGGCGCAGCGAGCACTACGACAACGTCAAGGCCGAGAACGACCGGATCGCCCGTGCCTACGCCAACCTGCGTCGCCAGAAGTCGCAGCCCAAGCGGACCACTCGGGCGCAGCGTAAGGCCGAGCGTAAGGCCATGGCCAGCCAGCGCTGACCGGCCCGAAGGGTGGGGAAGTTGTTCGGAACGGTTTCCGGAGCTGAGACCGAACAACTTCCCCGCTTGACAGTGCAACCGTAGTAGTAGTAAGCTCGACCTAGAACGAGGGCGGGGAACAGAGTGACCGCCCCCTGAAAGCCTGAAAGGCTGACCAACTGTGAAGTACGACGCGAACCGTGACACCATCGTGCCTGTCTGCCACACCCGTGAGGCGTCCAAGGAAGCCCTGAAGGCTGCTTCCGCCCAACTCCGGGCCCAGGGCCTGATCGGCAAGCGCTCGGTTTACCTGCTCAAGTGGGGCAACGGGTGGGCCGTGGTGGTGCGGGACCTGACCTGATCAAGGTCAAGGGCGATCGGTTCTAGGCCGACCGGGAGGATTCAAAGACTCCCCGCCCGCAAGGCTTGACTATCGGCCGATGGTTGTGCGAAGATAGTCGCAGACAGAGGGCAACAAGCCCCCAAGACCAGGGAGAGATCATGAACGAGATCGAGAAGCTGCTCGCCGCATCCGAGGCCCGCAAGGCGACTGCCGCGAAGAGCGTGGCCACCCCGACCGAGGACGCGGAGATCGTTGTTCTGACCCTGACCAAGACCGAGGCGCAGTGCCTCGCGGAGATCTTCAACGGCTGCCTGGCCGGTGGGGGTCTGTACACCGAGGGCACCCCGCTGAACGACCTGTACTACAAGGTTGGGGCTGTGCGGGAAGCGGTCGGAACGACCCACCACATCACCAACGACAACGAGGTGACCCACACCGACCGCCAGTGGCTGCCGAATCTCAAGCGCTGGTCTGAGCGTCGCCACTTCGGGAAGGCTTACGCGATCCTGCGCTACTGGGGCCCGAAGCGGTAAGAACGAAGCTCAAGGCCGGTAAATCGGCCGGGGACACACCAGTAACCAAGCTGTCGGCCGAGGGGCAGTGCCTCGGGTGTCTACCAGGGACCTACCGCCCGTTTACCGGGAGAGTTACCGGGTTCCGACCGCACAGCGGTTGCACAACAGAGTCTGAGCTGATAGGCTCGACCCAAGACGAGAGAGGGGCACGGAAATGATCGCCATCCTGCTGCTTCTGGCCACCACGGTCGTTCAGAGTTTCGCCATTCTGAACCTGGTAGACCGGATCAGGAAGCTGGAGAACAAGTCGGGTGAGTGACCGGCTGACCATGATCCTGGTCCTGACCGCATGGCTGGTGGCTGCCCTGACAATCGGGGTGGCCCTGAGCAAGACAGGGAGCAACAAGAATGGGTCTGTTCGACCGGAGCCCGAAGGACACTCGGCGGACTGTTGTCCAAGCTGCTGGTGCTGGCTCGATCGCAGTAGGGGGCAACATGGTGGGCACGGTGGTGACCGGCGACGGTAACCGGGTAGCCAGTGCCTCTAGCCACGACAACGCCATGGGCGACGTGGTGATGAACCTGAACGGCCGTAGCCACAAGCGCGGACAGAGCGTGTCTGTCGTCAACGGGCTGACTGTGATCTCTGACGGAACCTGGAAGGGTGAAATCAAGATCGAGGACGGCAAGTTGTTCGTGAACGACCGGCACGTCCTGGGTTGACCAAGGGCGGGCGTAGAACGAGCTACCGGCAAGCTGCAAGGCTTGCGCCCGCACGATAGGAACTGCTACTATGTTCCTACAACAACAACCGAGCAAGCCTGAAAGGCGGCCCCTCATGAGCGTCTACAAGATCGAGCGTGACAGCTACGGCCAGACCCGCGCCTACACGATCAGCGGCTACGGGATCACCCGTGAGAAGGGCATCCAGCTCTACACCCACGAGACCGTGAGCGCGGCTGACCTGAAGTCGGGCGACTGGTTCGCGACCGACATGCAGTTCGGCCAGATCACCAACATCTGGGAGATCAGCGCCAACTACAACGGTGAGCCCGGCAAGGCGTACCGCGTCCACACCCGGAGCCTGGTCGGTGACGAGGACACCGACATCCTGGGCGACATGCGGTTCATCGACATCTACCGCCCGATGATCCGGCCGACCCTGACCCCCTTCGACCCGATGGACAAGGGCAGCATCTGGGATCGGGTCTGACCTAGCTTCAATCCTCCGGGCACAGCTAACCAGGCTGGCAGCGGCTCAAGACCGCCCCGGAGGGCCCACTACCTAAGAACTACCGGGGGTACTACCCACCGAACTACCCCTAGAACTACCTCTACTACACCTCTCTGAACTGCATATACTACCTGTACTACCTTCTTTTCAACTAAGACCCTCGTATATAGAGAGACTCTCTTGAAGATGATGAAGATCATTTGAGAGTGAGACTTGACATGAGGATGACGGGTCGTGTATCACGCGCACGCGCTCACGCCTGACCCCGTAAAACGAGAAACAGGGTAGTTCGGTAGTATTCGCAGGTCAGATGGTGTGCAGGGGGGTAGAAACCGGGGGTAGTTCGCCAGTAGTCTCCCCCGGTAGTCAGGACGAATCGGACATTTCACAGAGGCTGCGCCCGGCTCTCGGGTGTGGCCCCTTGTGCTCCCCCACATCGAATCGGGGCTCTAGGACCTAGGACGGCTCAGGAGGGGCTACAGCAGCCCTCTCGCGGCCTTACAGGGCTTTCCGGTCCCATCTATCCGGCTAAGGGCTAACAGGGCTTCTAAGGGCCCTTGTGAGGCTTCAAGGATTGGGACTTGCGTTCTGTCGTACGACGGGTGTAGAGTTCTACTCGTCAGCAAGCAACCGACCCGAAGGGGCCACCATGGAGTACAACCACCGGCCGAACGTGGGGGACATGCTCTACGTGATCCACCCGTCCTACCGCAAGGGCGTTCCGTCCAGCCATCAGCTCGTGAAGGTGATCAAGGTCGCCCGTGCGTTCGTGACGCTGGAAGAGATCCCTGAGGACCCGAACAAGGGCGTCATGTGGGGTCACCTGCGGGTGTGGAAGATGCGCATCGACGGCCAGCGTGAGGACTCGGCGTACAGCTACGCCCCGTACTACCGCACTCCGTCCCAGCTCAAGACTCACCAGCTCTACCGCACGTCGCGTGACTTTCTGCACGCGAACGGCATCACCCTGGACGGCAAGCGCTGGCAGGACGAGCGGGAGGTGATCAAGCTTGCCTTTCACGTGGCGGACCTGATCCAGCCCACTCCGACCGACGACTGAGCTTGACAGTGGTTGTACGGCTGGGGTAGAGTAGTGACAACGAAAGAGGCCGAAAGGCCCCGAGAGAAAGGCTGAAAGCCATGACGGACTTCGACGTGATCATGACCTCGATCAACGAAGAGCTGGGCCTGTTGATCACCGACGTGCAGGACCGGCGTACGCAGGAAGTTCCGCAGGGCCTGGGCCTTCAGCCCGACAACTTCGGCTTCTCGATGATCTTCGCGAACGCCTGGGGGATCAGCGTGATCCGTGACTATGGTCTGTTCGAGATCATGATCATCAAGCAGGACAGCGAAGAGGACACCACCAATTCGATCAGCAACGACGTCCTCCGGGGGCTCTCCAGCCTTGAAGTGGTGGAGTACGCCAAGCGGATTTCCAGCCTGAACCTGAACGGGTTCGAGGGAGGTTCGGTCGAGTTCTCGGAACTGATGGAACTGGAAGAGGTGGACGTGGAAGCCGAACCGGGATTCAACGAGATCGGTGAGATCCCGGATCACGAACTGTTCGTGGTTCCGACCAGCAAGCTTCGGGCGAACGACTGGATTCAAGAGGTTCTGAACGACGGTCTGTTCGTGGTTCGCAGGTTCTGACCTGCAAGAATTCGCACTCGAACCGAAGTCGGGGTTCACGGTGGTTCGACTCCACCGAGTGCACGAACCGGGAAGAGTTCAGCTTGACGAACTCCAACGGTCGTAGTACAGTAGTTCCAGAACGAGGGCACGAACCGCCCCCACGAACCACCTGAAAGGTGAGAACCATGAACGAGACCAAGCTGACCGTCATCCGGGCCCTCCTCGCCAAGGCCGAGAGCACCGACAGCCCGCAGGAGGCCGAGACCCTGACCGCCAAGGCCATGGAGCTGCTCGCCAAGTACGGGATTGACGAGGCCCTGCTGGAGGCCAAGGGCGAGAAGGTGGCCCAGGTCATCACCAAGCGCATCGTGATCAGTGGTGCGTACGCCAACCGCCGGTCCATCCTCTGGTTCAACGTGGCCAAGATCCTGCGTGTCAAGTCGGTTCAGGTCAGCAACAGCAAGGCTGGTTACGTCATGATGGCCTACGGGTTCGAGGCCGACTTTGACCGCCTGGAGATCCTCTGGAACTCCCTTGACCTTCAGCTCGCCAACGCCATGGCGAACGCCTACGTCCCGTACTACGAGAACAAGCGCTCTTACATGACCACCTTCATCGCGGCCTACACCAGCCGGGTGATCTCTCGCCTGAAGGAGCGCGAGGAGGCTGCCGAGGCCCAGGAGGTTCGCTACTCCGGTTCGGGTACCTCCCTGGTGTTGGTGAACCGGAACCAGCAGGTGGCCAACGTGTTCCACCAGAACCACTCGAACGTTCGCAAGGGAACCAGCGCCCCAGTTCGCGCGAACTCCGGCTACCAGGACGGGCTTTCGGCGGGGAACCGTGCCAGCTTCGGTGGTTCGTCCCTCGGTTCGTCGCGTAGCGCTCTGGGCCGTTGACAGACTCGCAAGAGAACCTGTAAGCTGTACACATGAACTCGGGGGAGACCAGCCGGGCCTAACGGTTCGGAACCCTCCCCCAACTCCCCCCGCTATCCCAATCGGTTAGAGGACGGCGTCTCAAAAACGCTGCTGGAGCGGTCACCCGTCACAAGGGCCGCCAAGTGTCGGTTCGAATCCGACGTGGGGGACGCAAGATCAACCAACGAGCCTGAAAGGCCCATCATGACCCTGCGCATCTTCGGCATGATCCACGCGGACAACGAGAACGTGTACTTCTCCGGCCCCGACTACAGCGTGATCGCCAAGACCCCTCGCACTGACAGCCTTGTCCGCGACATGCTGACCGTGTGGCGCACCAGTGTTGAGGTTGGCGGCCAGACCGCCGAGACCACCCCCGAAAACGCTGACGAGCTGCTGGCCTTCATGCAGGAGATCGGCACCGACTACTACGAGGCGTGGAACAACTACGGCCGGTGCGTGTCCCACCACACCATCGACGCCCCGGTGATCACTCAGGCCCGTTACATCTCGATGGGTCGTCGCCTGATCCTGGACTCCCTGGTCAGCGCTGCGCCTTGCTAGCACTCACAGTTGCAATCTAAGTTCATTTGGCTTATGATTGCTTCTATGAGCGACGAAAAGACCTGCACTTGCTGTCAGGAGACTAAGCCTCTAACTGAATACAACAAGCGACTTAGCGGCCCCCAGGCCGGTTCCTATCTAGCTCAGTGCCGTCAGTGCCTGTTGCAGAAGAGCCGAGACCAGAGGGCCGCTAAGGGTGCTAAGCCACGACGTCCGATCTTCATTGATGGCCCTGAACCTGCTAAGAGCTGTTCGGGATGTGGTGAAATCAAGCCTCTGTCCGAATTTTACACGGACAAAAGGCGTAAGAAGGGTGCCTTTCCTCGTTGCAAGTCTTGCGTCAATGAAGCCGCGTCCAACAAGCGCAAGACAATGCGAGATCAAGCGCTCAATCTCCTGGGCCAATTCTGCTCATGTTGCGGAGAAAATGAACAACGCTTCTTGACCTTCGATCACATCAACGATGATGGGGCGCAGCATCGCAAGGGCGAGGGCGTGGCGGATATTGTCACCTGGATCGACAAGCATCCAAAGGAAGCTAAGAAGCGTCTTCGTGTTCTATGCTTCAACTGCAACTGTGCACGTCAGTTCAACAATGGCATTTGCCCGCACGAGGAAGTAACCAAGCTGTCACTATGAGTGAATCAAAGAAGCCTCGCAACCCAAACATCACTCCACCACGGAAGAGGAGCGTCAACACCTCAGGGGCCGTCGCTTGCGAGTGCTGGCGTTTCGTCGTTATCGCCTATGGCAATGATGGCACCATGCAGCTCTACCCGCCCATC
>Ga0207692_10000015_pt1 | contig 94451 bp, 147 predicted proteins | sample LARL52metaG_FD_184345 | JGI IMG/M metagenome (GOLD analysis project Ga0207692, IMG submission 184345) | Corn, switchgrass and miscanthus rhizosphere microbial communities from Kellogg Biological Station, Michigan, USA - LAR L5-2 metaG... | ecosystem: Host-associated > Plants > Roots >...
TTGTATCCCCCTCTTTTGGGGACCCGGAACTCATTCACACGAAGCAAGATCGGGGCAGGCCCGTACGCGACCCGTTTCAGCTATCCCGTGGCCGTCTAGAACAGCCTTGGGAATCAACGCCTATCCGCTCGAAGACGTGGCTGCCGCATCGTAACGGACCCTTTGGGTATCGCAGGGTCACCGGGCATTCTGTCTTAGGCGGTCCCCAACGCAGAGGGTAAAGGAATCGAACCCTCAGGTATTACCCTGGCCCGGACTTCGAAACCGGTTTGCCGCCACGGCGCTACCCTCCATTGGTGTGCCCCCACAACCGCCACAGTCAGTGAGGGCACTACGGACCTATAGGAGGTCCAGAGCGGGTACGGGGAATCGAACCCCGGCCTGTTGCTTGGAAGGCACTAGTTCTACCATTAAACTATACCCGCATTGCCTTGCGCTGACCTAGTAGGATTCGAACCTACATCTAACTCGTTAACAGCGAGTCGCTTTGCCGTTAAGCTATAGGCCACCGAACACTAACTCACAACATCAGTGTAGCCGATTTCCTTGGCGCGATACAACCGCTTCGCCTTAACGCAAAGAGAACACTTACATTTCGTTTCCTGGTAACAACGCATCGTACCGTGTTGTTGCGGTGACGTGTTCTTGTTGTATCCGCCGCCAGCTTCCCGATTTGCTACCGTCTTTGCCCTGTGGCAATCGTGACAAAGGAGCTGACACTTCTTCAACTCGACTAGGATTGAATCCCATGAACGATCCAGGTCCTTGCCGCTCATCCTGAAACTCGCACTGCCGGGGGCCTTGTGATCAAACTCCAGGTTGTTCCTCGAACCGCAAGTCACACACTTGCCGCCCAGCATCTCCACCAGGATGGATCGACGTTCGGTACGTCGGGCTGCCATGTACGACCGCATGTATTCATTGCTACTCTTCATGCGGTAATCTTAACATAGTCGCTCTGCCACATGCAAGGGTGGAAGCCCGATAGACGTTCTAGACCTATCACGCCCGCGTCCTGTGTGCGCACACTTAGGGGTCGAACTCCGGCACTCGGGCCAACATGCCGGATGGTATAACGAGAGGCGGCTTACCATTAGCCGACAGCTAGTCACCCCGTGGCGTTTGTTTTACCACGTGCTTTCACCAGCTGGATTCGAACCAACATTACCCCTCTAGTGGCAGCGGTGGGATTTGAACCCACGATCTCCGACTTATGAGGACGGCGAGGACGACCGAACTCCTCTACGCTGCTCTAGATGGCACACGGGCAGTGGTGCTTGCGCCCCTAAAGGGTACTGACATGCCCGTGTGCCGTGGCCGCAGTGTTTAAGGTCAGGCGGCCATTCACCTATTGATTCCTTCAGTACAGTCGGGAGAAACTTGGGGGGATCATCCGACAAACGAAGGAATAAGTATGACACCGAGAACCAGTCGATACAGGTCTTTCAAGTAGGACCGCCGCTCTACCAACTGAGCTACAGGCGCAGGGAGAGCGCCCGCCAGGAATCGAACCTGGGCCAGCGGTTTGGATTCCAGAAGTAACCCACATCTTCGCATCGGTGTCAGCTAGCGGTTCCGAGAACCAAATAACCCAGGCTATTTTCATTGCGATTGAAGTATCCCGGGTCTTCGCATCGGAACCAGTCGGGGAGGGGAGAATCGAACTCCCGGCATCCTGTACCCAAAACAGGCACTCTACCACTGAGCTACGCCCCGGTCACCAATATCATGCCGGCTCAGCCGGCGTTTCTTGCCCACGAACCGTAGGTACCGGAACGGATCCCGGTCCCGTCGGCCGTTGTCCTTGAACTTGTGCGCCTTGCACATGGCGCACCCTTTCCACCGCCTGTGTGGGGAGTGGGCCATTGTTATCTCCTAGATGGTGCACACGGTCCCCGGTGCGCTTTTCCGGGTGGCTGGACGTCCACTGTTAGCAACCTACCGTGTGCCCGCGCTCGCGACGGGGATCGAACCCGCGACCTTCGCCCTGACAAGGCGTTGCGCTACCACTGCGCCACGCAAGCATGATCGGCGGGGCAGCGCGCCTCTCAGAGACAGCCGCCGTGAAGCGGGTTACCATCCCCGCCGGTACCAACGGATACCGTGCCGACTTCGCACACCCGGACCCCGTCGGCTAGGGATAACTGTCCGGTCAGACATGCGGTCCGTTGGTTGACTGAAGACCGGAAAGAGGTGGCCCGAGAACCAATCGGCACAGGACACGTAGTGCTCTGCCAATTGAGCTACCGGCCCATAGGTGGACCGGATAGGATTCGAACCTACAACCACTCGATTAATAGTCGAAGTAACCCACGCCTTCGCATCGGGTCACCTCTTTCCGGTGATCCCCGCGAGAACCAAGTAAGCCAGGTTGGGCAGTGCATTTTCGCGGATTTGAACCACGATCTTACTTCACTTATGGAGTGAAATAATTTATCCGAAGTAACCCGACTCTTCGCATCGCGGAGAGTAAAGCTTGGCCTCACGAGAACCAATCGAATCAGGTTAGTAGACCCGGGACTCGAACCCGGAACCTCTCCCCTCATTGGGGAGCGCTCTACCGATTGAGCTAGTCCGCTGAGTTGGTAGCGGAAGTAACCCAATCCTTCGCATCGTGAGGTGTTCAAGTTTGGAATTGTCAAAGAAAGTCGCCGCACTCAAGGGCATTCAGTTGACGGGACGCGGAACGTGTTCTGCCACAAAAGGGCCTGTCCGCATCCCCGTTGCGCAACCTGGAATTGAACCAGGGTCCGCCTCATTATCAGTGAGGTGCTCCAACCGACTGAGCTATTGCGCATCGTGTATGTAATTGTAACCGGGCGGTCAAGGGGATTCCATGGATCCCTTTGACGACCCGAGGGAGACTTTTCGGGCACAGCAGCCTAAATCCCAATGCACTTCCAGCCGGACCAACCGGTGATCAACTCCGATCGGGTACCACGTGGGAAGGGACGGTTTCGAACCGCCGGCCTCTCCCTTTTCAGGGGAGCGCTCTACCAACTGAGCTACCGACCCATGTTGTGCGTGAACCCGGCAGGTCTCGAACCTGCGACCCCCAACTTAAGAGGATGGTGCTCTACCAGCTGAGCTACGAGTCCATGTAATTGTGACGCTTCCCGTCTAGGATTCGAACCTAGATCCCCGGAACCAAAATCCAGTCTCTTGCCGATTAGAGCAACGGGAACCGGTGCCCCCGGTAGGATTCGAACCCACGACCCGCCGGGTAAAAGCCGGCTGCTGCTTCCATCTGAGCTACGAAGGCATTCAGTTGTGAAAGACGGGGTGGTCCGATGGTTTTCACCACCTACCCGAGACAGACGTACCCCTAGCGTGGGCAGTCGTACCCGCCTCCTCGGTCTCTCCGCGCTGCCCACCTAGGACTCGAACCTAGATTACCTGAATCAGAGTCAGGATTCCTGCCGTTTGAAAGAGCGGGCATTAAGTTGTATCCGGCGTTCAGGGGCTAGCAACCCTGAACTTTATGCGTGCGCAACGGCAGCCGGATCTACCAACGAGCCCCCAGTAGGATTCGAACCCACGACCCTCCGCTTACAAGGCGGACGCTCTGGCCAGACTGAGCTATAAGGGCATTATTCAGTTAAAAGGACGACCGACGGGAGTTGAACCCGCATCGCTGTAGCCATACCAGTGCACTACCTATTATGCTACGGCCGTCACCCCGAGGGGCAAGTCATTTTGTTGAAGTTGTGTCGTGCGTGGACCTGACAGGACTTGAACCCGCCACCCCCTGTGTGCAAAACAGGTGCTCTACCCGATGAGCTACAGGCCCAGAGATACGGTACAGGCGCAGGAGTTTCAACGCGGAAAGGTAGCACGAGAAAACCGCTCCACACCTTCGCTCCGCCCCGGGACTAACCTCGATGTGTGCTTCCCCTTCCGGTTTGGTGACGTTCACGCCCGTATCGCATTAAGTTGTGGGTGAGGCCAACACGGTGGGTGTCGCGCATGACAACACCGCGCTGACCTCTCGTAGGGATTGAGGGAGTCGAACCCCCGACCCGCTCTTTGTAAGAGAGCCGCTCGTCCCGCTGAGCTAAATCCCTATATGAAATCCCTATAAGGCTTCACTGAGAACCGGAGAGCACCAGGTGTCATTTCGCCAATTGAAGTAACCCAGCGCGTTCGCATCAGTGAAGTTGTCGTTCGTGTCCGCCTTGCTGGTGTCTGTCCGGGGGAGTGCGTCCCGTCCTGACACGAAGAACATTACCCGGCCGATCCTGGGGTGTCAACCCTTCTTCGGATTTTTCTTCCCACCAGCCTGTTCCTGCTGGTCACGGAAGGTTTTCCACGCCCGATCCAGGTGCGCCGTCGGATCCGGCAACAACCACTCCGCCACCACGTCCACCACCCGGGACACCCACCCCAACCTCTTCAGCTCCGCCACCATCATCACCCTCCCTGTCCAGCCGATTGACGGCCGCCCACACAGCCCGCACGTCCTCATCATCGCGGAAATCCCGCAACGCCTCGCCCACCTCCGCGCCGGACAGATCCCGCTTGGCCAGCACCCGGCACACCGCGATGAGACAGTCCACCAGCCCCACCGTCATACCCTCCGGCGTGCGACAGTCCGTCGACGTCTCAGACACCGCGCAACCGCCCCAAACCCGCGCGCTGGGCGAACACCTCATGCCGGGCCGCCTCACACCGCATCCACACCGCCCGATCCCAATACGCATCCGTCAACGCGTTGTGCGCCGAGTGCTGCGCCGGCAACTTCGGGTGCCCGCACTCCTCCCACCGCTGCCGCAACTCGTGCGTGAACATCGGGATCCCCGTCGGAAGCCCCGACATCGGCCCGAACAGCTGGGCCAACGCCACATGGTCGTACGCGGCGAACCACGCCCACAACTCCACCGGCTCCCCCGGCGACAACAGGAACGTCGCCACGTCCGCCGCGATCTGTGTTCGGGGCTTCACGTTCCCGAAGTCCTTGTGCGACCGGTCCCACTGCCACCACCGCTCACCGCCCCGGCTCTCCTTGTGCCCGGGAAGGTGCACCATCACGTTGTCCGGCAACCACGGATGCGCCATCGCATCCAACATCACCTCAACATCGTTCACCACGGCGTAATACGTGTGGCCCTCTTCATCCACCAGACCGATCGAGATCAACCGAATCGTGCGGCCGTCGTCGATGAACTCCGTGTCATAAAAAACGCGCCGTGCACTCACTTTTGCCCCTTCTGTAGCAAATCAGCAATGCTCGCGACAAGCGGACCGTTCTGGGACAAGCCATCCCCGCACCGCCACACCGCGAAATCCGGCTCCCGCACCTCCGGGTGCCGCGTCAACCACGTGATCAACTCATGCCGCACGGTGAACCCGGCGACCGGCATAGCGCCTGTACGCATCACCACATAAACACACGTGCTCCGCGCCATCACTCCATCCTCTCATTCCACATGTGATTACACTGGACACACTCCCGATACACACCCGGGTCACGGGCGTCAACCCGAGTCAGATAGTGCACCCCGAAAAGGCCGCACGAAGGACACCGCCCCGCCAATTCAAACAACGGGGCAATGTCCCACTTCGTCACACCATGGACCCCGAAACCCGCACGACCGAACGGGTCTTCGTCCACCATCACAAATCTTCCAGATCAAATTCCTTCAACAGCGCCCAGTCCTGTTCCTTCGGCTTGATCACGTGCCCACGCGCCGGGTTCCACGGTGCCGGCTTGAACTCGTCGATCGGCAACACCACCGCTGCGCCCGCACGGCCGGAACGATCTACTTCCGGTGCCGGCACCGGAGTTTCATCGATACCGAACGCGGACGGATCCAAACCACGCGACCGCAAGAACGCAGCCGTCACCGAGCTACGCTCCATCAGACCCTGCTGAACATCCACGTCCACAGTGCCGGGAACGATCAGGTGAATAAACACGACCGGCCGTGTCTGGCCGGGCCGGTCCTGCCGCTTCAACGCCTGGTCGTAATCCCCCAGCGAATGACCCTTCGAATACCAAACCCCGTACCGCGCCCGGGTGAGATCCACACCCGTGCCGCCCGACTGAATCTGAACCCCCACGACATCCGCAGACTCCGACATCTCCCCACGCGAAGACAAACCGTCGGCCCGGCGACCCGAAATCTCCGCGTACCGAAGCCCCGCATCCTCAACCACCTTTTTAATGGCGTCCAGGTCGCTTTTGAACTGGCAATACACGATCACCGGTTCCGGGCCGCCGGCACGGTCGGGAACACAGCCGACATCGGACAGGATCTCCGCCAACGCGTCGGCCTTCGCCGTCGACACGCGATAGGACTGCCGAATCGTCTTACCGCGCTCATCCTCTTCTCCGTCATCGGGTAGCGTGCCGCCGGTCAACTGCATCAACCGCATGATCCGGGCGATCACGTTACGCGGCATCAACACCGCGTCATCTTCGTCGATTTCTTTTCCCTTGGCGAATTCGCGCAAATCGGCGAACATGCGATCGTCCAGGTCCCGGTATGCTTTCCACGCGGCCGGCTCCAACTCGACCTCACGCGTGACATGTTCCACGCCCGGCAATTTTAGGTCGATCGTCGGCCGGTACATGATGGAATGCACCTTGTCAGAGAACTCCTCGGCAAACGCAGGTTTGATCACCGACGGGAATTCTGTGGTCTTCATGTAGAAGTCGCCCGCCTTGGAGCGGGTCTTGATTTGCGCCTCCTGCATTTCGATGTACTTCGCCTTGAACGGCGTCCACACGTGCCCGAAAATGTTCGGGTCCAACGCCCGGTATACACCGAAAATGTCCCAAGGGTGTTGCGGCATGGGGGTTCCGGACAGGCCGATACGACGCTTCGAGAAATCCACCCACTTGCCGGCGACTTTCGAGCCCTTCCCGGTCGGCGACTTCAGGCGGTGAATCTCGTCATAAATGACCATGTCGAGTTTCTGAAGCGGAACCCATGACGCGATCGGCTCCCGCGACAACATCTCGTAGTTGAACACCGCCACATGCACCGGTGCGCCACACGTGCAGTCGAACAGGCACTCTTCGGCCTGGTGAAGCCGCTCCGCCACCTGAAGATCCTGAGGCAGCGCGCCCTTCCGTTTCGCTGGCCGCTTCCCATCCACGATGTGCCACGGCCGCGCCGACCACTTCGCGACCTCACGCGGCCACACACCCCGAACCTTGTTCGGGCACACGATCAGCACCTGGGCCGCGTCCACCGCGTTCACGGTGGCGACGGTGGACGCGGTTTTTCCGCCACCCATCGGGACCGCGATCATGGAAGCGGACACGGCGGAGGAGTACGCCAGCGCGCGGCGCTGGTGCTCCCACAGCGGCGACAGGACCAGGTGGCCGATGTCGGAGTCCGGGGCCGGGTTGTCCGGGTTGAGCACGTCGCGATGCGCACTGGCCGCCTGGTCAGCCAGCGCCAGCACATACGGCGTTACCTCCGGATCGTGCCCGGACAGCAGGGCCAGCACCCCGGCCGCGCCGACTGGTGTCGGAGAGAGGTGCCACTCCTTGTGACGATTGTCGAACTCCGCGTGCAGACCCAGTTTCAGGTTCTCGTTCACGCCGAACGGGGCGTGCCGGATAGCGATGCGCCCGTCACCCCGGATCAGCACCTCCGGCCGCTGACCGGAGGTGACCGTCACGGGCGGCCGGGCCTCCACGCGCGGGCCGGGAAGCGCCACGCCCTGGGCGGCCAGCCGCGCCCGGTGCCGGTGCAGCACGCGCCACGCCAGGGCGGCCTGAAACCGGTTCAGTTCGCGGCCGACACGAACGACGGCAGCCAGCTCCGCCAGGGTGCCCAACTCACTGTCCGGGATCAGCTTCTGGTCCACGGCCGCCAGTAGCGCGGTTTCCGTGGCGCGTACGGGGTTGTCCGTTGTTTCGGTCATCCTTTTTCTCCATGCTCAAAACGGGCGGAACGAGCCTTGATGTAAGCCTGTTTGATATGCCCGCAAAGTTCATTCCGATAGACCCGCCCGGTTTCGAGCCAATCACTAGATGTAAATGAGCTTTCAATAAACCATCCCAAATCCCCCCAACCAAAATGCTGCACCTTCCCCGTTTGGTCGATGAGAGTATGGGCAGGCAAATCACTGTCGTTCAATATGCGCGGAATTGGACCAAGAATAAGAATACTCCGCTGTAGATTAATAGCAGCCCTAAACAAGAACCCTTTATCCAAAAGGGCTTCCGAACCCTTCACCTCCACGAAAGTTCCATGAAGGTGCAAGTCGACAGATTGCCCCCCGGTTTTAAAATCGGGCAAATAGCCAATTCCGTCAATTTCATAACCTTCAGTTTCATACTCCCATTTGATACCTGCTGCGTCAAAGAACACAGCCCACCGTGCTTCCAGGCGCGACCGGAAGCGGCACCCGGCATAGCGGGTTTCAATCGCCTTGATCGTCACAGGTGCCCCCTGTTCTTCAGCATGGTTTGCCACTTCTCGTAGTTCTCCAGTTCCGCCACCTTGTCCCGCGCCCATTCTTCGCGCTTGTCGGGATGCGGGTGGCAGGGCTGTACCGGGTCAGGTGGAGCGTCGGACAGTTCGCACGAGCCGGGACAGCACTGGTGAAAGTCCACGGTCGGCCTGCCTTTCACCAACCCGGCAAGGCTGTCAGGGTCCTTGCGGCACCACCGCCAGTAGTGGCATTGGTAGCTTCCACTTGCGTGCCCGCACCGGCCACAGAAGTACACCCGGCGCGGGTCGTCCATATCCTGTTCGAACCGGCACTGTTGCGCCACGGTCAACTCTTCGTTCCGTTCGTACGGTTCACGCCAGTTGACGCCGGTTACATCCGTTTTGATGCGCTCCATGTCCGCTTTCACCTCCCCCGTTTGCGGGTTACCGGTTTTGCCAATCGATGCCGTGCGATTCGAGGAATTCTTTCGCCCGCTGGTGTGGGCACCGAAAATTCGGGTCACCGGTGTCGTCATACCAGCCGTGTTCCTGGCAGTGATTGTTGTGGTCGTAGCGGCATGACTCTTCGTCGACAAAGTCGGCGATGAAATCAAACGCCAACGCCAACTCCGGTGAGTGCGACCCGTTCAGCGCGTCTACGATGCGTGGTCCTTCGTCCGGGTCGAACATGACGCCCCGGAATTGTTCGCGTTCCGGTGAGCCGTCGGGGGAGTAGTACAGGTTTCGGGACTGGTGGCGGCCAGTGCGCCAGCGTCCCAGGGAAAAATCAGGCATCAGTTCGTGGTCCACTTCACGTGAATGCCGCCGAAGCGGTCGCTCATGGCCTTGTCCATGACATAGCGGGGCTCCCCGGGCCTTGTCTTGTTGGCCGCCGCGTCCACGGTGGACGCCCTGACCTTCTCGTTCTTCCCATCCTTGGGGCCACCGTGGTAGTAGACGTCGAACATGATTTCCTTGGCCATTGCTCTCTCCTTGATAGACGAAAAACCCTGGTTAGGGTATTCTAACCAGGGTTTCACGGGTTGTCAAGACTTTAGCGTGGTGGCCAGCGCATCATGCTCAACACCACCAACGCCACCTGGCACGCCAACAGCACACCAATCCCGACCCACGCCGCCGGACTCTGCCTCATCGGCCCCGTCGCGATCAACATCTGAACAACGCACAGGAGAACAATTCCCCCCAGGAACTTCACCGCCCGGATCACCTCATCCATGATGGACAATGCCCGGACCAGCCTCGCGCGCATCCCCGACCCTCTTTCTGTTACTAACTGTCGACTACCGCCCGAACGCGATCACACAACAGCGAACCCTCCCAATTGGGAACGAACATCCCGATCTTGTCGAAATCACCGGCCAGCGCCGACAGGGTAGCTGAGCACATCAGCGTCACCATCTGCGCCGGAACCTCAATGAAATCCGCCGGATTCCCGGCCACGGACTTCACCATCTCGTTGAAATCGTCCACCAGCAGAGCGGCCACCTTACGTCGCTTCTCCGACTCGTGAAGCCGCTTATACAGGCCGTCATCGTTCACGCCCGCTTCCCCCTCCGGTGCGCCCCGCCCTGCGGCATCGGCTTCCCCGTCGCCGCCACATGCCGCCGGTTCGCCTCCAACCGGGTAGCCCGGTCCGCCGCCACCTTCGCCCTGGCCTTGTCCTCCAGTGTCGGCCGGACCAGCTTCGCCGCCGCCCGGCCGTCTACCACCTTCCGCGCCGGAGCCATCAGCGGTCCGCCTTCCACACCCACCGCGTCCCGCCGCCCGTCGGCTTCATATACGCGCCCGGAGCGTTCGGCGGCCGATACGCGTTCCACGACTCACGAACATCCGTCCGCAACCCATCTTCCGGGCCGCCAACCAACGTCACCGTGATCACTTTCGACTCTTTGGGCATCACACACCGTCCTTACTGTGATCGCCGTTGCCACACTTGCGGTGCGTGAACACCAACCGTTCCCCGGGCTGGTCGCCCACGAAGTCCGCGCCCCACGACTGCCGGTGCAGGTTGAACTGGTCACCGGAGAACACCGTCCGACTGCACCCAGGGCACAGACCCAACGCCATCCGCTCCCACGGCCGCGCCGTCTGCTCCTGTGCCGGTCGCTCCCGGCCGTTCTCCAACTCCGCCAACAGGTCCCGCTCCAGCTCCGCAAACGCGGGAGCGGCCGTCTGAAGCCGCCGGATCAGGTCGCGGATGCGGGTCAACTCGTCCGCCAACTGTGCCGCGTCCCGCTCCGCCGTCCGCCGCCGCCGCCGCTCCTCCTCCAGCTGCGCGCACAGCGCGGCCCACCCGTCCGCCAGCGACAGATACGACTGGCCCACCCGGGCCGCCGCCGCCGTCAGCGTGTCCACCGCGACCTGTGCCGCACTCTGATGCGTGCCCGGCCGCGTCACTTCCGCCGGCCGCTCCTGTTCGGCTCCCACGTCCACACCCCCTTCTTGACCACGTACGCGCCGTCCTGCTCGTTGCCGGCCACGTTGTACTCCGTCGCGTCGGCCGACACCATGACCTCTGCGCCGTCGTGGGGGCCACCGACCAACCTGACCTTGTGCTTCGCCATCACCCATTCCCGCCTTTCTTATTGTCCGGAACCCAGCACCAACGGTCACCCGCCGGCCACTGGTGAAGATCTTTCACATACGCGCCGCCATGCGCCCGGTTCGATCGGTAGGTCAAGACATCGACAGGCACGGAGACCTCTTGGCCATCCAAAGGGCCTCCGCGCAACTCGACCCGCCGCCTCCTCACGCAGGCAGCCCCGTGTCCCAGTAGAACCGGTCCGGGTTCTCACCCTCAACCGGGGCGTACCGGCCGCCCTCGGTGAACATCTCGTTCACGCCTGGGCCGACAACCAACACCGCGCCATCCGCCGGGCCCAACATCAACTCCACATGCCGCCGGCTGTCCTCTACCGGCACACCGAACCACGGAAACCCCATCTACTCCTCCCCTTCCGGCGGGACGCCCTTCTCCGCCTCCCGAAGAATCCATTCCACGTCACCGCGTGTAATGCGTGGTCGCCCGTTCGTCTCCACATCCAACCGGTTCGCCTTGCGCCACACGTGGTCGATCAGGGCTTCGGTGACGGGCGGTTGCCAGCCTTCCCAGATCACCGCCCATGTGGCGCGTTCCGCGTCGCCACGAAGCGCTGGGGATGGCGCGCCGATGTAGCTGGACGTCATCCGCTTGAGCATCGCGGCGGCCAACGCTTCCCGTTGCGCCTCATGGTCTTCCGCGTTCACTCCGGCACCTCTACCGCCTCCTGAAACCGGACAACTTCCGGCCACGTCAGATACGTCTTGGTGTGGTCGCCAGCACGCCGCCACAGACTCGTGCCATCAGACAGGTGCCCAAACCGGATGAACGTGGTGTCCCCCTGCGGGCGCTTGACACGCTGAACCCGTTCAACCGGCTCCGGCGCACCCGGCATGAAATGCTCAGTGGCCGGTTCCGTGGCGGCTGTGCCCATGCTGGTCTTGCGGGACGCCTTCACCGCGTCCGTCAGCGTCTTGACCCCATCGGTCGTCATCACCTGGCCGGCGACGAATGTGCCGTTGACCTCATCGCGCACGCGCGACAACAACCGCGAATCCTTGATCAGGTTGCCGATGATGGCGCGCACATCGTCCACCTTGTCGGTGGCGCGTTCGTCCAGGCCCAGACCGGTCCGGATGAATTCCATCAGGTCCGACCAGTGGCCTTGAGTGCGGTCCAACTCTCCGTTCAGGCGTTCACACTGCTCGTTCAGCTGGTTGTATTCGGTGTCGGTGCCCCTGCACAGTTCCTTCCACGCCCCGATCTCTTCCTGGCAGTGCCGAACCTTGTCTTCCGCCGCGTTCACCTCACCCATAAGGGTGTGGATGTTCGCGGACAACGTCCCCAAGGCGGCCCGCATGTCCCGATAGCTGGGAAACTCGCCGTGCGACAATGCCGGATCCGTGGCCTTGGTCGCGACCTCCAACGCGTTATGCAAAGTCGCCGTCATCGTGTGCATTTTCTTCTTCCACCTTCCCGTGTCCTGAGTGATGCGCCCAGCCAGCCGCCCTCTCGCTGGCTGGCCGGGCGTTGTCGTGGATTACTGGGCCAAGGCCTTCCGCGCGCCGAACCGAGTCTGGTTCAGGTCCGCGCGCCGGCCGCCGGCCTGGCCCGCGCCGTAACCCGTCATGTTGTAAGTACGCGACTTCCGCTGCCCCGTCTTCGGGAAATACTCCTTGAACTTGTTCTCCACCAACTCCATGCGGGAAGCCAGTACGAGCGCGGTTCCCGGGGCTCCGTCGCCGGCCGCCGTGTGTTCGGCCTGGTTCTGTCGGGTCGCGTGCTCCGCGATTTCGGTCAGTCGTTCCGAGATCGTGGCGGAGAAACCCGCCATGTAGGAGGCGCGTAGATGCCGGGTTCGCGCTGCGACTTCCGTGCCTGTGTAGTACCCGCCGTAGCTGTCGGCGGACAGCTTGGCCGCGCCGGTTTCCGACTGCACCAAGAGAAGCGTGTACAGGAATTCCACGCGCTCCAGGTCGGAGGAGTGTCCGACGACATCAGTGGCAAGAACGGACTTCCCCTTGGGGTACATGAGCGTCTTGCATCCCAGGGCGACGGCGATACCGCGCAACAGGTTGTGCTTCTCGTAGCTGTATGGATTCTGGAAGCTGACCCGAATCTTGGTGATGGTGTCGGCCGTCTTCTGGCCGGTAGCTTCCAGCATGGCCTGTTGGATGCCGTGCGCGGCCATCAGCTTCATGGCGTGCGCGCGGAAGGCGTCGGCCTCTTCCTCGCTGTCCGTGCGGTTGGCCTTCTCCATGAGGCCCCGAATACGGTTCAAGGTCTTCGGGTTGACGTTCTCCGGGTCGGTCACGGGAAACTCACTCCTCGGTTGGCGGTGCGCTGACAGAAAGAACTCTAGCCGACTCCGGGAGGGATGTCAACTCCTTGGGTAGGAAAGAGGACAACCACCCTCCCCAAATTCATCCCGGGCACACATCCCCGATGTGAATCGATCGCACCCGACCCGGCGCGACCAACACGATCCGGCCGGAACGACCCGCCACACACGACACCGCGCCCGACACGCTCACCGCCGTCACGCGATACACCACAGAAGGCACGCAACCGGACACCGCCACGCCGGCCGCAACCAGCGCCACAGCCACAAACATCTTACGCATTACCCTAATTCCTTTCAGTGCGAAGAATAGAAACCATGATCGGGTGAGCAACCCACCCACACACTCGGCCGCTCATCCGGCGTCGCCCACGCCACAAACTCCCGAACAAAATCCGGAGTCGCCAGGCTCGTCTGATCCACCCGAATCGTCAACCTCGCGTCACCCAACAACGGCCGCAACGCGTCACGACCCGACAAATACACGCCCAGCGGAGCCCACGACGCATTCGTTTGACGCCACTCGTATTCCGCGCGAATCTCCGACGGAGACGCCAGAACCGCCAACCTACGCGGACGATCATCCACGGACCGCCACGGCTCACGATAGTTCGCCGTCACCTCCGGAATCCCATCACCCCGAAGCGACGCGACCACGTCACAGGAAATCCTGTGCCGATCATTCACGTATCGACGGTAAGCCACCCGCCACTCGACCCGCATTCAGATCACCCTCTCAATCACCAACGGTTTCCGATCCCCGGTCACCACCTGACGGGGCACAGAGCCGAGGGCGGTTCTCACCGCCTGCCGGGCCGCCGACTTCGCCACCGGCTCCGGCGTGTCCCCGAACTCCAAACCCACCGGCACCAACACCACCACCGTCACGCGGCGCTCCACCATGCGTGTCACTCCTGCTCCCCCGACTCGAACACTCGCGACACGGGACTGACCAGCAAAACATCCCGGGCGCAATTGATTTCCGATACACGAGACCACTTGACCAGGGCCGTCATCGCATTCCGCAACCGCGCCATGATGTACCCGCGAGCACGGCCCGGGACGCTTGCGGAAACCAGCGCCTGACGAATAGCGGTCTCCGTCAGAAAAGCCGCGTCCGCGAAGTCCACCGCGTCCACCTCCGCGAACACCACCACCGCCACCCGATGACAAGTCATCTCGTGCGTCATGACATTCTCCTCAAACATTTCGGACACGTCACCAAACCGCCGCATTCGTCATACCACGACCGGCGACTACCTTTCGGCTGGCACACTGTCACCCGGTTGAAACCAGGATCCGACTCCAGCATGACCGGGGCCGCGTGCACCATCGAACCCTGATCGGAACGAACCCTCCGATACTCACTCATTGCCGTAACACTCCCTCGGGCCAATGTTCTTGAACTCGCAGGCAACATATCGGACGCCTTTATGCAAATGCTCTGCCTTGACTTTTCCGACCGTCACCCACACCGGAACCCCCCGGAACCTGTGCACCCACACTTGCGCGCCCGCCGTCAGAACATCGTCGGCACCCATCACCAGCCACCGGCCCGACATCCGAATGAACACCGGCTTGACGGGGAGGTGATGCCCCCACTGCCCTGACGGGATTCGGGGCAACAAGCCACTCACGATGACCCCCACCGGCCTTGACGCCGCTGTTCCGGAGTCTCCAGGTTCTCGTACTCACACAACAGCCACCGGTCACCTGGACGCCGAATGTACTCAGCGAGCGCCCGGCCGCATCGCACCGGAACCGCCACGTTGTTCGACCCGCTTCCCCACCGGATCACTGTCACATCCGCGCCTGGATGAACCAACCGTTCCGGCCCGAACACCCGCCACACCCCGTACCACCGAAAAAACATCGGACGGCCAGCCAACCGGCGGGGCCAGCTGCCTTCCGGAACACTCGGAAGGCCAGCCGGCACCGTGCCGCTCACCGACGGCCGCGCTTCGGGCGACGCTGACCGCACTTGGACGCGGCCAGCAGACGGCCGGGGGCGGCGGAGGTGTTGCGCCGGGCCGCGCGGTACCGCTCGAACGCTTCCGTGCCGGCCGTGGCCTGCTCCGCGAGCGTGGCGACCGCGCCGGCCGCCTCCATGACGTGCGCCGTGACCCATGCCTTTGGGCGGATGGCCGCGCCGTAGGTCAGGCCGGTGATCGGCTCCGGGGTGGCGTCGTCCAACAGCGTCACCAGCGGGTCACTCGCCGCGTCCGCCTCCGCGCGGGCCTCGCTCCGCGCCTTCGCGGCGGCCAGGCCCTTCGTCAGCGCGCCGGAGTCGCGCATGGCCTCGACCTTCGCGGACTCGGCGCGCATACGGTCTTCCTGCTCCCGCTCAGCGTCAACCAGAGCCTCGACCTTGCGGCGCACTGCGTGCAACGACTGGTACGCACCGCCACGCTTGCCGTACTCAACGGCGGCCCTCTCCTGCATCATCGCGACCATGTTCAGCGCCTCTTCGGCGCGGGCGACATCGAACGTGGCAGTGGTCGCGGTCAACTGGATCTCACCGGAGAACGTGATGAAAAAGGTGCTCATGACCTTCAGGGCGTCCACGTTCGAGGCAGTCAGCTTCGTGATCTTGACGGACATTTCAGGCTCCTTGGGAAGTCTTACCGGATGTAGTTGGTCTGTGCTGATAAAAAGAACTCTAGTCGAGGCTCCCGGGGATGTCAACCCTTTTGCTGCCATCCCCGGGAAGATTTTTAAGCCTCATGCGCCCAGGGGCACGCCTCCGACCGGGTGATGTGAATCCCCGGGTGCTCGGACCGAACAAACGCCTCCGCCTGCGTGATAGCGGCCGACGTGTCGTCTTCCATCGGCACAGCCACCATCATCGTGTGATGCTCCCCCGTGGCGTCCGTGCACCGGAAACCGTTCACCGGGCACGGACCCGTCACCTTGTTGCGCGGGTCGTGCTCCGGGTTGCGCGGCAACTTCGCCGTCACCACAACGAACATGACTACCTCTCTCCACTGTGGACTGATGATCCGTGGCGCGGAGCGGGACCGGAGTCCTGCCCCCCGCCATGGGTGATCAGGCCGGGAACGCGGACGCGGCCAGCACGCACACCGCCACCTTCGACGGCACCACGGCTACCGGGAACCCGTCCAAGCGAACCGACCACTTGCCGTCACCGTTCATCCAGAACCGGCCGGCGATCCGGCCGTCCACCATCACGGTGCCGGTGGTCGGAGCGACCCGGCTGGACAGCCGGATTCGGCCCATGGCCGCCTGCGTGGCCAGCGCCTCCGCGTGGTCAGCGTCGATCACGGCGCGGAGCAGGTCCGCCCGGAACTGCTCCGCGCTCTGGCCCGGGGCGATACGCATCGGGGCCATGACGGCGCACGCGCGGGCGGCCCGGACGTTGTTCGCGGCGGTCTGGGCGGTGGTGACGGTCGCGATGTTCATCGTGTCCTCCGTGGCGTTTCGCGCTGACCTGATGACTAGAACACTAATCGGTGAAGCGTGGGATGTCAAACCTTTGGTAGTGGTCCGATCGAGTGAACCGGACCACCACCGGGACAATCACAGCTTGGCGCGCACACCCAAAACACCAGACGTCATGAACCGGCCGTTTCCTTGGATGTAATAGCCCACCGAACCCACGTGACGGCCATGCTGACCACCGCCGGGGAGAACCACACTCCACGACCGGCCACGCCCCTCGTGCTCCCGGGAGCACGAATTCAGGATGAACCAGCCACCCCGCGCGGCCACGTCCCGCATGAGCGCCGCGATGCTGTCCGGCACCGGGTCCCCGGCCCACCAGTCCCGCATGATGTAGTTGCCGACCTGGACGCGGGGGTACTTGATTTCAAGCCGTCCGGGAATCTGGCTGGCCATCGTGTGCTCCCTGGGTTCGTTCCGTGCTGACATGTAAAACACTAATCGGCCCAGCCCGGGATGTCAACTCCTTGGGCTGGGCCGATCGGGTGATGTTGTCAGAAGTAACAGAAAAGGATGATCACGAACGCGATGAACAGCACATACGCCGCCATCGCCACAAGCGCGGCCACAACATCCGACATCACGCCACACCCCAGTTGTTGTACGAACCACCATCCATACCCACCGGCATGAGGCCGCCGGCCGCCAAGGACTTCACGTCCCAGTCATCCGCCGCGTAGTCCCAGCCTTCCGCGTGCCGCACCTCGGTACGCACGTGCTCGTGGCCGGACTCGCACTTCCAGCCCCGCGCCGTCTCCCACGCCACCGCGCCCGTGACGTCGTAGCACTCCCGCACCACCGGCCCGTCTTCCGTGTCCACCTGCACGTTCCAGTCGCACGGGAACGCGGCGCGCTGGTGACAACGCTTCACGCCTTCGACCGTGCGGTGATATTCCGGCAGTTCTGAACGGTGCGCCTTGCGGTTTCCGCATCGGATCTCGTGAGCCATGGGATTCTCCTCGGTTTCGGTGGGGTGTTCGTTTCGTGCTGTCTACGACTCTAATCGGCGAAGCCCGGGATGTCAACTCTTGGCGCTAGGCTGACAGAGTGACATCCCGGACCGGCGATCAGGACAGAACCCACACGGCCGATTCGAACCCGTCGCGGGTGTCGTACCCGCGCACAGCCGCACGCTTCCATACCGACTCCGGCGCGTTGCGCTTCACGCACCGGTAACGCTCCATGGCTGCCTTGTTCACGCACCCGCCATACATCACATGCGCCACCATCCGCGCCTGGTAGTACAGCCGACCCAGCATGGTGTAACCGGTGTGCACAGACATCCGCGCGGACTTCGGGAAGTAATCCAGGTCCGCCAACGCCTCCGCCTCCGTGGCCCGCTCCGGGCCGACAGCGGACACGGTGTCCGGTGTGCCGTCGCGGGTGAACGTGGCGCTGAACGTGATCGTGAGGGACATGCGGTGCTCCTTGGGGTTGTCGTGTGTCTGTCGTGCTGGTCTAGTGGCTTGCCACCCACACCAGCGCGTTGGCGTGCACGCTGATGGTGTCGAACGCGCGCCGGTCGTAGTCCAGGGCCAGGAACGCAACGTTCCCGGAACCCCGGGCCGGACGGACCTTGTGGTCCAGGGACGCGGCCGGCGTCATCAGGTCCGGATCGAGAAGCACCATCCCGGCCCGCAATGCCGACCCGCGCACCTGGACGGCCGGCAACGCGTCCAACGCGTCCAGCGCGGGGTGTCCGTCGGACCAGATACGGGGGGTGGCGGTCATCTCGGGGCTCCCTGGGTTCGTTCCGTGCTGTGTCTATGACCCTAACCAAGGTGACCCGGGATGTCAACTCTTTGACTCCCGGGCCACCCGAACGGACTACGCCACGAACAGAGACTCCCAGTCCAGACCCAGGGACTTCGCCAGATCCCGCCCCTTGGCGGTGAAATTGGCGAACACGTCGCCCCGGTCGCTCTGCGTGGTGAGCAATCCGGCGCGCTTCAGGTCGGTCAGGTTGCCGCGCCGCTCCCGGGTGATCTCGACCAGCGGCGTGCCCGACCAGTCGCCCGCGTCGCCGACCAGCGAGCGGAACAACGCCTCCGACGCGGGGGTGAGGCCGGACGACGGGGCGGCCGGGGCGGGGGTGGTCAGGGCCGCGCGGCGAGCGACCTCGGCCCGGTACAGGGCCAGCCACCAGGCGTGAGCCTGAACCATGCTCAATGCGTGCGCGTTGGCGGCCGGCGACCAGTCCGCCCGAACCGCCTCGATCGCGCCGTTCAGGTAGTCCACTCGACGGCTGATCTTCCCGGTCAGCTCCGCGTCCGTCAGCTCCGCGTCCGTGGCGTCCAGACTCGCCGGACCGCCATCGGTGCCGATGGTGAACGCGGTGTCAATCGACACCGCCAGGTCGAACGCCTCCGCCACGGTCAGGCCCGTGGTGACCACGGACAGGCCGTCCACGGTCAGCGCGTGGTCCCAAGCGTGAAGGGCCGTGGTGAGCAGGCCCCGACGGATCAGGGCGACGCGGGTGCCGGTGGTCGGAAGCGTCTCGTTCCGGGGGCACCCATCGGCGTAGAACTTCAGGGCGCGGCGCATCGGAGCGGTCAGGGTCTGGGCGGTGAGCTTCGGCATCTCGGGCTCCTTGGGTTCGTTCCGTGCTGACAGGAAGAACATTAATCGAGCGGTAGCGGGATGTCAACTCCTTGAGCTAGTCCGTTCGAGTGACATCCCGCCCCGCCGCCCTACTTCGCCGGCCCCTTGCCATCCGGCCGCAACCCCGCCGCCTTCCGCCGCCGAATCTCCTCCTTGCACAAGTAGATGTGATACGCCACCACATGCACCCGGATCAACTGATCCGTCCGCCGAACCTCATGCAACCGTTGCTGATATTCCGCAACACGCTTCACCATGTCCGCATCCGAGTTCCACAACCATCCCGGATTCTCCTGCGCATACTTCCGCGCCATGGCATGGCCTTTCGCGCACTCCGCCTCAAACACCTTCTTGTCAATCATCACACTCCTCCATGCCGATTCGGATACAACTCCGCCCAGAACCGCTCCCGCAATTCCGCCAACACCCGCAAATCGTGTTCCAACCGTGCCCGCGTCCAGTCCGAATCATTCCCCATGTGCTCCGGCCCCGGAACCCACCGATATCGCGACGCACGGAACCGCAACTCCGTCTCCACCATCTCGTTCACGATGGCCACCCGCTGGTCTTCCACGGCCGCCTCACACGCCGGGAGACGTTCCCACCGTTGACGGTGTCCGCTCCACCGCAGGCACAGCCACTCGCCCCGGTCGTTCCGCGCCCACACCGACGACGCCACCGGCCCGGGCACCTCCACCGTGGCCCAGTACTGCCGGTCCGAACGTGGCCAGTCATCCCACAGCACCACGCGGCCGGCCGGGACGCACATTTTCGTGGTCAACAACGACACCATGGCTCACACCTCCCGGCCCTGACCGCGCCTCATCTGCGCCAACGACTCCCGCACCTCCGACAACGCCTTGTCGTCGTCGTAGGCCATCAACACCGCTTCCGTCAGCCGCGACCGGTAGCCGTGCTCATGCTGCTTGTAGTCGTCGCCCAACGTGTCGTAGGACTGGCACACGCCGTAGCCGAGGGACTTCGTGTCCACGTTCGTAGTGGCCACCCGATCACGTGGAAACACCGACGGCGGGATGTTCTCCGCAGGCACCCCCGGCGTACGGTGCAATGCCCACACCGACACGTGCCAGGATTTCCCCCCTACCGGCTTGCGGACCACGTACAGGTACGTGTCCGTGTACGCCTCATACGTGCCCGCCTGGCTTCCCTTGTGGAACTTGAGCATGGACCAGCACCCCTCTCAGAACAGCGACGCGATAGCGGCCGGAACGGCAATGAACGCGTCCCAGACCCACGCCAGCGTGGCCGAAACATCGGTGAACAGGGAAGCGAACAACGCGAACATCGTGTGCCCCTCGGTGTCGGTGAACAACGAACACCCCGGAGTCTAACCGCTAGACTCCGGGGTGTCAACTCATTGACTGGTTTGTTTCCTCGGCTTCTGGCGATACAGTCGATCCCAGCCCGTCCGGAACCGCTCATCGATCCCGTACATGCTCACCGACTCACGCGCCCGAACCCACGGATGCTGGCCCTTGTCCTCGAACGCCCGGACACCACCCACGCCCAGGAACTCCACCGCCATGACATCCCCGTCCAACGTGACCAGGTAGATGTACGCACCCGGCTTCGGGGCATCCTCTGCTCTCACAGCTCGTTCACCTTCTCCAAAAGCCACTCGCCGAACTTCCACACCGACAGGGCGCACGACAAGGTGATAGCCACCCCGAACGCGGACCCGAAATCCATGGTCGGAATCGGCGCGAACCAATCGTGCAACGCGGACACAACCCATGTCAGGGTAACCGCCTCCGCCGCGCTCACCCCGGCGAACAGCAACACCCACAGAATGATCTTCATCTCTCGTCACATCCCCTGAAGCTTCGAGCGGCGAATTTCCGCCGCGCCCAACTGGGCCATCTTCTCGACCTGGTCCGACCAGGTCATGTACTTGCGGCCCTGGGCCTTCGCCTCCCGAAGGTGACCCCGGTTGACCAGTTCCCGAACCTCTTCGACCGTCAGCCCCAGAATCCTGGCCGCCTTGCTGGCCGAAATGCTGGTCGGACCCTTGTCCTTCGCCATCTTCGGTGTCCTCCTTGGTTGGTATTCCTACACCTTAGCCGGTCGATAGGGGGATGTCAACCCTTGGGCAATTTGCTGACATCGGCCCCCGAGTGACGCAGATCACGCAACATATTCTCAATAGCGCGATGATCCGTCGGAGTCGACGCAATAAACACCGGCGACTTACTCTTATCCGGCGGAAAACATCTCCACGTATGCCCGTATCTCTCCACACGCCACCCCTGATCACGCAACCCGTCCACAATCGCCCGAACCGTAGACGCACGCGACCCGCCCTTACGACTCTTCGACATCATGACTCTCCATCCTTATTTACAATCTCCCAAAACCGACGATCCAACGACTCATCCCGCGCCGCATCCACCTCGACACGGAACGCCCTCGCATCCCGCCGCGCCCGAAACCACGACAACCCCACACCCACACACAACACCCCACCAACCACAATCGACACAAACAACGACGGATCCGGCGACGACACCGACACCGCAAACCCAAACGCCCCCCACACCAACACCGCCACCACACCCACCGTGAGCCACACATTCCCCCCACGCGCCGGCACATAATCCGCCAACACCCGATCACGACGATAAAACCGCTCCGTGAACAAAGAACACATGAGGTCCATCACCACAGTGGCAGACACAAACACGGCCGCCATCATCAGCGCGTAAAAGAACGCGACCACCACACTATTCGTGAAACACATCACGACAGTGTTCACGGCGACAAGCGCGCCCAACACGTGAACAGGCTCAATCTTCTTCACTGATCACTCCTCACCAATCGAATCTGATACGACGGACGGCCAATAAGCGGGTGAGCCGTCCTTTCCTCCAACTCCCCCATGTCCACCAACGCCGTGACAATGCCCCGAACCACGCGCGGATCTTCCGCCCACGCACGTTTCGCCAACCGCCGGCACACCACAGCCAACGCCGCCCACCCCTGCGCGTCGGACACCTTCCGCACCATCGCGCGCACCTCACGCACCCGGTCCGCCTCCGTCACCCCCATCCGGCGCGGCGATGGATGAGACCGCGAACTCTGCGACTTCGGCGCACCCGGCCACGGTGGCGGCCACCCCGTCCGCGACCGGCGACGCCGCAACAGGTCCTGCGCCGTGAACTCGTCCAGCATCGGATCCACCACCGGACACGGCTGCACCGTGCCATTGCGCCGACACTTCGACACATCGGCCGCGCACACCTCCACCGTCCAGACGTTCGGCCGCTCCGACCCTGGACGCACCCGCGCCCGAATACGGCCACTCACGACCAACTCAGCCACGTCAACGAGCCCGATATGCAACTCATCGGCCGCCGCGTGCACCGACAGCGCCCGCGTCCACGGTGTCGGGGTCACGACTCCTCACTCTCGTTCGGGTTCGCCACCGTCAACGGCAACCGCCACAACGTCCGGGCAATGCGCACACCCTCACTGTCCCGCGCGCCCGCGATGTCCTTGGCACGCATCAGACGCAACACCTTCGTCACCGTGCGCGCCGTCCGCAAACGCAAGTCCGCGCCCACTTCCACGGCGAACGTGCACAGAGCCTCCGCCCGCACATGCACATGCAAGTTTCCCCACCGTGAACCCGCGCGCCCCAGAATAGGGGCGTCCTCGTTTTCGAGAGATTCATCGTACGTCGCGACAGGAGGATACGCCTTCAGGTATTCCCTGATCAGTTCGAACAGCGGAATAACCAACATGCGGTATTCCGACTTTTCCGTATCCTCGCGAATATCGGCGATACGCCGAACAAAAGCCACCGTGAAGAACGGCACCGGGCCGTCGCTCCCGTCCACCTGACACCAGACGGCCGGCACCTGGAAGGTGGACGCCGCCGCCGTGAGGTCGGCTACGGACATCTTGACCAGGGGGGCGACCTCTTCGGCCGTCAGGTAGTCGGCCACCTCCTCCGGTGTCAAGGTCACCAGTGCTAGCGCCCGCTTGGGCGGCATGGTCGGCCCCGTCTCTACGTTGTTCATACTGTACACCTTACCGTCCTGTCAGTGCGTACTGTCAAGTCCATACCCTCTTTGTACGGTATGGATCGAACAATGGACCCCCCGGGACCCGGTCCATTAGGTCCACGGGGTCCATCGTTTTGCCTGATCAGACCCGGTGTCCCGGAAACGTGGACGGGGGCCGAAAGTTCGTGGACTCCCCTTTGACCTGGGACGGCCCCCCCCTCCCGAAGGGGACCGGAACCCCTCGGAGCGCACCCCGTCCAGCCTGCGGCGATCTCAGGGGGTCGGACGGCCCTCTCCAGATAGACCCGCCGCGCGGAGCGCCGGCACCGGTCGCCGGGGAGGGGTCCGACGCGGTTTCGCGTCCTATAGGAGGCGACTCTGTGCTTTGCTACCCCTGAGCTGGACGAACTGTCAGCACTTCCAGTATGTCGGACATTTCGGACATCCCATGTCCGTTTTGTCTGATATACTGGAGATATTGACAGTATGATCTGAGTTCGGGTCAGCCAAGTACGTCCAGGACCCAAAGTAACCCCAGGTCGGAAACCTATAATCCCAGGTCAGACCCCGGACCCGGTACGAAAGTCAAAAGGGGGTCCACGGGGGTCCACGTTCCGGACCATAAGGCGCTGACCTGCAATAATCTACTGTACGATGGACCCCCCACGGACCCCCCATTGGACGCGGACACATAGCCCGATACCCCCCACCCCTATGCACAGACGCCCGTCTCCACTACCACAAACCGTTACCCGCAGACTATTGACACAGACTACGGTTCGTGTTAATTAATAGGAGCTTTATGCATTCAGATAATCTGACCTGCGGAAACACAACACGCTAGCCGCCTCTGCGTCACGCTCCGTGCCGTTACCTACGCTGCGTATTTGCGCTGGTCACGGCTATGCCGTGCAGGACACGCGTACTGTCCGTGCCGGGCCGGCCGGGCGTCCTGTGGACCCCTTTTCCGGCCCTACGGGGCACCGTGGACCCCTTTCCCACGGTGCCCCGTACTGGAGAGGCTGACAGTTAGCAGGACTCCCCACGGTGCCCCGTACTGGAGAGGCTGACAGTTAGCAGGACTCGTCCACGAACAGCCGATACAGCAACTGGGACCCCCAGCACTGCGCCCGGTCGTCCCACCCGTTGGCCGCGTACGGCCGCCCCGTCTCCCGCGCCACGCGCTCCTCCAGCTCGGTCCGCAACTCGTCGGACATGCCGCGCTGCGTGTGCACGTAGTCCGCGCCCATCTTCACCAGCTCCGCACGGTGGCAGCACCGCGACTGGGCCGGGCCGTCGTCGCCCATCCCATGCCCATAGGTCTCCCCTGTGCGTGCGCCGTGCTCCGGGCAGTACCAGGTATGCGCCCCGTACTGAAGGTCGATCATCCCGTCGAACTTCGAGCCGGAGAACGGGGCCGTGACCTTGTCGACCGCGTTGGCGGTCGGGCCGTCGGTCCACCGGACGTCGATCGAGGAACCGCCGGCGTAGCGGGAGGAGCGGACCGAGAACTTGACGCCGGGGAACTCCTTCTTGAGGTGCTTGCGGACCAGCTTGGCCACGTCGGCGGTGTCGATCCAGCGGGCGGAGGCGGCGGGAAGCGTCTCGGTCATGTCTGGCTCCTTAGTTCGTTCTGGGCTGATAGGTAAAGACTAATCAGGAGACCCTGGGATGTCAACTCTTTGACGCTAGGCCGAAAGAGTGACATCCCAGGGACACGCTCACCGACGCGGGAACGCCGCGAAGATGTGCGCCACCTCCTTATGCGTCGGAGCCCACCCACACGGCTCGTCACCGGGATCACCAGGGCAGTACCAGCCCACGTGATCCCCGTCCACGAACGCGGGAGCCATCCGAACTGAGGTCGGCCACGCGTTGCGCTCCGCGCCGGACGCCTGGATGTACCCCTCCGGGTGCTGGAACATGTGGCTGTGCTCCAACGCGAACGCCTTGTGCCCCAAGTCGAAGCACCCCAGGCAGGTGGAGGAGTAGCCGCCGCTGAATCGGCCCGGCTCGTTGTCCCGCTCCGTCGGAGCGTTGCAGTGGACACAGCGACCCTCGGCGACGCGAAGCGAGCGGGCGACGAACTGGGCCGGGGTGTAGGGAAGCATGTCGGTGGCTCCTTTGGCTGGTTCCGTGCTGACAGGAACTACATTAGACGGGGAGTCTCGGGATGTCAACTCTTTGATGTAGGCCGAAAGAGTGACACCCTGAGAAACCGCACTCAGTGCCGGCACCACCGTGCGTGAGCACCCTCCGCCAACGCCAGGAAGTACTCAGCCTCATCCGCCCGCCCGCCGCGTGCCATGCGGATAGCGGTCGACAACTCGTCCCGCACGCCCCGGATGAACTCCGCACCATAGACCGCGTGCGCGGCCAGCGCCGTCACCCGCTCCGCCCAGCGGGTGACGCTGGTGTCGATGTCCAACACGGTCACGTTGAACGTGGCCGGCACCGTGGCGCATGGCCGCGCGACGGTCGGCGCACTCTCCCGTGCGCACGTGTAGACCACCTGTCCGGCCTTGTCCGTGACTACCGCGTAGTGCACGCCGAGGCCCTTTTGCGCGATGATCTGGTCCGCCTGCGCCGGGCCGCACACGTCCGCCATCACGCTGTGCTGAACCGCGCGGAAGTTCTCCCGCCCCGTGGCGTCGAAGCCAGTGACAGTGCGGGTGTGCTTTTCGAACCGGGCCATGATGTCCTCCGGGGGTGCGATGCGCTGACACGAGATAATCTAATCGAAAGTTCGGGGGATGTCAACCCTTTGACATCCCCCGAACCGGGTGAATTAGTAGCCCCGCCGCACACGAGCGATGGCGGCCTTGCGCACCCGCGCGTGCCAGGCGTTCGCCTTGAGCTGGTTGGTCAGCTCAGTGGTGGCCGCGCCGTACCGGGCGGCCTTGATGTGGTAGTCGCATCGCTGGTCAGCGGTGTTCAGTCGGTCAATGTTGTGGTAGCCAACCATCGTGGTCACGTCGTGGTTGGGCTGGCCGGGACGCATGGACGCGGTCACCGCGCCGGACACGGCCAGTCGGTACGTGCCGTTGTCCTCGATCACCAGGCCCTTGGTGACCAGGCGGCCCAGCTGGGTCGCCGTCTGGCCCTTGCCAGCGCTGAACGTGGTGTGACCGTGGTTGTCGTACAACCGGGCCAACAGGACCAGCTGAGTGGCGGTCGGGCGCAGGTTGGCGAGGGTGCCGGTGCGGGCCATGGTGTCCTCCGGAGTTTCGGTTCGCTCTGTGCTGACAGATAAGACCCTAATCGGTGATACGTGGGGTGTCAACTCGTTGACACCCCACGTGGCGTAGGTCACATCAGCCGTTTCGGAAGGCACGCATCACCGTGTGCGGGAACGCGTGCGACGGTGCCGCCACGCCTACTCGCGTGCACACTGACTCGCTTGAGTCCTCCCACACGGCCGGACCTTCGTCACCGTACCTCTGCCCCGGGCCGTGCGCGTCCGACGCTGCCCACAGACGGGCCGCACGTGCGGACTTTGCCACAATCACCCACCCCTCCACTTCGTCGTAATCCGCGCCGTTCGGTCGGTACAGGTGCCACACGAACATGATCATTACCTCCCGTTGCGAATTTGATCAGGCAACCATGGCGGCGAACAGCGACGCCTCCCACTCCGCCACGTTCTTACGCGGCCGGTACACGCACAGCCGCGCCACGAACGTCTCACGGTCGTACAGCTTCACCTCGATGCGCTTTGTGCGGCGACCCTTGAGCTTGATCACCGCCGTGGCCTTGTCCTGGGCCACCATGCCCCGGGAAAACGCCGCAGAGAAGCGCTCAGCGGTCGACACGGGGAACCCGGCCACGATCAGGTGGTGCTTGGCCGACGCGGGACCGGCGGCCACGGCCTTGTGTGCGGTGCGGATGGCGCGGTTCTCTCTGCGCATGGTGCGGACCGTGGCGCGTGCGGTGCGGGCGTCGGCGTTCACTGGGGACCTCCTTGGTTGGCGTGTCTATGACTCTAATCGACTGGTTAGGGGATGTCAACTGTTTGACATCCCCTAATCGGGTGACTTAGCCGTTGGTGAGGATGGTGATGGCGTCCCGAATCGCGTTCCCGCTCCCCACGTGCTCCGTCTGCGACACGAAAAAGGTGTCGTCGTCGAAGTCCGCACGGGCGCGGAGAACATACACACTGTCGTCCTCGCGGCTGTTGCTGGGGTACACCTGCGACCAGTTCCCCGACGGTTTCATGTCGGAGGTCAGAAGGTCAAACACCCAGGATGTGGCGTCCCAGCGCTTCACCGTGATGCCGAATCGGCCGACGGAGAACGTGAACTCCGCGCCCGGCGCGAGGGTCTCGATGTGGCTGGTGTTGACGTTCATTCTGGCCTCCGGGGTGAGGGGGAGTGGGTTCTCCCTGATGACTAGAACACTAGTCAACACGGCACGGGATGTCAACTATTTGAAGTAGTCCGATCGAGTGACCCGCGAACCCCCCGCCCCGTCGCCTGTCGCGCACCACTCGTGACTCCCGTTACTGGGAGTAGCACTCGTGACAGAAAATACTCCCCCGACCATTCTGGCCGGGGGAGCGGGTATTTCAGAGGGTGATTCGGGCGGCCTTGCTGGGACGCTGGAAGAAACCGAAGTCGGGCTTGTCGCTGGCCTCGATGGTGGCGGTGAAGGTGACGCGCTCACCGGGCTTGACGGCGGAGTCGCCGGTAATGCAACCGCGCTCGTTCGTGGTAAGGGACTTCGGAACGGTGCCCCATACGAGCCATCCGGCGTCGCTCTTGACGGTCATGACGAGTCGGCCGCCGTAGCCGTTTTCCTTCCATGCCACCTTGACGACGGTCCCGGTGACCTGACGCCCTTTCCCGGTGGGGACCGGCGCGGCCGGGGTTTCGGTGGCCTGAGCGGCGATTCGGGCCGCGTAGGCGTCGCCCTTTTCGGTGACCCGGGTCATGAGCTTGGAAATGAGTTCCAGCTGGCGGGGGGAGGGGTCGCCGTACTTGCGCGCCTTGTCCACGATGTCGCCCATGGTGATGAGTTCCCAGGAACAACCGGCGACGTTCCCGAATCGGCCGCCGTCTTCGGTGACGACCACGTTGTAAATGTTCTCGTGATAGGTGGCGTATGCGAGGTCGGGGTTGTCGTCGCACAGGGCCTCGAATCGGGCGGCCCGTGCGATGCGTTCCCGGTTGAGTGAGGCGGTCTTGCGGAGCTTCTGAAACTCGCCCTTGGTGAGTTCGAATCGGCCGTCAAGGCACGTTTCGCCGACCCAAATCATTTCCATGACGTCGTCGCGGGCCATGAGTGCGCCGTAGCGAATGTTCGTGCCGCAGTGGCCGCAACCGCCGGTTTCGGAGCCGCCGAACTTGTAGCCCTTGGCGAGCATTTCGTTGACCAGGGCGATGCGGTCCTGAATCTGCATGTAGTCGAATTCGGGGGTGAAGTCGAAGACGCCGTAGCAGTTGTATGCCTGGGGGTCGAATCGGTCGGAGCTGGGGGCGTGGACGTCGCGGCGGCGGGTCGTGGTGGTCACTGTGTGCTCCCTGGTGTGGTTGGTGCCGTGTTGATGGGACTAACACTAGCCAGCACGGCACGGGATGTCAACTGTTTGGGCGGAGTGACCTGGGTCACAACCCAAGAGTTTGACATCCCAGAACTGCCCGGGTACTGTCTTCCCTGTCAGACCAAAGCGACCCGGGGAGGTCCAGCGTGGTCAACACCGGCGGAGGCAAGCAAGGGGCCGCGTTCCGGCGCGGCTTCTCCGCCCAAGAGATGAAAAACTTCGCCACCGGCAAGCGAATCGAGTGGAAAGACGACCGGCGATGGCATCCCGGAACCGTCGTCATCGGTCCCCGTACCGACCTCACAGGAGCCATGTACGTCCTCGTGCGGAACACCGGCGCGGCTACCCGCAACGTGGACGCCGGGGAAGTGACCCGGGCCTATCCCGGATCCATCAGAAGGGCCTAGGAGGGCTGTATGGCACGCGCGGAGTATGTGCGGCATGTCGCAGGCGACACGCTGACCACGGGCACCGTGTTGGTGTTCAGAGAGTATTTCGAGATGCTGGGCAACAAGCTGGGGTATGTGTATCGCACGGACCCTTTGTCTGGAGTCAGGACCAAAGAGAAGGTCAAGTTTCGGGTCAGGGTGTACGCCCGGGATGGTTCGGGCGTGGGCAGCCATGTCCGGTGCTACCGCCTGGGTTTGAGTTTCCCGGCTGGGAAGCTGATCACGGACTGACGTTCACTCGAACGGGGGATGCTAAGGAGTTGACATCCCCCGTTCCGTCGGTTAGTCTTTAGACACAACACAGCAACCCCCCACCAACCAAGGAGCACCCGATGACCGCCACGATCTCCCTCAAGGTCCGCGACGACGCCGCCTTCGCGGCCGTGGCCCCCGCCAAGGTCGGCCACAAGACGATCGCCATGGACGTGGAATTCGTCGGGTGCCACGTGTCCATCTCGCGGACCGCCGACACCTATTACAACGTGACGGCTCGAAAGGGCGCGTTCCACGGCTCCGCCATCACGGCCGCGCAGGTGTGGTTCGACCAGGCCACGCTTCAGTGGGTTGTGGACCAGCACATCGCCTACGGCGAACCGGCCATGGAGGTCACCCGCACGCGGTCCCTGAAGGCGGCCCTGGGTGTCGCTCAGTGGCAGGTGGCCTATGACGGCCACGCTCTGGGCCAATGGTGACCCCCGACCAACGGGAGGCCGCCATCACGGCCGGGGTCGAGCGGGCGCACAGCGTCCGCTCCCCCGGCCACTGGCAAGCCCCCACACGTGATCTCGTCAACGGCTGGCACACAACCAACGCAATCATCACCCAAGGCACCAGCCGGGACATCGTGTTCGCCGCCGCTATGAACCGCGAACACTGCGCCATGGTGCTCACCGAACGCGGAATAACCGGCCCGTGGACCCCGGAGAAAAAGCCCCAAAAAAGAAAGAGGTAGCGGATGGGAAACGTCCAGGACTTCGGCCGTGACCCGTTGCCCGGTAGCGGGACATACGAGGTACGCGAACTGGGACGCGGCAAGACACAGGGGCGTCTGCTGGGACGTGTCAGCGCGTACACCGTGGATGAGGCGCATAGCAAAGCCACCCGCATGGTTCCCCCCGGATCCGCGTTCGTCGTCACGGAAATCACCCTCGGCGAGAAGTAGAAAGGCGCTCCAATGAGAGTAGATGACTTTGACATCGATGATGAGGTTCTGTACATCAACGGCGACCCTGGAATCAAAGGGAACATCGCCAACGTGATCGGATTCCCCGAGAACGGCGAAGAGGTCACCATTCAGTTCCGCGACGGCGAGATCATGGACGTGGAACCCGGCGAGATCACCCACTACGAAGGGTGACCCGCGTGTGTCATCCTCCTTGTGACAGCAACACAGGGAGGATGACACCGTGAACGAGTCGGATACCCCACGCATGTGGGACGTGGTGGCGTTCAACGACGGGGACGTGGAGAGGCGCGGCCGTGTCGTTGGCAAATCGGATGATGGGACGTTGACCGTGATGGGATCAAGCAACCAGGGATTCCGGGTCAGCTCCGACGATGCGACCGTGATTGCCCGGCCAGCATGAGCTAGGAGGGCCGAACGGTTCAGAGGGTTCGACTCCCTCACGGCCCACGCGGAAAGTCCGCCAAGGAGAAATGAGGCACGCATGTTCCATCCTCGCTGTGTCGCGTGTGCGAGCGCGCGTAATGCCGGCTACGACGGATGCGCCACGCACAACAGGGCGCGGGTGCGCTATGTGCGCCCGACCACGACCGTTGTGGTGACGGACTCACACCGCCATTGCGATTACGACGATCCGGCCGTTGGCGTGGATGTGGCCACGGGTGACGCGGTGCTGAACCTGGGGGGTGGCTTGGGCGTCGACATGCGCACGGGCGACCTGGAGATGAACGTGGGCGGTGGCGCGTACGTGGATGTGGACCCGTCGCCGTCGGGTGGTGACTGGGGCGATTCATCCTGGTGATCTGATGGGTGGTGGTGTTGTGACCGGCACCGCCACCCAACAGTTTGACGAACCATGATTCCTTGGGTAATGTTATTGACACCAAGGGGAATCGACCGAATGGGGAAGCATGGCCGATCAACGTTATCCAGCAAAACGGATGTGCTACGTTCGAGGGTGCAAAGGCTACGCCACCACATGGATTGAGCGAAGCGAATTCTACCAAGGACAACACCGCTCCGTAGAGGCCAAGGTATGTGATACGCACGCCAAGACCTACACCAAGGCGGCCAATCAGAATGACTAATTCCAGGGCCAGCGCAACCGTCATTGTCCGAAACGGCAACTACATCGTCACCCAAAGGTATGGACGTCGGAAGTCCGTATTCGAGGTGACGCCAGGTGGCGTGATCAGCGACAAGTCCGGTGAGCCTGTGTTGAGTAGCGACGTCGTTGTGGTCAAGTCCGCGTTCATCCTGAACGGATTGTCTGAGATGGCCGGTCGCGTTCAGCGTTGGTGGGATGGTCGCTAATGGCTTTTCCTGATTTGGGGGACACGGTGACTGTGGTCACCGCTGCTGGTCAGAAGATCACGGGCACGATGACGATAATCCGGCTCACAACGCAACAGGCGTGGTTGGCCACCAGCCCTAGTGAAGGTCACTGGGTGCCGCTGGAATTGATCCGGAAGAAGTACGGCAAGTGACAAAATACCCCCGGGCAGTCCGGGGGTATTCTTATACCAAGGGGATTGTGATGACGTTTTTTGATTGTGATGGCACTTTGTTTTCGGTGGGTGACAAGGTGTCCGCCCGCGCGAATCATTATGGCATTCCGGTAGGTATTCCGGGTGTGGTGAAGGCGGCGGCAAGTAGAGGTCGCGTGCGTGTGGAGTTCCTAGTGGACAGTGTGCCCTGGGTGCGTGTGGTGTCGCCGTCGATGTTGCGGAAGCAAGGCTAGCAAACGAGTTGACATCCCGCGCATGACTGGCTAGAGTGGTTCCTGTCAGTCAGGCACCAACGCCAGGGAGCACACCATGACCACCATCACCGGCCGCATCCACCACCACCACGGCGCGTTCATGTCCGAGCTTCGCTCTCTGGGCTTCAAGACGCAGTCCCGCACCGTGGCTGGCGGCTACCTCGCTCACGCGGCCGTGCTCAACCAGGGCACCCGACGCACCATCGTGCTCCCGCCGTCCGACGCGCACCCGGGCGCGATTCTGGACTACTACGGGGACCGCAAGGGCCTTGACGCCAAGTGGGCGATTCCGGCCGGGTGCTTCTCGGACACGGTGCGGGACGTGCTGTCTGGTGTCGAGGTGATGCGGATGCACGGTCCGGATTGCGTGTGCGTGCATCCGGACGCCTGGTAATGTCACCCGATCGGGGGATGTCAAACAGTTGACATCCCCCGATCAGAAGGTTATTCTTTAACCACAACAGCACGACACACCAGGGAGCACGCCGTGGACCTCTACACCCGCACCGAAGCCGCCCGCATCCTCGACTCCGTCATCCCGAACGACGCCATCGAGATCAACGACCCGACCGATGAGAACCGCCTCATCGGCTACGTCTGGACCGACACCAGCGGCGAGAGCGTCCACCCCATCCGCCTTTACACCCCGTACCACCCGGCCACGATCAGCGTCCGCGACAGCGTGGAGGAGGCCACCCGCTACGTGGTCCGCGTGTTCAACACCTTCGGCGGCAACCGGACCCACCTGGATGACCCGACGCTTCTCTGACAAGCGCCCGGAAGACGGCCTCTACCCAATCGGGTGGAAGCCGTTCTACGTTGCCGGCATGGCGGATGTGACGATTCGGATTCAGGGTCACCGGGCCGGTGTGCTCACCGTGGCCCGGTCAGGTGCGCTTACCCGAGACACCGGGCCGGTGGATGAGCAGGACGTGACGTCCGCTGTGCGTGCCTTGACCGACACCGGCCGGCACGAGCTTGCTGGGCGCGTTCAAGGCTGGTGGTGGACGTTCGGCGCGGCGTGATCGCTGTTTCGGTGCCGCCGAACAGCGAATGGCCCCCAGGATGATCCTGAGGGCCGTTCTGGTCACCGGTCGCGGAGCTGGGCGGCAATGTCCGCCTTGGCCTCGCGCCGTTCGCGACGGTGGGTTGTCACCTTCACCTTGTGAACCTTGCCGGCGCGCTGGTAGGGGCACATGATGTGACGCCACTTGCTGTAGGCGTCTTTTTCGTCAGCGGTGACGGTACGGCGACGTTCGATCATGGAATTTGTCCTTACCTAGTCCGATGGGGCTAGGTGTGAGGCTTGCGCCCCATTCGCGTCACCCCCATGGGTTCGTTCGGAGTCGCGGGAAGTGTACTGCCTACAGCTTGCGGATGATGTCGGCAATGGGAACGGTGATGGCTCCGACTCCCTTGACTTCGATGACGGCTTTTTGGGATTTGAATTGGAAGCCGATGATGTTGCCTTCGAGGGTGGATGGCTTGGTGTTGCCGGGGGCGGTGTAGATGAAGCGGACCTTGTCGTCCTTTTCGATCTTGGGTGCCGGCATTGTGTTGTGTCCTCCTTGGTGTTCCTGACATGAACTACATTAGTCGGCTAGGCATGGGATGTCAACACCTTGAACAAAGTTGAGCCGAGCGAGATTCACCCGCCCGGCTCAACTTCAGTACGGATATCCGTCAATCTGGACGTAAATCCAATCGGAACTCTTACGCCGAATCACGTTCCGCGCCCACGTCTCCCGCTGCTCTGGCGTCATCCAGTCCCATCCGACCGGCACTGTAATGGTGTAGACGCGCGACACCTCGGAACCAGTGGCTAGGTAGACGATGTCCACCTTCTCAGCGTCGCTCACCCGCGCCCCAGAAGTTTCACCTCAGTTGCCCCGGCGTGGTGCTTGTTCGCCGTGCATGCCAACCACGCGTCCCGCTCGCCCGCGCCCATCCGGTCCCAGTCCTCCGGCGCGGTCGCCCAGAACTCCGCCGCCTTGCCGTCCTTCTTGGTGAAACCGATCTGGATCTTGACGCCGTTCTTTCCTGCCATTTCAGACTCACTTCTTAGTGTTGGCCGGGTGTTCCTTGACGGTGAGAATGTGCTTTTTGTAGTCAACCGACTTGACCAGGTAGCACACTTTGTTGCACCATTGCGGCATTCCGACAGTCAGGGTGACGTGATCCGCCTGACCGATTTCCTGGCCGTTGAGAACGATTTTCCACTTCATGATGGCAGCCTCACCAGTGCGATCGAGTCGGACGGATACACCGTCAATTCAACATCCTTTTCCCCGTCGTCCCGGAACGTCTTCACGCGAAAGGCGTTCAAGGTTTCCCCGTCACCTACCTTGGTGTACATGACGTTATTCACTCGAAATCGAGTGCCCACCGGCCAGTCCGCGATGGCGCGGGCGGCGCGGCATGAGGTTTTCATTCGGGCCTCCTACAGGCAGTAGTCATCGTGGTCGACTTCGATTCCGTCGGACCACACAAGTCGGGCCTGTTCGCTGACCAGCTTCCCGTCATAGACGCTGTACCGTTCCACGTCGCCTTGCTCCTCACCGTGCCGCACCAGGTAGCCGGTGAACGTGTGCGTGCCGCTGAGCGCTTCCACGAACGCGGGAACCGCCGTTTCCAGGGTCTCCACGAGCCCGTAGGCGTCGCCGTGCGGATGGAGCGCGACGGCGACGAATTCGGGGCCGCCGTGCGCCGGGGGCTTGGGGGCTCCCGGTACCGGAACGGCGCGTTCCATGCGGAGTGCGACCGGGTACGGGTAGGATCCGTCGCCCCTGTGCAGCGTGGTCGATTTGTATTCGTCCCACGTGACCGGCGGATCGATGAGGATTTCTCCACGCAACTTCTGTTCGTAGGACATCAGTTACCGCCTGCCAACAGGAATTCGTCGCGGAGAAGTTCGGGCTTCCACACTCCGCCGTCGGTGGTGAAGTGGCATTTGTAGTACCGGGTTTCGGGGTTGTATCCCATGACGCGGCCTACGGGTTGGTTGGTGCCGTATTGGCTGCCCTTGAACTTGATCTTGGTCCCGTCCGGGACGATCGGTTCAGACTTCTTGCCCATCGGGCCTCCGTGGTGTTCGTTCTGTGCTGACAAGGAGAACACTACCCGACCACACCCGGGGTGTCAACTCCTTTGCTCTGCGCTGTTTGGGGCCTCTGTGTACACTCCGAACACCTGATCAAGGAGGGGACACATGAGCGACCCATTCGAGCCCGCGCCGGAGCACGACGACACCACGGCACCGGAAGCCGCGCCCGCGCCCGCCCCGGAGTCGCCGGCACCGGACACCACGTCAGAGCAGCCAGAGGCACCGGACGCTGAGGCCGCTAACGAGCCGGAAGGCGACTCCGCGCCAGAAGAAGTGACCTACGCGCCTACCGTCGTCAATTCTCAGGCGCATGAGAAGATCCAGGATGGGGAACGGGCGCAGGTCGGGCAGACCGTGGATGTTTCTCAGCGCTGACCGTGACGCATACGAACGGCCCCGGAGCATTCCCCGCTCCGGGGCCGTTCGTATGCGTCACTCCGGTTGCTGAAAGCCACGGATGATGTCCTCTGGACGCTCCGGGCCGTCCCACAGTTGGCACGTGCACAGAACCCCGGTCTGGTGGAGTCCTGTGCGGCCTTGACACTTCCCGGTGCCTCCGGCGTGCATTCCCCGGTAGTGGCCGCAGGTGCACGCGCTGGGGTCGCGCTGGGGGGTGCGTTGGATTTTGGACAGGCGGCCGGCGGTGAATCCAGCGATGAGTCCAGCGAGAGCAAGGATGATGTCGGTTATTGCGATCATCAGTTGAGTTGTCCTTTGTTGTACGAGTTTTGGGCGTGGTGCGCCATGGTGCTGGCGATTCTTTTCAGCGTGGCGGAATCGCCCGTGATGCTGGTTCCTCCCTCTTTGACTTGATTGGCGAATTGTAGTGCGATGAAATAGCTAGCACACTTTTTCACGCTGACGCCATCGATAAAGAATTCGATGGTTTTGTTGGGAACGTCTGTTTCGCTGGTGACTGCCATCCGTTTCCGTGCCACGGAAGCACCCTACCCCATACAACCCGGGGATGTCAAACTTTTGTGAATGTGTCAGATGACGCAGACACCCCAACCCCGGCTTTAGCACGATAGACACCATGAACAACGACCTCGGAACCCTCTACGCGGCCCTGTACGTCTCTCACCAGCTTGCCGATCACTGGGTGCAGACCAGCTGTCAGGCTGTCGGCAAAGGCGCAGAAGGCTGGCCCGGCCGCATCGCGTGCGCCAAACACGTAGCCGGCCACATGGTCACCTCCGTCGTGTGCCTGACCATGCTGAACCTGATCGGCGTGCACATCTCGCCCGGCGCGATGGCCGCCGGCCTGGCCGTGGTCGCCGTGACGCACTACTGGGCTGATCGGCGCGCACCGCTCAAGAAGTTGGCGACCCGGTTGGGCAAGAAGCGGTTTTACGAACTGGGCGACCCGACCCAGAGTCTCGGAACGGGCGCGTATGCGCTCGACCAGTCGTTTCATTTCTGGTGGCTGTTCGTCGCCGCGATTGTGATGCTGATGGTGTGACAATGCGACAATCCCCCTGGTGGCACGCCAGGGGGATTGTCGTTTGGGTCTCCCGAAACCCGGGGTGGAGTGTATCAGCGGCGCTTGCGCTTGCCGTGCGGGGGCCATTCGGCGACGATCCGGCTTCGGACACGGCTGAGTGTGTCGTTGATGAGGGTGACGGATACGCATGAGTTGGATTCGACAAGCTTTTTCCAGTCATGTCGCGCCATTCCTTCGGACGCGTATTCCTGGTGCCTTTTCTTTCTGCCTTTGTCATCGGGTTCACGGAGACGCCAACTCAGTACCCATGGTCTTGCGCTCACTTGATTATCTCCAGAATCTCAACATCTTTTCGACAATTCGGGAGACAAATTCCGCACAAGTCGAGCAGAACACCGGGAGGGAATTTGACTCGGGCTATTGCCCGGTTTCCACAGTTTTCTACAACACATACGTTATGCGCATTGAATTTACGCGGCAGGGCGCGGACGCCCTTCTTGGGGATTTTTACCATATCTCCTCATTGAGATGGAAAACCGCGCCCGGGGTTAACCGGGCGCGGTTGGGGTTTTTCCGGGGCCGGGAATCAGTCACCCAGCTTCCAGCTCCTGACCTTGGCCGGTGGAACCCATCCTTCGCTCCTGCGCCGGAGCTTGCTCTTCTGGACGAACTTCTCCTGCTCCTCCGGGTGCATGGACTCCCATTCCTTGCCCATGGCCCGGATGCACGCTGGCTTCTTGCAGGTGATCGCGTCGTCGGCGATCTTGGCGTTGCAGTTGCCGCACCGGTTTTTCTTGCTGCCGAACTTCGCGCGTACGGCGTCGGCGCTCTTGCCCCGGAGCGTTTGGCTTTCCGAGGTGGTGGTGGCCCGGTTGACCTTGTCCACCACGTTGGCGACCTTGTCCATGCCATTGTTGATTTTGTTGATGGCTGCCTTGGTCCTGTTGAACATGTCAACCTTTCCGGTTAGGGTCTGATGGAGAGGACTCTACCCGACCCCGCCCGGGGTGTCAACTCCTTGAATCAGGGCACGAACGGCGGGGGGACCTCGCTCAGCTCCCGGCGCAGGCCACGGGGTGGCTCAGTCGACAACAACGACCGGTCGAACAGTCCCAGCATGTCCAGGACCATGCCCGCGTCCGGCCCCTTGCCACAGTGCCGGACGACGGACTTGGCCGCCGCGCGCCGTTTGCCGTGCTCGTGTTCCGCCATGGATCCGACGGGATCGCGAGGGTCGTAGGTCATGAGTTTCCTTTCGTCGAAAGGGGCAGTCTAACCGAAGATGTATGATTGATCAACTCTTGGTTACGGATCGGCTGATAGTTGACTAATCAAACCTTGGCGGTTAGACTCCTTCTATGACGATGATCATGGAAGAGAGGGATCGAATGACCGAACCCACCACACCATCACACTGGACAACCGACGTGGTCGAACGCCTGGACCTCATCCGCGCCGGCCACTACACACTGCCACAAGCCGCCGAGTACATCGGCCTGTCCGAAGCCACCGTACGGGACCTGCTGTCCCGCCCGGTGATCACCGCCACACACAACATGCTGGCTCCGATCAGCCGCCCGGCCATGCGCCTCGGTGGCGAACCCATCTACACCCGCCGCCAGCTGGACGAAGTCAACACCCGACGTGCGGCCACCCGGCGCTTGCGCTCCAGTGAGCTGGACAAACTGACGTTCGAGGAAGCCGAACGGCAACACCTCAGGTCGTACGCGGAGATGGCGGAACTGTTCAAGTTCCATGAGAACACGCTCCGGAAGTGGGGTGGCGCGCACGATGACTTCCCCGTGGCCACGGCCAGTCGGGAACATCCGGGCGGCTACCCCGGTACCCCGACAGTCGTGTTTGACGCCGTGGAAGTGCTCCGGTGGCTGATCATTCACGACAAGGTCAAGGCGGAGGATTTCGAGGTGAACGGCCGGGTGGTCGTGTGCCTCATTCCGGACGACTCCGAAGAGGACGAAGACGGGGAACTCGAAGAGATCGAACAGGAAACCCTGGTTCCCTGATACCCCTTCCCCTTGCGGGACAAGGAGATCACAATTCGGTGTGGACGGTCGCCCAACACGGGGCGGCCCCTCCACAGTGGAGACGATCATGGAAAACCCCGTCAAGGGAACCGTCACCGAGTACCACCACGCACAGGTGATGATCCAAGGTGTACACATCTACATCGGCGAAAACATGTCCCTGGTTGGACGTGACCAAATCGACATGCTTTACTTGGATGGTCCACACCAGGGTGAACATGTCACTACCTACCGGGTTCGCTGACCCGATACGAAGAAAGCCCCGCGCCAGCAACGCGGGGCTTTCTGCTGTTCACACTACCGCATGAGTGTGAACACAAACGCGCCAGCCACCACCGCCCCTGTGCCCAGCGACAAGCGACCCAGCACCAATTCCGCGCGGCTGTTCGCCTCCGTGTCGAACCGCAGGAACCTCGGCGTGCCCACCATCCGCCACACCTGGCCCCGGATCGGCACCGGGAACCACACCGGGCATCCCTGGGTGGTCATGCAGTCCCCGATCATGTGCGTGACGCACCCGGCGGCCACGGCGACGCCGAACCACCGCGCGGTCAGCTCCGGCGGGGATCCGGCCCACAGGAACAGCGTGAGCACCCCGGCGCACCAGCCAGCCGTGAACAGTGTCAGGAACGGGTGCCGGTAGGCCCATTTGCCGGCCAGGGCGCGTACGGCGTAGGTGCCGAACACGAACAGCATGCCGCCGACGGCCCAGAGCCAGAACAGGTGGATCAGCCACCAGGTGAGCACGCCCGTGCCGGCCGCGAACAGGGCGGTGTGGGTGATGCCCCGGTGGCCGCCGTCGCGGTCGCGGTCCCGTTTCGCACGGGTGAGGGAGTAGAGCGTGCCGGATAGGCCGTGAACGGCTTTGGACACGATGGTGGAGGCGCGGCCGAAGCTGTGTGCCACGGTGGCGTCCGGGTGATCGATGTCGGGGAACACGGCCGCGCCGATGACGAGTCCGGTGACGGCGACGCCAAGGCTGAGCGGGAGGGGTGCGCCGGTCAGGGGTGCGCCGAAGGCGGCCAGGGTGATTCCGGCGGGTACGCCTTGGCGCGCGTGGGTTTTGCCCATGCACATGGTGTTGACTCCTCTTCGTGGTTGCATGACTACTCTACCAAACAGTTGACCAACCAAGCAAGTTAGGTTAAGGTTCAACCATGGACACCAAACACAAAGACCTCAAGAAGGGAATGGTCATCCTCACCGAAAAGGGATGGCGCACCGTGAAAGAAGTCCCGGTCGCGTGGCTCGCCGGCACCTTGCTGGTTACTTTCACCGACGGCACATCATCCATCCAGAGGCCCAGTTACCGGTGGGTTCGTCGCATGAACTTCCCGCCTCCCGTGAGGAGTTGAGCATGGCCAAGAAAGCCGAGGAGAGACACGACCCCGACCGGTATCGGGTGTTTCCTCGCCCGGCCGTCAAGAACAAGTTCCAGGGAGCCGTGGTCCGCGACGCGGACGCGGAACACACTCCGATCGTGACGTGCGGCCACGTCACGCACACCACACAGAAGGAAGCGACCGACTGTATACGTACGGTGGTCGCGCGCCGTTTCCCGTCGTTCAACATCGTCAACTAGGCGTGAGGGATGCCCGGTTCGGGCATCCCTTGCCGCTCGTTTCGTCACCACGGAAGGTGGGCAAGGTGAACAGCTCGGACCCGGGACATCTCGACCCGGACAGTGACATCTACGGCCGGCACGCGGCCGGACCGGACCGGCCGGTGGGGCTTCCTGTTCGACTGAACGGTCCCGCCGTATGGGCTGATCAAACTGTGGTGCTCCCGTGGTCGTTGGTGGCCATGGTCGCCGGATGGAGCACGGGCGGTCGACACGCGGTCCGGCCGGGGCATCCGGCGGGCATGTACTTCGAGCGGGCTGGGGTTGTGCATCACGAGCCGTTCTCCGCGTTGCAGAGCTACCCGCCAGAGCGTGTGGAGGGGATCCTTCCGTGGTCGCGGGTGGGCACGTTGCTTCGGCATGGAGAAAAGCCGCTCAAGAAGTTGACATCCCGCGACTGAGCGGTTAGGGTTGTAGACACGGCAACCAAGGAGGACACCGACATGAACGGCAAGGACCACTACAACACGGGAATCCGGTGCCTCAACCAGGTCTCCGAACTGGTTGAGAAGGCCGGCGAGACCGGACACATCACCGAGGCGGACAAAGGCACCCTGGACGTGCTGGCCACCCTCGGCAACATGCACTTCGCCGCCGCCACCGCCTACGCCCTCAACTTCGACCGCATTCCTGTCCGGAGCGTGACCGGATGACCACGACCATGGACCCGATCGCCGCTCACGTCGACTACGTACAGCGACTCTTGGCGCTCACGTCGAAGCCGGAGACCGCCCGCGCCGTCCAGGCCGTGTTCACACACGGTCAGGACACGGCGGCCCCGGCCGCCGGTCGGCTGGCCCTGATCGGCTCCGCCGCCGCCCCGCGCGTCGCGCTGATCACCAAGGTAACCCCCACTCGCGTGCAGGTGTCCTACCTGACCGAAAGCGGCATCCGGCACGGCCGCACCATGGCCGCCTACAACTCCCACCCGATCCACCTGGACAGCTGGCCCGAAACCTACCGGGACAACGCCCGCACCGGATGGCACAAGAACCCCGAACGTCAGCTCTGGTCCACTGAAGATGACTACGCGAACTACCACTACGAATGGGCGCTCAAGACGCAGGCCGTCTATCGCGCCGTGACACACTGCCCGTGGGTGGCGTTCGCGCCCATTCGCCACGCGTGGATCCGCCGTCACCACCTGGCGATGATTCCCGAGAACGGAGAAACCAAGTGAAGTTCACCGCGAATTATCAGAACGGCGGCCACGCCGAATTCGAATGGGAGGGCGACTCGGCCGACCCGGAACAGATGGACGACCTGTTGGAATCCGCGTACCGGGCGGCCCCGGGCGGTCTGTGCCATCAGTGCGCCGGGAAGTACTCCATTTCGGAGGACACGGAGGTGTACGAGATCCGGGAAACCGACACCGGAAACAAGGTGTTCAGCGAACCGACCTGGGACGATCAGATTCGTGAATCCGCCATTAATGCTACCAAGTTGAACGCCGAATTGGTGGCGAAGCTGGCCACGGTCGAACAGCAACGGTTCATGTTGGCGAACCGCCTTCGCAAGGCCGGGTTCATGGTGGACCCGGACACCTGGGCCGTGTCCTGATGTCCCGCTGTCCCGGACGGCCGGGACACGGCGGGACACCGGACATCCCCGGGACACTAGACGTCGCACCGGGACACCGTGTCCGGTGTCCCGGTCCTGTCCCGGGACACTCGGCGGGACATGTCCCGGCCGTTGTCCCGGCGAGCCCGGGACAAGGTGTCCCGCTGTCCCGGGACGTGTCCCGCCCGGCCCGGGACACTCGGCGGGACAACCCGGGACAGTGTCCCGGGACGTGTCCCGCCCGGCCCGGGACACTGTGTCCCGAGTGTCCCGGGCTCTTCACTGGGACAGTTGTCCCAGCTCGTCCCGCTATCGTGTCCCGCGTGTCCGGTCGCGCGGCCCCGGCGGAGCGCCGTCCAGTTCGGGAAGAACCCCGCCAGACACAGCACGGCCCCACCGATCCATGCCGGTGGGGCCGTGTCGTTTGTCCACTGGACGTGTGATCGTCCAGTGAGGGGGCTGGGGGAGTGTAACTACAGGTCAGAGCCTTGGAATCGTCCAGTGGACAAGGAATGGACGATTACCCAGCGTTGACAAGCTCCTCGTTTGGCAACGTCCAGTTACCGCGCTTGGTGGCCCGTGCTCCCATCTCCGTCAACTTCGCGTACGTCCACGATCGTGCCCGCGTGGCCGATTTCGCCAGGTCCCGGACATGCGCCCCGTCCGGCCCGGCCGCCCGCAGGGCGGACACCAGCGCCTCAATCGCGTCCGACTCGGACAGCTTCGGCGGATCCAACTCCGCCATCAGCGCGTCCCGGGCCGCCTGCGCCATGTCCTGCTGTCCCGCCGTCAATGACTCCTGGTGCCGGCGCACCAGCTCCGCCAGCGGGACATCCGGCCCGTCCATCCACGTCGGTTCCGGGACATCCTGTCCCGCCTGTCCCACGTCATCCTGTCCCACGTTGTCCCGCCCTTGTCCCGCGTTGTCCCGGCTGTCCCGGGACATGTCCCGGGTGTCCGGGACAGTGTCCTGGTGTCCCGGGACAGGGTTGCCGTCATCGTCGAGCGGGACAACATGCGGCCGGTCCGCGTACAGCTGGGACACCGCTGTGGCCGCCGCCGACGACGTCTCGTCCAGTTCGCACGTGCGCCCTTGACGCAATTTGACGAGAGTGGACACGGTGGAGTCCGACACGTATTGAATACGAATCGGCATCCGATCGATCGTTTCGGCGTCCTGGTAGTAGCACGTTCCCGGCCGCGATTGCGGAATGAGGTTCGCGCCCACCTTCCCGTCCCGGCGTGTGCCGAACACGAAGTACTCCCCGTCTTCGCCTTGCATCCGGAAACAGAACCGCTGATCCAATTGTTCACGAACAAGGTTCGAGCCGTACGCCAACAGCGTCGGATACTGGGTGGCCTCCACGATCTCGACACCGAGGGCGCGGCCCTTCTGAATGATCCGCTCCAACATTTCTAGTTGCTTGCGGTTCATCGCGCCGTTGAACGAGTGGCACTCGTCCACGACAACCGTCAACACCGGGAATTCCGGTGTCATCGGCCAGCGGCGAACTTTCAGGACTTCCGCACAATACTTCGCGCGGGCGTCCACCACCGCTTCGAGCGCTTCGAGCATTTCCAGCGATTCGTCAAAGGTGGTGACGCACCAGTCCATGGCGTTGCGCCACGGTCCCAGTTCCATTCCGCCTTTGAGGTCGATTCCCCACACCACGGCATTGCGGCAACACACCCGCGTGCCCACGATGATGTTGACCAGACCAGACTTGCCGGAGCCCTTCGCGCCGGCGAGCATCACGGACCGGGAGCCGTACTCCTTACTGTCTGTGAGGGTCATGGTCTTCAGAACCCCGTCCTCCCGGTAACCGAGAGTGATCGGGTCGCAGGCGTCCAGCTCCCGGACGTACCACTCCCCGTTGATCTCCTCGGCGGGAATCTCCCAGTTGATCCCTTTCTCATGCGGGTCCGTCACGAACGCCTTGAACGTGACCGAATTCGAGTCCCGGCCGTTCCTTTCCATGCGGAGCGTGCCAGTCGGCAACGCCAATGCGCCTTCGATACGCTCCCGCTTCTCCAGGATCTCCGCCACTGTGTAGTCCCCGGCGGGCCACACCAGACGGCCCTCGAAATTGCCGCCACCGTGCGCCCGAATAGCGACCGTGCGCACGGTGTCTATGCGCAACTTCCGTGCCAGCGCCGGCCACCGCTCCACCGTTTCCGTGAGGGTGACCCGTGTCCGTCGCCGATTGTTCCGCCACCACGGGATACCCATGGCCAGGCCAGCGCCGGCCGTGATTGGCGCGGTCCACGAAAAGTGCGACCAGCCAAGTTCATGCAACGTGAGCACGACCGAACTGGACGCGGCCAACACGCTGAACAGGTACAGCTTGTTCCGGTCGTCGCCGCCGTACGCGGAGATCCACGACCCGGCCGCCGTCGCGGCCCCGGCGACCCCGAGGGCCACCGGGGCAAACGGCGCGTACTGCGAGATCTCACCCAGTGCGACAGTGCCGGCGGTGACGAACATAGGCGTCAACTCCGACCGGCGACGGCGCATGGTGCCGAACACTGCTCCCGTCACCTTTGTGACGCTCATGTCCGTCCCCTTTCCTTACGCGTTCGGTACGGCAATTCCGCTGCGGTACAGCGACAGCAACGGCCCATACACGGTTTCGATGGTGTTCACAATCGCGGTCCACTGGGAGGCTTCCGCGTCGGCCAAATCAACCAACGGCTTCAGCCCGTGAACCACCAGCGGATCCATGTTCAGGCGACCAATCAAGGTCTTCTGAAGCTCGTGCAACGCGTCCGCCTTGTCGCTGGCCGCCGCCGCCAGTCCGGCGACGAGATCCAGAATTTCCTGCGTGCTTCGGGGGATCGCTTCGCCTACCCCGGTCCATGCTCGTGCGACGGCGTGCGCCGTGCTTGTGCTGTCGGACATGACTGCACGTCCCCTTTCTTCGATCCTGCGTCGGTGGCGTTCCACGTAGGTGGATGCCTTGTGGTGCCCGGCGGTGGTTGGTGTGGCCCGGTGCCGGCCGGCGGGTGCGCCGGGTGTGGGCCGGACCTTCACCTTCCCCCTGTGGCGGGATTTGTAGCTGTGGTGCAACGTGGCTGGAGTGTGCGGTTTCGGTTCCCGTTTCTCCCCGTTGTGTTTCTCGATGTAATGCAAATTCAGGGCCATGGTGCTGGTGAACGTCTCGCCGCAAATGCAGTGAACGGCGTGTTTGACGCGCCATTCGCCGCGTTTACGTTCTATCTTCGGCACCTTGTGGGGTGCCCATTTTGGCGCGCGGCTTTTCTGGACGTGTCGGCGTACATGGGGTGCGACGGCGCGGGTTCCTTCGATCGCGCCGACGGTGGCCCCGGCCGCCGCGTAGCCGGCGATTTTCACTGCGCCCAACGTGATGTGCAGCACTGGCCGCAACAGCTTGTGTTTGCGGGGAACACGGTCCGCCAGTCCGGACCGGTACCACTTGGTTTTTCGGACGTGACTGGCGAACCGCTTTCCCATGGTGGTTGACGTGTCGGTGGTGCGTTGCGCCTTGCCTTTCGACATCGCTTACTCCTCTCCGACGGCTCGCTGTTCGAGTCCGGCGCGGATGCGGCCCAGCGTCTTGCGGGTGGTGTCTTTCTTGGCGTCCAGGTGAACGCCAACGTGGGTGTGCACCGTGGCCGGCGTGGCGTCCGGGTTGTCGTCCAGGTACCGGGTGATGGCGGCCCGGAGGTCCATGTCCGGGGTGAGCCAGTCCGGCGCGGGCGCGGTCATCTCGGTGACGCTGGCCAACGGTTCCGGGGCGGCCGGCGACTCTGGTGCCGGCACGGGGGCTGGAATCTGAGCCGGAGTGGCCTTCGGCTTCGGCGCTGGTGTGGCGGTCGCGGTCTTCGTGGCGCGTGCCTTGCGGATGGTGGTGAGGCCACGGCGCATGACCAGCATGTGAATGACGGCCGCCAGCGTTGCCGGCGGAATCGCGCCGACCAGCAGCACGACACCCCAGACGGGGGCGAGTTTCTCGACGTTGAGGAACAGGTCCAGTCCGTTGGCTCCCAGGGACAGGCTGATGGCGGTGAGTGCCAGTCGCCGGGAGTAGCGGCGGGTGTCGTTGTCGGTCGTGCGGGACAGCCAGATTCGGGTAGAGGTGTATGCCACCGCGTCCAAACAGACGGGCCATACCCAGGACAGCCATCCGTTGAATCCGCACATGTCAGCGAGGTCACGTGAGGAGTTGAACGACAGCACGGCCGCGCCCCCCACGATGAGGCTGGACATGGCGTGAATGTCCAGCTCAGAGAACCAGCGTGAGCCTTTTTCGGGCAGGCTGGTTCGACCTTCCGCGTTCACTGTCAACTCCTTTGCTCCGTTTGCGGGTAGACAACCTCCTTGGTTATGGGAGAGGATATGCCCGCGCGGGGGAGTCCCGCAAGACAGGTTGGATTTACCAGGGAGTGGAAATGAAGGCCGACCAGCTGGCCGCCCTGTTGAAGAGGGCTATTAGCGAAGGCAAATATTCTTCGGGGGACAAGTTGCCCAGCGAATCCCAGCTCAGCCGCACACATGGGATGTCCGTACACACCGTGCGGGAGGCCCTGTCTCAGCTGGTGGGCCAGAATCTCGTGGTGAAGCGCAAGGCGTTCGGCACGTACGTTAAGTGACCGTTGGCGCGACAATACCCCCGACCGGGTGAACTTCGGTCGGGGGTATTGTCATCGCAGTCACTCGACGAAGAGGCGACCCTTCTTGGCGTCGTAGCCGACGACCTTCTTTTTGAGAAGGCACGTGTTGATCTTGATCTTCGTTCCCAGGTTGGGCCGCGCGTGCGGCCACTCGCCCAGCCACTTGCCATTCTCGCCGTTCTGCCACACGCTCCAATATTCGCGTTCGTTGGCGTCGGCTCCGGCGGTCGGGAAGTTGGACATTCATCCTCCTTGGTTGACGACACCGATACTACAGGAGTTGACATCCCGTGGCAAGTCGAGTCCGATACACTTAGTGATCATGCGCGGACACTACGAAATCACCCTCGAAGAGGGAACCGACGGCCTGTGGCGGGCCTACCGCCTCATTGCCTCACCGCCGTTCACCACCGGAACCGGCACGACGCTCCGTGACGCCTTGGACGAGTTGGCCATCCAGCTCGAACGGGAACGCCAGGAACACGACAACGCCCCCCACTGACGTGAGGGGCGTTGTCCACCAAGGAGTCCCGTCTACCAGAAACCGGAAGGCTGGGAGTACCCACAACTGTAGGTGATCGGTAACCGTTTGTGCAACATGCACGGATCGTGATGCGAAACGGTCGCAGAACGGGCAATCATCAGTGCAGACTGGCAACTGTGAACACCGTACACCTGTGCGCGGCCGGATGTGGTCGCCAAGCATCCGATGCTGAACTGTGCGGCGCATTCCACGGTGGTGTCTGGACTGGGTGCCTGGGTGACATCCTCACCGACCTGCGCACCGTGTGTGAACAGGCTGTCGACGAGCATGGAATGCCCGTCCGAAACCTCGCGGACGAACTGACCGTCACCTTCACCCGCTCGAACCGCACCACGGCCGCCCGTGTCGGCGGCCGTTCCGCCGGCACTCCGTTGCCGTGGCATGAGGCCGCCGCTGATGCCACGTTCCGTCTGCGTTCAGCGCTAGGAACGTGGGCTTCGCGTCTTCACCTGGCGTATTCGCCGCGCCTTCCGGACCCGACCGACCCGACTGGTTACTTTCAGCCACCGCCCGATTACACCGCTGATGTGCGGTCGCTGGCCGCGTGGCTTCTGCGCCATCCGCTGTGGATCGCACAACACCCAGAAGCCGGGGACCTCCACGCCACCGTGACCGGTGCCGTGCGGGACGCGTGGCGTGTTGTCGACCGCGCTCCCGACCGTTGGTACGCCGGCCCGTGCTCCGTGAAGGACTGCGCCGGACACGTGTTCGGGGATCCCGACGCGCCAGCCGGCTCGTGCACCGTGTGCCGCGCCACATACGACATGGCGGCCCGGCGCGCGTTCCTGTTCGAACGCGCCAGGGACTACGTGCTCAGCGCGGCGGAGTTGTCCCGGGCGCTCCCTGTGCTGTTCGGCGTGACCGTGAACCGGAAAACGGTTTCCACGTGGGCGAACCGGGGCCTGTTGCCGGTGGCGGACGTGGACGACCGGACCGGGACACGCTTGTACCGGCTAGGTGACGTGGAGAACCTTGTCCTGCTGAAGATTGGCGCGTAGTCGCGGTCATATGGTTGAATCCATGTCAGTTGCGGCAGAGCTGTGTCTTGGGGGTGATCATGCCCCCTGAGATCCCGCATCCCAGACACTTTCTCCCTCCGTCCAAGTGGGACGACTGGGTGGCTGATCGACTCGTGACCGTGTTCGGCTCCACCTGGACCACGGCCGTGTTCGTCGCCGTTCCGCTTCTCGCGCTTTTGCTGCCGACCGAAACGCAACAGGTCGTGTTCTTCCTCGCGTCCGGCTGGATTCAACTGTGGGCGCTGCCCCTGTTGAACTACGCGCAGAACAAAGCTGATGTGATGCGGTCCGCGAAAGCCGATGCCGACCACCAGTCGCTTGTCTCGTTGCACACCGCACTTCAGGAACTCAGCACCAAACTCGACGATCTTATTGCGGGTCGCTAACCATTTTCTCCCGTTCGGTTCTCGGCGCAGGATCGGACGGGCCCAAGGAGGAGAACATCATGGCCGGTGAATTGTGCGGCGGTGAACTCCGGGGCAAAGACGACGACGGTAACCGTCGAATCGGCACTTGCCGCCGGCCCGCCGGATGGGGAACCAATCACGTTGGTGTCGGCCGGTGCAAACTCCACTTCGGTAACACCCGCGAATCGAACAACAAGGCCGTTGAGGTCAAGTTTGAACGCGCGGTAAAAACCGCTATCGGCAAACTCGAAATCACGCCGATTATGGATCCGCTCACCGAAATGGCAAACCTGGCCGGTGAAGTCGTCGCCTGGAAAGACGCCATCGCCAACCACGTGTCGTTCCTCGAAGACATCCGCTACGACGGCGAGAAGTCCGGGGAACAGATCCGAGGCGAAATCGTCGTGTTCGAACGCGCCCTTGACCGGTGCAACACGGTGCTAGCCACAATGGCAAAACTGAACATCGACGAACGCCTTGCCCAGGTGTCGGAAATGCAGGCCACAATGGTGGCGGACGCCCTGTCGGCCGTGCTCCGCGAGATGGGCTTGGACCTGACTCAACAGCGGGAGGCGAAGACCCGTGTTGCGGAAAAGCTTCGCCTTGTCGCTGGCTGAAAGGCTTGATCCGCCCGACCCGGAAGTGTTCCAGAAACTCGGATACGTTCCGACACCGCGACAGCAAGAATTCCACGAGGCAACAGAATTCGCGGTGCTTTACGGCGGGGCAGTCGGTGGGGGAAAAACCAAAGCGCTTGTGGCTGAGGGGATCAAGCAATGCGTTTTGCATCCCGGTTTGCGCGTGGGCGCTTTCCGACGCTCCTACCCCGAACTCAAGGAATCCATGCTGGCCGAATTGGCGCAAATGGATTTCGCCAAGGCTGTTGGTGCGTCGTGGAACGGCACGGAATACGACCTGAAGTTTCCCAACGGGTCGATCATCATGTTCCGGTATGCCGAAAACGTGCAGGACGCCACGAAACGCCAGGGTGGACAGTACCAACTCCTGTTGTTCGATGAGCGCACTCTCACCCCACCCGAAGTGTGCGTGTTCCTGGAATCCCGGCTCCGGTCCGGTCGCGCCGACGTTCCCGTGATCGGGGTCCGCTCCGGAACGAACCCGGGCGGAGTCGGACACGGCGACGTCAAAATGAAATACATCGACGCCACCGACAACGGGAAGAAAATCGTTCTCGACGCCCGTAGGCGCACCGTGCGGTTCATTCCGTCGAAGCTGTCGGACAACCCGCACGTCAACGCCGAGTACGCCGACGACCTTCGGGGCCTCCCCGAACACCTTCGCCGCGCCTTCCTGGACGGCGACTGGAACATGTTTGCCGGTCAGGTGTTCTCAGAGTGGGGCACCGGGGAGCGATTCACCGTGCGCCCGATGTCGATCCCGGACACATGGAAGCGCTACACGGGCGTCGACTGGGGCTACACCGCGCCGTGGGCCGTGGTGTGGGGCGCGGTGGACGAAGACGGCCGTGTGTGGATCTACCGGGAGCTGTACGCCCGCCAGGTTGGCGAAGCCGAACAGGCCCGCCAGATCCTTGCTGCCGAAGCCGGAGAGCCCATCTGCGAGCGGTTCGCCGACGACGCCATGTGGGCGACGCGGGGCGACGCGAAGCCGATCGCGGACGTGTACGCGGACAACGGTGTGTACCTGTCCAAGGCCGGCAAGGGCGGGGGGTCCCGCGTCAACGGGTGGCAGCGCATCCACAGCTACCTCACCGACGCCCCAGCGTGCCCGCACCACCGCGCGATGGGCTGGAAGACCTGCCCGAACCTGCACGTGTTCGACACGTGCGCGAACTTTCTGCGCACTATTCCGGCGCTGCCGCACGCTAAGACCGGTGACCCGGAAGATGTCGACACCAACGCGGATGACCACATTGCGGACGCGTTGCGCTACATGCTGGTAAACATGGGTTCCGGACCGGAATTCATGATGGTGGACTCCGCTGTGAGTGCCGTGGTCGACTCGATCCCGGCCGCTCAACCAATCGGGCCGTTCGCTTACATCCCGCGTGATGATGACAATCCGTACACATACGATGATTACGGCGGGGAGGTGAACATGCCATGGGGTTTTGGGAGCGGGTTTTCGGCCGGGAATCGATGGTAATCGAGGAAGCGGCCAAGAGTAGCGATAATTTTGATCCCACGAAGACGCCAACTCGCGCCGGATACGAATACGGTATTCCGTCCGGTGGTATCAACGAATACACCCAGGGCATCGGATCCGCCACCCAAACTGACCGCCGGTCCATGCTTCAACAGCTCTATGAGGCGTACCTGGCGTGTCCGTGGAGTTGGGCGTGTGTGAACGCCGTCGCGCGCACCATCACCGCCGGTGGTCTGATGACGGACTGGGACACCGACACTGGGGAAGGCGACCAGGAAGCCCCTGACAAGCCGGACAACGTGTTGGCCCTGGAACGGCTGCTCAAGTACTGCAACCCGCAAGAGGACATGCGTCAGCTGTTGCGGGGCATCATCTGTGACTTGTTGGTGTTCGGTGACGCCTACATTGAAGTCGTGTGGGTCGCCGGGATCCCGGTGTCCATGTACAGCCTGGACGCCCCATCCGTGTTTCCCATCGCGAACGAGCATGGTGAAGTCAGCAAGTATATTCAGCTCACCGATTTCGGCCAGCGCGCCGAATTCAAGCCAAACGAGATCATTCATATCTCTTTGGACTCGCCGCGTTCCGGCGTGTTCGGCGTGTCTCCGACGCAAGCCGGTTTGTTGCCGATCACGGCGTGGCTGTTCACGGCCGCCACGCTCAAGGAGACGTTCCGCAAGGGCAATCCGGCGAACATTCATGTGGACATGCCGCAGGGCATGAGCCAGCCGGAAATGAACCGGTGGGTCGGGCAATACATGCAACGCAATGTCGGCCCTCGCAACATCGGTTTCCCGCTGACGACCAAGGGTGGCGCGGCGGTCAAGGAGTTGCAGCAGAACAAGGTGGAAGAGTATTTGCACACGCTCGACCAGAAGCGTGATGAAATCCTCGCCACCTATGGTGTGCCGCCAGCCGAAGCGGGTGTTATCGAATCGGGGAACCTGGGTGGCGGTACGGGTGAATCTCAGAGGAAAACGTTCCTTGTCAACACCTGTCAGCCTATCGCGGAACTGGTTCTGGAGAAGCTTAACTTCTATATCGTTCAGCGTGGCTTCGGTATCGAGGGCTGGCACCTGAAGTTCGGCGAAATCGACATGCGTGACTCCAAGACGATCGAGGACATCCGGGACACGCGCCTCCGGAACGGATCCTGGACGCTGGACCGTTACCGCGCCGACATCGGAGAACCATCCGTGGACGGTGGAGACACCGCCATCCTGGTCGATCGCCAAAACCTGGTGTTGTGGCGGGACATGGTCGCCTACTCCCGTGCCGGAGTCGCCGCGAAGCTCAAGGGCTCCGCGCTCGAACCGATGGAGCCGGGCGAGGATGACGAGCCGTTGGCGTTGGAGAAGCCGGAGAAGGAGCCACCGCCGATGCTGCCGCCGATCCCGAACGGGGTCGGAATGCCGGCACCGCCGGGCGCACCACCAGCCGGCCCGGCCGGGCGCACACCACCTGGTCAACGTCCACCGCGCGAGACGTGGCAACAGCGTTACCGGACGCGGTTGCGGGAAGCGCTGAAAGAACTCCCCGATGACTTCGCCGAGTGAACCGGAGCCGTCGGAACACCCAGCCTCGGGCGTTCCGACGGCCCCAGAACCTGACGACATCCCCGATGGGCCGCTGACTGCCGACAAGGTGAAGGCGCTCATTCCGAAGGTCGTGGACTAGGGGGCTGGTGATCGTGAACAGCACTCAGAACGGATAACCACGATGCCACTTCCCAACGATGTTCCCTTGGTGACTATCAACGGTGATATCCGCAATCCCGTGACCGGCAACCCGGCCGTGGGAGCCGTGACGTTCTCGAACCCGTCCATGTTGCGTGACTCCGTGAGCAATGTGTTGCTGGGTACCACCGTGTACCGGGTGCCTTTGGTGAGCGGCCTGTTTACCGTGGCGTTGCCAGCGACCGATTACAGCGGAATCAGCCCTCAGAACTGGGTGTGGACCGCTGAGGTAGCCACGGACGCCGGAAGCGATCTGTTCCAGTTCAGTTTGCCGTCCACTCCCGCGACGGTGAGTTTCAGCAGTCTGGTTCCGGTCACCACGCCACCCACGGTGCTTCAGTACATTCCGATCACCCAGAAGGGTGTGGCGAATGGGATTGCCACGCTGGGATCCGACGGGATCCTGAGCGTGGCTCAGCGGCCGGCGGCCGGAGCGGGAACCGTCACCTCAGTGTCTAATGTGGACGGCACGATCGTTGTCACTGGAACCCCCACGGTCGCCCCAGTCGTGTCGGTCGGAACCATCGCCGAATCTCAGGTTGCCAACCTGTCAACTGATCTCGCCGCGAAGGTGCCAATCACGCGCACCATCACCGCCGGAACCGGACTGACCGGCGGTGGAGACCTCACGGCGAACCGTACGCTGACCGTGTCCTACGGCACCACCGCTGGAACCTCCGCACAGGGCAATGATTCCCGCGTCACAGGCGCTGTGCAGGCGTCCACCGCAACCGCCAAGGGTGATCTCCTGGTGGCCACGGCCGCATCCACGGTTACCCGGGAAGGAGTCGGCACAGACGGACAGATCCTGATGGCCGACTCCACGCAAACCACGGGTGTCAAGTGGGGAAGTATCAACGCTGGCACAGTGTTTCCGCTGTCCGGCTACGGTTTGCTTACGGCGTCCGACGAGCCCGCGTTCTTCCAGAACCCTAGTCCGTTGTCCAACGGCACGGTGTTCGGCGCGCGGTGCTGGGTGCCGGCGAACACCGCCCTGTCCACACTCACGGCCGCCGTCCGAACCGGTGGCACGTACTCCGCGTCCGCTGTGCCTAACCAGTTGGGCATCTACGACGACACCGGGGCACAGCTACAGGTCACAGTCAACGACAACACGTTGTGGACCACCGCCGGATGGGCTTCTCGCTCCATCACCACGGTTGCGGCGCAGACTGCCGGCCGGTTCGTGTACATCCTCTATATTTTGGGAGGGTTCACGGGGGTTGTGGTGCCGTATGCGTTGGGGGCCAACGATTCCGACGCGCCATGGCTGGCGTTTGGCGTGTCCAACGCGGGCAACAAACGGTGTTTTTACCTGAACGGTCAGACCGCGTTGCCGGCGTCGTTCAATCCGGCCACCGTGGGAACGTCAACAGGATTCATTCCCTTGGTGGGCGCGTACTGAGGGGGTCTCATGAACGGGATTGCCGCCGCGTTGCGTGAGACGTTCGCCCACGGGTGGGCGGCCAGCGGTGGCCCGATGACTCCTCGTGTGCGGGAAGCGTGCCGGGTCGCGGTCGCCATGGGGTGCGAGCATCCCGATGGGGACGTTTTTGAGGTGACCCTGAAACTGGGAAGCCTCGAAGGCACTTGGGCCAAGGTGTACGACCGGCGGGAAGTGTTGTACGTCAAGCACATTGAGGCCGTGACGGACGCATGGCGGCCGATCGTCGATGATCTTCCGATCGTTGACGCGGTCACCCGCTTCCGCCACGCGTCCAGCATCGGCGAGCCATCCGAGTCCATTAAGGACTGGCTGGCCGCCGCCGCCGCACAGGGGCGCTGGCTACTCCACCGCATCACCGAAAGTTTCACCAACAGCAAAGTGGCGAAACTGGTTGCCGCGTTGGTTGCCGCGCTCAAGGACGGCATGGCCGAAGGTGAAGCCGGGGCAATTGCTCTTGCCGCACAAGAGATCCACATCCTTGGTATCGACTTCGACATCGCCTTCAAAGACGCGTGGAACGCGCTGGAAAAGCTGGGCGAGTTCGAAGGCGACGCACGCGGGTGGCTCAGCCGGATCCTGGACGGCATGGCATCAGACGTGGGTCGCACCCTGGCACGACTGGCCGAACAGGGAGCAACCGCGCAAGAGATGGTGTCGGCAGTCCAGGAACTGTTGACAGACAAGGACATTCGCGCCATCGAAACCCTGGTCGACATGGCTATGGGGCAGAGTTTCGCACGCGGAACGCTCGCCCTGTACGCCCGCCAAGGCGTGCGGCAAGTCGACTTTTTCACCGCCGGTGACACCCGCGTGTGCGTCGTCTGCGACACGTTCGAGAAGCACTCGCCGTACGCGTTGGTGGAAGCACCACACCCAAGCATCCACCCGTTTTGTCGGTGCACTCTTGTTGCCACACAACCACTTCAGGCGTTGGACTTCACGCCCTACCTTCCAAAGGAGGTCACGCCGTGACGCTCAACCCTGTGATCACACTGGTTGATCAGAACGGATTGCCCACCCAGTCGGCCGCGACCACGTTGCTTGTGGTTCCGTCGGCCGCGTACACGACAGCGAACACGGGAACAGCGTTCTCCACCAGCAACATCACCTATCTTGCGGTGGACATGAATGTCACCGCGTTGACCGGCGGCACCAGTCCGGCCGTCAACTTCTTCGTCCAACGGCTGGGAGCCGATGGAGTGTGGTACCTGGTTTCCAGCCTGCCGGCCATCTCGACCGTGTCCACCGTGACGTTCGACATGGGACCGGGATTCGCGTCCACCGGGCTCCCCAACGGAACGCAGCACGCGGTGTTCACCACACAGGCGCGGTTCGGGTGGACCTTCACCGGCTCACCCACGTCGGTCACGTTCTCCGCGTCGGTGGTGGGCCGGTGACCCGCGTCGCCGGACACCCGGCCGATCAACATGCGGACGCGGACGGGTTCGTGGCCGCGTTGCTCGAAGCGCTCGAAGTGCCAGAGGTGAAGATGGCCGTCTTGCGGATCGTGGGGCGGGCGCAACAGTCCAGCACAACCACACTGGCACGCGGCCAGCGCGTCAGGAAGTGAGGATGCCGTGGCCCGACGTATCGCGACCGTAAGCGGCATCGCGCTCCGCCCTGGCGTCAGCCGCAACGGGCGACTGTACACAAAGGACATGATCGCGCGGGCCGTGGCCGAAGCTCAGGCGCGGATCGCGTCCGGTGACGCGAAGTTCCGCAACATGGACGACGACATGGAAGAGTCCGACAACTACATGTCGCAACGCACCCACCACGCGGCTGAAGACGACTCGACCCGCATCGTGGGCCGCGTGACCTCCCTGACCCTGAACCGGGACGGGGAAGCGGAGTTCACCGCCGACGTGGCGGACACCCCGCACGCACGAACCATTGACAGTCTCATCCGACCCAAGCAAGACCCCAACGACCCGGACGACGTGGAACCCTTCCTCAAGGGGGTCTCCATCCGTGGCGCTTGGTCCGGCAAGGTGCAAACCGTTATGCACAATGGGACTCCGGTCGAGAAAGGCGAAGACCTTCACATCTACGGCCTGGACTACACGGGAACACCCGGTGTGCCCGGAGCCGAGATCACCGGATACCGCCGCGCCGGCAACCAGGCACGAGAAGCGGACGACCGTGTCCTGATCTACGAATCCATTATGGAGGGACACGTGGAGACTGCGGAAACCACGGAGAACGCCGCCGATCACCGAGTGTCCGGGTGTGACGGCGAGTGCTGCGCTGACTGCGGAGTCAACGCGGCCAACGAATCGGTGACAGAGAAGGGCGCTCCCGCTCTGAAGTCCGGGAAGCCGGCAGCGGCACCTACCAAGGCCCCGAGTGGTTCGTACGCGGACCCGGGATACCAGGACGACAAGGCGAAGCGATACCCGATCGACACGAAGGCGCACGCGAAAGCCGCGTGGGGCTACATCAATCAGGCCAAGCAGGCGAAGAACTACACCGCCGCACAGCTCAAGCGGATCAAGGGCCGTATCAAGGCCGCCCTGAAGAAGTTCGGGGTTGACGTCACAGACGAATCGTGGCTGATCGACCGCTGGCAGCTGACGGAGTCCGTCACCGAGAACATGGCCTACGCCATGTTGGACGGCAACCAGGCCAGTTTTCACGTGAGCCTGGACAACGGCATGGTGTGCGTCACCGTCTCGTCCTGCTGTGTGGACCCCCATGATCTCGACGCGTTGGGTCACGCCGCGATGGAAGCCGCGTGCGCGGCACTGGAGAAGATCGACCCGGACATGGACGGAGACATGGACGTTCCTGGCGCACCCGCCGAAGACCCGGACATGGACACCGAATCCAAGCCGGACGACGACGCCATGGAGTCCATTGCGGACCCCAAGGTGAAGGAAACCGAAGCGGCACCGGAACCGGTTGCCGACGACAACAAGGAGGAGGCCGCAGTGAGCGAGCCAACCGCCCCGGCGTCGGAAAAGCCGGCCGCCGCGACCGAAACAACCGAGAACAGCGGCCTGGACGCCCTGTCCGCGAAGTTCGACAAGCTGACCGATGCCATCGCTGGCCTGGTGACCAAGATGGCCGCGCCGGCCCCGGTTGCCGCGACGGAGAGCGTTGTGGAGGCCCCAGCTGCTCCGGTCGTGACGGAGACCGAAGACCAGCGTGTGGCGCGTCTGGTCGCGGAGCAGGTGGCCGCACAGCGGACCGCCATGATTCAGGAGCTGGTGGAATCGGGCTACGCGCCATCCCGCAAGGGACTGGTTGCCCCGGCCGTGCAGGAAGCGGCTTTGGGTGCCGGCGCTGGTGACGAGTACCCGGCGAACTGGCCAACCGAGAACGGTCAGCCTGTCGCGCCGCACAAGCTGACGGAGGAGCAGTTCCGTAGCATCACGCGCCCAATGCTCGAACAGGCCGTGCTGGGCAACCGTTCCATCTTCCGCCAGCAGTGAGACCCACCCGCCCCGGCACTTCCCCGCCGGGGCGGGCCTTCGGGGGATCGATCCGACCGCCGCGCACGCGGTGCCGTTTCGGCAGTGATGGTCACCAACCAACCGTCCCTTGTGGACGGTTTTTTCATGCCCCCACCCCGTAATGACCATCAACTATCGAAAGTGAGGCCCCCGTGCCTTCTGAGCTTCGGGAGGCGTTGACCGCTGCCGGCGCGTCAGCCCTTATCCCCAAGATCATCGACCCGATGCTGTTGGAGTACCAGCGGCGCTACTCCCCTCTGGTGCGGTCGATTCCGTCCCAGAAGTGGAACAGCGACACCTATTACTTCAACCAGCGCACCGTGAACCCGAACGGCGGGTTCGTTGTCGACGGTGGCGCGCGGGTCGTGTCGAACTCGACCTACGTACAGAACTCGTTTGGCATCAAGCACCTTCAGGTAGTCGGCGCAATCACCGGCTACGCCCAGGAAGTGACTCGCCAGGTAATCGGGGACTTGCGAGCACGTGAAATCGAGGGGTCCATCCGTGGCCTCTACTGGGACATTGAGACCGCTCTCCTGTGGGGAAACGCGGGCTCCACTCAGTTCGGACCGTACCCACAGTTCGATGGCCTGGACTCGCTGATCAACACCTACAGCGGCGGAAACCAGAACGCCCAGGACAAGGCCGGCGCGACGCTGACCCTGGCACATTTGGACGAACTGATCGACATGGTGGAAACCAACGCCGCGATGTCGGTGTTCGACTCCACATGGCAGCTGGTCATGAGCAACACCGCCGTGTCGAAGATCGCTCAGCTTCTGACCAACCAGCAGCGGTTCATGGACCGTGTTGAGGTCGCGGCCGGTCTGATCGTGCCGACCTACCGTGACATTCCGCTGATCAAGTCGTCGTTCATGAGCACTCGTTCCATTCAGATGGGCACGGTGACATCGGCAACGGCGACAACAGGCGGAACGCTCGCGGCGGCCACCTACTCCTACAAGGTGTCGGCGGTTGTCGCCCGCCAGGGTGAAATCGCGGCCTCGGCGGAGGTTTCCCAGGCCACCACGGGATCCACGTCGACGGTGACGCTGTCGTTCTCCACGCCTACGGGCCTGGACGGGCTTCAGCCAATCCTCTACAAGGTGTACCGCTCGACTTCGACGGGCACGGAAACCCTTCTGGGGTACGTGGACGCGAACGTTGGTTTCCAGGCCGACGGCATCACGCCACTCCTCACAACGTCCATTGTGGACACTGGGGCAACCCTGATCCCACAGAACGGTTCGACCCAGCCGGCCACGTTCCCAGCGACCTACCAGGGAACGAACACGAACAAGTTCCCGGCGGCCGTAGGAAACGAGAACGTCTACCTGATGTCTCGCGACTACGACAACATCTGCCGGCCGTACGTTCGCGAGCTGACACCGTTGGACGTCTACCCGACGACAACCAGCCCAGACAGCCTGCCCTACGCCATTATTTCGGACACCGTGCTCGCCGTGCGTGGTCCGAAGTTCCTGGGTGGTCTGTACCGCGTCAACACGGCTGTGTGATGACCCGGTGCCGGGTGGCCACCAGCAAGCCGCCCGGCACCGTGCACCCCGCCGACTATGGACTGACCTCCCCGTGTCGGCGGGGTGCGTCCACAATGGAGGTTCAAAGATGTTGCTACGCAAGGAACATGCCGGTTCCGACACGTTCGGGAACGTGTGGGAGACCGACGGTGCGGTTGTCGACGTGCCAGAGGAACAGGCCCGTCAGCTGTTGCGGATCCAGGACGCTGGGTTCAGCGAAGTGGCGGAAGTCCCTGTGACGCCAAGGGTTCCGAAGGGACCGGCGCAGAAGCTGATCAGCGAGTCGCCGAAGCCACTTAAAGCCAAGAGCGTTGCCAACAAGGGAATCGACGTCTCCACCTTCACGGAGTGAGCCATGGCACTGGATTCGCCCACGCCGCTTGCCACGGCAGCGCAGATGAAACAAGGGGCGTTCGCGGACCTGGTGCGAAGCTTCACCGACGACGCCCTGAACGAGATCATGGTTGAGGCCACCCGGGCGTGCGAAACCGAGTGTCAGCGCCGCCTGGCCCCGTTCGTTGGTCACTTCGAAACCCATCGGTGCCAAGGGATCGACCCAGATGAGTACACCGACACGGCGAACTTGCCTCTGGACCTTCAGGGCGCGCTGGGCCGGTCATACGCGTACGCCATGGGCGCGTCCACGCTCGTGCGCCACTTGTGGCTGAACGAGTACGCGCCTCTCTACCCCGAGTACTGGACCTATTCGGACATCTCCCTGATGATCGTGCGGTCTTACGGCGGGTCAGAAAACCTTGTGGCCACACAGTTTCAAGGACCCGAGGTTGACTCAGGTCATGTGTGGTTCAACCTGGGCAAGTTCATTCCTATTGGCTCCCTGGCCCGGGTGACGTACTCCGCCGGCTACAGCACGGTTCCGGCTGACCTGGTCCGCGCGTGCAAGTACATGGCCGCCTCCGTCGCGTGCCGTGAACTGGACCCGATGTTGCAATCCCAGCACGGACACGACCCGGACAAGCTTGAGGCATTGGCCGTGTCGTGGCTGTCGCCGTACATGCGGAGCTGACCATGGCGCGCGGTTACCCTATGTCGCCCACTGCCCGCGCCAAGCTGTCCGCCCGCATGAAAGGCCACGGGTGGGGCGGCAAGCGCCATGTCGGCGGCCACAAGGGGCACCGGATGTCCGCCGCGCAAAAAGCGAAGATTTCCAAGGCGCTCAAGGGTAAGAAGCATCCGCACAAGGGGCACTCCCCAACCGCCGCGACCCGCGCGAAGATCGGGGCCGCGCTCCGCAAGCGCGACGCGGCACGCGGCACCCGCCGTCCGCGCGCCACAACCGGCACCCGACACCTGTCGGCAAAGTCCCTGGGCAACTTGCGCCGTCCGGCCAAGGGAGCGTTTCACCGCTATGTCATGGCTCGTGGTCTGCGCACGCACAAGTTCCACAGTGGCACGCACAGGCTGATTTCCTCGACCACCTATCGCAGCCGAAAGTCTTTGCTGCACACCAAGGTTCGCCGCCGCCGCACGCGCATCATCATCCATCGCTACGTCCGTCATCACCGTGTGTGGCATCGCAAGAAGCGGAAGCGGAGGTGAGGGCGAATGTCCACATCGGACGCCGTGCAACGTGAAGCGGACTGGCTGTCTTCATTCGGTGACGGACTGCCCGCGTTGCTCAAGACGAACGGCGGCCCATGGGACCTGGTTCAGGCGTACTGGCCTCGGACGCCGAACTACAACCTGAACGGCATCTACGTCACGCGGACCAGGATCACCGATATTCGATGGTCCAACCAACGGAAGCTGCCGCGATACACGTTCCGCCTGAAGCTGTTCTGGCGTATTGGTTCCACCACAACGGGAACGATGATCGCCGAGACGGAGCAGGCCAATTTCGACGCGGCCGTGGACCTTCTGATCGATCGACTTCGGGGCACGTTGGGCGACAAGACCCACGGTGGACGGTTCCTGTCCGCCACCGAGGCACCCGGCCGGAACCCCGAGATCAACATCGATTTTGACCCGCCAGAGACCACGATGGACCGTGGTTTCCTGTCCGGCACCGCCAACTATGAGGCGGACGACTTGGAAGTCGTTATCTAACAAGGAAAAACCGGAGGCACGCGTGTTGCAGCGCAACGTGTCGGGCAGTCCTCTCGTCCTGCCAACGCTCGATCCGCCCGCCGAGGTGCTTCCGGGCGACACGATCGAACATCCCGAACTGTTGGCCGGGTTTGAAGAGGTCACCGACGAACAGTCCACTGAGGACGAACCGGCTCAGCCGGCGCAGGAAGACGAAGTAGAGCGGGCCGCCCCGTCGGCCACGACCGATGAGGAGGTGGACGACAAGTGACCCAGCTTTCCCGCCTTGCGATTTTGGGCCTGGCAAAGGAAACCGTAGCCGGAACGTATGTGGCCCCTACTGTGTACATTCCGTTCACCAAGGCTGATTTCGAGGATGTCTACACCGAGCTTAAGGACGAGTCGTACCGCGCCAACGACACCATGCTTCAGGGCATGTACCAAGGTCCGGTGCACGCGACGTGGGATATCTCCGTCCTGGCGTATCCGGACCTGTTGGGCCACTTCCTTCGGGGCATCATCGGCCCGGACACGGTGACGGCCGGTGTGTCCACGACGGTCGCCACCGGTGGTTCCGCCATCGGCGCGACCACGCTGCCGTCCACCGCGTCCATTGCCGCCTTGACCTACATCCAGGTGGGCACGGGCGCGACGCTCGAATACGCGTACGTGACCGCCGTGACCGGCACTGGCCCGTACAACCTGACGGTGACCACGGTCGTCGGTCAGACAGTGGGCCTGACGAAGGCGCACAGTGCGACGGAACCGATCGTGGCCCAGTCCACGCACACGTTCAACCAGTCGGCCAACCCGTCCACGAAGGCCACGTACTCGCTGACCGTGTACGACACGACCCAGACGGTTTCGTACTCGGGCGCGGCAATGTCGGATCTTGCCGTGAAGATCGACCCGAAGGCGTCGGTCACCCTGGACCTCAAGTACACGACGTTTCCTCAGGTTGTTCAGTCGTCCATGACTCCGACCTACACGGCGCTTCCGCCGATGCTGGGTTGGGAATGGAACATGACCAACGCGGGAGGCGCGTCCACCCGGGGTCTTACCTACGATCTGACGGTGAAACGTGCCGTGGAACCCGTTCACTCCTCGGACGGCATCCAAGCGCCACGCGAAATCTTCCAGGGCGCGTTGGAAGTCGACGGCACGTACAAAGCGATCTTCGAGAACCAGACGGACCTGAACCTGTATCTGAACTACACCCAGACTGTCACCACCGCGTTGCTTCAGCAGCCGGCGTCCGGCACCGACGGATCGGGCGCGTCGCTCGCGCTGACCATGTCGAAGTCCGGATACTTCAAGGGAAAGCGTGATTTGGCGTCCAACTACGTCCAGGCTGATTTCAGCCTGTCGGGTATCTACAACTCGACCGACACCGGAGCCGTCGCGGTCGTGCTGAAGAACTTCCAGTCCACCGCTTACTGATCAACAACAACCAGCGCGCATGACCGTCCACAATGGATGGTCATGCGCGCTGATGCCTTCAGGAGGTCACATAATGGGATACGCAAACCGTCTGGTGCACCTGGACTTCACCGAAGAACTGGCCGAACCCGGCGACCAGGTTTGGATCACCATCCGCAACCCGAAGCTGTTGGCGGCCGGCGAACTCCGCCCCCGCGACGTCGCCATGATGCCCGACGGGGTCACACCCGTGAACCTTGGCGATGCCGAATCGGCCATGTATGAAATGCTGGCCAAGCTGATCGTCGGCTGGCACGTGTACGACGCCTCCGATATCGCGTTGGACGAGGCCGGAAACCCTATGGAGCAAGACATTCTGCCACTCCCGGCCACTCCGGACACCGTGGCGAAGCTCCCGGCCATCATCGTCAAGAAGATTTCCGAGGAGATCACCAACGCCGTAAACCCCCAGTAGGGCCGGGGCATCCCTACACGGAAGACGTGCTCTGGCCCGCCGAGTCCATCTATGAGGGCACATGGGGCTCCGGGGCTCCGCCACAGGAAATGGCGGATTTCGAACTCATGTACCACATGCACTGGTCGTGGCCTGATCTGTGCGCAACCCCGCTGTACGTGAAGCGATACACGTGGGACCTGTTGCAGGCCAGGCTTTCCGCCGAACGGGAAGCCCAGGAACGGGAGACACGCAAGCATGGCCACTGAACTTCGATCCGGCGTGTTCTCCGCCCTGTTCGCTCGCATTGCTGTTGAGGCGCAAGGAAAAGCAGCCGCCGCGCTGGCCGTGGTCGGCACGGCGGTGGAGCGGCAAGCGAAGATCAACGCCTCCACCGGGTCACACCCGTACGGCACGCCCACACCAGCGTCACCGGGGACCGGTCCGGCCCGGATCTCCGGGACGCTGGTCCGGTCCATCACGCACACCGATCCGGCTATGGACTTCGCTGGCTGGTCCATGAAAGTCGGAACCGCAACCGGCCTGTACCCGCGCTATCGCACCATGTACGGCCGCACGTTCACCAGCAAGACACCAGCGAACAAGTACGGGCTGTACCTGGAAAAGGGAATGCTGCGCAACGGTGCCGCGTACCCGTTCATGGGTCCTGCGGTCACGTTCGCCACGCGGCACATTGCCGCGTTGGCGTACGAGAAGATTTTCGGCGCTCCGTGGAACGTGAGCTGAACTCATAGGGGTGCGCAGTGGCCGAACAGATCAGCGATCTCTATGTGCTGCTCCGCGCCGACACCGGACAATTGATCGGCGGCTTCACCGAAGCGTCCGTATCCGGCGAAGAGATGGCCGCCAAGGTCGCCGCTGTCACCGCCGACGTTGAAGCCGAAATCGCACGCATGAACGCGTCGCTGATCTCGGTTGGCGCGGCATCCGACGAAATGGCGTTGCAGACCACCGCCGACTTCGAAGCCATGTCGGTCAAGACGAAGACACTGGCCCTGGACTTCGAGGCCATGGCAGCCAAGGCCGAAGCGTCCACAGTGGCCATCGGCACGGCGACCGCGAAAGCCGAAGAGGACGCCGCGAAAACGGCCGCCTCGAACGCGGCGACCATGGCGAAGGTCAGCGCGTTGGTCGGCGCGGCCGGCGCGCTGGTCATCGCCGGCACAGCGAAGATGTCAGGCGATTTCGAGTCCGCCACCCAACGCCTGGTCAGCTCCGCCGGAGAGTCCGCAGACAAGCTCCAGATGGTCCGTGACGGGCTTCTCCAGATGGCCGGACAGGTTGGAGACAGCTCCCTGGACCTCGCGCACGCCGGCTACTTCATCGAGTCCATGGGCTACCACGCTCAGGCTGGCCTGGACGCGCTGAAGGCCGCCGCCGAGGGCGCGAAGCTGGAAAACGCGGACTTGAACACCGTGGCTAAAGGCCTGACAGCCACGATGAACGACTACGGCCCGAAAGTCGGGGACGCGGCCACGGTCATGTCCAAGCTGGTGACGGCCGTCGGTGACGCCGGCACCACGTTCGAGGACTTCACGGGCGCACTGCACAACGTGCTTCCGCTGGCGTCAGCCATGAATGTCCCGTTCAACGACATTGCAGGCGCGTTGGCGGAGATGACCGCGCATGGCATGAGTGCCGACCAGGCGTCTCAGAATCTGTCGAACGCGTTGCGGGAGATGCAAAAGCCGTCATCGGACATGACGAGTTACTTGGCGCAGATTGGAATCACAGCGTCCGATCTGACGGACAAGCTTGCCACGCGAGGGCTCACAGGCACGCTGAACGACATCAGCCAAGCGATCATGAACAAGATGGGGCCGTCCGGGAAGGTCCTGATCTCCGCGTTCAATGAGTCCAAGCAAGCCTCGCAAGACTTGCAAGTGATGCTGCAAAACATGCCGAAGTCGTTGCAGGCAACGGCAACAGCGTTCCTCAATGGACAGATCACGGTCAACGACTGGCGGCAGGCGATTAAGGCGTTGCCGACCGACCAGCAAGGCATGGCAACCCAGTTCGCCGCGCTGGCGAACAAGGCCGACGGCTTCAACAACATTTTGAAGCAAGGTGGCCCAGCCGCCCAGTCCTACAGCCAGGCCATGCAACGCGCCACGGGCAACGCCACGTCGCTGAACGTCGCCCTGATGCTGACGGGCCAGAACACGGCGGCCACGAACAAGGCCGTTAACGACATTGCCGCATCCACAAAAGACGCGGATGGAAGCGTCAAGGGATGGGCTGACATCCAGTCTACGTTCAACCAGAAGCTGGATGAGGCGAAAGCCGCTCTCGGTGCGGTCGCGATTCAGCTGGGCGCGGTGTTCCTGCCAATTCTGTCGAAGGTTCTCGGAGCGTTGGCGGACTCGGCACATTGGCTGTCGGAGCACCCGACGTTGATCAAGGCCGTGGCTATTGCGATCGGTATTCTCACGGTGGCCGCCTTGGCGTTCGCCGCCGCCATGGTGATTGTGAATATCGCCATGTTGCCAGAGATTGGCGTCATGCTGGCGGTCACGGCGGTGATTCTCGCTGTTATCGCGGTGATCACCATCCTGACTATCATCGTGGTTGAGATCGTCAATCACTGGCAGCAGATTTCCGATTTCTTCGTGGATTTGTGGAACACGGTCAAGAATGCGTTCGAAACGGCGATCGACTGGATCGGCGACAAGATCGGCGAATTCATTGACTGGGTGAAGCAGATTCCTCAGAAGGTATGGGACGGAATCAAGGCGCTGGGAAGCAAACTGGCTGACATCGCCAAAAGCGCCTGGGACGGTTTCACCAAGTTCATTTCTGACGGAATCAACAACACTATCACGCTGCTCACCCATTTTCCCGAAAAGGCCGGATTTGCGATCGGCTACCTGATCGGAACATTGGCGAAAAAGGGCAAAGAAGCGTGGGACGCGTTCACCGGCGCTATCGCCAACGCCTGGAACAGCACCGTGCAATGGTTCAACGACCTACCCAACAACGTGTCCAACCTGATGTCCGACGCGAAAAACTGGCTGACCGGCCCCGGAAAAAACATGGTCCTGGGCTGGCTGGACGCCATTGGCCAAAAAGCCGAGGACGTGTGGACATGGATGAAATCGGTGCCACACAAGGTCGTCAGCTTCTTTGACGACGCCGGAGATTGGCTTGTCCAAAAGGGCAAGGACATCCTCCACGGCGCGGAAGACGGCATCAACAACGGATGGGAATCCGTCAAAGCGTGGTGGAGCGCGACGTTCCCCGACGGGATCATGCGATTTTTCCGCAATGCCGGAAACTGGCTGTACCAAACCGGCCGCGACATCCTGACCGGCTTGGTGAATGGTATCAGCTCCGCTATCGGCTGGGTCTGGGACACCGTGACCGGGTTCATCTCCAACCTGATTGCCGGCGTCAAAGCGGGATTCGACTCACACTCGCCATCCCGCGTGTTCCACGCTATCGGTGAAGACCTGATGCACGGACTCGGAAACGGAATCAGCGCCAAAGCCGGAACCGTGATCGACCTCGCCAAGAAGACGACCAGCCAAATCGTCGGCGCGGCCAACATCGGTGACATGACCATGACCGGTAACTTCACCGGCCCCAGCGGGCTCGCTACCGGAATCAACCGGGGCGGGGCCGGTGCGCAACAAGTCACCATCATCGGCCCTATCACCGTGCAAGGAAACATCCGCACCACACAGCAGTTCGTTCGCGAACTCCAACAGGAACTGCTCCGATACGGAATCCGCAATATCAACAACGCCACCAGTTACACCGGGTTCGGATCGGGGTGAGTCATGGCCAACGCGAACAAGAATTTTGCTTTGACCATGTGGGAAGTCGATTTCACCGGCGGGCCGCCTGGTCTGGCGGCAACTCGGTACAGCATCAACGCCCCGTATCGTCGCCTGGCGGTACGGGGCGCGGACATCGTGCACGGCCGCCAGTACGAGTTGGACCAGGTGCAGGCTGGTCAGGCCACCGTGTCCATCACGGACCCGTTGGAACTGCTCACCCCGGCCAACACCGGCTCCGTGTTCAACACCGGCTCCAACAAGGTATTGCCGTACCGCCGGTTCCGGGCCGCCGCGATGTGGCCCAACCAACCCGGCTCCGGAAACATCAACAACCCCAACGTGAACGGCAACTACGATCCGTCATTCGAATTGGAAACCGTCGGATCCACGTTCCCCGGCGTCTGGGCCCCGGCCGGCGGCACCACCACCTGTGTGGTGAGCAACGCTCAGCACTTCGTGGGGTCGCAGTCCATGCTGGTCACCCAGTCCGCCGCCGGAGCCGGTTTCGGATCGGTCAACGGATTCCGCACCGCGCCCGGCGTGGACTACACCATCAGCCTGTACGTGTACCCCACCAACGGGCCCGTGCTGTTCCAGGTCGTTGACGGCAACGGCGTCACGCACAACTCCGCCACCGCGTCCACACTGAACACGTGGACACGGTTGTCCGTGTCGTGGACGTGCGTGGAGGCCCTGGAAAACATCACCGTGTACGGCACCACCGCCAGCACGCCCATGTTCTACGTGGACGCGGTGATGCTGGAATTCGGGCTGGTATCGCCGTCCGCGTTCACCACCACCGGGCCGACGCTGTATATGCTCCACAACGGCTACGTCGAACGCTGGCCCACCGCGTACGACAACGCTGGCAAGCGCGCGAACCACCCGCTTCAGGCGGTGGATGGGTTGGCCATCATGTCGCGGACCGCCATTGCCCAGTCCTATTTGGCGACGATCACCGCCGATAATCCGCAGTTGTACCTTCCGTTGTCGGACACAGCCGCGCCGGGCCGGTTCACCATCGGCGGCAACAACTTCCTGTCCACGCCGTCACCGACTCCCACCGGCTCGTTCAACTGGGCGGGGGACCAGTTCCTGGACGGCACCAACGCGCTGGTGATGACCCAAAAGAACCAGTTCACCCCGCCGACCAATGGCGGTCTTCAGCAGGACACCGAATGGAACATCACGGCTGGAACATTCAGCGTGAACACGGTGGCCGCCACGTTTGAGGTGTGGTTCAAATACAATTCGGGTTTGATCGCTCCGCTTCAGGCGGCCGTCATCACCGACGGCAAAACGGTTCTTCCTGATCAGCAGTATGTTCAAACCAACAGCGCGTTTTCAGGCAGGCTGGCCGCTTCCGTGGCGGACAATCTGACAAGCACGAACGCGGTTGTCGCGTTCCCGACCGGCACGGGATTCGCCGACGGACAATGGCATTACCACGCTGTTACGCTATACACGTCCGGCGGCATGGCGTCCACAGTGGACGGAGTTGAACAGGACTTCGTCATCACCGCCCCCACGGCAATCTGGGGGGTGAACAATATTCACTTCGGCGTCAGCACAGGATTCGGAAACCCGGACGCGCAAATGTCCGTGTGCAACTGGGCCTACTACCCCCGGGATATCGGGTCGACTGCGCGCCACAATCACTACCTTCGCGGATCCGGATACATCGGCGAATTGTCCGGCGCGCGCGTGCAACGCCTGATCAACCAGTACTGGAATTCAACGAACTCCATCGCGGGCGGACAACTAGCGCTGGCACCCGATTTCAGTTACAACGGCCGCACTCTCCTGGATGTGATCCAAGAAATCCAGGAGTCAGAGCGCGGGCTGGCCTACATGAATGCGGCCGGAACATTCGTGTTCGAAGACCGCACAAGCCGGTACCTGAATCAGACGGCGCTGTGGACGTTCGGGGAGAACGCGGCCGGCGGAGAGTTCCCGTACACCGATATCCAGTTTGACTACGACCCGACGTACACGTTCAGCCAGGCAAATCTGTCGCGACCGGCGAACAGCAATTTCGCGCCGATGGTGAACAGCGCGGCGCAGGCGAACTACGGCCAGCGGATCCTGACGCAAACCGTGCAATGCAACACCGATTTTGACCTGACACAGGCCGGGATCTTCTATCTCGCACGTTACGCGGCACCCATCACACGTGTCTCCAAACTGACGTTGGATCCGTCGTCAAACCCGGCCCTGTGGCCGGTCGTGCTGTCGCTGGAAATTTCCCAGCGGGTCACGGTCAAACGCCGGTCGGACTATCTGACAACCAGCGGCGACTACTACATCGAACAAATCGAACACCACATCGACGCCGAACAGGGCACGTGGACGACGGATCTTCAATTGTCGCCCGTGTTCGTGGCGCAGGCGTGGGTGTTGGGGGATGCCACATACGGCGTGCTGGGAACGACAACCGTGCCCGTCTACTGAGGAGGTTTTCATGGCAGTAGCCAATTATCTCGTGCGACCCATCAAGTATTCGGCGGTGGTGTGGGACGGGACGAACGTCACTGACGTGAATACGGTGTGCCAGTTGTCGCATTGGTCTTTCACCGCAGACAACGGGGGCACCGCGCACACGCCATTTGGGAACTCTTTTACGGTTGCGACTGGAATGTGGGCTGTCGCCGGAGACGGCACTGTTCAATTCCTGGGCGACACGGATTTCCAAAATCAGTTCATCGCCGGGTCGTCCTGGATCGTTTCCGCCTGAAGTCGCGTAGCGCACATAGGGAGGTCGTCGCGCTGTGACAATGCCCACTTTCACCGATGGCAACGTGGTTCACCAAGCATCACTGAACGCGCTGTCCACCGGTATCAACAATATTAACACCACCGTCACCGGGGCTGCTGCGCCGCGCTCCTATGTACCCACCGTACGGTTGCGGCGAGTAGCCGGACAGAACATCACCAACAATACGAACACCACGATCAGTTGGGACACCATCGACGTCAACAATGACAACATGTTCACGCTGGTGTCGCCCACTCAGATCACTATCCAGACGGCCGGCAGCTACGCGTTTGACTGCGAATTCGGCTTCACGCTTAACGGCTCCGGTCACCGTGTCATCTGGGGCACGAAAAACGGAACCAGCACAACGGCCAACAGCGTGGCTACAGACGAACAAACGGCCATGAGCGGGGCAACCGGCCGGGGCAACACTATGCACATGGCGACCGTAATGCCGAACTGTGTAGTCGGTGATACATTCTTTGTGATTGTGTTCCAAGATTCCGGCGTCACTCTCACTAGCATCACCAGTGGTTTTCAGCCGGTTTCCAGTTTGTCTATGTGGCGCATCGGCCAGTGACGGAGGTCCCCGATGACTGAATATGGAATCGACGTGTCCGGTTGGAACAGCGTGTCCGATTGGGGCGCGGTGCGCGGCAACGGCATCACGTTCGCGTCCATCAAAGTCACCGAATCCGCCGGCTACGTGTCCCCAGACGCGTCGGGGCAGACCAACGGGGCACGGAACGCGGGCATCGCACCGGGCGGCTACCACTTCGCGCGTAGCGACACCACCCCGGAGGCGCAGGCCCAGTTCTTCGCGTCGGAATGCCGGGCGCGGGCGCTGTTGCTGAACGGCTCGTTCGTGCCGATGCTCGATCTTGAAGCGGCGGAGTTGCGGGCGACCGCGAACGACTTCACTCGCCGGTTCATCCACGCGTTCCGCATTTACAGTGGACAGCCGAAAATCGCGGTGTACAGCAACACCGACTGGTTCCGCAACGTCCTAGACATGTCGTGGGCCGACGACAACGTGTTTCTGTGGATCGCAGCGTGGAACGGCGACCCCGGCAATCCAGGTTGGTCACATCCGCGTCTGGCGTTGCATCAGCACACCGACGCCGGAACCGTGCCAGGTGTGGCCGGGACGGTGGACCGGGACGCCACTGTGGCCCCGTTCACCCTCGCGTCCATGCTCGTGGGGGACACACAACTCATTTCCGACGGAGTGGCATCAACCCCAGGAGACATCATGTTTCAATTCGTGTGCAATATCGACACCTTCGAGCCCGCCACCGGCAACCTGAGCGACAAGGCCACCACCAACGCGAATGTGCTGCTGTTGCTGGGTGGCGGATACGCCCAGCCGGCCACGTGGGCTGACGTGCAGGCCAAGGACAAGACATACAACGGCGACGGGACCGGCTCCGTGCTGGGACTGCCCGGGGCCGCCTACGCCGGCTATGTGGCCCTGGACGCGGCGGTACGCGCCCGGGATACCGCATTGGCCGGGCTCGGTTCGGCCGGCGCGGCGGGCGCGACCCCAGCGGAGGTGACGTCTATTGTGGACGCCGCGTTTGCCGGCCACACTGGGACGCTGACCTACCACGTCAACGGGTGACCCGGGTGATCATGGCGCGCGGCGGTGTGCCGGTTCTGGTGCGGTCTGGCCGCAACCCGTTCGAGGTGCTGATGCTGTGCGCGTGCGCTTTCGCTGGAGCTATCGGTCTTCTCGCGCCGAACGCGTCGGCAAATGCGGTCACCAACACGTTGCCGCATTGGGAAGTGCTGTGCTGGTATAGCGGTTTACTCGCGGGGGGCGTCATCAGTTTGGTCGGCGTAGCCAGGGGAGGAGTGATGTCACTTCTCGTGGAACGTGTCGGCATCATTCTTCTTGGCTGCCTCATGCTGGCATACGCTCTTGCGCTTTTTGCGCAAGTCGGTGTCCGGGGGACACTTCCGGCTTTGGTTACAGGATTGTTCGCCGTGGCGTGCGTCGTTCGTTTCGTGTACATCACGGTGGACCTGAAACGCATGGAGGACGTTGCCACCAAGCAATTGGACGGTGACGAATGAATTGGGCAGACATCACCGCTCTCATCGGCGCTCTTGGAGGTGCCGGTGGTGTGCTCGCCTTTATCGACGGATACAGGAAGCGGAAGCGTATTCCTATCGATCAGTCTACCGCTATCGCAAACAACGCGGTCGCTTTGATTGAACGGCTGCAAACACAAGCCGACACCCTGCAACGGCAGTTGTATAATGCGAACAGCCGTGCGGATGACTTGGCGGAAAAGCTGAAAGCGGCCAACGCGCGGGCGGATGATTTGCAGGACAAGCACGACACGCTATTGCTTCAGTTGTCCGACGCGCAGTTTCAGATGCGGAGTATGCGGACCACGATCAACACACTATCCGCGACTCTGAACCGACACGGAATCACTGAAACATAGGAGGTCGCACGTGATTGCCATTGGACGCACAGTCCATTACGTGAGCTACGGCACCCGCAACGGCGAATACACGCCGGAGTGCCGGGCCGCGATCATCACGGAAGTGGGCCAGTGGGTGACGGTTTTGCAACAAGAATTTCCGGCCGATCCGGAGCCGCTGGGACCTAGCATTACCCAGGCAGACGGGACTGTTATCCATTTTGTTGACGGAAACGGGAACCCGTTGACGTTCCCGGGAACGGATAAGCGGACCCGCGTCCTTGTCCAGGAATTTCACCCTGAGGCGTGCTCCATGTCGGTGCATAACCCGACCGGCGTGTTCTTCAACTCCGGCGGAGTGCCGATCGAGCACGACGAGACCAAGAAGCCGGGAACCTGGCACTGGCCGGAGGGATCCCCGGCCGCGCAGGAGGCGATGGCATCGTGACCGTGTTGCGGGCGGTTCTGGTGCCGCTGGCTGGCCTGTTGCTGGCGCTGGCGTTCCTGATCGGCGGCCGGGCCGCCACGGTGCTGGCCGCTGTCTCGGTCGCCCTGTTCGGTGTGGCGACATTTCTTGGCCTGATGGGAGAGTGACCCGATGTCGGACAAGGTGATCGCATGGTTGCGCACCGTGGTTCCCGCGTTGTGGGGGCTGGCCGTGGCGTGGCTGGTGACCCGCATCCCGGCCCTCGCGGCGGTTGCTGACGGCCTCAACGGTATCGGCTTGGCCGTTCTGGTGCCGGCGGCCATCGCACTGTGGAAGTGGGCGTTCACGGCCGCTGAGGGCGCGTTGCCGCCGTGGCTGACGGCAGTTCTGTTGGGCCACCCGGCCGCGCCGACCTACACACAACCGACACCACCCACGCCCGTGGTGCCGACGGTGACACCGATCAGTGAGTGAACGAAAAGCCCCCGCCTGGGAACTTCCCGGGCGGGGGCTTTTCTGCGTTCTGGGGAAGTTCAGACGGTCGCCAGTTCCGGTTCCGGCGCGTGCGCTTCCTGGAACCGGGCCAGCAGCTCCGCCGGGATCCGGCCACGCTCGCTGACCTTCTCGCCCTGGCTGCGCGCCCACTCGCGGACGGCCTGGTTCTGCTCCCGGCTGAGGTTCGTGCCGGTTGCGCGCTTCTCGCCGGACCGGGTGGCCCGCGCGGTTCCGGTGCTCTTTGGAGTCCTCGGGGTCTTCACGCGCTGTGCGCTCTCCACGAACGCTTCCAGCCGTCCGCGCAGTTCGGCTGCGTTGGCCTTCGTCAGGTCGATCGTGTACTCGATCCCGTCCAGACCGAAGTAAACCGATTCGTCGGCCGGCTCTCCGGTGATGTCGTCGACCAGTTCCACGACTGTCTTGCTCGCCATCTTCCTTGACCTCCTTGAGTCGTTATTACGGAGCATATCCTACGCGGGAATGTTTTGATGCCGGGGGCAGGAACATCCCGGATAGGTCACGTTAACCACGAAGTCGGTGTGCGGGTCGTTCACGTGGTCCAGGATCTCAATCACGTGATCGAGGCTGGTGAACCAGCCGGTGAGCGCCCCGGCCTTCGCCCATCGTTTCATCGCGCCGACCTGAACCGGGGTGGGCTTGCCGCCGTCGGGGGCCTTGCACTCCAGCTTCACGGACCGGCCGCGCATCACGGCGTCCACGTCGGGTTCTCCGGCGTTGCCGAACTGGGAGCCGTGGACCTTCCGGGCGTACCCACATTCAAACGATCGAATGTAGCTGATGGCCACGTTCACGATCTCCTTTTCGGGCACACGCCGGGGCCGTTCAGCCTTGCGTGCCGCGAGCTTCCGGAGCGGTTCCGGGTCGAACGGCGCGTCCTCGATCATCGCTTTACCTCCCTGATGCGGTCGTGGCGTACGGTCACCTGGTTGCCCTTGGAGTTGGTGAACACGTACCGCTGAACGTCGTCACCGAACATGTTGACAGCGCCCATCATGCTGCCCTTGTTCACCACGTGCGTGATACCGTCGTTCATCTCCACGTAAGTGATTTCATCGATTGGGATCCCGTCGATTTTGCGAGTCAGAGTCACAGCGCTTCCAATCGAGTCGGAATCAACCCGTTCATGTACATATTGCCGTTTGGGGCGAGCACGCGAAGCGATTCCTTCGCGCGAGTCATGCCCACATAGAACTGGCGGATCACTTCGTCCTTGCTGTCCCGCTGCTGCTGCATGGACACACGAGTGGCGTTCGAAATATCGGGGGCCAGGTACACGACGTCCGCGCCCGCGCCCTTGACACTGTGAATCGTGCCCACCACCACGCGCGGCTGCTCATTCAATGCCGCGTGCCCGCGCTGCCGAGCTACCTCAAGCGGATACGTCGCGTAATCCGCTTTTGCCTTCAACAGGCACGACGCCAACCAATCCGGGTCCGGTTGCGTCGCCCAGTCCAACGCCTCCTCCGTCTTGAACAAGGTCACGATGTCCTCATACGGAACCGGATCACGGCCCCACGCCGCCGCAATCCGCTTCGCGTTCGACACCAGGCCGGCGTCCTTGATCTTCACCAATTCCATCCACGACTGAACATCCTCACCAGTCCAATCCCGGTCAGCCAGAACCAAGTAACGGTAGACACGCTCCGCCGTGGACTGCACGTCATCCCGGCCGCCGCCAAACGGGTTCCACCGCATTTCCGCCGGCCGGTACGGATTGTGGAACGGCACACCTTCCGCCCGCAAGTTGCTAATCACCGGCTCCAACATGTAATTACACGACGCAACCACCATGACGTCCTTGCCGGCGTCCAGATCCTGGTTGATTCGAACCACCAGATCCGGGTTCCCCAGGCTTTCCGGCACAGTGAACGCGGTACCGCCGATGATCTCGCCCGTGTCCGTGTCACCGTTCAGCCGGGTCCGCGCCGTGTACGCCTTGTCCTTCCGGAACGACACGTGACGAATCCAGTCCTCCGCGATCAGCCGCACGTTCTCCGGCACCCGGTGCGACTTCGTCAGCATGTGGTCGGACACGTTGTCGCCGTGCAACATCAGCATCGGATCCGGGCTGCCGCCACGCCATCCGTTGATCGCTTGGTCGTCGTCGCCGGCCAGCACGGTTCGAGTCGCGTGTTGGCCCCATGCCAGCACGAGCGCTGTTTCCAGCGGAGTCATGTCCTGCGACTCGTCGGAGATGATGAACTGCGGATTCCCGGGCGCGTGCTCTCCGTCTCGGGCGCGTTCCAACGCGCTTTCGATCATGTCGGAGAAGTCGACCGCGACGACATCCCGCTTCCATGAATTCCAACGGGTGGCGAAGTCGAGGATGTTACGCGGCCACTCCTCGATCGGAACCATTTTGGCGCGCAACAGATCCAGGCACCCGAGGTGATCGTCTCCGGTGACAGCCTTCGTCGGATCGGTGACGAACTTTCCGGTGTCGCCGCCGCCGTCGCGCCGTGAGGCTGTGATCCGTAACGTGGACTGGTTGTTCCAGTCCTCGATCACCTTCGGGTCCAGGGCCACGCTGCTGTGCCCAGTGGCGCGGTAGGCGTGGCTGTGCAAAGTGCCGACCATCTTCTTGTTGGGCCGATACACCGCGTTGTTTTCGGTGAACTTCTGCACGATGGCGTGGGCCGCCGTTGTGGAAAATGAACAGATCAGCGTGGAGTCCGCTCCGTTGTCGCGGATCAGTTTGTAAATCTCCCGGGCGAGATAGGTGGTCTTGCCTGTGCCGGGCGGCCCGAACACGCGCAACGCCTCACCGGTGAACGCGGTGCCTTCCATGGTGTGCACTCCTTGGTGTGTAACGGATTCTCAGCGAAGCAACGCGGCCAGTCGAGCGCGTTCCCCCTTGACGTCGACACCATCTACGACTGGTGACTTCATCCGCTCCGTGACCGGGCAGTAGGACCGGAACCGACAGCCGCCGCAGTGCTCGCCCTTCGTCGGCTCCACCCACTTGCGTTCGGCCCGCAACCGGGCCGTTTCCGCGTCATAGGCCAGTTCCTTCGCCGCGTGCTCGATCGAGTCCGAATGCAGTTCCGTGCTGATCTCGCGGCGCTCCCGGATCGAGTACAGGCCGACCGTGATCCGTTTGACCCACGGCCAGCGGTGCACGGCCGCCGCCGCGTACGTGCACAGTTGCGTGTTGCGCTGTAGCTCCGTCTCGTTCGTCGGCACCGGCCCCAACTTCCAGTCCCGAATGTGAATGGACCTCTTGTCCGCCACGCTGGTGTTGAACACCAGGTCCATCACACCGTGCACGGTGGCCGGCGGCATGTCGTCCTGAGGGAGCAAGCGGAGACTGAACCTCTCCTCCACCCCGAGGATTTCCCAGGCGCGGGGAACGGTCAGCACGTCCAGCAGTTCCAGCAATAGCCGTTCCGCGTCTTCGCGTTCGTACTCGCGAACACCGGTCCCGTTGGCGTCCCAGTAGGCGTTGAACGCCGCCAGGGCCGCCAGTCCGTACGTGTCGGCCATGGTGCGCCCGGTCCACGACGTGTTGGCCTTCGCCGCCCGGTACGCGGCTTCCAGGCCGGCATGGATGGCGGAGCCGATGAGTTGCTTCACCGGGCGCGCCTGTGCCGGCGTCGCGGCGGCCACGTACCGGAACCACCAGGCGCGTGGGCATTCCGCCATGGCGTGCGATTGGGACACCGACCACGACCGGGCCGGAACCCGGCCGTGGTCTGCGCTGACATCAGTCATGCTCGTAGAACTCCACGTTAAATCCGTCGCGGGTCGCGGTGACGATGGCGTGGTCCCCGAAGCTCTCCCGGATTACGGATTCGAAGTGTCCGGAGTTGCGGTTCAGCTCCCGGAGCGGTTCCGCGCCGGGGTGTGGGTTCGGGAGGTCCACGTACTTGCACGTGGCGTCGTCCCAGGCGCGGGACAGGTTGTTCGCGTCGCGGAACCCGTCGCCATATTCGGTGTCGTCGTCGTCGTAGATGTCTTCGTCCGCGTCGTCTTCCGGGTCGTCCGGGTCCGCCGTGGCGTCCGGCAGACTGGCCGGCTTGAGGTAGAACTCACCCATGGTGAACTCGCACGGGTCACCGTCGTTGAACGACGGGACCCACTGACGCCACCGGACGGCCGCCACGTCGGGCGCGGTGAGCACGGCGTCCAGCAGTTCCAGGAACCGGGTACGGTCCCACTGTTCCACGGCGGTGTAGTCGCGGTAACTGAGATCCCCGGTGATGGGACGCCCTTCGAACGTGTCCGACTTGGTCACTTCTTGCCTTCCTGAATGGTGACGGTGAGGAAGTCCTCACGGCCGACGTAGCGGGACAGTCGGCCGCCCATCCACGGCTGAACGTCCATGCGGGTCAGCCAGTCGGACGGGGACGGAATGTAGCCCAGGTCTTCCACGATGTGCCGTTCCGCGATTTCGCGGGTGGGCACTTCGTAGGTTCCGGTGCCGTTGCGCTTGACGATGGTGATGGTGGGTCCGAAGATCCTTTCCACCAGGAACACGCCGGCCGTGTGATGGTAGAGGGCACGGTGCCGGACGTCGCCCATCGCGGCTTTGCTGCCGTCGATGAACTCTTCGATTTTCAGATAGTCATGCGGAGTGCCGCCCCACTTGTGTGAGGCGGACACCGCGTGATGCCAGCTGTTGCTCACGGTTTTCCTTACTGGTTGTAGTCCGGCTGTGCTCGAACGAATGTGGCGTATTCGCGGGTGAGTCCGGCTTCAACCACGATGTCGTCGAATTCCAGCCGTGCCACTGCCAGATCCCATACTTCATTTGAGGTGACGGGATCCGGGAGAACGGCGGGGCTGATCCGGTTCTCCCTTTCGTAAAGGCGGTTGAACAGTTCGAGCCGAATTGGGATCATCCGGTGCCCGCGCTGGTGCCATTCTTCCGTGAGGAGTCGGCCCAGGACCTTCACTGCCGGACCCGTCAGGTCGGTCTCCGCGTAGTCCATGAATTCCGCGTTCAGGATGTCGTCCACCCGGTAACGGAAAACGAACTCGGGGGAGTCGATGACGGTTTCGACGGTGGCGGTCATCGGGTGCCTCCTTTGGTGCGTTCCTGACAACAAGAAGATTACCCGACTCACTTCGGCTTGTCAACCCTTTGAACTGACGAGTTGACGATACCGCGCCACCATCACCACCGTACGAATGTCCCGCGCCTGCTCCCGGCCGGCACGCTCCAATGCGTCCAGCCACACCATGAACTCCGCGTGCGTGATCCTGTCCTCAGCGTGACGACGCTCCCGCACGTACCAACGCACGTACGGGAGCGTCACCAGCATCACGCCCAAGACGGACAGCGTGATGTCCGTCGTCACTTCTCGCCCTTCTCCTTCGGAGTCCACACGAAACGCTCACCCTCGCCCGGCTTCTCCAGGAGAATCCGGGGAGACAGCGCGATCACACTGCCGGCCTTGATCGGCGTGCGCGGAAGCTGAAGCTTCAGGTTCGCCTTGCGCTCCACCCACAGGTTCCACGCGTTCGACACGTGGTACAGCTGATCGTCCGCCTTCTCCCGGATCGATTCCCGCTTCTGCCGCACGAGCTTGTTGCGCAGCGACAGAATCGGGTTGCCGGCACTCATGTCCTCCCCCGTGCGGAGGTAGAACAGGAACTTGTCTGCCCAGTGCACGTCAATCCGCGCGGCCCGGAAGTGGACGGCCGCCGCCACCGATGGCTTGACGCCCGACGCGTTGAACACGGCGAACGCCAGGCCGGCGGAACGCTCAATCGCGTCCTTGTGCGCCCGGCACCAGCGAGTGACCTCCGGGCGGGCCGGGGCGTACAGGTCTGACGCCAGCGCCCACGTCTCCATGTTGGGATCGTCGCTGTAGCCCCACCGCATGAGCAGACGCGCCGCTGGGGCCGCCGCCACGGCGTGCTTGATATCCGCCATGGCAACCTGCTGGGTGGCCTTGCGGGTGGAGTTGGTGTCCATCACGTCCTGGGTCTCAGGCTCCAAACCCAGGATGATGTCCACCACAAGCGGCACACCGCACAACTCAACAGCCCTCAGGCGATGCTGGCCGTCCAGAAGACGGCCGTTCTTGTCGACCCGGATCGGGTCACCGACGTAGGGCCAGCCGCCTTCGGTCTCCATCATGCGGGCATAGGACACGGCCAACGTCTGACTCAGCCGCCGGTTGTTCTCGTTGGCGTTGAGGAGCCGTGTGGCTGTTTCCGCGTCGATGGTGACGGTGTAGCGCTCCACTCCCGGCGGCAGGGAAGCGAACTTGAGCCCGAACTCCCCAAGCATGTCGGTTGCGGTCCGGTTGGCAATCATGGTCACTGACGATACTCCTTGGTGTGTTTCACTGAACGATATCCAGAATCCCGTTCTCATTGGTGATCCGTGGATCACCCAACTCGATGGCGCGACGCAGGTTCATCGCGAGTGTGGTCCGTTGGATTCCCAGCGTCTGGGCGATGTCCTCTTGGCTGATCTGCGGATCCGCTGTGCGTGCGGCCACGAACGCGGCCACGATCTCCTCCCGGTTGTTCTGGAGGAGTGGGTAAATGCCCAGCTCACCCCGGTTGCGTACGCCGTAGTAGCAGCCGGAGCACAGGCCCCGGGAAACGTGCTTCCGTTCGCCGGCCTCCGCGTTCCTGCTGCCCGTCATGGGCTTCCCGCAGCGCCGGCACAGCCTTGCGGCCTGGTTGTCGGCCATCGCGCTTAACTCCTTTCGTCAGCAACGCTAGTCAGCGTTGCTTGGTTTGTCAAGTGTTGGGCTGGAAGGTGAGAGAGAAGCCGCCACGCGGGCGGCTTCACACATCACCGACTAGACGGCGACGTCGTCACGCACTGTGGGGCCGTCACCGCTGGGGCGTTCGCGCCCAGGCCCAACAGGTATGCCACCGCCAGCGCCACGGCGACACCCCCGATCCACCGAAGCGGATGAAACGCGGTTGTGTTGTTAATCATGCTCGGCACGGCTGAACTCCTTGGGGACTCGTTTCGTACGCCCCTTCGGGACGTCATCCCTCATATCATCAGGGACAAACTCCCCTCCCGGGAAGTCCGGTTCATCCGGCCACACCCTTCCATCAGCGTCCCCCACGCACAGCCGACACCTTTTGTCGCTGCTCACCCACCGGCCAGGCCACACATACATCCCACAGCCAGCGCACAAACACCACTCCGTCACCTGGTCCAACGTGGTAAACCAGGGCCGCCCGGGCTCCACACCCCACCCCCACGACATCGTCACCATGCCATCTGGGTCGAACAGCGCCGCGCCAACCGCCCGCGCGCCGGCCGTGGTGATCGGCAACCCCACCGCCGTCAACAACTCCCACCGCCGCACCACTGCTGTACCGTGCCCCGCGTTGCCGCCACACGGCACCGCCACCTGACCCACATAGGTGTCCGCCAACGCCAACCACGCGTCATGCCGGATGTAGCCTGGGAATCGAGCCGGCACAAACAGCGGGGCGGTTACCGATCCGCCGGCTCGTCGGGCGTACGCCCCGCGTCGAACCGAGCTAGTTTCCACAACCGCCGGTGCCCGGCCGATCAAGGCCGGGCACCTCTTCGCCAGGGCGGCCGCGCATTCCGCGTGTACGCACGCGTAGAAATCCGTACCACACCACCATGTGTCTGTACGCAGAGAGCACATGGCGCACGTGCCCGCGTAACCATTCACAACCGTGATCACGCCATGCCTCCCTTGATCGCACGGAGCCGCCGTTCCTCGCTGGACGTCATGCGGTCCTGTGCCGCTTCCAGCACCGCGCCCCAGTCATCCATCGTGAACTGGGACTCCTCGATTTCGAACCAGTTCGTCCGGCGACGAACCACGCCGTCCGGCCCGGCCAGTCGGGGCCGGACCTCTTTCATGTGCAAATAGTCGACCAGGTTGCGGGCCGCGCGGCCCGCGTACTGCCGGCCGCCTGGCTGTGCGGACACGTACTCCGCGAACGAGCTGAACAGGATCAACACGCGGGGGGTCGCGCCGTTGGCTCCCCAGTTCCCGGTGTCGATCATGTAGGCGCGTTTCAGCTCCACAGCCTCCGCCTCGATCGTGGTCGCCGCGTGCACGATCAGATAATCTCGAAGCCATTCCTTGACCGCCGTCGCCAAGTCCGATCCGCTGGAATCCCGCTCCCAGTGGCTCGTCAACTCGGAAATAACGGCTTCCCACTCCTCCTTGTTCTTTCCCACGGTTCGCGATGGAATCATCGCGTCCCGTTCAAGAGTGGTGCGGAATCCCTTTGGAATCTCGAAAATGTCCTTGCGGTACCATTCGGCTTTCAACGGCTTGCCCGGTCGATACAGCGCCGGACCCGAACCAGCCCAGCGGAAACCGTCCGGAATCTGGAAGATCAGCCGTCCTTTCTGGTTCTCGCCGTAGTCGCGGTGCTCCATTCCGATCGTGGACACTCCCGCTTCCCGGAACTTCTTGGGAATCAGAAGCTGATTCAGCACGTCCAGCACGGGCGAGCCTTGCGCGATAGTCTCAGGTTCCCCCGGCTCCGGCGTGGTGTCGGCGGCCGGGGGCCCTGGCTCCCGGACGACGGTCAACGCGGCTGGTGTCGCCGGTTCGGGAACGTTCACGGGTGTGGCTGGCTCCGGCGTCGACTCGACCACCACAGGCATGTCCCGGATGGCCTGCATCTTGCCGGCCAGCTCGTTCCGCTCCGCGTTCGCGGCCTTCGCCATCGCGGTCACGTTCAGCACGGTCCGCACCACGTAGTCAGTCCGCTTGGCCGGGTCCACCTTGTCGGTGTCCCGGTTGAGCAGCCGCCGGCACATGATCGCTTCGGCCAGCACCTCCGGCGACGCCCCGCCGTCGCACAACAGGCGCGTCAACGCGGCGTCGTACGCGGACTGATCACCGCCCAGGTCCGGCCGCCGCCCGTGCCAGGTGTCCTCTACCTTGTCGAACCCCGATTCGATCATCAGCGCGACCAGGGGCGGCATGTAGCCACGTTCCCGGGACGCGGCCGACGACGCCCGCCGCCACACCGCCGCGAGGTCCACGCCCGCCAGACTGCCGGCGTCCGCACCGCTGACCGCCTTCACGGCCGTGAGCGTCTTCAGCGCCTCATCGGAGGCCAGGAACTCCCGGAAGTCATCCGGGTCGTAGGCCCATCCGTTCCACTCCAACACGGTGACAGGTCGGTGCCCGTCAGCCGGGCCGCCGTGCTGGCCGTCTGGTCCCTTGGTGTTGATCGAACCGGGTGCGCGCATGAGGCGGGTCAGGTCGTGCACGGAATCCACGCCCGCGTCCCAGCCGCCCGTCTCGCGGGCGCGGAGCTTGAGCGTGAGGTTCCAGTCCCGGGCGAGTTGAGCGATGCTCGTTTTCTCGTCCTCGGATTCGAAGATGATCGGTTCCGAGAACGCCCACCACGCCTGAACGCCGTTGCCGGTGTGCACGATCAGCGTGGGCGGCACGCCGCAGGCTTCAAGAATCCTCTTGGCGGATTCCAGATCCGGCGGCAAACCGTTCTTCTTGTGACCGTGCCCCGCAATGTCGATATCGGCCCAGAGGCCCGGGATACCAGCAATATCCCGCGCTTCCGCGCGCTGCCCCTTGTTGGCTTCCTCCTTGCGCTTCGCGATTTCGTTAGGCACGAAACCGAGTCCGATATACACCGCGTGCACGGCGCTTGGTTGGCGGCTAGTCAGCTCGTAGACAGCTGACGCGATGGCTTCCGGGACCTCCGCCGGAATCCATCGCGTCACCTTGTCAGGAAGAGAGAAGACGGATACCGAGTATCCCGCCAACCGGTCATCCCCGGTTCCGTCTCCACCGCCGAGAAGCGCCGAGCAGAACGCGTTAATGTCCTGCCCGGCATTGCTCACAGGTCCATGTCCTCCAGGCTCACGCCCCCGCTGTCAGCGGGGCTTTCGACGAACATGGTCGCCGGGGTGGCGGCCACCCATTCCTTGACCATTTCCTTGTACTGCTTGGCCGCTTCGGTCTCCGCGTCGGACAGAGTGCGGATGACGCGGAGCTTCAATTCCGCGTACGCCTGGCCGTCCTTGGACTTGGCCTCAACCAGGCCCAAGCCGACCTCAACGCCCCAGTAGCCGACCATATCGGTCATGAGACCCACGGCCCATTCCTTGAACGCCTTGAGCGACGCCGGAGGCACGGTGACCACGACGGGCAGCATCGCGCCTTCGGTGAGCAGGAACAGCAGCTTCCGTTCCTTGCACGCCTGGCCCGCGCGACCCTTGAGGTCGGATCCCCACTGCGCCATCGGGCAGTTGCGGCACGTGCCGGTGGGGTTGTCCTCCGCGCGTGCCCCGCCGGGGGCGTACAGGCCTCCGGGAAGCGGCTTCTTGCCGTCCATGCTCATGCACTCAGGCGCGTTGTTCTTCGGCTCCGGGTCCGTCCAGAACACCCGCTGAGGGTTCTGGAGAACGAGGATGCCGGTCAGCTCGTTGACCAGGGTCTTGTTGCCGCCCTTGGTGACGATCCAGGACGTTTCGCCGCCGGTCGGGAACTTGATATGAACCAGGTCCCGGATGCCGGGTTCGGCGTCGTCGAAAGTTTCGGCCATCAGCTCGGACATGGTGTCGTCCGGCACGAGCGCCCGATACTTCTTGCGGAACTCGTCGGAGACGTCCAGCTCTCCGGTGCCCTTCTTCACGATCTCAGTGGCCATGTGGGTCTTGTTCCTTGTCTCATGATGGGTGATGGAAATCCCGTTACAGAACGGGATGTTTGAGCGCTGTCCCGCGAGGGTACAGCCGCCCGCCGGGACTGTTGAGCGTTACCGCCGAGTACCCGGGGAACTGTGATCAGGAGCTGACTGTGATCACCCGTGAGCCGGAGTCGCGGAGCCGGATTTCCGTGCTGGGAACCAGCTTCACGACGGCTGCCAGGGCGGCCGGTGGTTCGTCTCCGTGTTCGCGCAACTCCTTCAGGTACGCGGTCAGTGACGATCCGGAATAGGTCGGCTTCACCATGTAGTCAAGTCCGGAGGCTTCCATGGCCGCGCGGATGTCGTCTGTGGTGACGCCGTCCAGCTTCTCGACGTGGTAGACGGGATACAGGTACGCCGTCTTGCCGTCGATGCCGGCGGAGTTGATGTTGTCTTCCGCCCATTCCAGCCGGATCCGCTCGTCCAGTTCCTTGATCTCCGCCTTGTATGTCTTGATGTCAGCCTCAGCTGTCTTGAGCATGGACTTCAGGAAGATTAGACGGCGGAGCATTCCGTTCACGGACTCGTCGTCCGGGGAGGGGATCGAGGACTGTGCGCGGTAGGGCGACGTGAAAGGCGGTTGCGGGGTTGTCGGGGGCTGCCCTGTCGCTTCCGCGTGCCACTCCTCTTCGTGAGTGGGGTCCATCGTGGCCGCGCTGAGGGTTTTCCAGCCGCTGTCAGGCCGGTAGCTGTACCGACCGTTGCCTTGGTCAACCCAGCTAGCTTCTCCCATAGGGTGTCCTCCTTGGTGATCAACTATGGTCAAGACTAGTCGACTCTTCTCGGGTTGTCAACTCTTCTAGTCTTGAGTTTTCCTCAGAAACACGCGTGGCCCGTGCCCCTCGGGGTAGGGCACGGGCCACGCAACAGCGACGCTACTTGTTCGAGCCGGACACACTCAAGAGCATGTTCGACCCCGAACCGGTGCACGAAAAGCCCACCGTCTTGATATCCTGCGCCACCTTCAAACAATCCTCAAACATGATCCCAGCCGACAACGACGCGTTCAGCGCGTTGTTCGCCGCCGCCAGAGCCTGGTTCTTCGCCAAGGTCTGTTGCGCCACCTGCGTTTCCACCTGGGCGTTGCGGAGCTTGTCCAGGTTCGCCTGCGCGCTGTCGGACAGGTGAATCTGGCCAGGCGCGACCGACACCACTTCCAGGCCGGACGCGTTGATCTTGGCCTTCAGCGACGCCGTGATGCCGTCGGTGATGGCCGCCTGCCTGGATCCGTTGATCACGTCCAAGGACGTGAACTCCCCGTACACCTCACGGGCCGCGTTGTCCGTCAACGGCCGCAACAGGTTGTCCCGGGCGGCATCCAACGAGGTGTAGTTGCGCCACAGCTTCACCGCGTTCTCCGACGACACCCGGTAGGACACCGTGATGTCGGCACAGGCGGACGCGTTGTCCTTGAAGTTGACCTTCACACAGTCCGCGCCGGGCGTGTCGCCCTTGTCGCCGGCCAGCCGGGACGTGGTCTGAACCTTCGTGTCGATCACGGACGCGGTCGCCCATGGCGCGGTCCAGTTCCAGCCCGGGCCGGCCGGGTCGCCCACCGGCTTCCCGAACTCCTGAATGATGGCCACCGTGTTGGCGTCCACACTGACGTGGGAATCCAGCACGATAGCGGCGGTACCCAGAAGGCCCGCGACCACGGCGACGATGATGCCGCCGCCCAAACGGTCTTCGTTCCCGCCACTGGTCGCCGCGACCAAGACACCAATAACAGCGACCAGCCCCAACAGGCAGCCGACAATAAAAACGCCCATAAACCACACTCCTTGGTGTATTCGATTTCACTGCGCCGGGATCATGGGCCAGTTCTTCGCATTGACCTTCAGATTCCCGATCATCCCCAGCACCTTCTCTTCCTCCTCCGCGCTCAACTCGTGCGCGGATTTAGCAAGGTACGTGGCGAAATTCATGGACCAGTTGTGATACCAGGTCTTTTCGTGCTGGTGAAGCTTGTCCAGTGACGCATTACCAATCACCGGATATTTCTTCGCGATCACCCGGAGAACCATCAGGGTCGCCCGCACGTCCGCTTCGGACGCGTGCGCCTCCGTCAAGTCCATTCCGCAGTAGTGCCGGAACAGGTCCGTCAGCGTGCGCTTGCCGCGCCGGTACCTGTCCACCGCCCGGTCGATTGTCAGGGGGCACAGCACGGGCCCGCGAATCTCCAGACCCCCGAACCCGTGCCGGGCCAATTCCCTGTCCAACATGGTGAGGTCGAACGGGGCGTTATAGATCACGAGCGGGACGTTCGGCCCCCAGTGCGCCGCGATCGTGTCCCAGATGTCCCACACGGCCACGGTGGGCCGTTGCCCGTGCTCGCGCACGTGCTCTGTGGTGACGCCGTGGATCCGGGACGCGGATTCGGGGATCTCGATCCCTGGGTCGATCGTCCAGTTGGACACCCGCAGGTCGAAACCTGGCATGTCCACGATCACGGTTCCGGTCACAATCCGATCGTTTTCGGGGTCGACACCGGTTGTTTCGACGTCGAAACCAATCAGCGGGCCGTCGGTCCAGCTCACATCACACCTCTTCGTACGTCTTCGCCATCACTGCGGCATTGACGGGGTAGCTTTCACCCACGGGTCCGATCATGATGTGGTCGCCCACGTAGAACGGAATCCATGCCTTGTGGAGACGATCGTACACGGCAATACCGCCGTAAAACGGCGCTGCCGACTCCGGCTTTGGCGCGTCACCGAATTGGTTGCCGTTGCCGGTCTCGTCTAGGGCCAACAGGCCCCATACGTTGCCCTGACACCGGGTCTTGATGAAATTGGTCATATCGAACAGGTTGCGGCCGGTCCACTGGAGTGCTTCCGGCTCGAACTTCTTACGGTACGTCCGGGGCTCCGGGTTCGCCCGCGCTTCCGGACTCACCCACGGGTGCCGCTTGTCGTGCGGGTCCTTGGCGGACAGGATGTGCGAGAACCGGTCGTAATACTCGGAATCCTGTTCGGTGTCCCAGTCTCCATCCCAGAGAACACGGGCCACACTGTAGGCGACCACATCCATATCCATCGGATTGTGGATGTGGTCAATGGTTGCGCGAATGACTTCGTCGAAGATGTCGACCGCGCTGCCCCATCCCATTCAGTACCTCCTTGGTTCGGTAGGGTAATCCTACCCTACCGAACCCGGGATGTCAACTAATTGGATACTTGTTCCACGGAATATCCAACAAGTGCACGTCCAACACCGACTCATACCGCCGGACACGCGCCAACAAGTCCCAGAACCGGCAGTCCGACACCAGCACCTCACCCCGATCGTCCTGGGTACGGATCAGACGACCGATGGACTGCACCACCCGCGTGTGCCGCTGCTCCTCCACGAAGCCCCGGTACCGCCGGTTCATCTGCTCCATGACGTGATCGGTCATGCCGTAGAACGACCACAGCACGAGCCGGGTCAGCAACTCACCCGGCAAGTCCAGACCAGTTGCGAAACTGGCCGTACCAATTAGCGTCGCCGGCCGCCCAGCCTCAACGGCCGCACGATACTTATCCGCTTCCTCATTGGCCTTAAGGGATCCCCCTTCCCGGGGTTGTGTAAAAACGTGAGGATGGGTCTTCCAAGAAAGGATATTGGCAATCATCTTCACATCCGCGTGCGACGTGCACAGGATCAGCGACGGCCGCCCGGCCGTGAACGCCGCCACCTCCGCCAGCCGCGCCCGCACGGTGTCAGAGTCGTCCGCGTTGGATTTCACCCCGGAGTGCTGGGAAATCCAGCCCCGAACCTGACGGGCGTACTGGAACGGGTGGCCCACGTCAGCGACTTTCACCGTCTTGTCGTACACGCCGCACCGCCGGGGAAGCGTGTCCCCAGCCGTGCCGGTCACCAGCGCGCCGGAACCGATCATCCGCGCGATGAACCCCTCATGCGCGGTGATGGGAATCAGCCGGATCTCTCCGGAATTCTCCTCCCCGTGCACGGCGGTCCACTTCTGCACCTGGCTTGACCCCTCGGCCAGTTCCGCGATGGTCGCCAACGTATTGAGCGTGTCGACGCCCCGCGCTTCGGGGCCACTCGCGATCAGCTTTTCGCTGATCTCGGTCAATACCTGCCGGTACTTCCGGAAATAGGCGACCTCCTGAGACGCGCGCGCCGTGTTGATCGGGCGTTCGCTATCCCACTTGCCCCACGGCTTCCGAACCTCCGTCGCGAACTCCAGGATCTTCGTCGTCGCTTTCATCAGCTTCTCCCCGCGTTCCGGGGTGATGACCGTGGCGACATCGGAATCGGGGTCCGGCAAGAAAATCTGACTGCCGGTCCCTTCGGTGAGGGTTCGGGTCTGAAGGTCCCGAATGGTGTCGGGAAGGTGATGCGCCTCATCGATCAAAAGGTCAGCCCAGGCGGGCAACAGTTCGGTGATTTGCTTTTCCAACAGGTAGTGATGGAAGTAGAGGAAATGAAAGTTCGTCAAGACGATGTGGACCTGGTGAGCGCGTTCGCGGGCACGCTTCGAGGCGCACCCGCCGTAGGGGTCGTCACTGCGATACGCGCCGGCACAGTCACAGTAGTCGTCACAGCCTTCGGGGCAGATCCACGGCCGCATCCCGCCGATGCACGCGCCCGTGCCGGGGCACCGGTATGACTCGTCCAGCCCCTCGGCCCTCAGTTCGCCCTGGGTGGCCCAGTTCGCGGAGTTGCTGTGTTGGGCCAGCCACGCCTCACGCTGCGCCGGGTCGCGCTGATCGAACCCGGCGAACTGGGCGGCTTTCGAGTCGGCACAAGCATAGTTGTTACTGCCCAGGACACGGACGAACGTGATACCGGTGGCTTCCGCGATGCGCGGGAGGTCCTTGTTCACGTACTGGTCCAACAGGCTGTTGGTGACCGATGCGATGACGGCCGGGCGGCCGGGAGTGCCGACGTCGGCCGCGCGGGAGCCCAGCGCGAACGACTTGCCGACGCCGGTTCCGGCCTGGACGAAGATGGGGTTCGCGCGGTCGGCGCACAGGGCGGAGATCAGGGCGTCCTGTTGGGGTCGCCGGCTGAAACCGGTGTAGGCCAACAGCTTTTCGAACGATGGTGAGGTGTACACCTCCGGGCCTCCTTTGGTCTGGCATTGACCCTACCCGACCAGTGTCGGGGTGTCAACTCTTTGGGCGGTGATACAAGAAAGGGGGCAGTGAACTGCCCCCTTTCTTGCGAGCTAACACTTCCATGAATGATCGTTTACTACCCTTGAAACAGTTGTACGATCAACTCCGTATAGTACGGCGATGTCTTTAACTTTCATTCCCGACTGACGCTTGGATTTTATATCCTGAACTATTTCGTTTGAAAGTTTAGATCGTCCGTTTCCTTCTCCGCGAAGCTTAGAGGAATCTTGCCGCATGAAATGTTGATCCCCATAAGCGTGGCGATTACGCTCAATAGAATCTCTCTTGTTATCTTTGGAACTACCCCACTCCAGATGGTCAGGATTCATACAAGGAGGGGTGTCACGCTTGTGTCGCGCGTTAGATCCTAGCCTGCCTGTAACGGCCTTCAGTACAGCCCGATTGCCGCGCCAGTTTTTGCCGTCAATGAACAGCTTCGGATACCCGTCCTTATCTTTACCTTTTTGCCAAATCCAACAGCCTGTAGACGGATCAATGGAGCACTCTTGTCGAACATCATCGACAAGAGTGCTCCATTGCCACCTAGGCGGTCGCGGTCTCCCACGGCCAAACGCCACGCTGCCCCATTTCGATCAACGGAACCAACTTGAAAGTAGAATCTCCCAATCCGCCCAGCTCGTGACGGTTCGTGCCGGCCGTCATCGCACCCGCGTACCCAGCCAGGTTGAACGAGTACACCGGCACCTCCGCCGGAACGTAGCGGTTCACCGCGTCCGTCCCGCCGTTCCAGCCGTTCCCCATCAGTTGCATGTCGGAGAACACGAACACCCGCGTGTGCTCCCCGCGCCGGAACGTCTTGGCCAGAGCCTGCGCCAAATCCGTCCCGTGCCCCACCGAACCGGCCCGGTTCGTGAACCGCGCAACCTGTTCGATCAGCGCCGCACCGGTCTTGATCTCGTGCGTGAATGTGCCCGTAGCCCACCCGGCCAGGTCCACGCGACCCCGGTTCCGGAACGCCAACGCCACACCGAACAGAGCCGCCGCGTCCACACACGACACCTGGGACTTCCCAGACATCGGCGCGGACATCGACGCCGACGTGTCGACCAGGATCAGCGTGCGCCCGTCCAGCTCCGGAATGTTCTGCGTCGACAGGGTCAGCGCCGTGTTCAGCGCCGAACCCCACCGCAACGACCCGGCCGCCATGCGGTACGCGGACAGGAACCGGAACGGGAACTGCTTGCACCGGGCAACCTGGTCCGGGTCCGCCAGCTTTGCCGCGATCACGGCCGCAACCTTGTCTGACACGCCGGCCTTGTCGAAGTTCGCCAAGTTCCGCAGAAGCGCCATGTAGCCCATGGACGGGATCACGGCCTCCCACGCCTGCGCCGTCATGCCCTGGCCGTCCGACAGCCACCCGGACAGCCACTCCCACGTCGCGCCGGCCGCGTCCAAGCGGGGCGTGAGCACGCCAGCCGACAAGGCGTTACGCAGCCAGGTGCGCCGCTCTGGCACCGGAACAGCCTCCAGCGACGCGCGGTAGCGCACCATCGGGAGGGGAGCGCCCTGTCCGTCGTTCGGCACCGCGTCCGCCCGGCCGTGCCGGCGGTCCAACAGCCACCGGTAGAGCGCGTTACGGTTGCCCGTGTTCGCGTCGTCCGGGTGGACGATGTCAACGACGTCCCCGAACCGGACGCCGTACGCGTTGGTGTCGTACTTCAGGGCGGAGAACTCCGTGTACAGGCGCGGTAGGGTGTCCCCGATGGCGCGCTTCATGCACATGGGGAGCGCCCGGCCGAACCGCGACCGCCAGTAGGCGATCATCTCGCCCGGTTCGTCGGCGCGCAGCAGCGCCGCCCGCAACAGGTCCCGGTTGCCGCCCTCGATGCCGGCCTTCAGGCGCGCGTGCACGGCCTCGCAGGCGATGACGATCGGCGCGGTACGCATGTTGCCCTTGCGCCGCAACCAGTCCACGAACGGCAACAGCCACTCCAAACCGGTGTCCGGATTCGCGGCGTGCTCGCGGCTGGCCACGGTGTGCGCCGCCGTCGCCATGAACGCCGTCGCCACGGCCTTGGACAGGGTCCGGCTTGCGCTGTCGGTCGCGATGGCGGCCGCCAGGTCCCGCACACGCTGTACGGTCGCGTCGCCAGTCTCGTAGAACTTGTTCTCCGCGATGAACCCGGCCGTGGCTGTCAGGAACAGCTGGCCCTGGTCCGTGCGGGCAAACGACGGCGCACCCTCGAACGTGCGCGCTGACGCGCGCCGGTCCACGACAATCGGCGACAATCCGCCTGCGCCGACACCGACACGACCGAACGTGTCCGGCAACTTGTTGAACTTGGACATACTCCACACTCCTTGGTTTGAGCAACAAAAAAGGAGATGCCCACATGCCGGCTGATACTCGGCATGTGAACACCTCCCGTGTGTGAACGTTTCCCCCGCAGGGGACCGACGCGCCGGGTGCGGACATCTTCCGGACAACGTAGCTCACTCGGTTACGCGCGCCGCGCCCAGGAATCGAACCTGATCTAGTGGGTTTGGAATCCACTGTCCGCACACAGCGGCCGCGACTTAAGTTGGCTCCCACTTCGTTGGTGTCCTTACGCACGAACCGGCAGGAAGCCTACATCCATCCGCGTGCGTAAAGTGACGGCTTCGGGGACTTGATCCCGTCACGTGCTACTAGAGGCGATGCCCCGGAGTCCCAGCACCTTCCGAAGCGGACACGGGATTCGAACCCGTATGGACAGCTTTGCAGGCTGCTACCTAGCCATTCGGTCAGTCCGCCATGACGGCCGTGCCCTATGCTGCGGGACACGGACGCCAACTCCCTCACCGTGGATGGTGAGAATGGAGAGCACAACTTTTCAGGAACCTGCACCGGTGTCCGTAGGTGCTGTGCTCAGTAGTCCTACCCGGATTCGAACCGGGAACCTCCACCACCTCAAGGTGACGCCTCTGCCATGTTGGGCTATAGGACCAGGGGACCGCTCACGCGGCCGTGTCGACTGTGGCGCGGGTACGCCACCGCCGGTAGTTCAGTACTCCCACCGCGACCATACCGAGGTTCATCACAAATCCCCAGTATCCGGTTGCGATGCCGAACGCCACCATGCCCAGTTGCACGGCGACCAGCACAACCCACCCGCTGATCTTCCCGCGCCCCACGAGCCACGCGGACAAGATGTTGAACGGGCCGAACAAGAACGTGGACGCTAACGCTACGTTCATACCATCTCCTTGGTGAGGAGTAGTCCTACTGGGATTCGAACCCAGAACCTCCCGGACCTGAACCGGACGCCTCTGCCAAAGTTGGGCTATAGGACCGTGACGTGAGCGCTACCACAACGCTCACGTTTCATACACAACACCGTTCCGTGCTGTCATCGCGAACCGTCAGAGGCACCCTGATTAACCCCGACAGTCGTACCGCACGAGGGATTCGAACCCCCACGGGAGTGGTTTACAGCCACGCCGGCACAACCAACGCTGTACGGTATGAAAGCGGCCTCATCCCTAGCCGCCACGGTGGACCCACAACAGCAGATTCACGAATGAACCCACTTTCCTCGCTTCCCACTTCCGGTCTGCCGCAACACCTCGGAAAGGCTCGGCCTTTTACAACGACAAACGTAGCCCCTACGGGATTCGAACCCGCGATATCCTGGATGAAAGCCAGGCGGCTTAGGCCACTTGCCTAAGGGGCTTTAATTACTGCGTAGCCGCGCCGGGATTCGAACCCGGAACCTTCCCCTTTTGAGGGGGACGCCTCTGCCTATTGGGCTAAGCGGCCCAGATGGTGACTTTCTGTCGTAGGGGTTTCACAGCACTCGGACGGTTACGACAGTAAACCGCTACCCTTGCGTTGCCTGCGTCCCTTTGCGTCTAGCGTCCAGGCGATCAAGCTGGACGGTCACCCACTAGCCGATAACGTAGCGCATACGGGGCTCGAACCCGTGACCTCCCGGCTGAGAACCGGGTGTTCCGCCAATTGAACTAATGCGCCATGGCACCCTTAGAGAGATTCGAACTCCCGACAACCCGGATCCGTAATCCGGTGCTCTATCCACTGAGCTATAAGGGCTTGGGTTGACCGACGGGACTCGAACCCGCATAAACCACACTCACAATGTGGGGCCTTGTCCATTAGGCTACAGTCAACGTCCCACCCCCGGGAATCGAACCCGGAACCTTCGGTTTCGGAAACCGATGCTCTGTCCTGTTGAGCTAAAGCGGGTTACCGCTCATTGCGGTAATGTTCCTCGAACACAGGCTGCGATACCCGGGCAAGCTTCAAATACAACTCCCTGTGACCCGGATTCGCATTATCCCAATTCAAATCCACGTGATATCCGTGGATAATGCTAAACATTGCTCTCGCGGCTTCGATGATCAAAGGAGAATCTTCGGTCACGTCCCCCTCCGGGGAGTCGAACCCCGACCCTACCGTTTAGGAAACGGTCGCTCCTCCGTTGCGCTTGAGGGGGATTAGGTGCCCCGTCCGGTGCGGCAAACACCGAAACGGGGCGATGTTCACGAATCCCTAGCCAGGGCTCTTTGATGTGAACGCGGAAGCTAAGGGATTCGAACCCTTGGGACACGAGGCCCACGTCATTAGCAGTGACGCCCAATCGGCCAGCTCTGGCAAGCTTCCTCATCGCGTGTGGAGCCCGGGCGACCGGTTACTTTCCCGCCAGGCGCAGCGATAGCCACCGCCGCACCATTCCGCAAGTGTTGTATCCCCCTCTTTTGGGGACCCGGAACTCATTCACACGAAGCAAGATCGGGGCAGGCCCGTACGCGACCCGTTTCAGCTATCCCGTGGCCGTCTAGAACAGCCTTGGGAATCAACGCCTATCCGTGCTTATCATCCAGCCACATCGAAACGGTCCCTTGGGTATCGCGGGACACTGGGCCTTGACGATTTATGACGGTCCCCAACGCAGAGGGTAAAGGAATCGAACCCTTAGGTGTCACCCTAGCCCGGACTTCGAAACCGGTTTGCCGCCACGGCGCTACCCTCCGAGACGCGCCCCCTCTAGGTCGCCACCGAAGAGAGGGGACGCTCACCCGCCGACACGGCAACGGGTGTAGAGCGGATGACGGGAATCGAACCCGCGTCTTTAGTTTGGAAGACTATGACTCTGCCATTGAGCTACATCCGCATTGCGTTACTCTGGATATTCAACAGCTCCCGGAATGAGACTGCCCAACAGGCGAAACTGATCTGGGTAGGCCCGCGCCGCCGCCTGCGACATGATCATTCGTTGGAGCACGTGAATGTGATGACAGGACTCGGTCAGGTCATCCATTCGCGTCGGACCGTCCGCCACGATCCGGCACATGTTCATGTGCACCTGACCAAGCATCACGGCCGTTTCTTTTTCGAGTTGCGTCAACAGTTCCGAGTCCACGCCACCCCGAATGCTAGTAGCAATATTGTCTTGCGGCGAAACAACGCTGACCTAACTGGACTCGAACCAGCATCCCCCAACTTAACAGGATGGTGCTCTGCCAATTGAGCTATAGGTCATTAGGCCCGTCCCCCAGGTCTTTCACCCGGAATGCCACAGTCGCGAACCATGAGCATTGCTTTAATATGCTGGGACGGATGGAAGCCCGATAGGTGGATCTCCGCCACAGCCTCACCAGTGGTGAGCGGTATCGTGTTTCATCACCATTGTGGGTACCGCACTTGGGGTTGAACTCCGGCACTCGGGCCAACATGCCGGATGGTATAAACCCGGAACGCGAGGAACCGGGCGGGAAAACGTGGCAGCGGTGGGATTTGAACCCACGATCTCCGACTTATGAGGACGGCGAGGACGACCGAACTCCTCTACGCTGCTCTAGATGGCACACGGGCAGTGGTGCTTGCGCCCCTAAA